>Ga0182746_1000023_pt1 | contig 344904 bp, 302 predicted proteins | sample eDN3rd30CBELigOP_FD_128881 | JGI IMG/M metagenome (GOLD analysis project Ga0182746, IMG submission 128881) | Enriched Organic Plus compost microbial communities from Emeryville, California, USA - eDNA 3rd pass 30_C BE-Lig OP (version 2) (version 2) ...
AATGCACAAAAATTATCTCAAAATAATAAACGCATACCCCTTAAAAATCCCTTTCAAAAAACACCGGCCCAAAAGACCAGCAAAACGCCCCCTTGCGGAGCGAGTGCAAAGATAGAAAGTTTTATCAATTAATTCCAAGCATAAATGGAATATTATAACGAATAAACTTGCAATCTATTGTGTATATGCCGATTAAATTTCTAACTACCCCCAGTCAAAAAGAAAAAAATACAATATACTTTGTTTCAAGATGTCTTTTTTTTACTTCTTAAAGACCCAAAATTTTTGCAAAACAAAATTAAATCCTAATGAAACAATCAGTTCTACTATCAATTTAGAAAGCAAATAGTGACAGCTCAGAACTTCAACAAGAACATATATACCGGAAGATTTGAGCAAGATACTGCCCAATACGACGATAATAAATTTCCACAACTGACTACCGATAGACTGTCCTGTACGAGCAAACGACCAATATCTGTTTATGGTAAAATTGACAACAGCACCTAGAGCACCGCTGATAGCATTCGAAATGTGTGCTGGAACTCCCAATACGCTATAACAGAAAGAATATATCCCAAAATCTGCTACACCTCCTATAAAAGCAGACACTTGCGCCTTTAGAAATTCTTTCAGCTTGAATGCCATTTATCCTACATTTTGACCTTCTTCTCGCAACTTAGCTTGCTTCTCTTCTTTATCCTTCATATCCCCTAATGTCAATAATTTTTTTGTATCGCCCACATTGATAAAGAACAAAATGATACAAATCCCCAACACACTATAATCGATAGAACCTTTGACCAGAACCTCCAACAGAAGAACCAAGCAGATAATCACCCGTATCTCAGTAGGCCCCAACAGACCGGCATCTATAGTGTATTTGTCGGTAATACGATAACGCAATTGAGAAATAATCATCGCCCATCCATACAAGGATACTAACGCAAAGCCCAAATACTTAAAATCTCCTACCGTATAGAGAATATAGCCCAACCCAATAAACACAGTACTGACCCAATCCATGACAATATCTAGAGCAAATCCATACCATTTACGTGATTTATTGCGATAATAAGCGATACGACCGTCTAGTGAGTCTCCAAACCATTGAATGAAAAAACCAGGAATAGCAAACAGCAACAGATCTCTATTCACATATTCAGCCAACAGAAAACTGCCTAAAATCATCAGGGATCCTAAAAAACCTATCGCTGTCAAGCCATCCGAAGATATCCAGTTTGGTATTTTGGGCACCAAATAAGAAATCAACTTTTGTTCAGGCCGGCTTAAGATATTTGTACGTTTTCTGTCTTGGAATAGTTTCTTGTTAATTTTCTGTTCGATCATCATTCAATCATTTTAGAGCCAATTATTCTCTTTATACCACAATAATGTTTCCCGCAAACCTTTTTCCAGATCATATATAGGATTGAATCCTAACACTTCCTTGGCCTTAGAAATATCACATCCCCAGTTTTCTGCCGTCAATTCCTTCAGGCGCTCCGGATAGAGCACAGGAGTTTTGGAAGAACTTCTATACAGTCTTTGCGAAACATCCGCTACCACCTTTACCATGCCATAAGGCACGTGCATTCTCCACAATTTCTTTTGAAAGACCTCACGGAATATTTCAGCCATTCTATACCTTGAATACACCTGTCCATCCGTAATATTATAAAATTGCAGTCCTTCTTGAGGCAATACACACCCCTGAAGCAATACATCCACAAGATCTTTCACATACACAAAACTCAATTTTTGTGGTTTATTACCAATGTAAAGATCCAAACCGCGACTCATGGTCTCAAATACAAGAAATATATCACGCTCACGGGGACCATACACAGCTGTCGGGCGAAAAACAGAAATAGCCTTCTCTCCAAATTTTTCCTGTATCATCAATTCCGTTGCCGATTTGCTTCTTCCATACACTGTCAATGGACGATATGGCGAAGCCTCATGCATCCACGCAGAGGAGTCATAACCTATAGGCCCCAAAGCAGCCAAACTGCTCACATAGCAAACTCTCTCCAAAGGAAATTGAGCCGTAAAGGCAGCCTTCAGTATGCTTTCGGTATACCCCACATTGACATCCCACATAATCTCTTCGTTCTTGGCTCTTGTCAAAGCCGCAGCATGGATGATGTAATTATATTGTTCGCTGTCGAAAAGATATTTTAACGATTCAGTATCGCCGAGGTCGGGATATACAAACTTATCAACAAAGGAACGGATATCTTCGATCTTACTGGAAGGGCGGACAGCAGCGTGCACCTCCAATCCCAAAGCCTTTGCAGCTCTCACAAGATGGTACCCCACAAAACCACTCGCTCCAGTAATAAATATTTTCATCGAACAAACTATCTTTAAAAGTGATGAAACTTGTCTGCTTACCGCAGGTATGAATTATTTTTCACTTTTTAATATGTTTTTAGTAGCGTTCAAGAACTCTCCCGATGCAACCTTCGTGTGAGGCAGTGGGACGTATCAAAATCGCTCAGCTTAGCTCATGTCTTTTATGTCCGTATGGATCATATAAGTTTCTTTATGATGATATAGCTTTTTCAAAAAGCCTATAACGCTTGTAGAGATCAGCATTAATCTGCTCGATAGCATGGTTCATCAGATAATTATCATCTAGCATCCAAGAGCATTCGGCCTCCAAGATACCCGAAGGCATGGCATTCCGAATAAGATGACCATACAAACAAGCCTCTATTCCTAATTTTCTGTAATTTTCAAGTACGCCCAACATCAATACACGCAAAGATTTTATTTTCTTCTTTCCAAACAATAATTTGAAAATACCTGTAGGCAACAGACGCCCTCTTTTTATTTTAATTAGAATCTCATTAATATTAGGAATACCGACCACAAAACCAACGATCTCATCACCTTTTTCTGCGACTATACAGTATTTGGGATCAACGATCATTTTCAAATCCTTAGCCGTATAATCAAATTCTTCGTCCGTCATAGGCACAAAACCCAGATTCTTGTTCCAAGCCTTGTTATACACAGACTTGATCTTTGCAGCTTCGTTTTTGAAATCCTTGAGATTGATTTCTCTCAAAATGATGCCCGAACGTTTCAAGCGCTCTTCCAGCTTATCCAGTAACAGTACTGAACGCTGACTAGCCTGATTTTTGGTCACTAGATACGCGCGGAGATCCGTTTTTTTATCAAAACCAAAACCTGTAATAAGATCTTGGTAATATGGATAATTATAGGGCATCATGGCCATAGGAGGACGGTCAAAGCCTTCTATCAATAAACCGCAAGTATCATTAGTGGTCAGGTTGATTGGACCTACCAGTGTATCACCTCCTTTATTTTTGATCCAATTTAGAGCAGCCCCAAGCAATTTGTCGGCCACTTCCTGGTCATTGATGCAGTCAAAAAAACCAAACTGTCCTTCTTGTGTCTGATTGAACGTATTGTTGTTCACATTCCAGATTGCGGCTATTCGCCCTACAATCTTCTCATCCTTATATGCCAAAAACAACTGTGCTGATGAATGCTTGTAAAAAGGATGCTTTTCTGGATTGAGCAGGTCTTCTTGCCCTAAAAACAACTCCGGAACATAATTGGGATCATTCTCATACAAGTCGTGCGGAAAATCGATAAACTTTGTACGTTGTTTCTTGTTTTCTACAGGTATGATAGTAATCATGTCCTTCACGATTTAGGTTTAACTGGCTACCGTTGCAATCTCCAATGCTTTGAAAACCTTAGCCATCTTTTCGACAGCCTCCTCTATCTGCGCAAAAGAATGCGTAGCCATTAACGAGAAACGTATCAGAGACTCCTCTGCTGGAACCGCTGGAGCCACGACCGGATTGACGAACACACCGTTATCTTGCAGCATTTTTGTAACAATATATGTTTTTTCGTTATTGCGCACAAAAATTGGAAGAATAGGGCTCTCGGTAGCACCAAGGTCAAAGCCATTATTCAACAACAATTTCTTTGCATAATGTGTATTTGCCCACAATCTCTCGATATGCTCTGGCTCTGTACGAATAATCTCAAGTGCCTTCAAAGTCGACGCCACCGAAGCCGGCGTCATACTGGCGCTGAACATCAATGATCGAGCTCGGTGCTTCAGAAACTCTATAGTATCCTTATCTGCTGCCACAAATCCCCCCAATGAAGCCAGAGACTTACTGAAAGTCCCCATAATCAAATCCACTTGATCAGTAAGGCCAAAGTGACTACCTGTGCCCGCTCCTTTCTCGCCGATGACACCTAGACTATGCGCATCATCACACAAGATAGCAGCATCATATTCCTCTGCTACTTTGATCAATTCGGGAAGATTCACAATATCACCTTCCATGGAAAAGATACCATCAGTCGCAATCAACTTCAAGCTGTCCTCAGGTAGCCGAGCCATTTTTGACCGCAGATCTTCCATGTCATTGTGCGCATATTTAATAACTCTGGAAAAGGATAAGCGACTACCATCAATGATGGATGCATGATCACGATCGTCCAATAGGATGTAGTCGTTACGCCCTGTAAGACAAGACAGGGGGCCCAAATTGGATTGAAACCCCGTACTAAATAATATCGCAGCCTCTTTTCCGACATAATCGGCCAACTGTTCTTCTAATTCTACGTGGATATCCAGTGTCCCATTCAAAAATCTTGAACCGGCACAACCCGTTCCGTATTTTGCAAGAGCATTCTGCGAAGCTTCAATAATCCGAGGGTCTGTGGTCAACCCTAAATAAGAATTTGACCCAAACATCAAAACACGCTTGCCGTCAATCTGAACTTCCGTATCCTGCTTGGACTGAATGGGCCTAAAATAGGCGTACAAATCATTCGTCTTGATCGGCTCAAGCTCTCTCGTTAAGAACGCTGAGGTTCTTTCGCTTAATTTTCCCTTGCTCATACAGGTATATCTATTTCTCTTAACAATACTTCTTTTTACTTTTTGACCAAAAAACAATAATCGTCAAAATTATAAAACTATGGCCTATCTGTATATTTTTAGTCATTAAATGACGCTAATATAACATAATATAAGGGCATACAAATCCCTTCGGCCCAAATTCGATACGTTTTAATCGATTAAAAATCGTGCAAACATACAAAACTTCAACTTATTTTATTGTATCTACAAGTATTTAAAATAACATATAAATCTCATAAAGTTAAAGGATTGTTAACAAAACTGCAATAGCAAATATTTTTAAGAACATCCAATGCATCCCCATTTACATCTTAAAATGCTTACCTTTGCCTACCAAATAATGTTTTTATATGGCTTTAGCACCTCAGATTAGTATAAAAAATAAAAGAGCATCCTTTGAATACCATCTGCTAGATAGATATACGGCTGGTATCTGCCTGTTGGGAACTGAAATCAAATCGATAAGAGAAGGAAAAGCCAATATCAACGACAGTTTCTGCACATTTTTCGAGGATGGACTATATATCCGCAATATGCACATCGCCGAATATTCCTTTGGCTCATTCTACAATCACGAAGCCAAACGTGACAGGAAACTATTGCTGACGAAAAAAGAACTGAAAAAATTGAAGGAAAAAGGTGAAGAAAAAGGATTCACCATTGTTCCCTTGCGGATATTCATCAGCGAGCGTGGTATCGCCAAGATGGAGATTGCGCTCGCACAAGGTAAAAAGGATTTTGACAAACGGGAAACCATCAAAGAAAGGGAAAGCAAACGCGAACTCAACCGGGCAATGAAACGCTAAGCTAATTACGTCCCGTCACTATCTCTGTCTGTTGGACCAAAGTGGTTTTGTACAACCGGATAGGAGTTTAATATCCATCTAAACCTAACCCTTCCAACACGGCGACTGGTTTTCTATCATCATCCAATGCCACAAAGGTAAATCTTCCTTGAATAGCCAGCTCCCTTCCTTCTTCGTACATGTGCTCCAGGTAAATTTCTACCTTAACCTTCAAGCTGGTACGCCCCACACTTTCCACACGAGCAATAGCCTCAATGATACTACCCGAAGGTATAGCTTTCTCAAAATCAATTTTATCGGTAGATACTGTCACCAACCTCTTTCGGCAAAAACGTGTCGCTGCCATAAAAGAAACCTCATCCATGATGGCCATAGCTTTGCCACCGAACAAAGTATCATGGTGGTTGGTCAGAAAAGGAAAAACCGTCGTACAAACCCGTGTTTCGGATAAATCAATTTTTTCTTGAAGTGTCATTAAATTATGAAGTTAAGTGCACAGAATCTAAAAAGTTTTCTTAATTTTTATGTGAGTTTTCACCCGAAAATTATTTTTCTGCAAAAATTTGCGCTTCCAATCTGCGCCATTCCGATAAAGCGGAACAAGTACCGCGGGCTATAAAACTCAAAACATGAATTTTGGACATCTTTCTACTGTATAATGAAAGCAGAAATGAAATAATACCCCTTCTAACAGTTAGGAGGACACCTCTATCCCGATACCTTTCAACAGCATCGATGCATTGAAAACCGTGCATTTTCCATGCTTCAATTTGTAGTCAAAAAGCATTTCTCCATGCTGGACCTGTATGTCAAAATGGTAGTTTTTGATCAGCTCCGGATATTCCTCTTCCAAAGTAGACAACTGCAAATCGTGGGTAGCTACCATTCCTTTGCCTTTCATCCCTACCAATTTCTTGATAATGGCACGTGAACCTAAGTACTTGTCCACGGAATTTGTTCCTCTCAACATCTCGTCTATCAGGAAAAAACTATCCGTCGCCACTTCTACTACCCCCAGTATAAATTTCATCCTATCCAATTCAGCCTTGAAAGTGGAAGTACTTTCGTTGAGGTCATCCTTGATCCGCATATAGGTCACAAGACGATATATAGGCACACTAAAATAATCGGCACAGACGACTCCACCTGCATACGCCAATACCGCATTGACACCGATCGTCCGCAAAAAAGTACTCTTCCCCGCCATATTGGACCCCGTGACCAAGGCCACACGATGATCGGCTGCGCTATAGTCGTTTTCCACAGCTTGTCCGGCCGGAATCAAAGGATGGTTCACCGCACGGACTTGCAATCTATCTTCTCTTGGATCATCCAGAATGACCGGATCACACCAAGTCGGATGGTTGTTGCGCAGGGTGGCCAAGCTGAGCAATGCTTCAAAGTCTGCGATCACATCAAAGGTATGCAGAACATTCCCTTCATAACTCCGCTTCCATTTTTGGATAGCTATCACTTGCTTGAAATCCCAAAGAAAAATCATGTTCAGGATGGCTCCTATCAAAATATTGTTGCGAGCATCCAATTTATCAACTAATAGCCCTAGGCTTTTGAAAGCCCTTGAAAGTTTTTGGTTATCCGCTGTACGTAATTCTTCTTGCAGTATCTGGTTTAGTTCTGCCGAAAATTGCTCTTCTTCGATCATCTCAATAGCATCAGAATATGCGATCAGCGTGGCTCCGATTTTGTCAATCCGGCTCGAAAAATAACTCACCTTGCCTGCGAGAAACAAAGTCCACAGTAAATGCACAATAGCCAGCAACAGCAAAATATTCCATATCGGCAAAACAAATAAAGAAAACAGCACGCCCGCCAACAATAGAAAAGGGGCTATCGGAACATAAAACCGCATAAACGCATTCCCAAAGCGGAAAGCCTCATCTTGCAGATAACGCTGTAGAAAAGTCTTGATATTTACTTTTTGCCCCAAATTGAACAAAAGTTTGGTTTGGAGCATCTGTGTCCAGGTACGCTTATCGGCCAGTTCCCGTGATGCTTCCTGCCGACGAAGTATAGTATCTTTGTCACTTGCTGAGGCCAGCCAATTTGCCAATCGTCCAACACCTTCAGTAGTAGCTGCCCTATTGATTTTTTCGAAAAGCGAATGCGGACCAAAAACATCTAAATCAGATGCATAGGGATGCTTTCCATCTGCATACTCCACACCACCCAGATATATATTAGGCTGACCAGTTGCTACCTGTATCTCGTTTTCATTGACACGCAGAAAAGCTTTGGTCTCATCACTCTTCTTCTCCAACCGGCTCTGCCGTCTGACCAAGGCAGCAAAAACAAAAACAATGGTGAAAACGACGAGGAGCAACAGTCCTATATTATTGGTCTGAAAGACCTTGAACAGCACAGCACCTCCCCCGATGATGACGATCAACCGAAAAAGGCTGTTTCTATTGATTTGTTTTTCCAAAAGCGCCAGTTCCTGTTTCGCTTTTTGGACATTATTTTGATAAAAATCTTGCATCATGTATGTATACTATTACCATGCTTTGTCCCCTACCAACGGAACAAAACGGAAAGTATCGAGTTCAATACGTTCAAAATCATTCTCTCCCACTCGCAATATGGTGACCATTTTTTGTTCTTTTTCGTCTCCTACCGGGATGACCAATATACCGCCCAGTTTGAGTTGCTTGAGCATGACATCCGGCACAAAAGGTGCCCCAGCCGTCACAATGATCTTGTCATAAGGGGCATGTTGGGGTATGCCCTTAGAGCCATCTCCAAGAAAAAAATGTGCTTTATAACCCATATAAGGCAACACTTGAATCGTGCGGTTGTAGAGACTTTCCTGGCGTTCGATTGTGTATACCTCCGCTCCCAGCTCCAAAAGAATACAGGTCTGATAACCTGACCCTGTTCCGATCTCCAGAACTTTATCCCCTTGTTTCACATGCAACAATTCAGATTGATAAGCAACAGTATAGGGCTGGGAAATAGTCTGTCCATCTCCTATAGGAAAGGCAATATCCCGATAGGCCTGTTTCCAAAACGTTTCGTCAAAAAAGAAGTGTCGGGGAACTTTACCTATGGCTCGCAAGACATTCTTGTCTTCAATACCCTTCTTCTCCAACTGTTTGACCAGTTGCTTCCTTGCTCCTTGTTCACGATAGTTGTCTACAAACTTATATGCCATTCTTCCCCAAAAATACCATTGTTAACCCATATTTTCATGTTTTAAATGTAAAACATTTGCGTTCAATTGCTTGGTAAGAGAATAAGCCTCATAGAAGGGCAAAAACATTTTTTATCTGTAATCAACGAAAGGAAAAACTTAGAATTAGGCTTTTTTCAAAAAAAAGCCTATTTTGTCCCGTATAAAACAAACATGGGCTCCCGATATAGACAGTACAGCTCATGCCAGCCTACGGTAAGCAGGCAATGTTACTAAAAAAAAACTATACTAATGAAAAAGATCAGTCTATTATTCACAATTATCGTTGTCTTATTTACGACCACCACAGCACAACAAAAAAACACAAACATCCTAAAAGTATTGGCCATTGGCAATAGTTTTTCTGAAGATGGTATAGAAAATTATTTGTACGATCTGGCCAAAGCGGCCAATAAACAGATTATCATCGGAAATATGTATATCGGTGGAGCTCCCGTCAAACTACATGTGAACAATGCCCAAAGCAATAAAAAGGCATATGCCTATCGAAAGATAAATTTAGAAGGGCAGAAAAAAAACACGAAAGGAGTCAGCCTTGAAGAAGCCCTAAAAGATGAAGATTGGGATTTTATTAGCCTACAGCAAGCCAGTCCTTTGTCTGGACAATACGATGTCATCATGCAAAGCTTACCTCAACTGGTAGAATACGTCAAAAACCTTGTACCACAAGCCAAACTGGTTTACCATCAAACCTGGGCCTATCAGCAGGATTCAAAGCACAAAGGCTTTGTCAATTACGACAAGAGCCAGACAAAAATGTACAACGGTATTGTAGATGCCACCAAAAAGATAGACAAGTCCAAGGTCTTTACATTTGTTGTTCCCGCAGGGACAGCTATCCAAAATGCACGTACATCCAGTGTAGGAGACACCTATACGCGGGATGGATATCATTTGGAATTAAATTATGGAAGATTTACGGCAGCATGCACATGGTATGAAAAACTGTTCGGTCTGGATGTCCGCAAAAACCCTTGGAAGCCTGAAAAAGTCACAGATTTACAGGCCAAAATTGCCAAGGAAGCGGCTCATAAGGCCGTAAAAAAACCTTTCAAAGTATCGAAAGTGAAACTGTAATATCGTAGAGACGCAATGCATTGCGTCTCTACTAATACGGGTCTACGTCAACCTGTACATATACACCGGCGTTTTTTTTATCGAGTTCAAAGGCGGACAATGTATTTCTGATCAATTCCTTGACCTTGCCTATATGTATATGCACGCGCTCTATCTTCAGTATAATAGTCTGGATATAATGATTGCGTACACGCGAAACCAAAGGCGGCTCGGGTCCCAACACTCTATTGCCCAAATGAGTACGCAAAGCTTGAGCAAGTTTATGGGCTGAATCCTGTGCTTTTTCCTGGTCGGTATGCTTCACATCAAGACGGATCAATCTTACAAAAGGGGGGTAGTGAAAGTTCTTTCGCTCGGTCACCTCTTGCATAAACATCCCTTCGTAATCATGTTGTATGACTTGCTCGATAACACGATGTTGGGGAGCATAGGTCTGAATGATCACTTTGCCTTCTTGACTACGCCGGCCTGCCCTACCCGCCACCTGCTCGAACAACGAAAAAGCACGTTCGTAGGCCCGGAAGTCCGGAAAATTAATGATACCGTCTGCATTGATAATACCGATAAGGCTCACACGACCAAAATCCAATCCCTTAGCCACCATTTGTGTACCGATCAATACATCAAATTCATAGTTGTCAAAAGCATTGATAATCTTGTCAAAACCATACTTCCCTTTTGTCGAATCCAGATCCAATCGACCAATCCGTAGATGAGGCATGAGTATTTCCAATTCCTCTTCTATACGTTCTGTACCATAACCTTTGCTTTCCAGATGTGGCATACCACATGCAGGACAGATCTGAATGGGGTTTTCGTTGTGTCCACAGTAATGGCAATGCAGCATATCCGAGGTCTTGTGATAGGTCATGCTCACGTCGCAATTGACACATTTGGCGACGTAACCACAGGTACTACATTGGAGAAATGTCGTATGCCCACGTCTGTTCTGAAACAGGATAATCTGTTCTTTCCGCTCCACTGCCTGCGAGATGCTTTCCAATAGAGAAAGACTAAAATAAGCTCGCATCTCATCTTTACGGCTGGCCTCTGCGATATTTACGATCTCAATACTAGGCAATTGGGCGTCTCCATAACGCTTCAGAAGCTGTACCAAGCCATATTTGCCAGCTTTAGCATTGTAATAGCTCTCTATAGAGGGGGTAGCTGAGCCCAACAATACTTTGGCTCCGTGCATTCCGGCCAAATAAATAGCCGTATCTCGTGCATGGTAGCGGGGAGCCGGATCAAACTGCTTGTACGAGGTTTCGTGTTCTTCATCCACAATGACCAGTCCCAGGTTGGTAAAGGGCAGGAATACAGCCGATCTAGCTCCTATGACGACCTTAAATTCGTCGTTGAGTACCTTGTGCCAGACTTCAGCTCTTTCATTGTCATTGAATTTGGAATGATAAACCCCTAGCTGATTGCCAAAATGCAGTTTCAACCGTTCGGTGATCTGTGTGGTCAAGGCGATTTCGGGCAGTAGGTACAAGATATTTTCACCTTTGGCCAACACTTCCTCTATCAGCCGGATATACAACTGTGTCTTGCCCGAAGCGGTCACTCCGTGTAGCAAAACAACTTCCTTTTCAGAAAAAAGCGATTTTATTTGTGAAAGAGCAGTAGATTGCTCTTCGTTGAGCGTAAAATCCTTCTCCATCAAAACATCTACCCCCGCAAAACGGCTAACGACCCTCTCGTGTACTTCCAAAATACCCTTGTCGATCAGACCTGTAATTGCTCCTGCTCCACAGCCCGAAGCCTCCATAATATCCTGACGGCTGATATGGTCATGTTGTTTGCGCAATTGGATGAGGGCAAGCAAAGCATCCTGTTGCTTTGGAGCCCTGTTCAAGCTATCCAAGACTAGACGTAACCCCTCCGAATCCGCATATTCGGATGCTAAGGTCAGAAAGGTTTTGGTTTTGGGTTTATAACGCTCCTTGATTTCCTCGGAAATCAAAATAAATCCTTTTTCAAAGAGTGATCGCAGCAACGGAAATACGGTCTTCTGCCCCAAAATCTTTGCTATATCGCTGATTCGCAGTTCACCGGCTACGTCTAGTGCTTCCAACACCATATAGGCTTTATCGGACAATACCGCCCTATCCAAATCCCCATTGTCGGCTGCGACAATCTTGGTTTCCGAAGCCATCTTCAAGGCTGCCGGCAAAGCAGCCTGCATCACCTCACCCATATGGCACATATAATATACGCTGATCCATTCCCACAGCTCAAACTGCTTGGCTTGGACAATGGCCTGTTCGTCCACGACATCCAGAATATATTTTGCTTCGTATTGTACGGGAGCTTCTGTCGAAATCGATCTTACCAAAGCAGCGTAGATTTTGTTCTTGCCGAATTGTACGATGACACGCCCCCCTACAGATACACGAGAGGACATCTCAAACGGGACACGATATGTGTAGGTCTTTGCAATAGCCAAGGGCAAAATGACCTCTACAAAATAAGTCGTACGCTGTGCAAAAAGTTCGGTCGTGGACATACACAAACTTAGATAAAATTATCGAATTTCAACGACCCACACCCATTGCCTTGAACTTCAGCTCAAGGCAATGGATGATCCCTCAACACCTCAGCTACCACAAAATTGCTCCCGCCAATAAAGATGAGATCGCCTGTCTTGTAATTAGACTTAGCCTTATGCAAAGCATTAGAAACTTCACCGCATATATAACCATGCAGATCATACATTGCAGCCTTCATTTCCAGTTCTTCGGCTTCCATAGCGCGTGGCATATCTGGACTGCAAAAATAGTACATCGCATCTTTGGGTAGGTAAGGCAACATATGATCCAAATCTTTGTCTTTCATTGCACCAATAACAATATGAAGCTGGTTATAAGATATATTTTGCAGGTTTTTAATAACTTCTTTTATGCCGTCTTCATTATGTCCCGTATCACAGATCACCAAGGGATCCGTGGATAAGGTTTGCCAACGACCTTGAAGACCGGTAAGTTTTTGTACGTTAGCCAATGCAGTATATAAGGTTTCGCCTGAAATGTCGAAATCCTTCTTTCGAAGCTCGTCAACGACACTAAGTACTCCCAATATATTCTTCTGCTGATAAGAACCTGTCAAATCCAACGTAAACTCCCGACAATCTCCTTTCTCACACACATCCACAACTTGTGTGCTTGCAGTCTTTTCCTTCAAGGACAACACATACTTTTGATCCGCAAATACAATCGGAGCATTCAACTGTTCGGCGATAGCCCTAAAGACAGGAGCAGTGATCCCATTGGTCTCGGAGATCACTACAGGTATCTCCTTCTTGATGATGCCCGCTTTTTCCTGGGCAATCTCTTCCAAGGTATCGCCGAGGATATTCATATGGTCCATGCCGATATTGGTAATCAAAGACACTTCGGGCTGAATGATATTCGTACTGTCAAGACGACCGCCCAAGCCCACTTCAATCACGGCTACATCGACCTGCTGTTGAGCAAAGTAATCAAAAGCCATTGCCACGGTCACTTCAAAAAAAGAGGGTTGTACTTCTTCTATCAGATCCTTTTGGCTATTGACATAATCTACCACAAACTGTGCGTCAATCCATTCACCATCGACACGGATACGCTCTCTAAAGTCCACTAGATGAGGCGAGGTGTACAAGCCTGTTTTATAACCTGCCGATGCCAAGATAGCGGCGAGCATGTGGGAAGATGATCCCTTGCCGTTTGTACCGGCCACGTGAATGGTCTTATAGGAATTTTGCGGATTGCCAATAGCATCGCATAAAGCGATAGTACGGTCGAGATTTTCCTTATAGGCCGAAGCACCATCACGCGTAAACATTGGTAACCGATTGTATAGGTAATCGATGACCTCTGTGTAGGTTTTCATAAAATGAAAGTTATCTTAATTTGAATTCTATTTTGATCAACACAGTTCGTCGATCCGGGGCATTAGGAATCGCATTAAACTTCCCTTTCCTCAACTCTCTATTCAACATATCATTAACCTTAGATGACGGATATGTTGTCCCCTTTACACCTGAGCGTACATTGATGACATTCCCATATTTATCAACAGTCAATTCTGATACAACAACACCTTCAAACTGCCCATCATCTTTTATATTAGGCCTGACTGCCCATGCCCTGCTGGACAATGAAATCGGTTCGTTACCAAATCCCGATCCCCCTTCGCCATAGTTGCTGGCCAAAGGGTCTCCCAATGCAGAACCTTGGTTGCCCGGCATAGAGCCGGTGCCATCACCTTGACCCGTACCGGCATTCTTTTTGCCTTTATAGAGTGCATTCGTATTAACGGCAGGCGTACTGTTTTTGGTTTCCTTGGTCGTTTCTGGTGCTGTATTTTTGACCGGTTTCTCGGACTTCGTTACAGCAGGAGCATCGTCCATATCCTGGGTAGCCACGGTTTTGTCCGCAAGCTGCTGTGTAGGTGTGGGAGTGGGTGTTTCGGTAGGCACGACACGATCCGGACGTACATCGTTCGCATTCTCATCCATAGATGGTTCCTCGATACTCATATAGTCATCCCCCATTCCTTCTTCAGATGTACCGTAATTCACGATAATGCCACCCATACCATATTCGGGAAGCTGAGGTTGTCCAAAGACAATAAAGAAGCCTATAAGGGCCAAAACGGCCATTACAGCAGCAGAATAGCCCAAAGCTTTGGGCATGTTATTCTCTTCTTGATATTGATGGTAGTACATATACTAACTCCTTAATCGTTTGACCGATAAAATGTTTAATCGTTTAATCGATCTAATTTCTTAAGGGCAAAAAATGTTTTGCCCCTACATACTCAAACCTCTAATCTCTTTTAGGCTCTGTAGCCAACACCAACTTTATTTTGAGACGATTGGCCACATCCATGACCGAAATTACATTTTGGATCGGCACAGTGCTATCTGCATACAACATGATTGTCACTTCTTCGCCCGGAGTTATTTCCGACTGCAAACGCGCCTCCAGTGCTTCCAACGGAACGACCTGCTTGTCTACATGGTACGACAGGTCACCCGTGATAGATACTGTCACAGTCTTCTTGGCCACAGACTGTTCCCCGGCACTCGACTTCGGAAGCAAAAGTTTGACCACCTGCGGGTTGGCCACAGCCGAAGCCAACAGGAAGAACAACATCAAAAAGAACATGATATCGTTGAGTGCAGCGGTATGCACTTCAGCAGTTGGCCTATTTCTTCTATTTCGTAAATTCATTTTAATCAGTTGTCAGTAATCAGTGGACAGTAATCAGCCTCTGATCAAGTTCGCAAATCGCATTACTCAATACGCAATACCAATTAAGCTCCCGGCTCGTCCAATAGATCGATGAACTCTACTGCCTCGGTTTCCATCCGAAGGATCAAGCGCTCAACCATCATATTCAAGACATGGTAACCGATATAGGCCAAGATACCAATGGTCAGACCAGATGCCGAAGAAACCATCTTGACATACAGACCTCCCGATACCGATGCAATATCGATACCTCCGGCAATCTCCACTTCACGGAAAATCTGTATAACGCCAAAGATTGTACCCACGAAACCAAGCATAGGTGCAATACCGGCGATGATACCCAGGATATTGATATTTTTTTCCAGACGGGACACTTCCAGTTTTCCCGCATTCTCAATAGAAGCTTCTATATCTTTGATGGGACGTCCGACACGGGTCAATCCTTTTTGCAGCATACGGGCCAATGCCGAATTGTTCGAACGACAGACAGCTATGGCCGAATCCAGCTTTCCACTCAGCACATTACTTTTTATCTGTGCCATCAATCCGCTATCAGTCTTGGAAGCATTGCGAATGGTAATATACCGCTCAATGAAAATGACCAATCCCAAAAAGAAAAGCAGGATAATGGGTATCATAATCCATCCACCTTTCATCAATAACTGGATAAGGTTCAGGTTCTCCTGCTGAGTTGCCAATTGAATAGCTTGCTGTTGTACTTGATTCAACGTATCTACTGCTACAGCGTCTTGTAATAATGACATAGTATGTTATATTAATATATATTGTTTACTTTATAATATTATCGCAACTTATCCCCCCAAGCATCAGCCTTGATATGCTTTCTCACGTATCGCAAAGCCGAATCCCGCTCTTCTTTCGTGGCGTATGTATCCCAAATGACCCTTTTCAGATTCTTGGCCAGATTAGGTGTAATTACCCGAACGGATTTATGTCCGTCTTTGTTGAATGCTTCAGCCTCCTCATAAGCTTTGGCCAAGGTAGGATGAGTTCCAATGACAACGGTGTACTTGTGTTGCACGGCGGGCGTATCCACCGGCACTTGTACCACCTCATTTGGCAAGCTGTCCAGAGGCTCGACCAAGGTATCTCTTTGTGACAATATATCCGTCGTATCCACTTGTGGAACGGTATCTTGTGCCGGACCGACAGTAGTGGCATCTCGCTTTGGAGCCCCCTGATAATATTGACTGTAATAATAGTACAGACCTGCTATAACCAAAACTGCCACAGCAGCAATCAAGCCATAAATAAAAGACCTATTGTTAGAAACCTCTTCCTCCTCTTCAAAAGCGGTCTCTACAGCGTCTTCTTCCACCGAGGTCTCCACTATCTCTTCTTCCTTTTGGTTTTCGACGGGAGGTTCTTCCGTCACAGCTTCTTCCTTAGGGTCTTGGTTGCTATCCGCAATAGAAGTTTGTGCCACAGGGGGGGCTTCGACAGCAGCAAAGCCAAAACCACTCAGATCCAAAGGCTTAAAAACATAACTATTGCCATACCCGATCAATTGCCCCAAGTTATCCAACATCACTTGCCCTTGCGTCAATACCTGCCCCTGAATATGCGAAACAGCATCCGCTACTTTTTGCTCCGCCTCAGTCCGTTCACAACCCTCCGTTTGTTGGATATAGGTGATCAGGTCATAGCCATCGGTTGCTTCCGTATCCAATTCGATAAAGGTCACCGGTGGTAGATACACATTTTTATGGGCATCAAAACTAGCTGGAGTATGCACCCGCTTGAACACACCGAGCCCTTTCACATAGACCGATGTGTTCTTCTTCAATAAAACGTGTATTTGTTTTCCTATATTCATCGATATCCCTTAAACGCTAAAGTCCACAAATTTATGATCTTCTATGCTTAAAACGAAAAGTTGACACCTCCAATTAAATTAAAACCTAATCTTGGGTAATATAAATAACGTTGATATTCTTTATTGAAGATATTATTTGCCTTGACAAAGATACCCAAATTCGATAAAGCTTTATACTCAGCACCTGCACTCAGATCAAAGAAAGACGGGAGAGTCACGGTATGATAATCGGTTGAATAAATAGGACTTTCCGTCTGATCGTAGGTATATGCTCTGCCGTAGGACGAATCGTGGAATAACGCCTCTGCATCGATATACAATTTTTCAGAGATATTGAAACGTGCATTGGCTGCCAGTCGGATTGCCGGCGTAAACCAGGCTTCTTCCTGTTTAGCCATTGTATAGCCATCCAAATTTAGGCGTCCGCCTAGATTGACCAATTCGGACAACCGGACATTGATCTCTCCTTCGATGCCAAAATAACTTACCTTATCATCTCCGTCACCGTCGTAGACGAGATCAAAGCGAAAAGGATTGTCTTTGTTGTTGACAAACAATGGCATACTTTCCAGCGATTTGTACATGACCTTGGCCTTGTAGCCGAATGTAGCTCCCGCATTCCCCTTGATACCGCCGAAGATATTCAATCGCTCGATCATGTTTTGGAATCCCTGTTCAGGGCCCAAATAGGGATTGAGCTGTGAAAAAGCACGGTAAGAAGCTTTATGTACACCACCATTGATTCCTCCAAATAGATGAATATATTCAGGCACAAGCGAAAAATCAATCTCCGCAGATGGGAAGATATTAAACCTACTCGAATCGCCAAATTCAGACACCAGATTCGCACCAAATGTCAAGGTATAGTTCTTTCCCTTGAAAGCAATATAAGGGTTGATACTGGCCAATGAATTATTCAGCTTACCATCTTTGGCTGTATTGGATGTCCCATCCAAAGCATTCACATCCACTGCCACATTTGCCCCTATATTGAACGTACGTACACGCTTGTTGAGGTAAGCAGACAGGGCCAATGAGTTCTCCTGCGAAGAGAATTTATCCTTAAATGTATAAGCATCAAGCTTGGCCGAGTAAGAAAATGCTTCTTCATTCTGCGGATCGAAATTGCTGCTCAGCTCTCCCGTAAAATAAATGTCGTTGAATCGCTGAGGCTCTTTTTCCGGATTGAGCGAAGTTCCGTCTACAGCTTCCGGAATACCATAAAAACGTGTTGCATACCGATTATATCCCAATACACCGTCCACCGTAAAATTGGACAATACCCTTCTACCAAAGACACCTACTTCCTGGCGGGAAAACTTCTGCTCATCAAGACTCCCTTTTTGATTCAAGTGCTTGACAAAGCCTCCGAAGCGGAGATCCTCGTAATCTTCGATCGCAATATAAGCTTCTCCCAAAATAGTATTAAAATTGCCTATCCCCAATTTGACGTAGTTGCTCGTGATATCTTCATTCCTTGTGAAAGGCAGCTCCTGCACATTCAGCTCCTTTAGTCCCGTGTTGATATCCAACTTCTTGTCCACGATATTGCCATAGCTCAGTTTTGGCATATAGCTACGCTTGTTGGTCATATCGGGACTACGGCGGATCTTGACCGCATCTGCAAGAATAGGTTTATAGTCTCGAACGATATTGAACGAATCGATTGTCACCGGTTTGGTCGGATCCTCCTGCTGCGCCAGTGCCTGATGTCCTAACCCAAGTAACAATGCTACAACAGCACAATGCTTAAAAGCGGTTTTCTGCAACTTCATCTGTATCTTCCTATTTCTTGTTATTTCAATTTACTTAATTGCTCTTTTGCCGTTTTGACAATTCCGTCCTCTTGGTCTTCATAGTTGTCTATGATACTTTCCAATGTAGCCTTGGCCTGGAAGTTATCGCCCTTAGCAGCATAAGCATTTGCCATCAAGATAAAACCTTTTGCTACCCAATAATCATACGATGAAAATGTATTGGAAATATCCATCGCCGATTCGATAGTCTTGTCGTATTGTTTGGCCTTAAACTGTTGTTCAGCTACAAGGTATCTTGCCTCTGCACCGGTCACGGTCTTACTCTTCAAAGCGGCCAGATTCAATTCCTTGGTCGCATCTGCTGCTTTGTTGGTTGCTAAATAAGCTTTTGCAGCATAGAGGTGGGCACGGGCAATATCTTCTTCCGAGGACTTTTCATAGTTCTTGACCAGATTGACATAATTCAATGTCTCTATATAGTCGCCGATATGAAAGTAACTTTCCAACAGGTTATTGATGGCCCAGCCATAATTTTCCTTGTATTCGGAGGTCAGTTCCAGTTTTTTCAAAACTTGTACGGCCTCGTTATATGCCTTGTTACGCAGGTGTAGCTTAGAGACACTGACCAATGTACGTTCGGTGTACGCACTGGTCCAGTCGTTCATGATAATGTTGTAATCGTGCAACGCTTCCTTATCCTTGCCCAGTGCGGCATAACTTTCTGCTCGGATGAAGCGGGCAAATTTCTCTTGTATAGGTTTTGGAAATTTATCAAAATAAGCATTCACAGCCTCTACCGCACCTTGCCAATTGCCACGTTCGAAAAGATTGCGCGCTACCGAAAAGGTGTAGGCATCCTGCTCCGACGTTGTGAGGTTTCCGATATTGGTTGAGGTAGCGTATCTGATATAGCCTGTAGCATCATTGTTGTCCAAATAGATATTTTCGATGGAACGGATAGCTTGCTTGGCCTCATCCGTGATAGCGTATTCATTGACGACCCGTTGGAAGGTAGCCAATGCCGCATCGTTATTACCTTGATTGTACTGCACCAGACCAATGGTCAGCAAAGCCCGAGGGACATAAGAGCTACGTGGGTACTTCTCGACCATGGCTTGCAGTCCAGAGATCGCCTTGTCATACTCATGTGTCAAGAAATGCGTATAAGGAACCTCAAAGGCTACATCATCGGCATAATTCGAGTTCGGAAACTTTTCGATGACGGCGTTCAATGTAGCGATTTTCGCTGCTGTATTGCCCTGCAGGCCTTGGATAATCCCTCTTTGGAACAAAGCATAATCCTGGCTCTGTGCCTTCGCACTGATCAGCCTGTCGTAATAGGTCAGCGCACGTTCGTAGTTCTTGGCGCCAAAATAAGAATCTGCCAAACGTGCAATAGCATCATTGCGTGTATTCAGATCTATACCATCCGGACCAGCTCCCGACAAAAAGCGTTGGAAATAATTGGCCGCCGTATTGTAATTATCATTCCGAAATGCAGCATAGGCCAAGGCATAGTTTGCATAGTGGTAGACATCCGTATTCTTAGCGGCAGGCAGTTGCAGGAACTTATTGAAATTGGCCACGGATTCTTTGTATTTGCGCACCTCATACATAGCTTCGGCTTTCCAATAGGTAGACAAAGCATAAATCTCTTCATCATAACGATTGCTTTCCGAACGCATAAACATCGAGATGGCATTTTCAAATGCCCGTTCGTTGTAGTATTCCAATCCCCTATAGTAGGTTACTTTTTGGTAGGCAGCCTTGGATTCGCGGGTAGTCAAATCTATAGATTCCAACGCGTCTACTGCCGCACGATAACTTTTTGTGCTCAACAGCACCTCAGCCAACAACGTTTTTGCTTCCTCTTTACGGGATTGAGGGTAGGTAGTGATATATTCCTGTACGGCATCCAAGGCGACTTGATGAAAATCCAACTCGTAGGACAACTTGGCGTAATTGAACAATCCCTCTTCTTTGAGCTGAGGATCAAAATCCAACTTAGAAGCCCTAAAAAATGCATTCCGGGCAGATTGCTTATTGTCGGTTTTCAAAAAAGCATCTCCCAGTGTGATCATGGCACTCTGGTAGTACTCATCGGGTTCGGTCATTTTTTCCAATTCCGTGATGGCTTTCTCGTAGTCACCAAGCTTGTAGGCAATGTAACCGATTTGATAACTGTCCTGATTGTTTTGTGTTTTACCTTGATCTTGGGCTTGGAATTTGTCGTAATATTCCTTTGACTTGGCCAGATCACCCTTGATAAAATAGGTCGCTCCCACTATCCGAAACATCTCTGTCTCGTGTTCCTGCTTTGTGGTCTGCAAGATTGGCAAGGCGTAATTCAATACATCGTCATAACGCTTGTCCAAGAAATACAAAGCTGTAATATAATAAGGGTAGCTGTTCTCAAATGTCTTGGAACCGTTCAACCGCTCAAATTCATTCAGTGCTGTTTTATATTCTGCATCCAGATAGGATAGATATGCATAGTAATAGATAGAAGCCTCTTGATATTGGCTCTTTTCGTCCTTTAGACGCTCAAACAAGGGTTTGGCGGCAGGATAATCATTGGTCATAAAGTAGGAATAGCCCAATTTGAACCTATATTCGGTATTTTCAGCCCCAGCCAGGTTTTTTGAATCGATCTTGGTAAACCATTCAATGGCTTTGGCATAGTCCTTCTTGGCATAATAAGACCGGCCCATCTGAAAAAAGGCCGCTTTGGCATGCGCTCCTACCGGATAGTCCCGGATATACTTCAAAATCTGACTTTCGGAGTCACTTTCCTCCAATTCCAATGCACAAACGGCTTGATAGAAACGTACAGTTTCTTTGATCAGTGACAATTCTTCCGTCTCATCGAGCTGCAACGTAGATTTTGTACGTATCTCTTCTACTTTGTCAAATTGCTTGGCCGCAGAGCTGAATTTTCCCCGTTCGAATAGTTCCAGCCCTGTCTTATAAGCCCTGTTGATATCCTGCCAAGCCGTCTGTTGCCCCAACACCGGCACAGCCAACAAACTAAAAGCAACACCTAATCCGTAAATCTTTTTGCGCACCATGAAATGTAAAATCTTAAATCTTATCTTCTGCCGTATAAACCTTAAAATATCTTCAAAAAGACACTTTATACTTCATCATACGAAATTAATGCATCAATTGCAAGTTTTCCTCAAAAGTTGTTAACATCTGTTAGTAACCCTGAATTATAACGATTTTATTACCCAAAAAACATGCCCGACGAATCTTCGTCAGGCACGTTTCACATTTATTAACGTTTCGGAGACTGAACTTTGCCAAAGTTTAGAACCCTGGCAAAGTTTTTAAACTATTACCCTCTCTGCCCCGCTAGCAGATACAGCACTGCCATACGCACTGCCACACCATTTTCGACCTGGTCCAGAATAATGGAATGCTTGCTGTCGGCTACATCCGAGGTAATTTCCACCCCCCTATTGATGGGACCTGGATGCATGATGACAATCTCTTTGTCCAAGGAATCCAATATCTCTTTATTCAGCCCATAGAGCATCGTGTATTCGCGAAGCGAAGGAAAATAGGCAATATCCTGTCGTTCCAGTTGTATGCGCAGCATATTGGCTACATCACACCAGTTCAAAGCTCTGCGCAGATCATGCTCAACCTTGACACCCAGTGAAGTGATGTATTTCGGGATAAGTGTGGTAGGTCCACACACCATCACCTCCGCTCCTTGCTTTTGCAGGCACAAGATATTAGACAATGCTACACGGGAATGCGTGATATCACCAATAATAGCGACCTTCTTTCCTGCCACATCACCTAACCGATCCCGAATGGAAAAGGAATCCAACAGGGCTTGCGTAGGATGTTCATGGGCACCGTCGCCGGCATTGACGATCTGCGCATCCACATGTTTGCTCAAGAAGACGCCTGCACCCGCATATGGATGGCGCATCACGACCATATCCACTTTCATCGCCAGGATATTGTTGACCGTATCGATCAAGGTTTCGCCCTTACTGACCGAGGAAGAGGAGGCCGCAAAATTGATGATATCGGCCGAAAGCCTTTTTTCTGCCAGTTCGAAGGACAATCTCGTCCGCGTGGAGTTCTCGAAGAAAACATTGGCGATCGTAATATCCCGCAGAGAGGGTACTTTCTTGATAGGGCGATTGAGCACGTCCTTAAAATTCTGTGCCGTATCCAGTATGAGCTGTATATCGTTTGCTGTCAGGTCCTTGATACCCAAAAGATGTCTGGTACTTAGCTGCTCTGTAACTGTTGACATTTTTTCAAAAGTAAAAAGTAAAAAATTATCTAAAGATGAGCTCGCAAGCTCGGTTAAAAGTAAAAACCTACAAAATACCGGCTTTTACTTATTTCTTATCCGTGATTAACTCAATGCTATCTCCCCCGTCTGCCTCTTCCCAGCTCACAATGACCTTTTGCGAATCGATAGAATCTACTTGGATACCGATATAATCGGGCTGTATAGGGATCTGCCGCGAAAACCGTCTATCCACGAGTACCAGCAGTTCGATTTTCAGTGGTCTTCCAAACGCTTGAATAGCATCCATCGCTGAGCGAATGGTACGTCCGGTCCAAAGCACATCATCCACCAAAATCACAGCTTTGTCCTCTACAATAAAATCAATCTGCGTACTATTGGCCAAGATTGGGGAAGTCCCTTTCATCCGAAAATCGTCCCTGTAAAAAGTAATGTCCAAGATACCTGCCGGCACATCAAGCCCCGTCATTTCTTTCAGTTCCCTAGCGATACGCTCCGCCAAAAAAGTACCTCTAGGTTGAATACCTATTAACACCGCATTGGAAAAATCACTATGATTCTCAATAAGTTGCTGGCAAAGCCGTCTAATGGTAATCTGAAACTTGGGACCGTCTAGTAAAATCGATTGTTTCATGATGGGAATATTTAGGCAAACCTACTATTTTTTTGGGAAAAACAGGAGATAAAAGTTTACTTAACCTTCCGATTTAATTCCTATCTTTTTTTATTTTCATAAAAATGCCCCCGGAAAGTGTCCAACTTTCCGGGGGCATCGTAAATGTCTACCCTTTATTCTTTCTTACTGCTGCATCATAAAACTGAATTCATTGACCAGCTTTTCAAGCTCCGGTTTTAATTCCGTATCATTATGCGAATTGACAACCTGTTGCAGTCTGACCAAACCAGACAATCCCATACGGATATTTCGAGTCTCATGGTTACTCTTTGTCTGTGCAACAGCCATATAGTACCGCAGATTCTCGGCAATAAATTTAATATTCCTTCGGACGACCTCCTGTGCTATACCTTTTTCACCAACCTTGTACATTGCATCGACCAATGGCGTATAGCTCATCGGTTCGGACATTTGGTAGGTTTTCTTTGGCATATTCTCATACGCATTCAACACGACCTTGCGAGCATCTTCCTTCTTATCTTCACTGAGTAAGGCCTGTGCTGTCTCTCCAAATATCGAGCTCACGTACAGACTGATATATCGGTACGAATCCGGGTCAAGATATTTGGACTGACCGATATTGCCCCATTGATATTTATTGATGATCGAGTTGTAGATCTCCGCCGTATCCGAAATCGCACCATACTCTTCGGGATTGAGATCTGTCTCAACCGGCATCAACCGCATCGCGAAGCCCTCAGACACAAGATACTTGCCTAGACCTAGATTATTTTCGTCCGGTGTCGTGGTCGTAAAGTAAATCGGCCGCTCCCAATTATTGTTGACCAATATGGCCATCATGGAGAGTTCGGCACGGCTGACGTAGTTCAAACTGTAATCCCACTGCATAGTGTCCGTAATACTTTCTTCCCAATCCTTTGGCACAACCTTATTGGCCATGACAGCCTCTTTATTGATAGGTAATTGGAACTTCTTTGTCGGAAGCAGATTCACATATTCTCCACTTTGAAGCTGTGCCATATTCTGTTGATTGTCGGACAACATAATATTCAGCAAGTCGCTGATGTTGACATAGCCCGGAATCTGCATATCCTGGTAATAGATTACATCCCGCACGCCGTCCTTGAACTTTTCGGGATCGATATTAATGGGCAATGCATCGGCATCATTGACCTTTTCCAGCATCTGACGCATATACCAATCCGACGAGAGTAAGCTCAGATTGACCACGCGCACATCCGTACGAAAACCTTCGACCTCCTGCACGTACCACAAAGGGTAGGTATCATTGTCCCCATAACTAAACAGTATAGCATTGGGTGCACAGGATTCCAGATAGTTTTTTGCCATATCTCTCGCAAGGAATTTTTCGGATCGATCATGGTCATCCCAGTTTTGTGAGGCTAACAGTACCGGCACAGCCAATATTCCTATACCTGTAGCTGCCAATCCGGCAACTTTGGGATTCAGCTTCTTGGTGAAGAATTCCCGCAATGCCAATACCCCCAAACCGATCCATATCGAAAAAGCATAAAAAGACCCTGCATAGGCATAATCTCGTTCTCTCGGTTGTAGAGGCGTCTGGTTGAGGTACAGCACGATAGCCAGACCGGTAAAGAAAAATAACAGGAATACGACAAGAGCATCCTTTTGGTTTTTCCCAAAATGCCAATACGCCCCGATAAGTCCTAACAATAATGGCAAGAAGAAATAAGTATTGCGGGAAGGATTTTCTTGTTCGGAAGTAGGCAGGTCGTACTGCCCCCCTACCAACATATTATCGATGGGTTTGACCCCCGATATCCAGTTTCCTTCGGTCAGGGAGCCGTGCCCCTGCACATCATTTTGCCTTCCTACAAAATTCCACATGAAATACCGTGCATACATATGCCCTATCTGATATCCAAAAAAGAATTTTAGGTTGTCCGCAAAAGTTGGTTTTTCAGTTTCGCCAAGTCCCAGGTACTCCCTGTAAAAACGAGGATGACCTCCCTTTTCACTATAGATACGGGGGAAAATCGTTTCTCTGTCGTAAGCATATTCCGTTTTCTTCTTGGCCACTACATATTTGTCTTTATCTTTCCGGTAAACTTTGCCGGCATCAAAGAAGTCGGTAGGGCGTGCATCAAAGTACTTGCCCTTGAACAACGGCTCATCGCCGTACTGCTCACGGTTCAGATAGCTCAAGAATGTAAATGCATTGTCCGGGTCACTGTTGTTCAGTGTAGGATTAGCTTTCGCCCGCACCAAAATCATAACGAAGGAACTGTAGCCGAATATAATAAAACCCAGAGAGATCAGAGCGATATTCAATATGGGTTTGACCTTCTTAATGGAATACCAGACTCCGTATAGTAGCCCCCCTATAACTAGCAGCGCAAAAAATGTCACGCCTGTACCAAATCCCAAACCGAGCGTATTGACAAAAAATAAGTCCGTGTAAGCCGCAAACTTGATCAAGTACTGGATCACTCCCCATAGGATAAAGCCTAATATAACTACACCGATCAACAAAGCTTTGATAGCCCCTTTGGTCGTGACCTGCGCAGACCGCCGAAAGTAGATCAACAGCGCAATGGCCGGAATGACCAACAAATTCAACAAGTGAACTCCTATGGAAAGCCCCATGACGTAGGCGATCAATACCAGCCATTTGTCGGCACCAGCCTCATCTGCTCTCGCTTCCCACTTTAAAATAGCCCAAAAGACCACGGCCGTACATAAGGAAGACATAGCGTACACTTCGGATTCTACGGCTGAGAACCAAAACGTATCCGTAAAGGCATACGCTAAAGCACCGACCAAACCTGCTCCCATGATAGAGACAACATAATTGTCCGGCACAGCCAATGTACGATCTGCCTTGCCTACAAACAGTTTCCGGCCCAATGCTGTAATAGACCAAAACAGGAACATAATGGTTAGTCCCGAACATACAGCAGAACCCACGTTCATCCAAAAAGCAATTTGGGTACGATCGCCCATCGCCAGGTTGGAGAAAACATTCTGGATCATCAAAAAGAGTGGAGCCCCAGGTTGGTGTACGATCTGCATTTTATAAGCCGATGCGATAAATTCGCCACAATCCCACCAACTCGTAGTACGTTCTGCCGTAACGACATATACCAAAGTAGCAAGGATCGCACAAAACCAGCCTAATAGATTATTAATCTTATTGTAGTTCATATCAAAGTTTCAAGTTATTCTTCATTATATGACCTGTAGACACATTCATCTCTACAAAAAGCCGCCTCGAAAATAAGGAATACATCGTTAGGAACGAACATTTAATTTACATTTTAACAGTCTTTAGCAAAAACAAAACGCAGTCTCTCGCAAGATTTACTTCGTAGAGCTCATTTCGTTCGGTTAGCGTAGCGTATCTTGTGAGTTTTATAGTAGATCAAGTTTACAAACTTGCCTTATTTTGCTTCCAAGTTATACTTCGTTAAACTTGAAAGAGCATAGAGAGTTAGGGCAGCAAACAATTTATTCCGATGAAAATCAGCACAAACCAAAAAAACAGCTATTTTTTATTTGTATAATCCGAAAACAGCCGTATATTTGCATCGTCAAACAGAATAACGCCTATTTGACGGGTATAATGTCCCATAGTATAAGGGTAGTACAAGTGATTTTGGTTCATTTAGTCTTGGTTCGAATCCAGGTGGGACAACAAAAAAAGAGAGCTTTAAAAGCTCTCTTTTTTTGTTTAGTCCAATGACACTTTCCACACCTTTATCATTTTATCATCTCCCGCCGTTGCTAGCAATCCTAAGCGGGAATTGTATGCCTGTGTGTTGATCGATAGATAATGTGAATCTACACCCTTGTCTCTTGAAACATTTTTTTGAAGTTTAAGATCCTTATTCCAGACTTTGATCGTTTTGTCCCGGCTCACTGTCGAAAACAAGGGAGAATCACCCAGCTCCATAATCCCATATACGGTAAACATATGCGGTATAATATTCGCTTGCATCTCCAGCCCGGGATAAGAAAACCTGTACAGCTGCGCATCCCTTCCTCCGCTCCATAGACTATCCGCCATAAAACACAGGCTGGTCACAGACTTTTCATGCACCTGCTTGGCTGCTACTTGATGGTAATCTTCTGTTTGGACCAAATAAATATGACCGCCCTTGTCCCCAAAAGCCATGCACTTTTCTTGTGCATCTATGGCAATAATACGTACGGTCGTGTCCGATATCTTGAACGTGTACAACAATTCAAAACTATTCAAACTCCAGATATAGGCTCTTCCATCCTCTCCTACGGCAATCAGCTCCTGTTTGGCTTTTAAAGACTTGATACAAAAGACAGCTCCTGCCTCCACCTTCAATTTCACCTTTAATACCTGTTGTACGGTATCGACAACAAAAATATCCCCCGAACGCATCCCGATTGCCAATAGATCGGTATCCGGTATAGCATACAGGGCATACACCGAGCTGGGTACTGTACAAAGTATCCGCCGAAACTTTAAGGTTTCCCAATCCCACTCCACAACCCCCCTGTCATTTCCAGCAGAATACAAGACACCTGCATCGGCATTGCTTTCCAATGTATAGATAGGATTTTGATGTCCTGTCAGTGTATGTATGAGTTCTAAGTCTACCATATTACAGTGGTCAGTTATCAGTAGTCAGTGTGACCAGTAGTCAGCAATAAACCAAAACTTTAAACCTTAAATCAACTCCCCTGCGGAAATCTACAGACAGATTCGAAACAGAGAGTCCTTACTCCTTGATCCCCTACTGATGCCTTCCTTCCAGATTTTTGGCAATAGTCTCCAACGATATTCCTTTTTCACGTAGCAATACCAATATATGAAAGAACAGATCCGAAGTTTCGTCAATAAATTCCTGCTCAGATTGAGCTAATGCGGCAATAACCGTCTCTACGGCTTCTTCTCCTACTTTCTGGGCAATCTTGTTCAACCCTCTGTGCCGTAACCTATTGACATAGGATTCGTCCGTAGGAAAGTTATAGCGATGTGCTACGATACGTTCCAATTGGAACAGGAAGTTGTGCCTATATCCAGTGCTAAAGCAGCTTCTGGATCCGGTATGACAGGTCGGCCCTTCCGGACGTGCCAGTATCAATATGGTATCTTGATCACAGTCTATATGACAACTTTCCACGTGCAGGAAGTTGCCGCTCTCTTCGCCTTTGGTCCACAACCGGTTCTTACTACGCGAGTAAAAAGTCACTTTGCCTTCCGATTGTGTCTTCTGCCAAGCTGCCTCATTCATATATCCCAACATCAGCACCTCCAGTGTCTGGGCATCCTGAATAATTACCGGAACTAAACCGTCACCTTTGCCAAAATCTATCATTCTTTTAGTATATTAGGGTATTGAGGATTGAGTATTGAGATATGCGTATTGAGATATGCGTATTGAGAATTGAGAATATTGCAATCTTACAAATCCTCAAATTATCTCATTTCCAAATCTCCAAATTATCTCATTTTCAAATTCCCAAATTACCTCATTTTCAAATTATCTAACCACGATCCCATTGCTACGCAAGGTATTTTTCAGATCGGGGATCAAGATCTCTCCATAATGGAAGACCGAAGCAGCCAATGCGGCATCCACATTACTTTGCTGAAATACATCAACAAAATGCTGTACATTGCCTGCTCCACCCGATGCGATCAGCGGAATATGGATCTGCTCATTGATTTTTTTCAACAAACCATTGTCAAATCCATTCTTTGTCCCGTCATGATCCATTGAGGTCAGCAGAATCTCTCCGGCTCCTCTACTTTCGGCCTCCTTAATCCATTCTTCTGTCTGTATCTCTGTCTTGTCCCGTCCTCCTCGAAGATGCACAAAATTCTTGCCATCGATCAAACGGGTATCTACCGCTACCACAACAAACTGTGTCCCAAATGCCTTCGCCAAATCATCGATGAGCTTAGGGTTGCGCACTGCCGCTGAATTAATGGAAATCTTGTCTGCCCCACTGTTGAGCAGTACCTCCGCATCAGCCAGTTCATTGATTCCACCACCTATGGTAAACGGAATATTGACCTGGCGGGCTACAGCTTTGACCAGATCAACCGTCGTCTTACGCTTTTCGTGCGTGGCCGTAATATCCAAAAAGACCAATTCATCGGCACCCTGCTCCGAATATTGCCAGGCCAATTCCACCGGATCTCCTGCATCGCGCAGATCCACGAAGTTGACCCCCTTTACGGTACGTCCGTCCTTTACATCCAGACAGGGAATAATACGCTTTGCTAACATTTTTACAAGCTGTAAGCTTTAGGCTATAAGCTGTAAGCCTATTGCTTATAGCCTAAAGCCTATAGCTGTAATTTAAAACTTAATCAAGGCCTTCAGATTCCAATCCTTGATCTCCTCTATCGTGATCTTATTTTCGTAAATAGCTTTTCCAACGACACAGGATTCCATGCGTCCCAAAGCATTCAACGCTTCTATATCTTTCATCGAACTGATCCCTCCCGAACCGATCAACTTGATGATGGGCGAATGATCCAACAATTTTTGGTAAAGCTCTACGCCGGCCCCTCCCAATTTGCCATCCTTGCTGATGTCCGTACACAAGAAGCGGAAAAATCCAAGTGAAAGACACTTGTCAATATATTCGATCAGCTTGATGGGTGAACTTTCCAACCAACCTGAGTATTTGATGACCTCATCCAATACGTCTATGGCGATCACAATGTGATCCGCATATTTCACACGACCTTCGTTGAGCTTGCTCAACTCTTCCAAAAACGTCGGGTTGGTGATCGCCTGTGTACCGACAATAACCCTGTACACACCCGCATCGATCAGCTCTTTTACCTTGTCTATACTACGTACACCTCCTCCGTATTGTACTTTCATCTCGGTACGACGTACAATATCAAAAAGATACGATTGGTTCGAAAAATCGCCTTTGGCACCATTCAGATCAATGATATGGACCAGCTCGGTACCGTTGGCATGGTATTTTCTTACCTGCTCCTCCAATGAAATATCGTACGTAGTCACATCTTCGTAAGAACCTTCTCTCAGTCGGACTACCTTTTGGTCTAAAACATCAATTGCGGGAATGATATACATAGTTAAATTAAAAAGTTAAAAATCAAAAGTTAAAAATCGCATCAAACACTTTATATAGAATATATAAGGTCAATGATTGCTTAATTATATTTTAGAAAAATTCAACAACAATTGCTCGCCATACTTGCCCGATTTTTCGGGGTGAAACTGTACTCCGAAAAAATTATCCTTCTGTAAGGACGCAGAAAAAGTAAGGCCATACGTACACTTTGCAATAGTATAAGTAGCATCATACTCTATAAAATAAGAATGAACGAAGTAAAAGTACACATTATCTGCTATATCACGGAATAATGGATTATTATTATCGAGTTGAACACTATTCCAACCCATGTGAGGCACTTTGTGGTCGATACGCTGATTAAAGTGTAATGTTTTCAAAGGCACTACCGACAGCATCTCAGCCTCACCCTCCTCCGAAAAAGCGGTCAGCAACTGCATACCTACACATATACCCAAGACAGGCTTCTGCAATGCCAATATCGTATCGACCAAGCCTGTCTCTTTCAGTTTCTGCATAGCTGCACCGGCATGCCCTACACCGGGAATAATCACACGATCGTACAGATCAAAATCCTCCTTTCGATTGATCATCCCATAAGACACCTGCACCCGTTCGAGCGCAGCTGTCAAAGAGAAAATATTTCCCGCACCGTAATTTACTATTCCTACCATTCTTTATTAGATAAAGGATAAAAGAACAAAGATAAAAGACCTTAATCCTTACTCCTTATTCCAACAATCTTTGCTCCTAAAGTACCCCTTTCGTACTGGGCAACTGCATATTGTCTGCATCCCGGCGCACAGCCTTTTTAATGGACTTGGCAAATGCCTTGAAAATTGCTTCTATCTTGTGATGTTCATTGTCCCCTTCGGCCTTGATATTCAGGTTGGACTTGGAAGCGTCTGAAAAAGACTTGAAAAAGTGGAAAAACATCTCCGTAGGCATATCCCCGATCTTCTCACGGCGAAACTCGGCATCCCACACGATCCAATTGCGTCCTCCAAAATCAATCGCCACCTGCGCCAGACAGTCGTCCATCGGCAGGGTGTACGCATAGCGTTCTATTCCCCGCTTGTCGCCCAACACTTTCAAGAAGATCTCCCCCAAGGCTATTCCCGTATCTTCGATCGTATGGTGCTCATCGATATGTAGATCTCCCTTGGCTTTGACCGTAAGGTCTATCGCACCATGACGGGCGATCTGATCCAGCATATGGTCAAAGAATGGCAAACCTGTATCTATATCAGCCTTGCCCGATCCGTCCAGATTAAGCTTAATGTATATATCCGTTTCGTTGGTCTTGCGATGATGCTCACCCGAACGTGTACCCAATTTTAGAAATTCATATATAGACTTCCAATCGGAGGTTTCCAATGCAATCACATCCGTAGAGAACTCCACATTTTCGTGTTTGCCCAACTCATCGTTATTACGTAGCCATATGGCTTTTGCGCCAAGGTTTTGTGCTAGCTTGACATCGTTCACTCGGTCACCTATGACAAATGATTCGGATAGATTATAGGCGTTTTCGGCAAAATACTCACCCAACATTCCTATTCCCGGCTTGCGCGTAGGGGCATTTTCATGTGGAAAGGTACGGTCTATATGCTCCTTGGCAAAAACCACACCTTCTCCCTCAAAAGTATCTCTAATGAAATGGTGTACCGGCCAAAAATTCTCTTCCGGATGGGAGTCCGTCCCCAGACCGTCTTGATTGGACACCAAGATCAATTCAAAATCCAGCTCTTGAGCAATCTTCGGCAAATACTGCAATGCTCCCGGATAAAATTTGAGTTTGGCAAAAGAATCAATCTGCTCGTCCTCCGGTTCCAGAATGAGCGTCCCGTCACGGTCAATAAACAACAGTCTTTTTAACTTATCAGCCATAATGGATTATGTATAAAATTGCTGCATGGCAGCCAATAATTTTTTGTTTTCAGTAGGCGTACCTACTGTAATACGTAAACATCCCTCACACAACTCGATTTTAGAGCGGTCACGGACAATAATACCGTTGCCGACCAGAAAATTATACAATTCGCGGGGTTCTTCCAACCGAACCAAAATAAAATTGGCATCGGAAGGAACAATATGATGAACCTGTTCTAGTTTGGTCAATTCCTGATTGAGCCATTCCCGTTCGCGTACGGTTTCCTTGATCCATTCGTTGACAGAGCTGATGTTGTTCAAAGCTTTCAACACCAATTCCTGTGTCGCTTGATTAATGTTGTAAGGAGGTTTGATCTTGTTAAATACCTCAATGATCTCCTTACTCGCAAAAGCCATTCCCAACCGAAGGGCAGCAAGCCCCCATGCCTTGGACAAAGTCTGCAAAACGACCAAATTAGGAAATTCGCCCAGTTCGTAAGTAAAGGATTTATGTTTTGAAAAGTTGATATAAGCCTCATCTACAACGACAATTCCGTCAAAATTTGTCAATATCGTTTCCACATCTTGTCTACGGATGCTATTCCCCGTCGGATTATTGGGCGAACAGATGAAAATCAACTTGGTATGTGGATCGATCGCTTGTGCTATACGATCCAGATCCAGCTGATAGTCGGATGTCAGATTGATCTTTCTGGTCTCCACATCATTGATATTGGCAGAAACCTCATACATCCCATAGGTAGGTGGCACGAGAATGACATTGTCGACACCGGGCCTACAAAAAGCACGGTATAGAATATCGATGGCCTCATCACTTCCATTTCCCAGAAATATATTTTCCACGGGCACACCCTTGATACCTGAAAGCTTAGCTTTGACTTCTTTCTGCAAAGGATCCGGATAGCGGTTGTACGCATGATCCAAGGGAGAGCCAAATGCATTTTCATTAGCATCCAAAAAAACCGATGCTTCGCCCTTGAATTCATCCCGTGCAGATGAATAGGGAACTAAATTTCTGATATTGGCACGTAACAAACGGCTTAAATCAAAAGTTGTGCTCATGAACAAAAAAAATTTTGAGGTGTAAAGATGAGGAAAAATCTACAAAAACACTAAACATTAAACCATTTTCCCTCAATGGAAAGCTCAGCATGTGGAAAAACCGCACGGGCTTCCTCCAAAAGTGGAGACAAATCTTTGTATCGTGCAGAATAATGTCCCAACAAAAGTCTTTTGGCCTGTACAAGATGAGCTACCTGCGCAGCTTCATATGCTGTAGAGTGGAGCGTCTCCTCTGCCCGGTCAAGCATATCATGCATAAATGTGGTTTCGTGATAGAGCAGATCCACATGATCGATATATGTCATATACAGTTCATAAGCTCGGGTATCCGAACAGTAAGCGTAGCTCCGAGGGATAGGTGCAGGCCGTGTCAATTCTGCTGCACGATAGACCGTCCCGTCCATATCCACACAGTCTATACCCCTTTTCAGTTGGGGCAAAAACACCGTTGGGATATTCAACTGTTCGATTTTTTCCCGAATGAGTGGGGCAAGCCGCTGTCCCTCATCAAATCTGAATCCTGTGGTCGGCACACGATGCTGCAAAGGAAACGAGGTGACCGTCAACAAGTTGGTTTTGAGGACTACCTCTGCCCGATCAGCATGGGTCTCATGAAAGATCAGGTTGTACCGAAGTGTCGTGTCCGAGTACTTAAACTGCAGATCCATGATCTCCTTCAATGCTGCAGGGCCATATAGATGCAGATCAGTTTTGCGCCCATTTAGGTTCATGGACGATAGCAACCCAACCAATCCCAAGTAATGGTCTCCATGCAAATGGCTGATGAAAATGTGTGATATTTTATTGGATTTGATGCCATACCGAACCAATTGCATCTGTGTCCCCTCACCACAATCTATCAAAAAGAACTGTTCGTTGAAATTGAGCAATTGAGCCGTAGGGTGCCTATCGTATATCGGCGTCGCCGAGCTGTTGCCTAAGATCAATACCTCAAATTTCATATATCAATTTTTCCCTTCCAAAAGTTCCCGCTGTATCTCGTTTCCAAAAATTGCGTCTTCGGCTTCCACAAGTGATGTGCTGACGATAAAATATGTGTCGAGTTTGGCTACTTTCAACAGATGGGCCACCTGCGGCTGTAGTCCAGTCAAGATAAAAAGTCCGCCTACGGCTTTGCAGAGCCTATGAGCGAGCAACCCTATCCGCATACCAGCTTCGTCGATATCATTGACCTGTGATAAATCCAACACAATATTGCGTTGTCCCGAGGTGTTACGCAACATAAATTCTCCTTTTAAAAATGCAGCTTCCTCTGCATTGATTTTCTCGCAAAGTGGCTCAATGACCACATAACGCTCATGTTTTTCGATCGTATAGCGCATGATGTGTATATTTTTCAGTCCAACAAGGCTTCCAAAGCTTTACTGACATTGGTTTCTACCCGAGCCAGCACGTCATCGCTCGCCGGGTATTGGAATTTTTCTCCCGTTATGTGCTCAAACAGCTCAATGTACCTTTCCGAAATGGATTGGACAATCTCATCTGTCATTTCGGGGACCTGCTGCCCCTCTTTTCCTTGAAAACCATTCTCGATAAGCCATTGACGTACAAATTCTTTGGACAACTGTTTTTGAGCCTTCCCTTTTTGCTGACGCTCAGCATACCCTTCTGCATAGAAATACCGTGAAGAATCCGGTGTGTGTATTTCATCCATCAGATAGATCTGCCCATCACGTTTTCCAAATTCATACTTGGTATCCACCAGAATCAGCCCCCTCTCGCGAGCTATCTCTGTACCACGTTGAAAAAGTGCGTGTGCATATTTTTCCAACTGTTCGTAATCTTCTTGATTGACAATGCCACGGGCAATAATGTCTTCTCTGGAAATATCTTCGTCATGCCCTATCTCCGCTTTTGTCGATGGTGTGATGATCGGCTGAGGCAACTTGTCGTTCTCCCGCAAACCTTCGGGCAGTGTCACGCCGCACAGTTCCCTACCTCCATCTCTATACGTACGCCAAGCATGTCCCGACAGATAGCCACGGATGACCATCTCGACCCGAAAAGGCTCACACATCTTGCCGATGGTTACACTCGGATCGGGCACAGAGATAACCCAATTCGGCAAGATATCTTCAGTAGCTTTAAGGAATTTTGCAGCAATCTGGTTCAGCACCTGTCCTTTATAAGGAATGGCTCTAGGCAACACCACATCGAACGCAGAAATTCGATCCGAAGCCACCATGACCAGATAATTATTGTCTATGGTGTACACGTCCCTTACCTTGCCACGGTAAAAAGCAGTCTGCTTTTTGAAATTAAAATTTGTCTCTCTTATTGCGCTCATCTGTGAAAGTTATGTACAAATGTAAGTTAAAAAATAAAAAATGGCGGAAATAAGTAGGGGCAAAACTACATGTTTGCCCCTACTTATTTTTCCTTATTCAAATCGCCATAAGCTTCCAAGATCCGCTTCACCAACTTGTGACGAACCACATCACTACCGGTTAGGTAGATGATATCGATTCCAGTGATGCCTTCCAATATCTTGACGGCAGTAGAAAGTCCGGATTGCGTTTTCTTCGGCAGGTCTATCTGTGTGAGATCCCCGGTCACGATAAACTTGGCCGTAGGCCCCATACGTGTCAAAAACATTTTCAACTGCATGTCTGTCGCATTCTGTGCCTCGTCCAATATCACAAAACAATTGTCTAAGGTACGTCCACGCATGAAGGCCAATGGTGCAACCTCAATTGTTCTATTCTCCAGATATCCTTTGAGTTTTTCGGTGGGGATCATATCATCCAAGGCATCGTACAAAGGTCTTAGATAAGGATCTACCTTTTCTTTGAGATCTCCCGGCAGGAAACCTAGGTTCTCACCAGCTTCGACAGCAGGACGTGTCAAGATTATCCTTTTGATCTCCTTGTTGCGTAGCGCCCGCACAGCCAGGGCTACAGCAGTATAGGTTTTTCCCGTTCCGGCAGGACCAATGGCAAACAGTATATCATTTTTCAGGATACTATTGACCATCTTCAACTGATTGGGCGTACGGGCACGTACGATCAAGCCATTAGGGCCATATACAATCGGCTCCCCTTTTAGTGTAGGCGCCGTCACCTCCGTTTTCTCTTTTGCCCCAAGGGAAGAGCCGTTCGGCTTCACCTTGCGCAACAGTTCTTCCAGCTCTAAACCAGACAGGGCATTGAACTTGGAAACATGATCCAAAACTTCCGAAAAGAAGCCTTCAAACATTTTCTGTTCATTCTCTTCACCCAGTACTTTTAACTCATTGCCCCGCGCCACCAAACGCAGCTTGGGAAAGCTATCCTTAATGGTTTCAAAATTCTCATTTTGCGCCCCCCACAATGGCACTAAATTGGCCCGATCCAAATTGATGACTAACTCACTCAAATCAACTGTATTTAATGATTATATTTTCGGAATAAATATACTTATGTTTTTCGATTTGTCTCACAGTTTTTCCATTTTATAGTAAAAATCAACCAAAAATACGAACTACCAAATAAGTTATCTAAGATTTCTAAAAAAAATGATTATTTTCCACAGGACATCATTTTTATGAACGGTAGTTTTGCTACTTTTGTACTTTATTTGCTAAAAAATCAACGAACCTATTCGGCACATATCCAATATATAGGTGTCGAACGCAGAGTTTAATATGGGAGTAATTACATTGACAACAGACCTTGGTTATCGCGACTTCTATCAAGCCGCGCTCAAAGGGAGCATTATCACGCTGCTTCCGAAGGTCCGGTTAGTGGACATTACCCATGAGATACCCTCATTTGATATACAGAATGCTGCTTTCGTCCTACAGAATGCCTACCACTACTTTCCAAAAGGCACTGTGCACATCATCGGGATAGACACCGTGTTTCAGAAAGATTGCCGATATCTGGCCATGAAATACAACAACCATTATTTTGTAGGCGCGGACAACGGGATATTCAGCATTATACTAGGTAGCAACAAAGCAGATCATCTCATCGAAATCGAATTGACCCAAGACCTCCGTTTTCTGCACTTTCCCCTAGCAGATGTATTGGCCAAAGCAGCCTGCCATATCGCCAAAGGAGAGGATATCAGTGCTTTAGGTTCTCCTATAGACAACCCGTTGCAAAAAGTCACCTTACAGCCCATCATCGAAAACAACATCATCAAGGGACATGTGTCCTATATCGACTCTTTCGGCAACGTGATCAGCAATATCAGCAAAGAGTTGTTCAATAAGGTCCAAAAGGGACGGGAGTTCGTACTTCATTTCAAACGCAATGAGACCATAGACAGGATGAGCTGGCATTACAACGAAGTATCTGAAGGCGAAAAACTGTGTCTCTTCGGCATCAGCAACTATCTCGAAATCGCCATCAACAAAGGCAATGCCAGTACCTTGCTCGGCTTGCATCCTGACGAGACCATTATTGTCGAGTTTTTTAACAAATAGCATTCTCAACCGTAATAATACAGTTACGTCCATGATTAATTGATAAATATTATAGATTTTTACGGCTATCGAGCACTTTAATATTATCATGTACGCCAAACTTGTATTTTTCATCCTTATCCTATTTCCTTTTTATTCCTTTTCCCAAAATGGATCGCTAAAAGCTATTATCGTAGACAGCGCCCAAGCCCCAATTGTAGGTGCGAGCGTAGCCTTGCTCAGCTCTAAGACAGGCGCTTACCTGAGAGGAACACAATCCTTGGGCAAAGGACAGGTCAGCATAGACAACATATCGCCGGGAACATATACATTCAAAGTGTCTTATGTGGGCATGTCGGATATCATCCGGGAAAACATCCGCATCGGGGCTGGCAAGACCTTGGATATGGGTACAGTGACACTGATTCCGATAGGAAAGGAACTGGGTGAAGTCGTCGTACAGGGACGGTTGCCGGATCTGCAATTGGACATCGACAAAAAAGTATTTGATGTATCACAGAGTATGGTGAGTATCGGCGGAACAGCTGAAGATGTGTTGGGCAATGTTCCTACGCTACAGGTAGACGCCGACGGATCGATGAGTCTGCGTGGATCTACCGGAGTCCGTATCCTGATCAACGGCAAAGAATCGGCTATGGCCGGAAGCGATATCAGCAAACTATTGCAGTCCCTACCGGCCGAGGCCGTATCCAAGGTGGAGATCATGACCAACCCATCCGCCAAATACGATGCCGAAGGACAATCCGGTATTGTCAACATCGTACTGAAAAAAAATGTATTGACAGGTTTTAACGGTACGGTAAACGCTTCTATAGGCAATTATGACAACTATACGATCGGGACATCACTCAATTACAGAGACAACAAATTCAATTATTTCGGGACATACAACTTTAACAACCGTAACAGTTTCGGAGAATCTTCGGTGACGAATACCCAATGGATAGATGGTGACGTGACCGATGCAAGCGAAATCACCCACACCCATTCAGAGACGTTCAGAAAAGGAAGAAATCATTCTTTTCGTATTGGTGCCGATTATTTTGCAACAGAAAAAACAAATTTCAGTCTAGGATCAAATTTCAGTATCCGTGACAACGACAGAGGCGCAGACCTACTTTATCGTTACATCAACTTACCGGAATTGGGTACAGAAAGCCCACGTACCTCCCGACAGTCCGAACAGGATTTTGGATACGACCTCACACTGGATTTTAGGCAGGCCCTACGCAGAAAAGGCGAAGAGATCACGGCAAACATCACCTTTGGGGATGACAGGGAAGACGGAATAAATGACTACCTACAGACTTTTGACAATGGTCGTTTCCGTGAGGAGCGCAAAAACCAAACGAGTGAACGGGGGAAGAATTGGAATTTTCAGTTGGACTATGTATTGCCTTTGGGCGACAACCACAAGTTTGAGGCAGGCTATAGGACGATATTGAGAAATTCGGACGAAAGCCAATATTCGGACACCTTATCCCAGGATGGGAATTTCAAGCCGGATTTTGACGTGAGCAATGATTTTGAGATGCAGAGTGCTGTACATGCCTTGTACGTGAATTACCATAGAATGCTGACGGAAAGACTGGGTATGCAGGTCGGACTACGCGCTGAGGATGCCTTTTTGCACACGGTCTACGCCAGTTTGGATCCTAATGTATCTACCGAACCCGGCAATCTGGACTATTTTCGGGTATATCCCAGTGCTTTTTTGTCCTATAAGGTCAATAAAGAAGGTGATAAGGTACAGTTGAGCTATACACGCCGTGTACAACGTCCAAGGGGGCGACAGGTCAATCCTTTTGTCAATATGTCCGATGCCACCAACCTAAGGCAAGGAAATCCAGAACTCATGCCCGAAGATATCCATGCAATAGAGCTTGGTTTTGCCAAAACCTACGAGAAATGGAATTTTGTGACCTCGGCTTACTACAGACGTGTGAATGACATGACACAACCTATTCAATATGATATCGATGATCCTATCGTCGAAAAATATCTGGAGGACAAGAATGCAACTTTCAGCCGTTGGCAGAATGTGGGTAATCGCAACAGTACAGGTATAGAAGTGGTGGCCAAAGTCAACCTATTCCGTTGGTGGGACATGACTGCCAATGTCAATATGTTTTACAGCAACTTGATCCCATACACAGAATTTGATATAGCAAGGCCCGAAAATTTTGCATGGAATACCAATGTCACGACAAATGTCCGTTTCAACTCCACCTTGTCCGCCCAAGTGAAAGGAGATTACCGAGCACCAATGAAAACCTTGCAAGGACAAATGAAATCCATGTCCGGCGTGGATTTGGCAGTACGACAGGATGTTCTGAAAGGCAAAGGCAGTGTAGTATTCAATGTAAGAGACGTTTTTGACAACAGAAGGTTTGGCATAGAGACCTTACTGCCGACCCGACATATTGAGAATGACATGCGCTGGTCGAGACGCATGTTCAATCTTTCGTTCTCCTACCGTTTTGGCACGCAAGACAACTCCAAAAATAAAAGAAGAAATAATATGTCCAGCGATGATGCAGGTGTAGAGTATTAGGGAGCAACTGATCGGATATATTGTTTGGTAATGAAACCCCATTGTGCATTATATGCGTTTTTTTATTTGCTTTTAAACGAAATGCCTTAACTTGCATCTAATCGTGAAAACATAGATACATGAAAAACACCTTGTTGTTCAAAATCGTTGTGTTGCTCTTTTGTCTGTCCCCTATGGGTGGGACCATGGCCAATATAAGTCTGGACACAGATACTTCGCTCTTCGAAAACCAACGGAAACGTGTAAATTTTCTGTTGGAAGAACGTAGCAGGAAATTTGGCGAATATGATCAATCTCTTCAGGAGAAGACCGGTATTTTCGGGCTTTTCAAGACAAAGGCCGATATGCAGAAATCTATTGACATCCTTCAGGCGATCGCCATCACCGACAACAATATCTTTCTGGAAACCCGTAAGCTCCTTGATCTGAAAGATACCGAACGTGAACATTTTCAACGCATGGCAAAGGAATTTGACGCACAGGTCACGGCCTACATGAAGACTGTCTCCAAACTACAGGAGGAAAATGACAGCTTGCGTCTCAAGATCAAGGAATTGGAACAGGAGGAACACAGTAGCGGAGTCATATTCTATGTTCTTGGGCTGGTATTTATTGGCTTACTTATCGTCATATACCTGCTCTATAAGAAACTGCATCCCAAAACACCGCAAAACACCTCTTACGTCATCAGCCAATCCGATCCGAATAAGGAGAAGGATGAAGCGTGATCGACATCCCACATAGTGCACACATCTCACATGTGACCAAAAAATTGACTTTACTTTGATATGAAGCCCTATGGATATGTGTACCTTTGCTCGTTGTAGATCAATAGTTGCAGTACATAGATGGCTAGACCAAGATTGAATAGTAGTGATTCGCATTCGGAAGATTTACCGAAGCCTAAGATAAACAAAGTCTTAATCCAAAAAGCTTCCCAAATCTTCTCCTACCTCAAACCTTATAGAGTTAGGTTTGGGATAGGTATGTTGTTTCTGATTTTGTCCAGCTTGACCATGTTGACTTTTCCTGCCTTGTTAGGTGCTATGATAGACGCCGCTCAAGGAAAGAAAACATATCCTTGGCTATCCGATAGCCTGGTATTCATTGGAAGCCTATCCCTCAGCATCCTGTTCTTTCAATCTATCCTCTCTTTTTTCCGAATCCGCATCTTTGTGGAAATAGCCGAAAAAACATTAGCCAATATCCGCAAGGATTCCTATCTCAAACTCATTACCCTGCCTGTGGATTTTTTCTCCAACAGGCGTGTGGGCGAACTCAATAGCCGCCTTTCGGCAGACCTTTCACAGATCCAGGATACCATGACCACCACACTGGCTGAGATCATCCGGCAATCGATCAGCTTATGCTTTGGTGTAGCTTTGCTCATTTTTGTCTCTCCCAAATTGGCCTTGATGAATCTATGCATATTGCCGATCATGATCGTGGTAGCTTTGTTTTTCGGCAGGTTCATCCGAAAGCTGTCCAAACAAACACAGGACCAACTGGCCGATTCCAACAGCATTGTGCAGGAAACATTATTGGGAATCAGTAATGTCAAAGCTTTTGTCAACGAATATTTTGAAGCACAACGCTATAACCATAAGTTGAATACTGCCGTAAAACTCGCCGTACGCGGAGCAACATTCCGCGGTATATTCGCCTCCTTTATTATTTTTTGCATTTTTGGCGCAGTGATTACCGTGATCTGGTATGGTGCGACATTGGTTTCTGCCGGCGAAATTTCGGTTGGGGATCTGACGACATACATACTTTATTCCATGTTTGTGGCAGGTTCTATGGGTAGCTTTCCCGAGCTATATGCCGGTATCCAACGGGCTTTGGGCGCAAGTGAAAGGGTAATCGAGATATTGAACGAAAAGTCGGAAGATATCCAGGTCGCGGAGGAGGACAAAGTCATCGGCAAACGTATACAAGGCAAGCTGACTTTTGAAGATGTAGCTTTTGCCTACCCTACCCGCAGCGACGTACAGACATTAAAAAACATTTCCTTCACAGTAGATGCCGGTCAAAAAGTAGCTATAGTCGGCCCTAGTGGCACAGGGAAGTCTACTATCGCATCACTTATCCTACAATTCTACCGACCACAACAAGGGATTATCTATTATGATGATGAGCCTGCATATTCCTATAGTTTGACCGACATCCGAAATCAAGTCGCTATCGTCCCGCAGGATGTGCTGCTGTTTGGTGGAACGATTCGGGAAAATATCAACTATGGCAAACTTGAAGCCAATGCCGAAAGCGTGGTTGAAGCCGCGAAAAGAGCCAATGCACATGAGTTTATCATGAGCTTTCCGGACGGATACGATACAATCGTCGGCGAAAGAGGGGTAAAACTTTCCGGCGGACAGCGTCAACGTATCGCCATTGCACGCGCACTCCTAAAAGATCCTGCCATCCTTATATTGGACGAGGCGACTTCTTCATTGGACTCCGAATCAGAACGTCTCGTGCAGGAAGCTTTGGAAGAATTGATGAAAGGACGGACCTCCATTATCATTGCACACCGCCTTTCCACGATCAAAAATGCCGACAATATCCTGGTCATCGAAGACGGAAAAGTAGTAGATAGCGGAAACCATATTGACCTCTTGACAAAAGGTAGTGGATTGTACCACTATTTGTACACATTACAGTCGTCCCAAAAATTAGAAAGTTAAATTCTTGTTAATTTAACTTTCCTTAAAACCTTTTGGAATGACAGTTGTTTGCAATGTATAGACTAGGGTAAAACTTTAAAAAATATTTATATCATGAAAAATAAAAACGGATTGGTAGCCTTCGCCTTGTTGGGCTTAGCAGCAGGAGCAGCAGCGTATTACCTGTTAAACACAGAAGATGGCAAGAGACAATTGGACAAGGCAAATTGTGGTATCAAAAACTTGACCAAATCCCTAAAAGAGCTATCTAAAAAAGAAGCCAAAAAGGCAGCAAAATTAGCCAAATCGGCGAAAGAAGACTTGGAAGCATTAAAGTCTCGTGCAAAAGACATGGGAAAAACTGCAGTGGATAAGGTAGCAGACAAAACAAACGATTTGGCACAAAAAGCAGCGAGCACGGCCAACAAGATTGCCAGCAAAACCGAAGAGATTGCTGCAAAAGCAAAATCGGAAATTTCCAATGCTTAATAAGAAATAACATCTATATAATAAAGGCTGTCTCCTATGTTTGTTGTAAGCAAATGTAGGAGACCAGCCCTTTCCCATAAAAGAACCCTGCAAAATCGTATCTTTGCATACGGATGAGTCTGTTGCAGCAAATAAAATCATTGATCGTCAAAGACCTGACTTTGGAATGGCGTTCGAAGTACGCCATCAACGGTGTACTTCTTTATGTGGTATCCACCGTATTTGTATGTTATCAAGCCTTTAAGTCTGTCGACACCGTTATCTGGAATGCCTTATTCTGGATTATTTTGCTTTTTGCCTCCATCAATGCAATCAGCCGATCCTTCGTACAGGAAAGTCCCGCAAGGCAACTGTACTACTACAGTATAGCAAGCCCCAAATCCATCATCCTCTCCAAAATCATATACAACATCCTCCTGATGGTTTTTCTGTCGGCCATAGCCTATTTGGTCTATTCGCTGATCTTCAAAAATCCGGTAGGCGATCCGTTGCTATATCTACTTGCCGTACTGTTGGGCAGTATTAGTTTTGCAACAGTATTCACGATGGTATCCGGCATCAGTTCCAAAACAGGCAACAATAGTACGATCATGGCCATACTCTCTTTTCCGGTGATCATCCCTTTGCTGATCGTCTTGATCAAACTCTCGCATCAAGCATTGGAAGGAGCCGACAGAGCAAGTAGTTATGGCGAAATCGGTGTACTGTTGGCAATAAATATGATTACGATTACCATTTCTTTATTGTTATTTCCTTACCTTTGGAGGGACTAAAAAACAGGATTTGATGAGAAAAATCTGGTGGAAAATATTAGCGGCAAGTTTTGTATGCATTTCTATAGTCGCTGGTTTCATTGGACCGGTACCAGAGCTACCGATCTTGAACGAAACTATCCGCAATGTGTACTTTCACGTACCAATGTGGTTTGCTATGATCACACTATACACCATATCCATGGTCTATAGCGTTAAGTATCTCAGCAGTGGCAAGGTTGAATTTGACACTATCGCGGTAGAAGCCGTGAATACAGGTATCGTTTTTTGCTTCTTAGGGCTTCTGACCGGTATGCAATGGGCCAACATCACCTGGGGCGACCCTTGGCCGAATGATCCCAAGCTCAACGGCTCGGCCATAGCCACCTTGATGTACCTGGCCTATCTGGTCTTGCGCAATGCCCTCGAAGAAGAGCAAAAAAGAGCTAAAATTTCAGCCGTCTATAACATATTTGCCTTTCCGATCATGGTTGTGCTCCTGTACATCCTCCCCAAGCTGACAGATTCCCTACATCCGGGAAGCGGAGGCAATTCGACCTTTGGCGATTTGGATATGGACAACTATATGCGGCCTGTATTTTACACTGCTGTTGCCGGATGGATACTCACCGGTGTATGGATATGTACACTCAGATACCGTATCCGCTTGATTGAAAACAAAAGAACTCAACTGTCCTAACATCATGAAAAAAATATTTTTGAGCACATCTTTTCTATTTCTGTCGTTGCTTTCAGCTTTTGCACAGTCTAATGGAGTGGAAATGGCCACAGGTTTGCGCAGCTCCGGCAAAATATGGGTCGTTGTGCTGGTCGTACTGACATTGTTTATCGGTATTTTTATTTACCTATTCACGATGGACAGACGTATTAAAAAACTCGAAAAAGACAAATAGACGAACAAGGACTTACAAAAAAATGTTTCCATAATGATTATCAGTCAAAGTAGACAATTTACACCTGTTAATATCTTCTTGGTAACCGTTATTGGGGCAATCCTCTGTTTAGGTGCTTTTTTTCATTTGCCCCAGGATCTGACCCCTATCGTTCTTGAACCGGCGGTCAGTAATCTGACAGGTTTGGAAATCGGCAGCAACCTTTCTCCTGCTGCCAATGTGCTCGTCACCTTGGTACTCACACTAGCCCAAGCTTTTCTTCTGAACAGTGTGATCAATCATTTCAATTTTATGGGGAAGCCAAATTTCCTAACGGCACTCCTGTACATGACATTGGTCAGTCTGTTCCTACCTTTTCTGGTTCTCTCCCCGACATTGATATGCAATTTCATCACGATATGGATGGTATCCAAGCTATTCAATATCTATAAGCAGCCCGATGTCAAAGGATTAATGTTTGATTTGGGAATGATCATTGCCCTGGGTAGTTTGATCTACTTCCCGTTCATCGTCATGCTGCTGCTGCTATGGATCGCATTGATTATATTCAGACCATTCATCTGGCGGGAGTGGGTAACCCCAGTGCTGGGATTTACGATTATCTACTTTTTGATCGGTGTCATTTATTACTGGATAGATCGCTTTGATGAGTTTATAGCTATTTTCTCGCCCTTTACAAATTCTTTTCCCACGACGTTGCAAGTGGATATACACGACTATTTTGTAGGAATACCCATTGGTATTGCCATGATCATGTTCTTGTTTGTTCTCCAGGACCAATACTACCGAAGTGTCGTCCAGATACGGAAATCCTTTCAATTGCTGTTCTTTATGCTCCTGCTGATCGTGGCTTCTTTCTATCTGAACGAAAAAATCACCATCAATCACTTTTTGTTGTGCGCCCCCCCCCTGTCCATATACCTTGCATTCTATTTCAGCCACGCCAAAACGAAATGGCTATACGAAACCCTTTATTTTATCATCATCCTGACCATTCTTTATTTTCAGTTTGTGTAGAATGACCGTTAGAGTCTACAAATTCAAGCACACGTGACACGCGTGCACCTTTCTGCGACTGCACATATCAATCCTATAATTTTTCAAAAAAACAGGTAACAATATGTACATAACGTGGATATAATGACAAACGATTTTAAAAACACATTAAATTCTACAGTCATGAAAAAATTATCTACTATCAAATTATTTGTATTGGCAGGATTGATACTGGGAGCAGTCTCCTGCTCAAAGAACAATGGAGAAGACGTTTCACGTTTCGCACAGCCAAATGCCACAAGTTTTAAGGACATCAGGGCCAAAGCTTTGCAAGACCTCGTGCAGACCGAAACATTCAAAGCCGAAGACGGTATTGACTTTACATCGACAAAAGGTGTTAAGTTAAGAATCTGGGGCAATTGTCTGGAAGATCAGGCGGGTAATACTGTTTCGGGAGATGTCACACTGTCATTTGTCGAAATATACGACCGTGGGAACATGGTGGCGACCAACAAACCGCTGATGGGAATCAATGATGAAGGCAAGAAAGAACCCCTGGTGACCGGTGGTCAGTTTAATATCGAAGTAAAACAGGGTAATGAAACCTTATCTTCCGGTTGCTACTTCACGCTGGAGGTACCTGCAACCAACACAGGTGGACTGGATCTTGGCATGACCTTGTGGAAAGGCAAAATCGATGCAAACGGTGACCTGGCATGGGAAGAAGACCTAGGGAAAGAAGGACAGGAACGTCCGCTGAATCCGAATGAAGAGAATACCTCTTACGATATTTTCGGTCAAGAATTCGGTTGGGCAAATGTGGATCGCTTTATGAGTTATAGCGGCCCCAAAACCCAAATCAAGGTTACTGTACCCAACGGATACAATCATACTAATGCAGGTGTGTTTTTAGCTTACGAGGATAGTCCTTATACATTAGCTCAGTTGGATACATACGACACCGAAGGCAAGTTTTTCACCGAGCATTACGGTTTTGTTCCCGTCGGTCTGACAGTACACGTGATCTTCACGTCGGAAAGCAATGGACAGATCATCTACGCAATCAAACAGGTCACTGTCGCAGCCGGCTCGACGGTAGCGATCAGCGAAAATGATCTCAATACGACGACCAAAAACAACCTGGTCAGCCTGATCAATGCTTTGAATTAAAAAGGTTCTTTTATATAGTGGTTTATTCTGCCCTGTCCGATTGTCGGACAGGGCCTTTTAATACCCAACTACTTTAAAACAAAGGATTAATTTTCCAAAAACATCCCATAAACAACTAAAAATCAAAACCTTAACCTTTTTTAACAAAATGAACCTACGGAATACTTAAAAAATGGATAGCTTTGTACCGAAAAAAGCAAAAAATCAATACAAATAGATTTATACTTTGCCAACTCAGATAAGTTTACTTTTGGTAGCTGAATTAAGATTATATGCATAAAATATTTACCCTAGAGCCACTTAATATATTATTGGGAGTATGCTTGATTGCCTGGTCAGTACAATCGCATGCTCAGACGACTTCCTCACACTCTCCATATTCACAATTTGGCTTGGGACAAATACGCGAAGATCTAGTACCCCAAAACAGGGCAATGGGTGGTATTTCGACAGGATTGAGGTACCAATCCGGCTTAGCTACCTTTAATCCGGCAAATCCCGCCAGCTATTCGGCATTCAGCCGTACGATATTGGAAGCAGGCCTCTACGGCAACATGACCCAACTGGGTAAAGGCTCTACAACAAACCACATGGCTGATTTTGCCTTTTCACACATCGCTATTGGCATTCCCCTCGGACAAAAAGCAGGTGGGGTAGCCGTAGGCTTGATGCCTTTCTCTGATGTAGGATACAATTCTTCACAAAACATCACACTAGAGAACATCCAATACAAGAAGACTTCCAACGGAGAGGGTGGACTAAACAAGGCTTTTGTCGGGTATGGGCTGAGCCCAATCAAAGGATTCAGCATTGGAGCCAATGCAGGTTTGTTATTTGGCAGTCTGTCCGACATATATGCCGTCTCCTTTCCCTATACACTTGAGGCATACAATATGAGACGCGAAGAATCCAGGCTCATAAGAGGGCTGGTCTTGGACTATGGAGCGCAGTATTCTACGTCCTTGGGTAGCAAAATGAACCTAACGTTAGGCTATTCGGGCACATTGAATAATGTCGTGTCCAACACAAGCACCGTCACTGTATCCCGCACGGAAGGTTCACTGGACCCCGACTTTCAGAATATCGCCTTGGACACCGTATTCTCTCAGACGTATCCCAAACGGGATATCAATCTACCTTTGAAGCACAATGTAGGCTTCACACTATCCAAAGGCTACAGCTGGATGGTAGGAGCTGACTTCAAGTATGCGGATTGGACCTATTTTCAGACGCGGCAGGGAGAACCTAAGCTCGGAAAAAGCTACGGCATAGCCATCGGCGGACAGTTCAAGCCCGACGTCACCTCCTCCCGCTATTGGAATATCGTAGACTATAGACTGGGATTCAGATACAACAATACGCCGATACGTTTCAATAATCGCGACATCAACGATATGGCCATTACGGTCGGATTAGGCCTCCCTCTACCGGAAACAAACTTTGGAAATACATTTTCCAGAATCAATATTTCTGCTGAGTTTGGCCAACAGGGCACATTAAACGACAACCTCATCCGCGAACGGTATATCAATATTAACCTTGGATTTACCATCAACGATCTGTGGTTCCGAAGAAGAAGTTTAGATTAAGGAATATGATCCTCGCACGACATATCACGCATGCAATACCCCTATTAATACCTTTTTTAATAGGGGTATTGTCGCTATGTAGCTGTGAGAATGATATGAAGGACATTGACGATATCGAAAATATCCAAAAAGAAGAAGCTGTCGATATATCGATCGATGTTAAAATCATATACAGTGACTCAGCTGTGGTCAAGGCCGAACTGACCGGCCCCGAATTACGGATATATCATGATAGCACAGGCAATTATGAGTTTCAAAAGGGGTTACAGATTATTTTCTTTGATAACGACGGAAAAGAAACGCAACGGATAAAATCGGACTACGGTGTACAAAAAAGCATAGAGGGGATTACCGAATTTCGAAAAAATGTCGTGATCAATATGGCAGACGGTTCGGTGATCAAGACCGAAGAGCTGTTTTACGATGAAAAGAAAAAGGAGTATTATAATTCTGTACCTATAGAAATGCAATTTACAGATTCTCGCGGCAGTATGCAGGCGACCTCCTTTCGTTCAGATGTAGATTTTAAGAACATCCGTGGGGAGAGTATGACAGGCTTCATGATCCCGAGCAGTGGGCAGGTGCCGTCGTTTGGGAGGTGATGTTATTTATATCAACAAACGTAAGAAACCGGAGATGAAAAAATTAAGCCTTATAATTTTGAGTACAATTGTATTTGCCTCATGTACGACACCAAGACTACTGACTATAGAAAAAATTGGACAACAGATTTCCAATTTTCTGGATAAAGGAAAATAAAATCCAGACTAGCTAATATACAAACCTATCCGCTGCCCCATGCTATCGCACGAACTATGAAGTGCACTCCGCAGGAAACCGAACGAAGTGAGCTCTACGAAGTAAATCCTTTCGTATGACTTTCTTATTAAGCTCGGCTATATCGCATATAAAAACAAATTACCCATGATTTTTTTCTACAGGTATTGGTGAATGCGAAGCATTTTATCTAAGTTTGGGTTAGCTTACCATACGGCTAAGAAGCATTTAACCGCAAAAATGGATGAACCAACAATAAACTTTGAATAATTGAGCATTGACAGGGCAACACCGACATATTGACCACTCCATTGCGTTCATTGATACGGAGATTGAACCTAAGAACGGAAAAATCCTTGACATTGGAAGTATCAAGGATAACGGGGCTTCATTCCATAAAACTTCGGTAGCCGAGTTTATACAGTTTCTCAACGGAACGCAATTTATTTGTGGGCACAATATTTTCAATCACGATATAAAATACATTGGCAAAGCACTCAATGACATAGGAATAAACGCTACAAGCATTATTGACACCCTATTTCTTTCGCCATTACTCTTCCCAACTAATCCATATCATTCCTTACTCAAAGACGATAAGCTACAATCGGAAGACACCAATAATCCGCTGAATGATTCTATCAAAGCAAAAGATTTATTTTATGATGAAATTTCGGCTTTCAAACGAACGGATGAAACACTGAAACAAATTTTCTATTTGCTTTTAAACGACCAAAAGGAATTTTCCGCTTTTTTCAGATTCATAGGTTTTACGGGAGTTCATACAAGTCGTGAAAGGTTGATTCACAATAAATTCAACAATAAAATATGTGAAAACATAGACCTTGCAAAAATCATCACAGAACACCCGGTTGAATTAGCCTATTGCCTGTCGCTGATTAACGCTAACGACCGCTACTCCATTACACCGCCTTGGGTGTTGAAAAATTATCCCGGAGTGGAACAAATTATGTTGCGTTTACGCAACAAACCTTGTATAAGCGGCTGTGAATACTGTAATCAGGCATTAGACGCACACAAAGGACTTAAGAGATTTTTTGGTTTCGATTCATACCGAAGCTACGGGGGTGAACCGTTGCAGGAAAAAGCGGTTAAGGCTGCCATTGACAACAAATCAATTCTTGCCGTTTTCCCCACCGGTGGCGGCAAATCCATTACGTTTCAAGTGCCTGCTTTGATGAGCGGAGAAAACGCAAAGGGATTGACAGTCGTTATTTCCCCTTTGCAATCGCTCATGAAAGATCAGGTTGACAATCTCGAAAAAATCGGCATTACGGATGCAGTAACCATAAACGGGTTGCTTGACCCGATTGAAAGAGCAAAATCTTTTGAAAGGGTTGAAGACGGTTCGGCTTCTATGCTCTACATATCGCCCGAATTACTGCGGTCAAAAACCATAGAAAGATTGATTTTAGGACGGAAAATTGTCCGTTTTGTCATTGATGAGGCACACTGTTTTTCATCGTGGGGACAAGATTTTAGAGTTGATTATTTGTACATCGGCGATTTCATCAAATCCATTCAGGAAAAGAAAAATCTGGAAGACGGTATCCCTGTTTCGTGTTTCACGGCAACGGCAAAGCAAAAAGTGATAGAAGACATACGGGATTATTTCAGAGAAAAACTTTCGCTTGACCTTGAACTGTTCACCTCAAAAGCATCAAGAACAAACCTACAATACAACGTTTTTGAAAAAGGCGACGAAGAACAAAAATATCAAGCCGTTCGGGATTTGATCGAAGTAAAAAACTGCCCGACTATTATTTATGTTTCAAGAACACAGAAAGCATACAAACTTGCGGAAAGGCTCAAGGAGGATGGTTTTAGTGCAAAACCGTATCACGGGAAAATGGACAAGCAGGAAAAATCTGAAAATCAGGATTCGTTTATCAACGGAGAAACTCAAATAATGGTAGCTACTTCGGCTTTCGGAATGGGCGTTGACAAAAAAGATGTCGGAATGGTCATTCATTATGAGATTTCCGATTCGCTCGAAAATTACGTTCAAGAAGCAGGCAGGGCAGGACGAGATGAAAAAATTACGGCTGATTGTTTTGTATTATTCAATGAAGAAGATTTAAGCAAGCATTTCATTCTTTTAAATCAAACCAAGCTCTCCATCAAAGAAATTCAGCAGGTTTGGAAAGCGATAAAAGACATCACACGATTTCGTTCGACAGTTTCAAACTCTGCTTTGGAGATTGCGAGAAAAGCAGGCTGGGACGACAATGTTGTTGACATTGAAACAAGAGTAACGACTGCCGTTGCCGCATTGGAGGAGGCAGGATATTTGAAGCGAGGGCAAAATATGCCGAGAGTGTTTGCAAACAGTATTCTTTCCAAAAATGTACAGGAAGCCATTGATAAAATCAATGCTTCGGAAAGGTTTGAAGAAAAACAGAAAGAACAGGGAGTTCGGATTATCAAGAAACTTTTTTCAAGCAAAAGCAGAAAACAATCAAGCGAAGAAACAGCAGAATCAAGAGTTGATTATATCTGCGACCATTTGGGAATTGTAAGAGAAGAAGTGATAAATGTTGTCAATCTTCTTCGTGAAGAGAAGATTTTAGCCGATGCAAAAGATTTGACCGCATTTATCAAAAAAGGAGAAAATAAAAATCGCTCGCTCAATATTGTTGATATATTCAGTAAAATCGAAAATTTTTTGCTTCCATTTTTGGAAGAACAGGAAAAAGTATTTCATATAAAAGAACTGAACGAACAAGCGGAAGAAAGAGGCCTTGGCGAGATAAGCACCAACAAAATTAAAACTATCTTCAATTTTTGGGCAATTAAAAATTGGATAAAACGGCAAAGTTTAGAATCAAAAAACCACGTTGCTGTTCTTTCATTACACCCGAAAGAATTATTGAAAGATAAATTAGAGAAACGACACGTTTTAGCAAAATTCATCGTGGAGTTTCTCTATGAAAAAAGTAATGAAAACACATCGGAAGATGATACAGGAAAAGAAGAAGTTTTGGTTGAATTTTCTGTTCACGAGTTGAAAGATGCTTATGAAGCGAGTGCCGGACTGTTCAAAATGGACATTAGCATTGACGACATCGAAGACACGCTCTTTTACTTGTCAAGAATTGAAGCGATAAAAATTGAGGGTGGTTTTCTTGTTGTGTATAACCGTTTGACCATTGAACGGACAGAACAAGACAACAAAAAAAGATACACAAAAGACGATTATCAAAAACTACATCAGTTTTACGAAAATAAAGTTCAACAAATTCATATTGTTGGCGAATACGCCAAGAAAATGATTGATGACTACAAAAGTGCTTTGCAATTTGTGGAAGATTATTTTCAGCTAAACTATTCTTCATTCCTCAACAAATATTTCAAAGGCAGTCGTCAAAATGAAATAAAGCGAAATATCACACCTACCAAATTCAAACAGCTTTTTGGAGAGCTTTCACCAACGCAATTAAAAATCATCAACGACAACGAGACAAAACACATTGTTGTTGCGGCAGGTCCGGGAAGTGGAAAAACAAGAGTTCTGGTTCACAAATTGGCTTCGTTGCTTCTGATGGAAGATGTGAAACACGAACAGTTGCTGATGATTACATTTTCAAGAGCAGCAGCAACCGAATTTAAAAAACGATTGCTTAAACTGATTGGAAATGCGGCAAACTATATTGAAATAAAAACATTCCACTCTTATTGTTTTGATTTGTTGGGTAAAGTCGGTAGTTTGGAAAAATCAGGCGAAATCCTAAGAAAGACGATTGAAAAAATAAAGAATAACGAAGTCGAAGCAAGCCGAATAACAAAAACCGTTTTGGTCATTGATGAAGCACAAGACATGGACAAAGACGAGTTTGGTCTAATAAGTGCTTTAATGGAACAAAACGAAGAAATGCGCGTAATTGCGGTTGGCGATGACGACCAAAATATTTATGAATTTAGAGGTGCGAGCTCAAAATATTTGGAGCAATTCATTCGGGAAAATAGTGCAGTGAAACACGAATTAATAGAGAATTACCGAAGCAAAAGCAATCTTGTTGACTTCTCCAATCAGTTTGTAAAACGAATTGCTTACCGACTAAAGCAAACACCAATCATTGCAAAGCAAAACGACAATGGACAAATAAAGATTGTACGTTATCAAAGTGGAAACCTCATCAATCCACTTGTACAAGACATGCTGACAACCGGACTTTCGGGAACAACCTGTGTGCTGACAAAGACCAATGAAGAAGCGTTGCAAGTTACGGGATTACTTTTAAAGAATAATGTACAGGCAAAATTGATTCAGTCAAATGACGGTTTCAGCTTATACAACCTTAACGAAGTCAGATATTTTTTAAATCAGTTGAATTTGACTGATGATATTTATACAATCAGTGATGAAATTTGGTTAAACGCGAAACGTGAAGTAGTAAATAAATACCGCCACAGCACCAAATTGGAAATTTTAGGAAACATCATCAGAGATTTTGAAGCGACCAATCCGAAAAAGAAATACAAATCAGACTTAGAGGTTTTCATTCGCGAATCCAAATTGGAAGATTTCTTCACCGAAGATGGAGAAACGATTTTTGTCTCAACCATCCACAAAGCAAAAGGAAAAGAATTCGATAATGTTTTTCTAATGCTTGAAAACTTCAATCCTGCGACAGACGAAACCAAACGACTTTTGTACGTAGCCATGACAAGGGCAAAAACAAACTTGACAATTCATCTTAACTCAAACATTTTTGACAACGTTACAGCAGACCATTTAGAACGAATTGAAGACAAAGAATTTTATTTGCCACCGACCGAGTTAACCATGCACTTATCATTAAAAGATGTCTGGTTGGACTATTTCATAAGCAGACAATACTTGATAAACCAACTTATAAGCGGAGACACGTTGACGATACACGGAGATGAATGTTTGGACAGCAAAGGAAGATCCGTTTTGAAATTCTCCAAGCAGTTCGTTGAAAAAATGGAGAATATGAAAGCGAAAAACTATGAATTGAAAAGTGCAAAGGTGAATTTCATCGTTTATTGGAAAAAAGAAGACACGGAACAGGAAGTGAAAATTATCCTTCCTGAGCTTTATTTTGAAAGGGATAGTAACAGATAGGATAATGCTTAATCCTCGGAGAAAGGATTTCCAACCATAAAAATCGTAGCCGATATAATCGTATTTTTTGTATCTTTGAAAAAAGTAAAATCATGGGCTTAGCATTAAAAAAGACAACTATTGACAAATATTTTGGCTTTCTGACAAGACTTGATAATGTTACTAAAAGGCGTTTAATCGTAAAACTAACCGAATCAATAGAAGTTAAAGAGAAAAAACATTTTGATTTGAAAAGTCTCTACGGAGCTTGGGAAGATTCAAGAAGTTCGGACGAAATAATAGATGACATTAGAAACTCATAAACCTACCTCCCCAATATCGCGTGTACGTCAAGTTTAGCATTCTTGTGTCATGTCGACGATTAGGAATAGCGAAGCAACGACAAACTCTTTGTAGAAAAAAATAAAAACCTGCAAAATCATAAATTTTTAGATTTTTTTTTATAAAAGTTGTATCTTGCGCCTTGTTTAAAAAACAGGGCAATTAAGTAACTAAAAAACAAATAAATACAATACGAGAATATGGGTATAATGGGTAATTTGCGTAACCGGGCGGGTCTAGTGATCTTTGTCATTGGTTTAGCAATCGTTGCATTTTTATTGGGTGACATCATCCAATCGGGCACACCGTTTTGGGCAAAGAAGCAAAATGAGGTCGGAAGCGTAAACGGAGAGGCTATAGATTACATCGCATTCAATCAGCAGGTAGACCAAATGTCAATGATGTACCAGCAGCAAATGGGCGGCATGGAAACGCCGCAAATCAGAAGCTTTGCGATGCAACAAGTATGGAATCAATTTATTTCGCAAAACCTTATCAATGGGGAAATCAAAAAAATCGGCTTGACCGTAGGCAAAAACGAATTCAATGAGTTGATTACCGGTCCAAACCCGTCTCCTCAGATCCTTCAGAACTTCACCAATCCACAGACGGGACAGTTTGACCGCAATTTTCTGAACCAGGTCATCAACGAAGCCAAAGGAGGAAAAAGCGAAATCGGTGGTCAATGGGAAGCCCTATTGGAAAATATACGTTCACAACGATTGACCGAAAAGTACTCAAACCTCTTGAAAAACTCGGTCTATGTGACTGCTTTGGAAGTACAGGATGAGTACACTGCCAAAAACAAATTGGCCAACTTCAAATACCTGTTGCTAGACTATTCGTCTGTAAAAGATTCAGAAATCAAATTGACGGATGCAGATTACAAAGCGTATTACGATAAGCACAAAAATTCGTTTAAAAACACCGAAGAAACACGTTCGGTAGACTACGTTTTATTCGATGCAAGTCCTTCGGCGCAAGATACCGCTTCTACATTGGCGACTATACAGCAATTAAAAACAGAATTGACCAATTCAACCAACGATTCTTTGTTTGCTACTGTCAATTCAGACACCAAATACCCTGTGGCCTATATCCGCAAAGGACAGGTCAGTCCGGCTTTGGATTCTGTATTGTTCAATGTACCCACAGGTACTACGGTAGGACCATTCCTTTCCAACGGTGCTTATGAAATTGCTAAGGTCATTTCCTCTAAATTCAGTCCTGATTCAGTCAAAGCTAGCCATATTCTATTGAATATTGCCGCTGAAGGTGGAGCGGACAAAGCAAAAGCAAAAGCAGATTCAATTCGAGGGTTGATCCTAAAAGGTGAAAACTTTGCTTCGCTAGCAGTAGAGTTCAGCCAAGACCAAGGCAGCAAGGCAAGTGGTGGCGACTTGGGCACTTTCCCTCGTGGACAAATGGTTGCTCCATTTGAAGAAGCAGCCTTTGGTGGCAAACCGGGTGACGTTGTCGTCGTCAACTCTCAGTTTGGTGTACACATTATCCGCATTGAGAAGCAGGTCGGCAATTCAAAGATTGTCAAGGCAGCTATCGTAGACAAAGTCATCGTGGCCGGAAAAGAAACTACAGATGCAGCCTATGCCAAAGCAAACGAATTCTTTACAGAAGCAACATCTTCAAATTTTGCTGAAGTCGCACAACAAAAAGGCCTAACGGTAAATAAAGCAACCCGCATCCAGGCCATGGACAATACCCTTAATGGACAAGATGCTCCCAGAGAGTTGTTCCGTTGGATATATGAGGCAAAAAAGAATGCGGTAACAGACAAGATCTTCGAAACAGACCATCACTTCATTGTAGCTAAGCTATCGGATATCAACCCAAAAGGGATCCAACCATTGGAAAGCATTAAAAATGATATAGAGCTCGGTGTCAGAAATATGGTAAAAGCTCGTATGCTTAAAGAAAAACTAAACAATGCATTGAATGGAGCATCATCCATCGATCAAGCCGCTCAAAAAATCGGCAAATCAGCAGTATCGGTGGAAAATATCGTATTGGCCAACCCTGTCATCCCTGGTGTTGCTTTAGAAAGCACTGTAGTTGGTACCGTTTTCGGTTTACAACCTAACAAGCCTTCCAAGGCGATCGAAGGGGCACAAGGCGTGTACGCTGTTCAAGTCGACAACTTTGTCAATCCAAAAGAATTGGTAGACTCTGAACGCATAAATCAACAGAAACAAATATTGACATCCAAGGAGCAGCGTGCTTGGGGAGCGATCTACAAAGCGCTACAAGACAATGCAGATATAGATGACAATCGCATTAGATTTTATTAAGATATTATCGCTAATTTTGAAGCCGGGTTTGAACGTTCAAATCCGGCTTTTTATTTCAATAGTATGGACATACAAGATAAGATCATCAATAAGGTAGCCCAGAGTGGTCTGATGACCATCGATCTGGCACATTATGCCCCTACTCAGGATATTGTGGAATACGATATCAAGGACAATCTTTTCCATGGATTGATCTTGAAAGAAAAAGATTTCCGTGAATTTGTCAAAAATCATGATTGGAGCCAGTATAGCGGAAAGACGGTGGCTATTACCTGTTCGACAGATGCTATCGTTCCGACCTGGGCCTATATGATATTGGCCAACAAAATGGCGCCCTATGCGCAGGGTGTAAGTTTTGGAACAAAAGAAGATATCTATCGGGATCTATTTCTCAAAACCCTGAATGAAATGGATTATACCCCATATACAGATCAACGAGTCGTCATCAAAGGCTGTGGTGATATTCCCGTGCCGGAAAGTGCTTTTGTCCTGTTCACAAGCAAACTGACACCGATCGTCAAGAGCATCATGTATGGCGAACCCTGTTCTACCGTCCCTGTGTACAAAAGAAAAAGTTAAACTATTGCCGTTGCTATCTGTCCTACTGATATGAAGAAATTTTACATTATCTTATTCGCATTATTGACAAATTGGGTATATAGTCCCGCACAGACCCTACCCTATCTCAAGGAGCCTACCTTCAAAGAGGGCGAAAAATTGACATACAAACTCAAATATGGCAGTATATCGGCCGCTACAGGTGTACTTTCTGTCAACAAATCAAAATTGCAGTTCAGCCAGCCGACATACCATCTCAATGCATACGGACAGACCTCGAGTTTTTTCTCCGTATTCTATACAGTTAAAAACAAATACGATTCCTATATTTCAGCCAGTACGTATTTGCCCTATCTCTACGTGGAGGATATCAAAGAAGGGAGCTATACACGTAAGGAATATGCTACTTTTGATAGTAAGAATAAAACCGTAAAAGGCAAAAAGGGAACATTCAACAGTCCCGTGACACAGACATTTGATCTACTATCGGCTTATTATTTTGCGCGCAACCTGGACTTTTCATCACTGAAATCCGGAGAAAGCTTCAAACTGACCTATTTCCTCAACGACGAAATCGCCCAATTGGGTGTACAGTACATCGGCGTGGAAAACATAAAAACAAATCTAGGCACGGTCGAATGTATCAAACTCAGTCCAGAAATCAAACCGGGTCGTATTTTCAAGAAAGACAGTAAATTATACCTTTGGGTAACCAACGACGGAAACCGTATCCCCGTTCGGGCACATGTAGAGATCCTGATCGGCTCTGTGACATTGGAACTGGAGAAGGCAGAAGGTCTAAAATACGAGCTGGGAAAAAAAGTAAGCTATTCAAAATAATATGATCGAGGTAGGGAATGTTTTGGTACACGAGGATGTAATCAATAACGATTTTGTCTGTAATCTCTCCAAATGTAAAGGGGCTTGCTGTATAGAAGGTGATGCCGGTGCCCCCCTGCTCCCAAGAGAGACCGATATACTGAAGGAAATCTATCCGAAGGTAAAACCTTACATGACCGAAAAAGGCATTAAAGCTATCGAAGAACAGGGTACACATGTCATCGATGCAGACGGTGATCTCACCACGACTTGTGTCGGCGGCAATAAAGAGTGTGCGTACGTGACTTGGGAAAATGGCATTACAAAATGTGCGATAGAAAAAGCCTATGAATTGGGTGAGATCGATTGGAAAAAACCCATCTCATGCCACCTCTACCCTATTCGGACTACACACTACCCCGGATTTGACGTTCTCCACTATGACAGATGGCATATTTGCAGCGATGCCTGCACCTTTGGCAAAGAGCTACAGGTTCCTGTATACAAATTCCTTAAAGATCCGCTCATCCGCGAATACGGAGCAGATTGGTATGCTGATTTGGAAAAAACAGTAGAAGCATTATAATCGATTTTTGTTATATTTAGCAAAATATTTACAGTGCCACAAAACAGGGATTGACACCATACATGCTTAGCTTAAAAGAGATACAAAAACCAATTGCGCAAGAGCTCAAAAACTTTGAAGCCAAATTCAAAAAGTCCATGCAAAGCTCTGTACCGCTCTTGGACATCATCACACAGTATTTGTATAAACAAAAAGGCAAACAAATGCGTCCTATGTTTGTCTTTTTCGCTGCCGGACTATGTGGCAAAATCAACGAATCAACCTATAGAGGGGCTTCTTTGATAGAACTCTTGCATACAGCCTCGCTTGTACATGATGATGTCGTCGATGATGCCAATGAACGCAGAGGCTTCTTTTCTATCAATGCCTTATGGAAAAATAAAGTAGCCGTATTGGTAGGAGATTATTTGCTTGCAAAAGGCTTATCTATATGTGTCGAGGGTAATGAGTTGGCATTGCTGAAAATTGTCTCTGATGCCGTAGGACAGATGAGTGAAGGAGAACTATTACAAATCGAAAAAGCCCGAAAATTAGATATCAAGGAAGAAGTGTATTTCGAAATCATTCGAAAAAAGACAGCCACATTGATTTCTTCGTGCTGTTCATCAGGAGCTACATCGGTCGGTGCCCCACCGGAGCAAATAGACAAAATGCGTCTCTTCGGTGAAAAAGTCGGTATAGCTTTCCAGATAAAAGACGATCTATTTGATTTTGGTACAGACGATGTCGGCAAACCCTTGGGCAACGACATCAAAGAAAAGAAAATGACCCTCCCACTGATACATGCATTGAAGCAATGTTCGGCTAAAGAAAAAAGATATTACATCAACATTGTCAAAAACCACAATGAAGATCATAAAAAGGTAAAAGAAGTTATAGATTTCGTAAAAGGAAGCGGAGGCTTGGACTATGCCACAGCCCGTATGCTCGATTACCAAAATGAAGCTTTTGCTATCTTGGATAGGTTTGAAGACAATATATATAAAGAAGGATTACAACAATTGGTCAAATTTACGACAGAAAGAAAAAAATAATATATGAGCCATGAATTGATGTTTTTTGGAGGATTTGTCATTTTTATCATCCTCATGCTTGCCATTGACCTCGGTCTATTCAGCAAGAGGGACAAACCTATTTCCTTGAAAGCTGCCGCCATCATGTCCGCTATTTGGGTATCATTTGCCCTGGCATTTGGCCTTGTACTCTATTATTGGGGATACGAACTGCACAATATCCACGATATAGCAAGTCTAAAAGAAATCATTGCCAAGCATCATCACAACATCCGAATCAATGAGCTTAATCTGGAAGAAAGCCTGCACATCTACAGTAAAAACCTTACTTTGGAGTATCTCACGGGTTATGTAGTCGAGTATGCACTCTCTGTCGACAATATCTTTGTCATGGTCCTTCTGTTTTCTTCCTTTGGCATTCCGGAAAGATACTACCATAAAGTGCTGGTATGGGGTATACTGGGAGCAATCATACTTCGTTGTATCTTTATTTTCCTGGGTGCGGCTCTGATCGCCAAATTCGGTTGGATACTATATGTTTTTGGTGCTTTTCTGGTGTACACCGGGGTGACCATGTATATCAACAGAAACCAGGAAGAAGAGGTAGATCCCCAGAACCATACTGTTGTGAAATTTGCGTCAAAGTATTTTAAGGTCACTTCCAAAATGGATGGTGGAAGATTCTTTCATATAGAGAACGGTGTAAGGTACATGACCCCCCTATTTTTGGTATTACTCGTGATTGAATTTACGGATTTGATTTTTGCCGTGGATTCAATCCCGGCAATTTTCTCAGTGACACAGGATCCCTATATTGTATTTTTCTCCAATATTTTTGCAGTACTGGGACTGCGGTCTATGTTCTTCCTGTTGGTCAATATTATTCATAAATTCCATTATCTCAAAGTAGGATTGGCCTTTTTACTGGTATTTATCGGAGCCAAGATGCTCCTTCATAGCTGGTTGAAAGACTGGGGCTTCACGACGACTCACTCGTTGATCATCATCCTGAGTATTCTAGCTATTAGCGTAGTAGCCTCCTTATTATTCCCGAAAAAGGAAGATTATAGTAAAGGGTAGAGAGTAGAGGCTTTAATAATGACGAATGTTTAAATTACGAAATTTATAATTCATAATTATTATCCGCTTATTCTTTGTATGATTTCCATACAAGCCCGGGCATTGTGGTAAGGGCATTTCCATGGTCCGACCTTATCTTCGGGCATGATGAACCCTTTCTCATCAATTCCCCAGTACCATTCACCATGTACTTTATCCTTGATCTGTTGCTGGATAAAAGCCCAGTTTCTGAAAACAATCTCCAGATAATGCTCCTGCCCACTTAATTGATAAGCATGAAAGAACCCCACCATACTCTCAGCCTGTACCCACCAATGCCTTTCGGATACGACATGTCCAGATTCGTTATCACGTTCGTAAGATAGCGATCCGTCCGGCATCAGCCCCTGTATACATGCATCGGCCATATGCAGAGCAATACCACTGAACTTGTGTATAGCATGCTTGTCACTTATTTTTTCCGCAGCTTCCAATAGTAGCCAAGAAGCTTCTATATCGTGTCCATAAGAAGTAATGTCTCCCTTGATCTGCCAATATTGGTCAAAAAACAGGTTTAAGGACATCTTGCCTGTCCTTAGTATCTTATTCTCAAAGAGGGACAACAGATTTTGGATACGTCGCAACAGGCCATCATCCGGCCATACTGCATACAACGTAGCATATGCTTCAAGTACATGGAGATGAGTATTCATGGTCTTGGCCTCATTCGCATCTTTATCACTCAACCGAAAATCTTCCTGTAATTGCCATTGTCTGTCAAAAGCTTCAAAATAGCCATTATGAACTCGGTCAAAGGCATGCTGTTCGATCTGTTGATAAATGTCTATCGCCAGTTGCAAAGCTTCTTCATCGCAATGGCTCCTACTATACTCTGCCAGAGCATATATCGTAAAAGCCAAAGCATAAATCTGTTTTTTGGTATCTACAGGACATCCCAAATAATCTACTGTCCAATAAACACCTCCATGTTCGGTATCTACAAAGTGGTCTTTGACGTATTCATAAGCTCTGGTACCCATCGCACCATCTTGTTCCCGCCCATACATACGATACGCCGCAGAAAATGTCCACAATATACGGGCGTGAAGGACAGCTCCCTTATCTGCCGCAGTACGTTTTATCTGCTGATGATCAATCCGGCCAATGAAACCTCCGTACTGCAAGTCCAATGTTTCCCTACTCCAAAAGTCAAGGATTTCCCGCAACTCGCCATCAAGCTCTTCACGTAATACCAGCAATCTATCGTCCATGCCCTTCATTATGTTCGATAAGTGTCAGAATAGCATTGACAGACGCAGCCGACGTCAGTTTGTCTTCGGGGGTATTGACCACATAATCAACCAACTGATCCACCGTAGTCGTAGCTACATGCATACGTGTATCAGACGATCCGTAATAGATGTACACATTTCCGCCATCACGTATCCATCCATTACAAAACACTACATTGGACACATCACCTATACGTTCTTCATCCTGGGGAGCCATGAAATAACCGCCGGGTTTATAAATTACTTTCGTGATGTCCATAAGATCGGTTGCAAACATATACAGTACATATCGTAGACCTGCTGCTGTATGTCGGACACCATGCGCCAAATGTATCCATCCGATCGAAGTTTTGATTGGAGCCGGTCCTTGTCCATTTTTTGCTTCATATACGGTGTGGTACACTTTCGGAGAAATGATCACCTCTTCATGGACTACGGGGTTTTCCATACTTTCTGTATAGGCAACAGCGATCCCTCCGCCCTTTCCGGCTTCGATAAAAGAATCTTGAGGACGCGTGTACAAAGCATACCTTCCTTTCACAAGCTCAGGGTGAAGCACCACGTTTCTTTGCTGCGCCGAATTGGATTGAAGATCAGGCAACCTCTCCCAATTTACGAGATCCTTTGTCCGTACAATGCCACATTGGGCAATGGCAGCAGACTGGTCTCCTTCGGGTGCATGGGGATCTCTACGTTCTGTACAAAACAGGCCGTATACCCAACCATCCTCATGCGCAACCAACCTCATATCGTAGACATTGGTATCCGGTATATTTCCCTGGGGCAATTGTATAGGTTTGTCCCAAAACCGGAATCGGTCGATGCCACTAGGGCTTTCAGCAATGGCAAAGAAAGACTTTCGGTCTACGCCCTCTACCCGGGCCACGACAACAAACGAATTGTTCCATTTTATGGCTCCGGCATTGAACACAGCATTCACCCCTATACGCTCCATGAGATAGGGATTGCTTTCCGGATTCAGATCATAGCGCCAATGAAGAGGAATATGCGCCGCTGTCAGAATAGGACATACATATCGGTCATATACCCCATTGCCCAAAGGTTGCTTTTCATTTCTTTGTCTTTGGATAAGACGGTCATACTCTGCTCTCAATGCTTCTAGACGGCTCTGGAAATAATTATTCATATCTTTTTACTTATCCTCTCAAAAATCTATTTTAACATCGTTCTTTTTGTCTGTAAATCGTCGTTTATCCTATGCATTTTGTGATCAGACAATTGGTAGAAAAGTATAATTCCGAAAGAGAAAAAAGCTCCTATAGCCGGGAATATACTCATCATCATCTTGAGACCGCTTTCTGCATAGTCACTCTGTATACTATTGGCTTCGAAACCATAGGCAGACAATATCCATCCCGTAAGGGCCCCACCCAGACTCCATCCCAGTTTTTGAGACATAGAAGATGAGGAGAAGATAAGGCCCGTGGCACGCCTGCCTGTTTTCCATTCGGAATAATCAGCAATGTCTGCATACATTGCCCATAGCAACGGAAAAATACTTCCCGCACAAATACTGATCATGCACTGCAAAACAAACATCAGCAAGAGTTGATCTCTGTCCAGGGTATAGAAAATCATACTGAACAATGCAGCCAACAACATAGCTGTAGCAAACGTATTTCGCTTCCCTATTTTATCCGAAATAGGTTTGGCCAGAAGTACTCCTATTATATTGGCGGCCTGGCCAATGACCAGATAGAGCGAACTATATTGTAGGGAAACATCCAACAAAGGCAGCTTGACCCTATCACTATAAGCTACGAAATATTTAAAGTAAAAAATGGCCGAACCATCCCGAATAGAATTAAAGATCAAGGTCGCCACACCTGCTCCCAATAGGATAAACCATTGTTTGTTATTCATCAGATCAGCAAAATCCGACTTCAATTTATTGTTCCTTTCTTGTGGGGGCTTTATTCTTTCCCGGGTCTTCAGAAAGGTCACAAAAAACATCAAACTGGCCAGCACGGCAAAACAAACAATCGTATAGAACCATCCCTGTTGCTCATTGACCACATTATCTGTACCTCTTCCAAACCAAGTAACCAAGGGCTCGGCAGTACCCAATACCAGAATACTTCCGGCAAAAGCAAAGACAAACCGGTAGGTAGATAAGGTCGTCCGTTCTCGGGTATCTGCACTCATCACCCCCATCAGCGACGCATAAGGTACATTGATCAGGGAATAGATCATCATCATCAATGTATAAGTAATATAGGCATACGTGATTTTTCCCTGATAGCTCAACTCGGGAGCTGAAAAAGTCAGTATCCCAATGATACCAAATGGTACGGCAAACCATAATATAAATGGTCGAAACTTTCCCCACCTTGTGTGGACACGATCCGAAATGATTCCCACCAATGGGTCGAAGGCCGTATCCCATATACGGGTGACCAGAAACATCGTTCCGACTGCTGCTGCAGTGATCCCGACTACATCTGTATAGAAATAAAGCAAATATGCCGAGAAAAGTTTCCAAAACATAGAAGATGCAAAATCTCCAAAGCCATAAGCAACCTTTTCTCCAAATTGGATTTTCATGCTTTTCATCGGTAATTAGTTTGGTAAATCATAAATATTCATCGATCTCAGCGTACCTTGCAATGTCATTTTCGTCCCTTTGAACATTTTTGTGAAGTCCGTAGCTGAAACATGTCCGGGATAAGGCGCATAATAGTGCATTTTGTCTTTTAACATCCCTTGATTTCGCCAAACCAATACATAAGACAGGTCGTAAGATTGAATAGCATCGTACAAGACTTCAGTCCACCATGCTTTATGAGGGATAGTTTCAAAGCCTGTTTCTGCAAGTGCCATTAACTTCCCATGCCGGGTTGCACATTGTTGTAGTACAGTTAAGTTTGATTTTAAATGTGCTTTGAATTTTTGGCTAGACGTTTCGAGTGATGTACTACTCATCGTATTGACGTTCAAATGCTGATACGTATCAAAACTCATCATATCGACATATTTATCTCCCGGATAACGTTCCATAAATTCATCTTCATGCTTAAAATTATTCGTATTGTACACGTAGAGTAAATGGTGCAAACCTTTGGTATCCTTGAGATAATCGACAGTAAATCGCCATAGTGCAATATATTCCTCTTTGGAACAAAAAGGTTTGCACCACCAAAACCAATCGCCGTTCAGCTCGTGGAAAGGTCTGAACAAAACGGGTACAGGTGTACCGTCTTCAAAACGTAGACTCTCCAAAAAGGCAGCAACCCTATCTAACCAGGCAACAAACTGGCTATGCAGACGACCGGAAGGCAGAATATGTGCAACCGCAGCCGTAGTATCCCAAGAATTGCCGCCTGTCACGGGGTTATCCAAATGCCAACTGATGGTATTGATGCTTCCTGCCCGTGCCGAAGAAACAATAAATTGTCTCATCAAGTCGAAAGGCACAGCATCCAAATTGGTTTCGCGGCCATGTTCTATACGTCCGATATCCCACCCCATGACTGCCGGATAATCTCCTGCCACATCTTTGACATCACTTTTGCCCGGTTGATATCGCCAATGTACCCCGTATGCCAAATCATCCTGATGTCCAAATAATATCTTGTCGCCCTTCAATCGGTGAAGAAGGGTATAAAGGCTTCGGGCTTCCCGGGTTGCTTTTGTATCAATAGGACGAAGTTCATCCCGATTACATGCGAACAGTAACATAGGCATTCCTAACAAAAAAATACACGTACTAAATATGTGTCTATAAATTGGGTTCATTATTAATATTTAATTTTCAATATTACTGATTAATAGCCGATCAAGGATAATACTATTTTATCCAAACCAAAGATTATTTATTCTTTCACTCTTTTGTTTCTACTAAAAATAATTATCTTGCCTCTATATTATAAACTTTTGAAACAACTCCTGTCTACAAAATAGGATTGTCCAATATTATCCCAAACTTATTATGCTTATGGAGGCCGAAAGTATTATGAAAGAAATAACGCCCCTTACCCAAAACGATTGTTTTACTTTTTTTTCGAGAACCAAGAAAGAATTCAACTTTCCCTTGCACTATCACGAAGAGTATGAGCTGAACCTGATTGTCAATGCCAAAGGAGCCAGAAGAGTAGTGGGCGACCACATGGACAGCATCAGCGATATGGAATTGGTGCTAGTAGGCCCCAATCTTCCCCACGCTTGGTTTACGCATGAGTGCAAATCCGATATGATCAAAGAAGTGACCGTACAGTGGCACAAGGATCTGTTTGACGACAGATTCTTAAGTCGCAATCAGTTACATGCGATCAAAAAACTTTTGCAGAAAAGTATAAACGGATTGAGCTTTTCCGAAGAAACCATCAAAAGCATCGCTCCCAAACTGCTCAACATTGACCAAAATACAGGCTTCGATTCGGTCATCACTTTTATGCTGATCCTGAGAGAGCTTTCTACGGCAAACAATACGACTACTCTTTCATCACGGGCGTACCACGAAACCATATCCAACTCTTACAACAGTCGAAGGATCGATAAAGCTTTTGACTTTATGAACAAAAATTACCACTCACCTATCCAACTCAAGGAAATGGCCAAACTGGTAAATATGACCGAAGTTTCTTTTTCACGCTTCATAAAGAAAAGAACGGGAAATACATTTATCGATAGTCTGAACAACATCCGACTGGGTCATGCCTGTCGTATGCTGATCGAAACAACCCATACCATAGCCGAAATATCGTATAAAACCGGATTCAACAACATTTCCAATTTCAACAAAGTATTTAAGAAAAAGAAAGGGTGCACCCCCAGTGAGTTTCGGCTAAACTACCAAGGTACAAGAATTTTTATTTGATAAACAATGTGTGACAAATCATCTTCGTGATCTGTCACACATTACATTTCGTTTACAAGAATCCTATATCATCAAAATAGATAACTGCATTCTGTAAAACCTGTTTATTCTCTCCATTAAACTCCTGGAAAAGCAAGGAAGTAATATTGGTCAAATTCCCGAAAGCGCTCAAAGGAATCTGGTATTCGACCCATTCATTGACGGCCCCTATGGTAATAGTATAGGAACCTGTTGTCGATGAATTATTTAAGTAGACACGCACCTTTTTACCTAAATTTGCCTGTTCGGCATACATAGAAAATTTGACGGCAGTGTAATCCGAAAAAAGCAGATCAGTGCCGGCATATGCCAACCGAACAGCTCCCCACCCACCGTATAAAGCACTGTAGGCATGTGTACCCCGCTTGACCACAGCCGTATTCAAGACCGTGAAAACCCCGGTATAAGAAGTACTTGACCAATTCGGGCGAAGCCCATCGGTATACACCAAATGTTTGAAGCCGAATGTATTGGGTGAAGAGGCTGTACCACTGGGCGTAGTGACATGGACTACACCAAAAGCAGATGGAGGTATTTTCACTTTAACCTCCGTTTGGGTATTGGATACGATTTCGGCCTCTTCATCATTGAACATGACCTGACTTACACCATTGAAATGTAAACCGATAATGGTAATTACTTCTCCCGGATCACCTATAGAGGGTGTGATCTGATGGATGATAGGCTCCGGTTGTAAGATCCGAAAGGCATATACGGCCTCCCCAAACGCTGTAGTTACCGTAATCGGATTGTTCTCGGGATCGGGCAATGTCTCCGGAATCTGTACTGTGATGCTATGGTCCTCCGCATAAAAATCTACCGGTGATACCGCTACACCATTGAAAGATATGGCTTTTGTTGTTTTTAGATATTCTCCATGAATAATGATCCAACTGCCATATACCGTAGACGACAAGGCATCATCTCGCTCATCCAAATTCGTCACTCTTGATATCTTCGGTTGTCCTTCGACTACGGTTTCTTCTTTTTTATCACACGACAGAAACTGCATAGCCATACAGACTGTCAAAAGGATAATGATTGTATGTTGTATTCTTTTCATACCTAAAAATTATTACCAACCAAAATTGTTGTCTTTTATCGCTTTATTTGAATTTATTTCACTCACCGGAATAGGGAGCAAAAGATTCCGCTGTACTCTTATTTTAGAGATATTGTTTTGCCCCATGCCGATACTATTCATGACCTCCAAATAGATACCCCAACGAATGAGATCATATCGCCTGATGCCTTCTAATACAAACTCACGTGCCCGTTCTGCAAGGACAAAACTCCTGAACTGCTCTTTGTTCATACCTGCCGGAGCATCTTGTGTAGTCGCGCGGTTATATACCTCGTTGAGGTATTCGTATGCTCTGGCCGTAGGTGCACTGCTGGCTTCATTTGCCGCTTCTGCATAAATCAGCAGAACCTCTGCATACCGCAGCAATGGAAAATAGGCATCACTATTCGATACCAAAGGTTCGGCGACATCGGCATATTTGATCACATAGGCTCGATCATCCGTACCGCCGTTATTATTGTATGTCAAGCCATTCACTACTTTGTATTGGGCTGCTTCCCAAGATGGGTAAAAATACCGTGCTCCGGTATTGCTCACATAATTGTGCGCCACTACATCCAATATACGCTTATCATTCGGGGCATAATCCATGTAATGGTTATTGGTAAACCAGACTGCTCCCCGTCCAAAATAGGAAGTAGCCGAAAAATAGCTGTGAATCTGATTCACAAAGGTTGTCCCCGATAAGGATTGCAACATCCACATATGCTCGTCCTTATTCCGGTAGGCTGCACTCCACAAGTCTTTCAGATCGGGGACTAATTTATATTCTTCGCTTTCTATCACTTCCAACGCTTTGTCACGTGCCAGCTCAAAATAAGTTTGGCTATCTATCCCTTCCAGTCCCGCCACTACTTTTTTTACATAGGTCTGCTGGCTATTTGTAGCCCCTCCCCGGACGGTGATGTTTACCGGAGACAGGCTTCCGGAAGCAATGGTCAAATAGGTCTTTGCTAAAAAAGATTTTGCCACTTCACGGTTTACCCTTCCACTTTCTCCCGACTTCTCGTGAGATTTGGGCAACAACAGCACTTCGGCCTGTTTGAAATCCTCAATAATAGCTTCATAGACTTCCATTACCTTAGCCTTTGGCACATTAGCTTCTGGATTGGCTGACAGGGATTGCAAACGCAAAGGTACCTCTCCATATAGCTGTACCAATTGAAAATAAGCCCAGCCCCTTAAAAAATAAGCTTCTCCCAAAATTCTGTTTTTAATCTCCTCATCAATATTCTCCTGAATCAGTATGACGTTTTCGAGTACGGTATTCGCTCTCGATATCATGGTATAACATCCTACCCAGGGGCCATCTATTCCCCAATATCCTTGAGGATTGCCCGCACCCGAGGTTCCTAGGTACCAGTCTGCACCTGATACATGGTCATCGTCCAGCACTGTAAGGTTCCATATTGGCTGTAAATACATATTCCAACTGTACAATTCGCTGTATACACCGTTGATAGCAGTTTTGGCATCCTCTTCATTCTGATAAAAGTTATTGGGTGAAAGAAAAGAGTGTGGTTTCTCTTCCAACACTTTTTTACAGCTATTCAAAAGCAGTAAGGTCGACGAAAGGATGACCGATACAAGTATAATGAATGATCTTTTCATGGCCTTAAAAATTAAAATTTGCATTGAAGAGTTAAATTATAGGTTCTGGCATTCGGATAGCCTCCCAGATCTACCCCAAATAGAGCTGGATTGTCTCCATAACTGTTGATCTCCGGGTCATATCCGGAGTAATTGGTCCAGGTAAACAGATTATTTACGCCCAGCGAAACCTTAGCATTTGAGATACCTTTGATGATACTGTTTGGTAGGGTATATCCCAATGTGATATTCTTTAACCGCACAAAACTACCATCTTCTACAAACCTCCTCGAAAACATAAGGGTACGCCAAAATTGTCTGCTCATTTTCGGGCCCGTAGCATGGGTATTGTCCCGGTCATCAGACCAAGCACCATCAAACATGGCCTGTGTAATGTTCTTTTGCGTACCTAGATTGGCAATAAACCGTGTGTTCATATTGATAATGTCATTGCCTTGTACCGCATGAAGGAAAATGGACAGATCAAAATCCTTATATTGGATCTGATTCGTAATCCCAAAGCTATACTTGGGATTGACATCTCCGATGATCATACGATCCGATGTCGATATGGATGTCGGATCGTCATCCAAGTTTTTATATTTTATCTCTCCGACCATCCGGTTGATGATAGACTGATCTTGATTGTAGTATAACATAGAGTTTCTTACTTCCGCTTCATTGTCATAATAACCATCTTCCACATAACCATATATGGCTCCTATAGGTGCTCCCACCGTTTGGATAAAGGGAGCATCGTTTGTTGAAATATTAGCAGCAAACTGCTCGGTCAGCCCATTCCCCAATGACAAAATTTTATTTCTATTAAGAGAAAAATTAAAACCAGTATTCCATTTCCAATCCTTGTTGGCAACCACCTGCCCATCTATACGCACTTCTATACCCTTATTTTCGACAGAGCCCGAATTGACCAACTGACGTGTAAAACCGGTAGAAGCTGGGGTAGTGATAAATTGTAGCAGATCATTCGTGCGTTTTAAATAGAAATCCGTCGTTACATTTAACCTACTGTTGAAAAGTGACACATCTAGCCCGACATTGTAGGCGTCCGTCGTTTCCCATTTGATATTGGGATTTGCCGGACCTGCATAAAAATCATCTGCCAAACCACTTTGAAGACTTCCATCGAATGGATAGTTGTACACCGCCAATTTGGAAAGCGAGGAATAAGCACCAATCCCTTGGTTACCCGTCTTACCATAACTCAATCTAAGCCCCAGATTGTTGATTTTCTCTACATTCTTTAAGAAATCTTCCTGATTGATCTTCCAGGATATTGCCGCAGAAGGGAAACCCGCCCATTTATTATTGGCACCAAACTTACTGGAACCATCTTGGCGATAAGAAACTGTAAGGAGGTATCTTTCCATGAACGAATAGTTTAACCGGGCAATGAAGGATACTAAATTCGAGGTTGTACGTGCTCCCCGTATAGGCATGATCTGTTCGGCAGCCTGCATATTGTCATTCTGCAACAAATCATTTGGAAAAGTCTTGGCTTCAGATCGTTTCCATTCTGATTGGGTTCGCTCATATGTCCCCGCGCCTGTTAAGTTAAACAGGTGCTGCTCCACTCTCTTCTCATAGGTCAATATACTCTCGGATATAACAGAATTGAAACTGTTATCCGCTTTCAATCCCCAACCTTTCGAGCCGAAACCCTCGTACACCGTACGTGGATAGTACTGGTCCCGGTTACTGATATAATAGTTAAACCCAAGATTGTTGCGAAATTTCAATCCATCCAAAATACTGATTTCCACATAATTGGAATTGAATACGCTTAACGTACTGATCTTGTTCAGTACATCGTTTGTATAAATGACCGGATTGGTAATAAAATACGAATCACCTACACTGGTAAACTCTTCTATGGTAGTAATGGTAGGTGGAAAAGAAATGGCTGACCGAATCACTCCTGCACTGGCGGCATCAGATTTATCTGTCCCGGTCTTAACACCATTGTTCACACTTCGTGATACGGAAGCACTCGTACCTATTTTTAAGTATTTTTTTACGTTTCTGTTCAGGTTCAGACTCAATCCATACTTTTCATAATTCGAATTGCTAATGACTCCTTCCTGCTGCAAATAGTTAAAACCTAACCGGTGATTGCCCGCATTCGTAGCTCCTGCAATGCTAAGAGCATGTTTGTGGTAGCGTCCTTGTCTAAATAGCTGTTTTTGCCAATTATTATTTTCATTTGCAAACACACTGAGATCCGGATATCTGATGTTGTACGACGTTCCTTCATACTTATTTGCGTTTAATAAGGAAATATTTTGATATTCAGCATACTCAGCAGCAGTCAACACATCCAGCACTTTCGTAATATTGGATACTCCAAAATTGGCAGAAGCTTCGATATTATCCATGCCCAATTGCCCTTTTCGGGTCGTAATCAACACTACTCCATTCGCACCACGAGACCCGTAGATAGCTGTAGCAGAAGCATCTTTCAGAATATCGATAGACTCGATATCGTTGGGATCGAGAAAAGCCAATGCACTAACGGACTGGTGTTCGTCTTCTCCCAAAGATACGGGCGTAGCATCGCTGTTATTGGCATTGTAGGGAATACCATCGATCACGTAAAGAGGTTCAGTACCACCCAAAAATGAATTGGATCCCCGAATCCGTATGCTAATTCCGGCTCCAGGCGCACCATCATTTTGCGTGACAGACACACCCGCCAGCTTTCCTTGCATGGCTTGCAGGATATTTGCTGAATTTTCTCTCACCAAATCCTCATGACTGATCCGATCTATCGCTCCTGTCAAGTCGGCTCGTCTTGCTGTACCGTATCCTACGACAATGATATCTTGCAGCTGTCGATTGTGTAAAGATAATATAACATCATAAGCATTTTGCCCCGACAACAGGACATGTTGTGTTTCATATCCCAAAAAGGAAATACTCAGTGACCGGGCCGCTTCGGGCAGCGTTATCGAAAATCCACCGTCTGCACGGGATTGTTCTGTCAATAAAGATTCGCCCCCCGAAGATAATACGGTTATTGTAGCCCCTTGGAGAGGTTTGGCATACTCATCCTTGATCGACCCCTTGATACTTTTTTGCTGTCCATAAACTAATACCTGACAAAAAAGCAAGATCACAAAAATTTTTACGGTTAATAGTTTTTGCATCGCGTTCATAACTGATTAAAACAAAGGTAGGCACATTGTATTCGCCCCGGATAATACTATTTTATCCTAACCTTTAAAATTTTTATCAGTCTAAGAAGCAAAAATCCAATATACATCCCATACAGAAACCAGTTTTGGTTGGATACATACTTGACAGTACCACACAAATAAGGACTGCCTTCAGAATTTTCATCTCTTTGATCCACTATAATTTACGTTTTCTTAGCTTATTCCGTTATATTTGCCTGTCGTTTATATTAAGCAAAGCGGCTTTTATACACTATGGAACTTTTTGATGTTTATCCGATCAATCCTATCAGTATCGTGCGTGCACAAGGCTCTACGGTATGGGATGACAAGGGCAATGAGTACTTGGACCTCTACGGTGGCCATGCCGTGATATCCATTGGACACACACACCCACACTACGTGGCTACTGTTACAGACCAATTAAACAAGATTGGTTTTTATTCCAATTCTATTGAGATCCCTATTCAGCGACGATTGGCTAAACAACTTGGTGAGGTATCCGGTAAAACTGACTATACGCTCTTCCTATGCAACTCAGGTGCAGAAGCCAATGAGAACGCGTTAAAATTAGCTTCTTTCCATACGGGACGTAAAAAAGTGATTGCTTTCACCAAAGCCTTTCATGGACGTACATCCTTAGCAGTGGCCGCCACAGACAACCCAAACATAGTCGCTCCGGTCAATCAAACAGAAAATATTGTCTTTTTGCCGTTCAACGACGAGGAAGCCCTGTCTGCTGCATTCCAATCCTTTGGTGAGGAGGTGGCTGCTGTCATTATCGAAGGGGTACAAGGTGTAGGCGGTATTCGTGAGGCATCTGTTCCTTTCATTCGGTCGATCCGTTCACTATGCAATCAATATGGGGCTGTGTTTATTGCGGACTCGGTACAGTGTGGTTATGGTCGTACGGGCACATTCTATTCGCACGATTATGCAGGTGTGCAAGCAGATATTTATTCCATGGCTAAAGGTATGGGCAATGGTTTTCCGATTGGGGGCATTGCCATATCTCCCAAATTTAAAGCCTCATACGGATTGTTGGGAACTACATTTGGTGGCAACCATTTGGCCTGTGCTGCAGCAGTAGCCGTATTGGATGTCATTCAATCAGAGGATCTGTTGGCCAACGCTGTCAACGTGGGCGATTACCTGATCAGAGAGCTACAGAAATTTGACAAAGTGAAAGAGGTTCGTGGTCGTGGACTAATGATAGGAATCGATCTGCCGGAAGAACTGGGACATGTCAGAAAGGAACTTTTGGCGAAAAACAAGATTTTCACAGGAGAGGCTAAACCAAATGTCATACGCTTGTTGCCGGCACTGAATATCACAAAAGATATAGCGGATAGATTTTTGACGGCTTTTGATGAGCGGTTGAAAGCTTGATGCGTATTGCGTAGTAAGTATTGCGTATTGAGATATATACCCGCCGGACACAAAATAAGAAAAAACTGGTCACTGATAACTGACCACTGATAACTAACAACAAAAATGAACAAATTCTTTTCAGTAGCGGATGTAGATAGCTTAGATGCGATCGTCAAGGAAGCGCTTGCTTTGAAAGCCAATCCGCATGCGCACGAAGCCTTAGGAAAGTACAAGACATTGGGTTTGGTATTTCTAAACCCTAGTCTGCGGACACGCCTGAGTACCCAAAAGGCAGCGATGAACCTAGGTATGAACGTCATGGTCATGAATATGGACAAAGACGGATGGGCATTGGAGACCCGTGACGGTGTCGTCATGAATGGCACGACGGTAGAACATATCCGTGAAGCTGCTGCAGTCATGGGAGAGTACTGTGATATATTGGGTTTACGCTCCTTCCCTTCATTGAAAGACAAGGAAGCCGATTACAATGAAGATCTGTTCAACAAATTTATCAAATACTGTGGAGTACCGGTTGTTTCATTGGAAAGTGCTACCCGCCATCCACTGCAAAGCTTAACGGATCTCATCACTATTAGTGAACATAAAAAAAGCGAAAAACCCAAAGTCGTGCTGGCATGGGCTCCGCACGTAAAAGCACTCCCGCAAGCTGTACCCAACTCCTTTGCCGAATGGATGAGCAAAGCTCAGGAGCAAGGATTAGTAGACTTTACCATAGCGCATCCGAAGGGTTACGAGTTGTCTGAAGAATTTACAACGGGTGCTACGATCAGCCATGACCTGTCGTCCGCGCTGACCGAAGCAGATTTTGTCTATGTCAAGAACTGGTCCTCTTACAAGGAATATGGCCAAGTCTACCCTGTCTCCGAAAACTGGATGATGAACAATGAAAAGCTGGCCTTGACAAATAATGCCAAGGTGATGCACTGCCTACCCGTAAGACGTGATCTGGAATTATCGTCCGAAATATTGGACGGACCAAATTCTTTGGTTATCCAAGAAGCGAGCAACCGTGTGTGGGCGGCACAAGTGGTATTAAAAAGAATGCTAGAAGATTTAAAATAAAAAGTGATGGAGGTTATGAGAGTGATGTAGTTACGAGGGCGGAGAAGAATATCAAGGCTTACTTAACCTTCATAACTCACATAACTTTAAAAAATAAAAAACAATCAAACCAAAAAAAGATAAAGATGTCAAGTAGTACATTGAATATTATTAAGATAGGTGGCAACGTAATAGACGACAATATTCAATTAGAGGATTTTCTAGAGAAATTTGCAGCCATTCCAGGCAAGAAGATATTGGTACATGGCGGAGGCAAAATTGCTTCGCGTCTGGCCAGTAAAATGGGGATAGAAGCCAAAATGATCGATGGACGGCGTATTACAGATGAAGAAATGTTGGACGTGGTGACCATGGTCTATGCCGGACTGACCAACAAGAAAGTCGTAGCCACATTACAAAAATATGGTTGTGATGCTATTGGATTAAGTGGAGCTGATGGCAATGTCATTAAGGCTATCAAAAGACCTGTCCGTGAAATCGACTATGGGTTTGCTGGCGATATACTAGCCGATTCGGTCAATAGTGCTGCGATCAAGAAATTTTTGGATGCCGGATTTACACCCATCTTCTCTGCGATCACACACAACGGTAGTGGACAATTGTTGAATACCAATGCTGATACAATTGCATCAGCTTTGGCCACAGCGCTCTCCAAGTTGTACGAGACATCCCTTATTTATTGCTTTGAAAAAAACGGGGTGCTTTCCGACCTAGAAGACGAAAATTCGGTCATCGAGACCATTACAGCAGTACAATTTGAAACGTTGAAAAAACAGGGCGTGATCTATGAAGGGATGATTCCGAAACTGGATAATGCTTTCGATGCTATCAATAAAGGTGTAAAAAACGTATTTATTGGCAATGCCTCTAATCTACATCTGCTTCAGCAACAAAAATTCGGCACTTGTTTAGTCAAAAAATAATTCATTCATTAATAACTATACCATGAGCAAACTAACCATTATCGGATCCGGAAACATCGGACTTTCTTTGGCCAAGGGCTTGGTAAAATCAGGTCAATATCAAGCTGAGGACATTGTATTGACGCGACGGTCACTATCTTCTCTCGAAGTAGAGAAATCGTTGGGATTCGGTATCAGCGCAAACAATGTGGAAGCGATCACGGGTGCTGATGTCATCGTGTTGGCCGTATTGCCTCAGCAGATCCGCAAGGTGATGGAAGAAATCGCAGTCTCGGTTCATTCGCAACAAATCGTTATTTCGGTTGCTTCAGGGGTCACCTGTCGTGATATTAAAGATATTCTGGGCGAAGATACTATTGTAGTTCGCGCCATGCCCAATACAGCTATTGCCATAGGACAATCCATGACCTGTATTGCTACAGACAATGCTCAGCCAGAACATATTGCCCTAGTGGAAAAAATGTTCGAGACCGTAGGTTCAGTCGTTGTTATCAATGAAGATCTGATGACCTCGGCAACAGCTTTATGTGCCTGCGGTATCGCGTTCTTTTTACGTGCCATCCGGGCTGCCTCACAAGGTGGTGTAGAAATTGGCTTCCATGCTCATGATGCGTTGAAAATGGCTATACAAACAGCCAAAGGCGCAGCAGACCTCCTGTTGCAGACACAAAGCCATCCGGAAAGTGAAATTGATAAGGTGACTTCTCCAAAAGGCTGTACAATAGCCGGGCTGAATGAGATGGAACATAATGGTTTGAGTTCGGCCTTTATAAAAGGCATTAAACTGTCCGCGCAAAAGGCCGGGGGACTATACAATGAATAATATAGCCGCACACATCGATGATAGTATTGCGCTGTTAATCCAATTGATAGCGACGCCCTCTTTCAGCCGAGAAGAGGAACAAACGGCTACGATCATCGGTGATTACCTCTTAGCCCGTGGTGTAGAGGTACATCGTGTAGGCAACAATGTCATTGCCTACAACAAGCATTTTGACAAAGACAAACCTACCATACTCTTAAATTCCCATCACGATACGGTAAAACCGAACCCCGGCTATACTAAAAATCCTTTTGAAGCCATTATTGAAGACGAAAAATTATATGGATTAGGAAGCAACGATGCCGGAGGGTGTCTTGTGTCTCTGGCGGCAGCATTCTTATATTATTACGATCAAACGGGTTTGGCTTATAACCTTTGCTTATTGGCTTCTGCCGAAGAAGAAATTTCAGGCAAAAACGGTATCGAAGAAGCCTATAAACACCTTCCCAATTGTGCTTTTGCCATTGTAGGTGAACCCACACTTTTAGACCTGGCCGTTGCAGAAAAAGGACTAATGGTATTGGATTGTGTAACACAAGGACAATCTGGCCACGCAGCCCGTGAAGAAGGTGTCAATGCCATCTACAAAGCCATAGAAGATATCCGTTGGTTTCAAACGTATTCTTTTCCTCAACAATCTACCCATCTGGGGCCTGTGAAGATGTCCGTGACTATGATCAATGCAGGATCTCAGCATAATATCGTACCTGCATCTTGTTCCTATGTAGTCGACGTAAGAACAACAGATGCGTACACCAACCAAGAGGTTTTGGACATCATCCGTCAGCATGTCCAAAGTGCTGTCACACCAAGATCAACACGGTTGAATCCATCTTCTATAGATGTAAAACATCCCATTGTCCTGTCGGGACAAAAATTAGGCAAAAAGATATACGGCAGCCCCACCATGAGTGACCAGGCCCTTCTCCCCATTCCCTCTGTCAAAGTAGGCCCAGGCGATTCGGCTCGCTCGCATACTGCAGACGAATTTATTTATATACAGGAAATAAAAGATGGAGTACAGTTTTATATCGACCTGTTACAGAATATATTACTATAAGAAACGAAGAATCATAGAATCTTAAGGTATTCACAGGCTCGTTCTGCGGCTAGTTTCTCGGCACTTTTCTTGTTAAAGTCGCGTCCCAATCCACACACTTCCCCACTGACCAATACTTCAATACTGAACATTTTGACCGACTCCCCTTCCGGATTTTCTATCTGTACAAAGTTGATTGCCTTGCCTTCTTGTTGGCACCATTCAATCAATCGGCTTTTGAAATTAGTTTCGGTATTTTCCAAGGTATGGATATCCACATGAGGTTTGATGATGCGTGTCAACAGGAATTCTTTCGTAAACCGATATCCTTTATCTAGATAAACAGCTCCTACCAAAGCTTCAAAAGCATCTCCCATGAGTGAACCTTGCTTGGTGGGATAATGAATCATCCGTGCATCGTACTGTATGAGGCGATCAAAACCTAGCTTACGGGACAATTGATTAAGGTTTGCTCGAGATACGATCTTAGAACGCATCTCTGTCAGAAACCCCTCATCTTTATACGGATATAGCTTAAAAAGCAATTCGGCTACGACCGAACCCAACACTGCATCGCCCAAAAACTCCAATCGTTCATTGCTATTCTTTACACCTTCCTTGATTGTAGATGCTACAGACTTGTGCCTGAATGCCATTTGATACAGTTTAATATTGCCCGGTACAAATCCGAGAATATTCTTCAACTTTTTGACATATGCTCTATTCGAAGAAAGATAAAGGTTATAGAATTTAAAAGCCATGCTCTTTTGTCACAAGAAGAAATAGGTAGTCTTTCTTCAAAACTACCTATTCCAAAGTCTTCCCTATTATGGTGCTACCCAAAACATTAGTCTTGATATTTTTTCACAATAACGGTTGCATTATGACCGCCAAAACCAAATGTATTGCTCAAAGCAGCTTTTACGACACGCTTTTGGGCTTGGTTAAATGTAAAGTTCAATCTGTTATCTATTTCCGGATCATCGGTGAAATGGTTGATTGTCGGAGGGACAATATCATTTTTAACCGTCATGATAGCTGCAATAGCTTCTATTGCCCCCGCAGCTCCCAATAGGTGTCCAGTCATTGATTTTGTAGAGCTGATATTCAGTTTATAAGCATGATCGCCGAATAGGTCGATTATTGCTTTGGTCTCACTGATATCACCTACAGGAGTAGAAGTACCATGGACATTGATGTAATCAATATCCGTAAAATTCAACCCCGCATCCTGTACCGCCATGGTCATAGCTAGCTTAGCCCCCAATCCTTCGGGATGCGAAGCCGTAATATGATGTGCATCCGCACTCATTCCTCCACCAACAACTTCTGCATAGATCTTCGCCCCCCTAGCCAAAGCATGTTCCAAGCTCTCCAACACAATAGCTCCCGACCCCTCACCTGATACAAAGCCATCACGATCTTTGTCAAAAGGTCGTGAAGCAGTTTTTGGATCATCATTTCGGGTAGAAAGCGCATGCATCGCATTGAAGCCTCCAATACCTGCCTCATTGATCGTTGCTTCTGATCCCCCTGTGATGATGATATCAGCTCTACCTGTACGAATATAGGTAAAGGCATCGATCATCGCATTGGTCGACGAAGCACAAGCCGATACAGCAGAAAAGTTAGGCCCACGCAGACCATGTCGCATCGAAATATGACCTGGTGCAATATCTACGAGCATCTTCGGGATAAAGAAAGGATTGAAACGTGGTGTTCCATCCCCCTTAGAAAAATTGGCCACTTCCTCCGTGAAAGTCGTCAACCCTCCAATACCTGACCCCCAGATTACTCCGATTCGATTTCTATCTAATTTATCAAAGTCAAGATTGGCATCTTTGATAGCCTCATCGGATGATGCTATCGCATATTGTACAAAAGGATCCACTTTACGTGCCTCCTTGCGATCCATAAAATCATGTGGATCAAACCCCTTCACTTCGCACGCAAACTGAGTTTTAAATTTTGACGCATCAAAATGCGTAATAGGAGCAGCACCACTTACACCATTGATTAGGCCGTTCCAATAATCGGTCACGGTATTTCCCAAAGGTGTAAGTGCGCCTAACCCTGTAACAACTACTCTTTTAAGCTCCATTTATGATGTTTAGCCTAATAAATCTAGTTAGTTAACGTTTTTTTCTAAGTAAGCGATAGCTTGACCAACAGTGCTGATATTTTCAGCTTGGTCATCAGGAATTGCAACGTTGAATTCTTTTTCGAACTCCATGATCAACTCAACTGTATCAAGTGAGTCTGCACCCAAATCATTCGTGAAAGAAGCTTCTGGTGTTACTTCGTTTTCGTCTACACCCAACTTTTCAACGATAATTGCTTTTACTCTTGATGCGATATCTGACATGATTTTATAATTTAATTGTTTAATAAATCTGTGCAAAGAAAAAATAAATTTCCCCAAAAACCAAACCTTTTTGATTTTTAGACGAAAAATAAAGAACACCCACGGCTTGCCCCCATATACCAAGCGTGACAAACCCTCCTCCAATTATAATAAAATTAACATATAATAACAAATTATATCAAATCATTTTTTCTTGTTTTTTGATGCCATGTCATATGGTGTACGAAAAAATATGAGCACAATCCGTACACGCATGCATTATTTAGGATAATACCAATAAAAGACACAAGAGCCACCCTACCTACTCCCCCAGTTTTCACTAAAAAGCTTCCCATATTGCATTATATCCGTGATAATCGTAAGTTTGCTTATTACCAACTGAAAATACGGAATTGAACAAAATTACCTTCAAAATTGATTTTGACTTTGACCTGGAATTGGATTTCACCCTCATAGGCATCAGTACGTCGTTGCGGGATTATCGTCTGTGCCATTTCATCAACAAACGGACAGGCTTAAACCTTGTCTTCGGGAAGGAGTCTCCCCTCGACCACAACGGTAATGTAAAGAATAAAAATCAGGACGAACTGGATTACCACATTCTACGCGAAAGAGGCAAAAACAAAAAAGAAGCCACCTACCATTACCAAATTTATCGTTATTGTAACGATATCTTCGAATACGAGTATTACCTTGTCAACAACAAAAGTATAGAAAATGCTGTTTTGATTCCCGAAGCTTCCAATTTTGACTATTTCCTACTGATAAAGCACTATATCGACAAGGAAGATATTTCTCTGCTGATGGAACAAATAAAATCCATCCCTGAGATCATATTGGTAAAAGAAATTGATCCAATTACATTGAAATCTAAAGAAAATCTAATATTTTAGCACATTATTTCGAAAGTGTACATTTTACACCATGAAATTGTCAGTTTTAAATAATTTCTCTGTTAAGTTTTTCTGAAATAGAGCCAAACATCCGACAAATGAAAAAAATTCAAAAAAGAACAAAAATAGTAGCAACTCTCGGACCAGCATCAGCCGATAAGGAAACGCTCTCCCGAATGATTGCAAAAGGTGTAGATGTATGTCGTCTTAATTTTTCGCACGGCAGTCAGGATGACCACCTCAAGGTCATAGAGACAATCAATATTATCAATGATGAATACGGTTACAATGTAGGTATCCTTGCTGACCTTCAAGGTCCCAAGATCCGTATCGGAAAGATGAAAGAGGGCGGTGCTATCCTTGTAAACGGATCAACCATCGAGATGACTACACAAGAGCTTATAGGCGACGAAAACCGCATCTATATCACGTACGAAAATTTCCCGAACGATGTAAAAGAAAACGAAATCATTCTATTGGATGATGGGAAATTACAGTTGCGTGTCCTATCGACAAACCACAAAGACTCTGTAATCTGTGAAGTAGTACACGGTGGAGTACTGACGTCTCGCAAAGGCGTAAACCTGCCCAACACAAAAGTCTCTATCCCCTCATTGACCGAAGAAGATCTGGACAACCTCAACTTTGCCCTGGATCATGGTGCGGATTGGATCGCCATGTCTTTTGTAAGGTCGGCTGAAGATATAATCCAAGGTAAACAAGTTATCGCAGCAAAAGGTAGCCATGCAAAGATCATAGCCAAGATCGAAAAACCAGAAGCTATTGACAATATTGACGCCATTATCGAAGCCACAGACGCTATCATGGTAGCACGTGGTGACCTTGGGGTCGAAATGCCTATGGAAGAAGTGCCCGGACTACAGAAAACAATCGTGCAAAAATGCCGTAACCTCTCCAAACCGGTCATCATTGCGACTCAAATGTTGGAGAGCATGATTACCACACCTCGTCCTACCCGCGCCGAAGTAAATGATGTGGCCAACTCCGTACTCGACGGCGCAGATGCTGTCATGTTGAGTGGCGAGACTTCCGTCGGTGAGTTTCCCGAAATTGTGATCGAGACCATGGCCAAAGTAATCACGCATGTAGAAGCGACATCATATCCTTATTATAGTGCCAAAGAAGACAGCTATACAGATATGAGCTTAATTCCTGACGCTATCTGCGGATCTTCAATATTCCTGGCCGAAAAAACCAAAGCTTCGGCTATAGCAGTCATGACCGCTTCTGGCTATACAGCTTTCGAAATATCCAGCTACCGTCCAGATGCCAATATCTATGTATTCACCAGCAACAAAGGCCTTTTGAGACAACTGAGCCTATTGTGGGGTGTACGAACATTCATCTACAGCAAGTATGAAAGTACAGACGGGACCATTCACGATGTCAACGAGCTGCTCAAAGAAAAACAGTTGGTAGAATCGGGACAGATTGTGATCAATACGGCTTCTACCCCACTGCATGTAAAAGGAAAAACAAATACGATACGAGTATCGGAAGTGAAATAAAAATCGTGTAGAGACGCAATGCATTGCGTCTCTACACGATAAGTAAGGTATCCCTTGTGGGTACCCTATTATCCGGGCAACCACATGGGTCACCCCTAACATCGGCCATACGTAGGGGCAAATAATGATTTGCCCGATTCATAGGGGCGAAACATCTTTCGCCCCTACCGTTGTTATTAATTTTCACGTGTCTATCAAATCCTGTCTACGCAGTATCCTGAAAGTGATCAAAAATATCCCCTGCATTTGTGTGCAAGGATAGCATCTTCCGCTCCAGTTGCTCCAACACATCAATATCGATCTGAAAATTGTCCTCATAACGGGTAGCCCGGTATATATCTTCCAATATCTGGAGCAGATAAATATCGGTGTCTCTTTCTTCATCAAAAATAGATACGTACATAGCACTGATCTCTTTGAGATAGAGATGATGGCAACGGATGGAATGTGTGATCCGTTCTTTGGCAACGAGCAGAAGCTGCAGATACCTATAGGTCAACTCCATGGCTTGATGTAGCATAAAGGAAGCCAATGGATATTTACCGTGATCCTTGAAATAGTAATATCCTTCTTTAAATTCGTCTATCTTCTGTCTCTCCCTATCATGCAAGGCCATGGTCAATTCCATACACCTCTCAAGATCAAAGTTTTTCGGCACAGGCAGAAAGTCCGAGTTTTCCTTTTGATAGATGAGTTTATGAGGTTGGCAGGAAGTAAATAAGAAAAGATTGCCCTGCCGTATTTTGTCTTTTGCCTGGAATGCGATGTAGCACAGCACCCTGTACTGTGTAAACTCCCGGATGCTGTACAATATCTTGGGCACCAATCCACCCAATGTCTTTATATATTTGTTGGATACGAGGATAATCAACTCATAGGGAGCTGTGGCACGTTCATAGCAGTTGAGATAGATACACTCGATGTTGTATCTCTGGATCAATGTATGGACTATCGATTCTGCACCGTCCGATTTTTCTGGATAGAATTGTACCATAGCATATCATATTTCGGGTTCATATTTTAGGATGTCGTTAAATACGAGCAATACCGCCACGAAATCCAATACTTCGTCGTATTGAGACCATTTGCCGACTTTGACCGCTTGGTTGCTGAGCACGTCTTCCAAGCAACACTCCAACATATTCCGCCATTCGGACAAGGTCTTTTTCTCAAACTGCCGGCGAAGGTATTTCCACGGCTTTTTTATCCGCTTGCGGATGATGCGGTAGATTGCAGTCTTCTTGTCATCGGGATATTTCCATTTGGTATTTATGTCGGTTTCTTGGGCCATTATTTCTTGATTGCAGACCCAATAACTCTCCAATACAAAAAGAAAATCATGAAAATAATAGAGCATATTGGCTGGATTGCCGTGTAGCTTCCAAAAACCGTCCTTGTAGACCACACCTCGTGCGATTTTCAAAGCTTTGGTCAGATCTTCCTTTGCCGAATATTCATACAGATGATAGATATCATGGTGATAGTCGTATAGCGTCTGGCGTGCGTTGAATTCATTTTTTTCTTTGGTCAATATTTCGATGTCTTTGGGAGACAACGTGTTAATCTGCTCGTGTTGGTCGATGATGTGCAAGGCTTGGATCAAAGAATCCATTTGCTTCAATGACTCTACCACATACGCGTCAAATTCCACAGCGTACTTGACACAGGTCGGCATCAGCCCCTCAAACAATAGGTTGAACAGGTCACTGCGCAATGCTTGAAGTGGCATACCACTGTACACATTTATCAATATCTTGTAGGCTTGTGAGATGTGGTCTATCCCCGTCACAGACTCTTTTCTGCCCTTTGTAGAGGTGTCGGTCTCGATCTGATTGTACGGTATGATTAGCTTTTCACTGAGGGCGTGGTCGGGTCGTATCTTCTCTATGAGCCAACCGGCCTCGAATAGGCGCATTAGTTTTTTGTACTTTCTGTAGACGATCAAGGGCGAATCGTATGTCAACCAATAATTCTTCCGTACTGCCAGTGCAAAGAGTTCGAACAGTTCGTCCTGCAAGTGTACAGGAGATGACCATTCCTGAAATACCTCTTCCAGAACCGCAAACGGATTTAGGATCTCGCCTGCTGTCAAGAGCGTGATATTATCGCTTTCGTATTCTACGTGGTGCATAACATTATGGATTTTGTTTCTTGGCAAATGAATACATATCTGCTCATGTACCGAACCAAATCCGCTTGTATAATACCATTTGAAGGTAGTATTCTACCGGGTGCATGACAAAAATCCGTTATCACATAGATAAGTCGTCTTTCTGTCATCCTGAACGCAGTGAAGGATCTTTACACATGAATAAGTTATGTGGTTTTAGATCCTTCGGCAAGCCTCAGGATGACATACGAGCATCTGTCGTACACCCTATTTTACCAAACAGGAATATTTTGTATCTTCACTGCTGAAATATTTATTAACTTTGGACTTATGAGTACGACCAACACAACAAACCATATCGGTAGAAAAATCAGCCGCATCCGCGAACTGCGTGGCATGAAGCAGGAAGCTTTGGCTATGGAACTTGGTGTAAGCCAACAAACGGTATCCAATATCGAGAAAAGTGCTTCTATTGAGGCAGATTTATTGGCACAGGTCGCTAACATATTAGGCGTTACTCCGGAAGCGATTGAGAATTTTAGCGAAGAGGCAGTGTTCAATATTATTAATAACACCTATAATAATACAAGTAGCGATAATTCGACTTTGATCGCTAGTTCGGTAAATTACCTGCCTACCTTTAATGCCGCTGAGAAAATTGTTGAATTATACGAGCGCCTATTAGAAGCCGAAAAATCTAAGGTGGAGTATTTGGAGAGGTTGTTGAAGGATAAGTAAGGGCATGGATGAGGACATACGACAGGATTCGCACCAGCGAGGATAGCAAAACAACCCTCAGCAATATATTAACTACAAATTAACTTTACATCTCAAACATTCCGAAGTTTTGTACCTCAAAAATTTAAAGCGTGCTAAACGCCTTATCTTACCTTTATATACAAGATCAGATTTTATTTCTTGAAAATTGACCTATATTTTTAGCAAAATTGCTTAGGCAATTTTGGAAACTCACCGAAGCAACTTTGTAAAAAGACTTCGGTGAGTTTGAAAAATGGCCGAAGTCTTTTTGAAAACGCTCTGCTCAAAAACCCAAACACTCGCAAAAAGAAATAAAAAAAACAAATAGGTTAACAAAAGTTTCATCAAAATAAACCGAATTTATTTGTTTTACCAAACCAGGGCGTCATATGACAACATTTAGTTGCGCTCTACAGGAGCATAAATAATGTATGTCATCTAGCAAACATGAATTCATAACAATCCACAAATCCTATATATGGTCTAAGAACATGTTTAAATTTTGTAATAAGCCCCATTAGGGGCTGACTTTTGGTAATATTTATGTGTCCCTTAATAAAAGCTCCATAGGAGCGACCTTGATTTATCAATCAAAAGGCCGTCCCTCTGGGACTTCCTTAATTCCATAATGCCATTTTGGTGAAAAAGTAAAGGCAATTATATACTTTAGCAACCAACCCGTCATTTCGACGAAGAATGAGGAGAACCGAGTGAAACGAGCTCTACGAAGTAAAATCTATGGATGAATTAGATTAATTTCCCATTTGGCCATAGATTTCTCTTCGTCGTACCTCCTCATCGAAATGACGACAAAGCTTGGTTAAAGAAATATATAATCACTAAAGTAAATATTGAAATTTAAACACTACGTGAATTGCGGAGCAATCATTCATACCATTAAAAAACTAACATGAATGAATAACCATCCGTCTCTGTCCAATTTACAGATGTTTCGGCAAGCCTCAACATGACATAATACTCAGTTTTCATAAGATGTAGACAGCTTCTAAAAAAGCTGACAAGCAAGCTGTTAAATAGTGTTAAACGCATTCTAACACCCGTTTTCATTCCTATTTTTGTATAGTCCCATGAAAAAAAGAAGTATTTCATTGATTATATGGCTCATGTCTATCGCACTCCTGGGTGTAATGGCTATGCAGTACTATTTCATTCGGGAAACGTATCGGCAAAAGTCCACACTCTTCGATGAATCGGTCAATGCGTCACTGGCAAAAGTAGCTTCGATCGTAGAAAGAAACGAAGTGCTGGATCTCGTCAAAACCCAACGTAGACTCAACCGTGAAAAAAATGAAGCTGAACAGCGTAAACAAGACATGCTAGCCGAACAGCTCAAGATACAGCACAAGATACAACAGCTCCGTACACAGCAATACGACTATTACCAAAGTTTCAAAAATGAAGAGGATAAGCTTAAGGCCGCCTTCCCCAATCTCATTTACATTGAAAACTGGTTTTACGAAACATATATCCGGCGTCCACAATACAAAAGGCTGATCGAGATCGACGTCATACAAGACCTCATCCCGGGTACAACCGTGTACCAAGAGTCCGTCGTCGTCAGTGCCCGAAGAGAACTACCACGTGTCAATGCCCGAGATGATTCGGTCCGGTACATTGTGGCGGATATCGATCCTTTTATGAAAAAGGCTTCACAATATGTCGTGGCCACGCTCCCTCCACAGGCCAATGCACAGATCGCCTTCGAGCTCAAAGAATTGGAAGATCGATTGGCCAGGCTCAACAAAGAATTCCTAGCCAACAATGCGGCGACCATCTTCGACACATTGGCCGTGACAGGAGGAAAAAGATCGACTGTCCTAGAAGAAGCCATGTTTGGAATAGAGTTGGCCAACAAGCCCCTTAGAGATCGTATCAACATCAATATGGTACACGCTTTATTGAAAGAGGAGCTAAAGGCCAGGGATATACAAGCCCCATTCAATATCGAGATTCGTGACAGCCAAAAACTCATCTATCACACGAGCAACATTGCTTCCCTCAACACGCATGAACAGCCGACACGCTACACCACGGCCTTATTTAAAGGGGATGTAAATGCGCCCACAGGACGCTTATCTATCTATTTCCCCAACAAAAAGGCCGTCATATTCGACACCATGAGCTATTTGATCTTACCTACGCTGGCTCTATTGGCTCTGTTGATCGGTAGTTTTGCTTATACCCTGTCCATTATTTTCAGACAAAAGAAAATTTCGGAGATGAAGACTGACTTCATCAACAACATGACACACGAGTTCAAGACTCCGGTAGCGACCATTATGATCGCAAGCGAATCCCTACGTGATCCGGAAATCGCATCCAATGAAAATCGGGTCAACAAGTTGGCAAACATTATTTACGATGAGAATGTGAGGCTTGGATCACATATCGAACGTGTGCTCAACATTGCTCGGCTGGAAAAAGAAAACTTAAAAATCGAGCGTACCAATGTACATATCAACCCTCTGGTAGAAGGCGTATTGGACAGCATGCAGCTCCAATTGCAAAAAGCCAACGGCATATTGCACCACGACCTTGCCGCCACACACGATCTGGTGGTAGGTGATGAGTTGCATCTTTCCAACGTATTCTTTAACTTAGTGGACAATGCTATAAAATACAGTCCAAGCTGCCCCGAGATTACCGTAAAAACATACAATAACAAAGGCAATATCATGATATCTGTAGCCGATAAAGGCTTGGGAATGACCAAAGACCAGCAAGAAAAAATCTTTGATCAGTTTTATAGGATCCCTACCGGAAATATCCACAATGTCAAAGGCTTTGGATTGGGGTTGAGCTATGTCAATGATATCGTCAAACGGCTGGACGGAAAAATCCAAGTCAAGAGTGAAAAAGATAAAGGAACGGTTTTTGAGATTATCCTACCTTTAAAGAACAAAAACGACAACTAAAAAATGAGTTCTGATCATGCAAAAAATATTACTCGCAGAAGATGATCCTAATCTTGGAGAACTACTGAAAGATTATCTGGAATTGAAGGGCAAATATGAGGTCGTACTCTGTCAAGATGGCGACCAGGCCTTGGAACAATTTCGCAAAAACCGCTTTGACCTCTGTATTCTGGACGTCATGATGCCCAAAAAAGATGGTTTTTCCCTAGGCAAGGACATCCGTAAGATGGACGATACCGTACCCATTATTTTTGCCACGGCCAAGGGCATGATGGAAGATAAGACACAGGCCTTTGAATTGGGTGGAGATGACTATATCACAAAGCCTTTCCGCGTGGAGGAACTGTTACTACGTATTCAAGCCCTCCTAAAACGGGTGTCCAAAGAAAAAGAAGAAGAGATAGCCGATAAATTTGAAATAGGTAATTACTTCTTCGATTATACCAGTCAGATCATCACCTACAAAGGGCAGCAACAAAAGCTATCCACCAAAGAAGCCGAATTGCTCCGTCTGTTGTGTCTGAAAAAGAACGATGTCCTAACACGTGAAGAAGCTTTGATAAAAATATGGCATGACGACAACTATTTCACGGGACGCAGCATGGATGTATTTCTCAGCAAACTCCGCAAATACCTCAAAGAAGACTCCAGTGTCGAGATCGTGAATGTACATGGCAAAGGATACAAATTATTGGTAAGTTAAAGAGGCTATCTAGCCTCTTTAACTTTATTTAATAAATTCAAACTTCTCAATGATCATCTCCTGTTCTTTGGCATCCGAAGGAATTCGTCCACGGAACAACCATAAATTCATTCTTAAGCGTTCGGTTCCTCTATGTGGCGGAATATCATTCCCTTGATACGTCCATTCATGGATAAGATTGGTTTCATCTGCGGTGGCCCCATGTCCCTGCCTACTAAAAAACTCGATTATGTCCGGCTGCCAATTGAAGGCATGTGTAGACTGTTCTGTCAACAGGTTTAGCTCATAGCGCTCCTTATTGCCGGCACGGTCTGCCGGTTGCACGGCAAACTGAGAGTCTTTATTGTCCGGATCTGACCATCTTGAAAATTCAATGTCGATTTCTTCCTCATCGTTCAGATAAGTGAACAGACCGCCCACGACATGCTGATCCAATCTGCTGACATCACTGGATACATAAAACACGTATTTACCATAGCCAAGCGACTGCCTCAGAATGACACCTGAACAATACCAAAGACCTCCTTTCTGCACGATCTTCAAGTGTAACCGCCCATCACCATCGACCCAAACATTGTCCTCCGAATTCGAAAAATAATTTGGTCCCGGCCCCACTTGGGTATCGTCGGATGTACGGACAATCCAATCGTAGCCCGAAAATTTGATTATCCGTTCGGTCGGTTCCGGCAATGCCTCATCCGGCTCTACAGGGGAAGAACAAGAGTACAACACTATGGTTACACTAAAGAATATCTTGAAACTATTTAACAGAAATTGCATACTCCATTATTGAATATTAATCTTTACCTCTATATCTTCTATCACTGCACCTGTCCTGTCTCTGACAGATAATGCAATGCTATCCTGCCCGCTGCTCTCGCCATCGTGGATATACATCAGACTCAGCGACTGTATATCTACCTGTGTGAACTGTCCACCCTGCCCCAGTATATCCGCACCGCGGATGAGCCAACCTTTGGATGGAGCCGCTTCTATGGTATAGATGATATCCCCAGGATCTGCCCCCGAAACTTTCAACAGCTCACTATCTATGACAAAGGAGCCTCCATTGGAAACCGAGGCCTCTTCGTTGGTTTCTAGCACCAACGTATTCTGATTGGTAGCCAATGTCGCAATGATCATAGGTGGCTCCAGCGTCGCATGCTCTTTGGAAGCCAGATCGTCCGTCCCATTGGGCCAGGCGTCGGCATCCACCATAAAAGAAACCCGTCCACCCGGGGCTTCGTCTTTGTAAAAATCGGTTATATCAAAGTTTAATGCAGATGCGCCGCTTATGCTCGGTGCTATTGAAACAGGCTGTCCATTGGGAGCAGGAGCACTGTTGAAGGTGATCGTGGACTCCGTCCAATTGTTGTCCGGCACTTCGTACAGTGACAGATTATACCCACCACGTGCAAATGAAACCGCAAACTTCATCCTCACATCAATCACAATTCCTGGCTTATCAAGACCATCGAAGTCGAACATCAGAAACGCCCTCCTGTCGTATGTACCGGTGCCGCTTCCCGCCAACCGCTTCGGCCTAAGCAGATTCAACGAACCATAATTCGTATTGCTTAGATCTTCGTCACCCGGTGTATGACCCGCCACAAATGAATCATGTAAAGGATATATCGTGTCTCTCACGAGCGTAGGATCCTCACTGTCGTCAATAGCCGGAGCAGAAAAATAGACGATAAAATCGACTGCATGTATCACACCGTTTGTCGGTTCTAAATTGGAAGTACGGATTTCCCATTGCCGTGAGGTGCCTTGATTGATCAATCCCACATAATTGTTGTTGCGGGAGAGAAACATAGTCTGTCCGTTTTCGGTCTCGTAAGGTAATGGTCTATCACGGGTAATCGTAGGGTCTGTAAAAATAACACGGTCCTTGACGACATGGTACCGCAACATGTTGCGAAGAATAGGGATAGGTATATCTTCTATCGAAGCATAACTACTGCTTTGTAGATATGTATTGAAGGCTATATTATTGGGTACTATAAAGGTTTTGTCCTCGTTTTGATACAGGTTTTGGAGTCCTGTACGTATTATCGCCCGTTCCAATTGGTCAAAATCATTGTTGGACTGGATAAATTCCCATGCCGTGACACCCAATTTTCCATTCACGCCAGAAGGTTCATACTTGAAATTCTCCTGTATCTCACAACTCGTCACCAAAAGTAGCATGGCCGCACAAGTTGTTAAAAATCGGTTTAAAATTCTTTTCGTTTGCATAATAAATATCTTTATGATCAATGCCTTTACATCAAATTATCTGTAAAATTCATTTTGGTCCAGGTTGGGGTTACGGTTGACCGCATCCTCATGTATGGGCCATACGATATTGCGTGGGTCGCTCAATTGGTTGATTGGGTTCATCACTTCAATCGCCTTATCCGTTCGGACCAGATCAAACCAACGATGTCCTTCAAAGCAAAGCTCTATCAATCTTTCGTGCATGATCGCATCAGCGACAGTGCTATATAGATCCTCTGCATCATTTTCATCCAACGAAGGAAGACCAGCACGATTTCGAATACTGTTCAACAACGGTAACGCAAGATCATTTTGATGTAGACGAGCGTGTGCCTCTGCCTTCAGCAACATAATATCGGACAACCTCACCAAAATAATATTGTTTTGCGAAGGGTCCGGACTTTCATCATTGAAACCTTCACCAAAAAACTTCCATATCTTTCGGGGTGGAGTCTGTGTATTATCCCATATCTTTGGTTTTCGCAAATCCCCATCCTCGAAAGAATTCATAAACTTCTGACTTGGAAAATAATCTGCGTCATTGCCCAACGCATAGAGTATCCGCATCGAATTGGTCTGGGTCTCATCATAGCCCACTTCAAATACACTTTCACTACTCAAGCCTGCTGAGAACATATTGTTCCAATTGCTGATCGTAACCAAAGAATACAAGGGATTGTCCATCACCCGTTCAGCAGCCAAAATCGCCTTGTCATATTGCTTGCGCCACATATATACCTGTGTCAAGAGACCATCGGCACCACCTTTGGTGATCAATACCCTATCCCGCTCGCCTCCGTAACTGGGTGCACAGAATTGCGAAGCGTACAAGAGATCGTCTACAATCTGGTCAAGGATAGTTTCTCGGTTCGTCACAGGCAAAAACAGTTCCTGCCGCCCACTTTCATACGGTTCCAAGGTAAAAGGCACATCTCCCCATACTCTGACCAAATAAAAATAGGCTATAGCCCGCAAGGCTCTTGACTGCCCGATCAATTGGTTCCTTAGCGCACTATTGTCATCCTCAAAAACTTCGGGAATATATTTTATGGCATAATTGGCCCGGCTGATCACCATGTACAGATTGGTCCAATTGGATGATGGTATGACCGGTGACAATAGATTACGGCTCAATGCATGGGGATCTCCCGAATGGTTGGTCTCAACGGCATCTGCTCTCCCTTCTCCCCAATAGGCAAAATTGATCCGGAAGGTGGATTGCATGCCGTTGTATATACCATAGACACCTGCCTGTGCATCACTCACCGTCTTGTAAAACCCCTGGGCCGAAAAACTGCTGATCGGTTCCTTATCCAGAAAAGAACAGGAGGCCAACAAAAGGACAAACATCAAGGTTGTCAATTTTATCGTTATATTTTTCATCTGTATAATTATTTATAAGCGTTAGATCTCAACGGTATAAATGAGCTCGTTACACTCCGTTTATTAAAAAAAGTGATGAAGCTCTCATAATCTACATCCTAAAGACCTATATTAATACCAAAAACAAACGTGCGGCTCTGCGGATACGAACCTTCGTCTACTCCTACCCTCAGTCCGGCATACGAATTCACGTCCGGATCAAAGCCTGTATATCTCGTCCAGGTAATTAAATTGGTTCCCGTGACGAAGGCCTCCAGACTTCTTATACCGGCTCTCTTGATCCATGTAGGTGAGAAACGGTAACGAAGATTGACATTTTTCAACTTGATATACGAACCATCTTCTACCCAACGGCTCTGTACGCGGCTTTCGCTTTGCATAGGATCATCACGCACAGGCTTAGGATAGTCCGTCATATCCCCTTGCTGCCTCCATCTCCTTAATGCATCGGTAGAAAGGTTATTGTACCGCACAATGGTATTTCGCTGGTGATTGATCTCACTATATATATCATTGCCATACGAGTATTGGAACAGCACATTCAATGAGAAGTTCTTATAGCTGAAATCATTGGAAATACCGCCAAAGAATTTCGGTTCAGCATTGCCGATGATCTGTCTATCGTCCTGGTTGATGACCTCATCTCCATTGAGATCGTGCCATATAGGATCACCTCCTTTGAATAGGGGCCCCGATGCACCATGCGTGACTCCATTGACATTGTCCTCATCACGTGCATAAACCCCGTCAAAGCGCCAACCGTAGAAAATGCCAATAGGTTGTCCTTCTTTCAAGATATGGTAAGCACCGTTCTGGATATATCCATTGGTCAACAACTCTTCCGGAAGAGAAACGATCTTATTTCTATTTGCACTAATATTAAAATTGGTTGTCCAGCCAAAATCGCCTATTAGGTTTTTGGTCGACAACAAAAACTCAACTCCTTTATTTTGGATATTTCCGATATTTTGGGTTATCGTACTAAATCCGGTGGTAGTCGGAATAGGCACACTGTACAACAAATCACGGGTATTCTTTATATAATAATCTGCATTCAAGGTTATCCTGTTTGCCAAAAAGGATAAATCCAATCCGGCATTGTACTGCACTGTTGTTTCCCAAGTCAGACTAGCATTGGGCATGACCGATGGTGCTGCTCCCGAAAAGCCCAAGTAATTGCGCCCGACCAAGAATTCACCTTGGGAGGTATAGTTTCCGATAGAGTGATTCCCCGTACTGCCCATACTGAAACGTATCTTACCATCATTGATGACATGTTGGATGCCTTTCAGAAATGTCTCATCCGTAAAACGCCAGCCCACGGAAGCCGATGGGAAGAAACCAAATCTCCTATCTCGTCCAAATCTCGAAGAACCATCAGTCCGAAGGTTGACCTCAGCCAAATATTTTCCCAGGTAATCGTAGGATGCCCTACCAAAGTAGGAAAGCATAGCGCTCTCGCCAACTATATCAATATCTTGTCCTTCCGAGTCCTTATTGGAGATCACACTTGCTGCATTAAGCGTCCGTATATCATCACTTGGAAAGAACATACCATCCAGACCTGTCCGTTCGTACCGCCAATCCTGCAAACTAAACCCAAGCAAAGCTCCAAAATTGTGCTTATTCGAAAACATCTTATTGTATCGCAGGATGTTTTCATTTGCCCAAGTGATGTTATTTGTATTTCTGACACCTCCCGTATTATAGCCTTCTCTGTAATCCAATATCGACGGCATAAATTCATTCTCTTTCATGGTGATGAAATCGAAATGCAGATTGCTACGAAAGCTCAACCCCTCGAGGATATCATATTCTACATACTCGCTTCCAATGATACGATGGCTTTTGTTGTAATGTGTAGCATGCATCGCGATACCGACCGGATTGCGCCGTCCCAACTGATAGCCATTCAGCGAACCATCCGGAAAGTACATAGACATAACCGGAGGTCTGACCAATAGTTCACGGATCACACTGAGATTGCCTGTTCCTCCTGCATTGATACGATTGTTTGTCGCGTTGGTGTACGCGAGGCTCTGACCTATTTTCAGCCTATCGGTTACCTTAAAATCGACATTCAGCCGTGAGGTTATTCGTTTATAATCATTGCTGATGATGATACCATCTTGATCCAAATAAGAGTTGCTCCATGAATACTGTACCTTATCCGTACCACCCCGGACGGCGAGATCAACTTTGTACTGTGCGGCACTCCTCAGCAGCTCTCTCTGCCAATCGATATCACCATTGTTCGAAGGATTCAACGAGTCTAAGACTGTCCAGTAAGGTTCTTCAGGATTGTCCATGTTGTTGTATGAATCGATCACCGCCGCACGGTATTGGCTGGCGTTCAAAACACTTAAGTGACGTGTAATCGCACTCACTCCCGTCATGAAATTGGCAGTAATCTGTGCTTTCCCTTCTGCACCGCGCTTGGTCGTAATCAACACAACACCGTTGGCTGCACGTGATCCATAAATAGCAGTAGATGACGCATCTTTCAAAATTTCTATTGAGGCGATGTCATCGGGATTGATGTCTGCTAAGGGATTTAGACCAAAATTTTCCGTACCGTTCAAAGAAGATAAGGAATTGGATTCTATCGGCACTCCATCCACTACAAACAACGGGTTGTTTCCAGCATTGAGCGACGAATTTCCTCGGACACGGATTGTCATCTCTCCACCGGGAGCCCCTGAATTGGAGGTAATTTGTACACCGGGCGCCCGTCCTTGTAAAATAGAGATTGGGTCTTGCAGTGTAGTTTTTTCGATTTCGTCGCTGCCTACCGATACCACAGATCCGGTCAAGTTCCTTTTTTTCTGTTGTCCATAAGCCACTACCACCAAATCATCCATTAAGATCGATTGATCTTTGAGCACGATCAGTAATTCTTTTCGTTCTCCTATAGTTACCGTTACCGGTTCTTTGCCGACATAAGAGAAAGTAAGCCTATCTTGAGGTCTCGCAGTAATGGAGAAAGTACCATCCTGCCCAGTCAAAGCACCATCACCAGCACCATCATTGAGACGTACAGTCACACCAGCAATCGGCGCACCATCCGTGCCCTGTACCTTTCCTTTGACAATAGCTTGTTGCTGATCGGTCAAAACAGGTTGTGGGTGAGAGATAGTTCCCTTGCTCAGAACAATATTCTTTCCATTTTCATGGTACTTGATACCAAAAGGAGTCAACACTTCGTCGAGTACCCGATGGAGCTGGACAGCTCTATAATTGACAGTAAGCCGTTCTTTTTGAGGAACGATCCGCTGGTCGAATAGAATGTTGTACCCACTTTGCTTTTGCAGCTCTTTAAGTACATAGTCCAACTTGACATTCTTCCGTTGAAGGGTAACTTCTTGGCCAATAGCAGATGCGCTGACCTGCAATGTCGCCACAAGTAGGAAGGGCAAGGCTAAGGATAGCTTCATGACTACAGGATTAGTTTTAGTACGGCATATTCTCCATAGCAATATGCCTAACCAATTTTTTTTATACATTTGCATTCGGTTGATTTATAATTTAACACGTTAGTTTCAATCGCTAGTCTATTTGACTAAATCTTTAGGGGGTGCTGGTAACACCTCCTATTTTTTTATAGATGGTCCTTTATTTCATGACGATTATCCTCCTTCCGTCCAGTTTTAGTTTTACAGATCCAGTCCATTCTATTGTCTGAAGCAAAGTTTCAATGTTCTCGAACTTGGATACTTTTCCGGAGAACCTTACATCACTTACCTTCGACTTGTATTCTATACTGACATCGTACCATCTGGCGATGTCTTCCATTACATTTTCCAAAGGGGCATTATCAAAGGCAAAGTCACCACTTTTCCAAGCCGTCACGTAGTAGGGATCTATCTGGACAATGTGTATTTTTTTGGATTTACCATCATACGTCGCCTGCTCGTTGGGCCGGAGGATATGTGGCTGATCTACCGATACGCCATCAAAGGAAACCCGGACACTTCCCTCAATCAATGTTGTCGTGACTTTGTCCCTAAAAGTATTTACATTGAATTCTGTTCCCAGCACTTCTAAAACCTGTCCTTTGGATTTTACGACAAATGGTACACGTCTGTTATTGACCACTACTTTTGCCACATCAAAATAGGCTTCTCCCTCTAGTTCTACTTCTCTAAGGTCACTATTGAAAGAAACAGGATACTTCAATTTGGAATCTGCATTCAACCATACCTTGGTGCCGTCAGCCAGCTGAATGACATATTCTCCACCGATCGGTGTGATAAGCGTGTGTATCTGGGTTGTCTGTGCTCCTACTTTCGATGACCCAAGGTAAGACACCTCTTCGCCACTATCTCCTATCGTAAAAAAATCACTTTCCAGTACACCTGCTCTTGCTCCCTTCCCCAACTCTTGAAAGGTTCCATCTTCAAAGACAATACGAGCTTTGTTGCTACCTGGCAGTACTTCTGCCTGTGCTTGGGAAAGCACTTCTTTTTGTTCAGTATTTGATTGGAACAAGAGGAGATATGCTCCTACACAAATCGCCAACATAGCTGCTACCGCCGCAGCTTTCCTAAGGAGTTTTTGGTACATAGGTTTCGATGTACCACACATACCTGTGCTTACCTCTGGTCGGGACAGTATATGTGCATACATCCTGCCACTTTCTTCTTTCGTAATGTCTAAGGATTGATCTTCATGTAACTGGTTCCACAGCAGAAGGATATCCTTCTCTATATTCGGGTCTTGCATGAGTGCATACAACTCAGCCTTTTCAACATCCAAACATATGCCTTGCTGGTGTTTCTTAATGAGGTATATTAACCGTTGCTTATCCAATTTTATTGCGCTTTTACCCTATATATCGCACAACAATGGAAATCGTACTAGTTTACTTAAAAAAAGATTAGAAAAATACATACATGATCCGCTGCAATTTAAGCCTCACTGTCTTTGTGGCGACCGTCAGATGGTTTTTAACCGTATTTTTAGAAACGGCAAGTCGCTCTGCAATCTCTTGATAAGACAAGTCATCCAATTTGTTCAGTATGAACACTTTTTTTTGTTGCTGAGGTAACTCATCTACAATTTTATCAAGGGTATGTTGCAACTCTTTAACCAAAACAGCCTCTTGGGTGTCGTATGAATTGTTTTTGGGGAATATTTCGATGTGCTCTAAGGCCTGTTCACGGATGATTTTTCTTCGAAAATGGGATATGGCAATCCTTTTCGAAACTGCATACAAAAAAGGTAATATGCTTTCTCCGTCCTGTATCCTGTCTCTGTAAATAAAAAGTTGGGTAAAAGTATCCTGAGCGATTTCTTCGGCTTCTTCTCGTTGACGGCAAAACCCATAAGCATGCTGTAGAACAATTTGATGGTATGCATCAAAAATTATTCTAAAAGCCTTTGAATATCCTGCTTTAAAATCAACAAAAACCGCTTCAGATACCTTTTTCATTAGAATAATTATTTACCGGTGTAAGTATTTCAATGGCATAAATGAACTAGTTACACCCGGTTTGTTTCTTAATGGCTATGAAGCTTGCATAAATTTTGCCTGTTTTTTCTTTATGGCATTTTATGCAGGTTTCATTAGGTTTATTTCTTAGGTCACTGGGAGCACTATCTAATCTTGTAATTCGATTCAACGAATCACTATTTCAAAAATATAAAATAATAACAACCATTACAAAACATTAACTTAACATTTGGCAATTTTGTTTTCAAAAAAATAGAGAAGCGATCAATCGTCTCTCTACAAATTATATATTTTGACCTTCTTTACAATGATGACAGTAACCGTTTCGGAAAATCTTGTATCTTATCAATTGATAACTGTTGCATGATTTGATACAGATGTGCTTTGAACATATTGATCGTATGCTCTCCCCCCTCATCCCCTAATGCGCCTACACCGTACATAAAGGGTCTTCCCATAAAATTAAATTCAGAACCCACAGCATGTGCACGTGCCAGATCTACACCGGATCGTATTCCACCATCCAACATCATCTTGATTTTACCTTGATAAGCAGGATCGTTTACCAATCGGATCAGCGAACGGATAGATGATTCGCCTGCATCGATCTGTCGTCCGCCATGATTGGATACGATGACACCATCCACTCCGAGTTGAATAGCCTCCTCCATATCTTCCTCATTGACTACACCTTTCAATACCAACGGACCTTGCCAAATGTCCCGTATAGCCTTTATTTTTTCAAAGGTTACTTTCCCTGTGAATGTCCGGTTCATGAACTGTCCCAACTGGCTCAAATCCATCCCTGTTTCCATATAAGGCTTCAATGTCGCAAACGAAGGGATACCATGCTGCAGCGTCTTGATGCCCCACGTCGGCCGAAGGAGTGCCTGCAACACATTCGTGATATTCATCTTTGGCGGCATAGAAAGGCCACTCTTAATCTCCTTGTACCGCAACCCAAACGAAGGGACATCTACCAAAACCACTAACACCGGATATTGAGCCTGTTTCAATCGTTTTAAGATGTCGTCTCTCAGAAGATCCTCTGTAGGGTGATACAACTGAAACCATGCCGTCCCTTCGGACACATCAGCGATACGCTCAATGCTCGCTGTAGATACGGTACTCAAGGTATAGGGGATACCATTTTTTGCTGCTGCTTTGGCGAGGATCTCCGGTGCATTGGGCCACATCAAACCCTGCAAACCTATGGGTGAAATACCAAAAGGCGCCTTGTATCTGACACCAAAAATCTCCGTAGACATATCGATATCTCCCGTCTCTTGTAAATATCTCGGTTTAAGAAAAATATCGTCAAAATCACTTTCATTGCGCAAAAGATTCAATTCCTCGTTGCATCCTCCCTCCAGATAATCGAAAGCAAATTTAGGGATCATGCTTTTTGCCTTTCGTCTAAGATCCGCAACAGAAGGATATTTAGCATTATAAGGAAAAATCAGTTTTTTGGACATTGTCTTATTAGAATAAGTTAACTCATGTCAAATGTACAGAGTATGTTTTGAAATTGCATCCTGTGCCGTGGTGTATTCTTCATTATTTCTACAAAAGCCTTTTCTAATAAGATGATATTTAGCTCTGACAGGTTTAGGATTCATGAAGTTTTTAATTTTTACTTTTAACTTATGATTTTTATAACTATCTTTGCAACGCTTATAGGGAAAGGCAGAGGGAATAGACCTGAAGAAGCCTTAGCAACCTGTCTCCGGACAAGGTGCTAAATTCTACTCCGCAAGGGGAAAGATAAGCCGAAGTTTCTAGTCCGAGAACCTTCTCTACAGCACCAACATCGTTTAAGATTAAAATTTAATAGGGCTAAAAGTATGTTAATTACCAACAACTTAGGTTACCCAAGAGTGGGACCGTTCCGCGAGCTAAAGAAAGCTAACGAAGCTTACTGGGCTAAGAAGATCTCGGCGGAAGAATTATTACAAGCGGGAAAATCTATCCGTGAAAACAACTGGAAATTGCAAAAAGAAAAAGGAATTGATCTGATTCCTTCTAACGATTTCTCTTTCTACGATCAAGTATTGGATCTGTCATTGACCGTAGGTGCCATTCCGGCTCGCTACAATTCCTTGCTAGACAAGATCGATCGTCAGTACAACCTGGACCTGTATTTTGCCATGGCACGTGGTTTCCAAGAGGGAGGTGTGGATGTGACTGCAATGGAAATGACCAAATGGTTTGATACCAACTACCACTATATCGTTCCCGAGTTCACAAAGAACCAAGAATTCAAATTGACTTCGGAAAAATTCCTAAACGAATATAACGAGGCAAAATCATTGGGTATCGACACTAAACCCGTATTGATCGGCCCTATCACTTACCTATTGTTGGGTAAAGAAAAAGAAGCTGGATTTGATCGAATTGATTTGATCGACAGATTATTGCCTGTTTATGAAGAGATATTGGGCAAATTGGCTGCTGCTGGAGCACAATATGTACAGATCGATGAACCTTTCTTAGCTTTGGATATCGATGCAAAAGTAAAAGCATTGTATCCTACGGTATTCGAAAAATTGAATGCTGCAGCCAAAGGCATAAAATTGATTGTAGCGACTTACTTCGAAGCACTGCGTGACAACGAAGATATCGCTGTCAATTTGCCTGTACACGCTCTGCACTTAGACTTAGTACGTGGCGAAAACCAATTAGATACTGTTTTAGCCAAAGTCCCTGCTTCTTTGACCCTTTCATTGGGTGTAGTTGAAGGGCGTAACATCTGGAAAAACGATTATGAAAAATCCTTGGGCAAAATCAAACAAGCTGTAGATGCATTGGGCAAAGACCGCGTGTGGATTGCTCCTTCCTCATCTTTGCTGCACGTACCGTTTGATCTGGACAACGAGAAAAACGAAGAGTCTCTTCCTGCTGAAGTTAAAAACTGGTTGGCTTTTGCTAAACAGAAACTTACAGAAGTGAAAGATTTGGCTGTATTAGCCGATGGTGAAGTAGACGCTGCTACTGCAGAACGTTTCGAAGCCAATAAAGATGCTGCCGAAAGCCGTCGTACCTCTTCCTTGATCCACAAGCCAGAAGTGAAAGAGCGTGTAAACAATATCACAGATGATGATGCAACACGTACCTCTCCTTTCTTGGCCCGTAAGGCTGCGCAACAAGCTAAATTTGGCTTGCCGGCATTCGCTACAACAACAATCGGTTCGTTCCCGCAAACAAAAGATGTGCGCAAGTGGAGAGCAGACTTGAAAAAAGGAGCTATCACACAAGAGCAATACGATAAAGAAATCGCTGAAGAAACCGAAAGAACAATCCGTCTGCAAGAAGAGCTAGACATCGATGTATTGGTACATGGTGAGTTCGAACGTAACGACATGGTGGAATACTTCGGTGAGCAATTGGCAGGTTACGCTTTCTCTCAAAATGGTTGGGTACAGTCATACGGCTCACGTTGTGTGAAACCTCCGATTATCTACGGAGACGTATACCGTCCGGCTGATATGACCGTTCGTTGGTCCGCTTATGCGCAGTCGCTGACTAATCGTCCTGTCAAAGGTATGTTGACTGGTCCCGTGACGATCCTGCAATGGTCTTTCGTACGTAACGACCAATCCCGTTCGACCACGACTTATCAAATCGCCTTGGCTATCCTGGATGAAGTACAAGCTCTGGAAAAAGCAGGTATCAAAATCATCCAGATCGACGAACCGGCTATCCGTGAAGGCCTTCCATTGCGCAAAGCCGACCAACAAGAATATCTAAACTGGTCCGTACGTGCCTTTCGTGTATCTTCATCCAATGTGGAAGACGATACGCAGATCCATACGCACATGTGCTACTCTGAATTTAACGATATCATCCGTGATATCGCAGCTATGGATGCCGATGTGATCACAATCGAAACTTCGCGTTCGCAAATGGAACTATTAGATGCTTTTGCTGGAGAATTCAAATATCCAAATGATATCGGACCAGGTGTGTATGACATCCACTCTCCTCGTGTACCAAGTACGGAAGAGATGGTCGAGCTATTGCGCAAAGCAAAAGCAGTCGTTCCTGCTGAGCAACTGTGGGTCAACCCTGACTGTGGCTTGAAAACACGTGCATGGCCAGAAACCAAAGCGGCTTTGGAATCTATGGTCGAGGCCGCCAAGATCCTAAGAGCAGAGTAATCTCAAAAATTAGTAATATTAAATACAACAAAGCCCGAAGCGTAAAACTTCGGGCTTTTCTTTTATAAATATAATTTATAAAATGTTGAAAAGAAAATGTTGAAAAAATTCCAAAACCAAAAAGAAAATATTACATTTGGAGAGGAGGAGTTATGAAAACAAAAGGCAATAAAGAAACCTACACAGGTAGTCACAAAAAAACAGGAATAGCAAAAGAGCCAGCAGTAGCTTATCGCAGTATGCCCGTTCTAAGGAATTTTGCCATAAAGGACGATTATTCCTTGATCAAAAAAGCGAGACAAGGTGTCAAAACCGATGTCTTCTACTTATTAGCAGATACCATTAAGATGCCCGAAAAAACATTGGCCTCTATTATCAATTTGTCACCTAGAACAATAAGCAATTATCGTGAGCAAGAAAAACACTTAGATGCCAATTATAGTGAGCATCTGCTCAAACTTATCAATCTATATCAGTTTGGAAAGGAAATCTTTGGAAGCTTCGAAGAGTTCGATCTTTGGTTGCATAGGCCTTTTTGGAATTCCGAAGAGAAGCCCATAAATCTCATTACAACTCCCGGAGGAGTAGATCTGGTCTACGAAGAAATAGAAAAACTCGCACTGGGCTATCCTATCTAATGCTCGTCTATCGAATCGTCCATAAAAAATATTCCGACACACTTTTTGCGAGTGGTCTTGCAGGCCGTTGGAACAGTACAGGTAAAAAAGTCCTTTACACTTCTGAAAGTGTGTCTTTGGCCTATCTAGAAAATATGGCTCACAGAAATGGACTCGGATTCAACAATGACTTTCGTATTATGGTCATAGAAATTCCTTCTAAGGTTTCTTTTTATGAAGTAAAACCCTACGATTTACCAAAAAACTGGCGATCTTTCAGAAACTACGAGGAATGCCAAAAAATAGGTGACAAATGGTTTCACCAATGCGAATTTTTATACATGAAAGTCCCTTCTGCGATAGTTTCGGAGAATTGCAATATAGTGATCAACACACTCCATAAGGACTATAAAAAAGTAAAATTGCTCGAAGTTCTGAATTTCTATCCAGATGATAGATTGGAAGAACTTATCAAAAGGTAGACTTCCTTCCATTTCACCTTCTGATCTGATCAGCAATCTTGGGTTTGCAACTAATACATTAGCACAAAAAAAGCCCCGATAGAAATCTATCGGGGCTTCTTTATGATTAAAAACCAATGTAATTAGTCTTCTTTCTTTTCTTCTTCACCAGTCGTAGAATTTTCTGTTTCTTCTGGAGCTGAAGTTTCTGCGTCCTCAGCAGCAGGCTCTTCAGCCACAACAGTTTCTTCTGTAGCAACTGCTTCTACTTCCTCGGCTACGGCTTCCTCAGCTTTTACTTCTTCTACTGCTACTTCCGCAGTTTCAGTAGCTTCAGCCGCTGCCTTTTTCTTACCTCCACGACGACGAGTAGCTTTTTTCTCTGTCTTAGCTGTTGCACCATATACTTCATTGTAATCTACCAACTCAATGAAAGCCATCTCTGCATTATCACCCAAACGGTTTTCTAATTTGATAATACGTGTATAGCCTCCAGGACGAGTAGCTACTTTTTCAGAAATCTCGCGGAACAGAATCGTAACCGCATCCTTGTCTTTCAAGTAAGAGAATACCGTACGACGAGAGTGTGTCGTATCACTTTTAGATTTAGTGATCAAAGGCTCTACGTACGTACGCAATGCTTTAGCTTTTGCCAAAGTAGTCGTGATACGTTTGTGCTTGATCAATGAAGTCGCCATGTTGGCTAACATCGCCTTACGGTGACTGTCAGTGCGCCCTAATTTCTTTACTTTTTTTCCGTGTCTCATTTTTAATTGTGGTTTTTGTGCGTACCGTCCTGTTTAAGGATTAAGGATTAAGGATTAATAGATTAAGGACTACTTTCCATCTTATCAAATAGTCTTTATTCTTTTAATCTTTGTTCCTTGTTCCCGATCAAGGGGAATTACGCAACAGGTCGCTTATTATTTGATTTTAAATGTTATTCTTCGTCCAATTTGTATTTTGACAAGTTCATTCCGAATGACAAACCTTTCGATTTTACCAATTCCTGAATCTCGCTCAAGGACTTTTTACCGAAGTTACGGAACTTCAACATGTCAGCTACATCGTAAGTAACCAATTCGGCCAACGTACGAATATCTGCAGCTTTCAAACAGTTCAATGCGCGAACAGAAAGATCCAGATCCACCAATTCGGTTTTCAATATCTTACGCATATGTAGGATCTCCTCATCCACGACTTTGGTTTCTTCTTTCGTTTGAGACTCCAACAACATATTCTCATCGGAGAACAACATAAAGTGTTGGATCAAAATGCGTGCCGCTTCTTTTAACGCATCTTCGGGGTGAATAGAACCATCAGTAGAGATATCCAACAACAACTTCTCATAGTCGGTCTTTTGCTCTACACGATAGTTTTCAATGGTATATTTTACATTTTTGATCGGAGTATAGATCGAATCGATAGCGATCAGACCTACAGGGCCGTCAGCAACTTTATTTTCTTCTGCATTGACGTATCCCCGTCCTTTCGTAACAGTCAGCTCTACTTCAATTGTGGTAGAGCTCTCCACATTACAAATGACCAAATCCGGATTCAATACAGTAAAGTTGTTTGAAAACTTACTGATATCACCAGCAGTAAATTGATCTTGACCATTGATAACTACAAAGATTTTTTCGTTATCACCCTGCTCACCTGTTTTCTTAAAACGAACTTGTTTCAAGTTCAGGATGATTTCAGTAACGTCTTCCACCACACCTTTGATAGTAGAAAACTCATGTGAAACGCCTGAAAATCTGACCGACGTAATCGCATATCCTTCTAGGGAGGACAATAAAATACGGCGCAAAGCATTACCAATAGTAACACCAAAACCTGGTTCTAATGGACGAAATTCGAAAGTACCATCAAAATCAGTAGATTTTTGCATGATTACTTTATCCGGTCTTTGAAATGCTAAAATTGCCATTTACTATGTTTTAATTTTTTGTAACGATGTAAGTATGTCTCAATAGTGTATGCATAATTCGATAATTCGAACTATACATACAGCTACTCATTATTATTTAGAGTACAACTCTACAATTAAGTTTTCCTTAATGTTTTCCGGGATATCTGCACGTTCAGGGTAGCTGATAAATTTACCTGTCAACCCTTTGGCATCCCACTCCAACCATCCGAACTTATTGATTGTGCGGCCAGCTACCGAGTTGGAGATGGCTTCCAATGTTTGTGAACGCTCACGTACGGCAATCACGTCGCCCGGACGAAGGCTATATGATGGAATGTTAACGACATTACCGTTAACTGTAATATGTTTGTGCGAAACCAACTGACGTGCTGCAGAACGTGTAGGAGCGATTCCTAAACGGTACACAACGTTGTCCAAACGAGCTTCCAACAATTTTAAGAAGTTCTCACCTGTGATACCTTGTTTTGCAGACGCTTTTGCAAACAAATTAGCAAACTGGCGCTCTAGTACGCCGTATGTATATTTTGCTTTTTGTTTTTCCAACAACTGAATAGCATATTCAGATTGTTTACCTCTTCTTTTTGATGGACCGTGTTGTCCTGGAGGATAATTCTTTTTTTCTAATGCTTTATCAGGGCCGAAGATAGGCTCTCTGAATTTACGTGCAATTTTGGACTTAGGTCCTGTATATCTTGCCATTTCTCTTTCTGTTTGAAGTATCTATCAGCCTATAGCTGATGAATCTTATCTTAAACAATACTAATTATTAAACTCTTCTGCGTTTTGGAGGACGACAACCATTGTGAGGAAGTGGAGTGATATCCTTGATGGTAGTCACGTCAATTCCTACGGTTTGCAATGTACGGATTGCTGACTCGCGACCTGCTCCCGGACCTTTAACGAATACCTCTACCTTACGCAATCCTAAATCAAATGCAACTTTACCACAGTCTTGGGCAGCTTGACCGGCAGCATATGGAGTATTCTTTTTAGAACCTCTGAAGCCCATCTTTCCGGCACTAGACCAAGAAATCGTTTGACCTGAATTGTTTGTCAAAGTGATGATAATGTTGTTAAAGGTAGCGTTGATATGCGCTTGGCCAACAGGCTCGATAACTACGAGACGCTTTTTAGTAGCTTTTTTAGTTTTAGCCATTTCTTATTAATTATTTAGTAGCTTTTTTCTTGTTTGCAACTGTCTTACGTTTACCTTTACGTGTACGTGAGTTGTTTTTGGTACGTTGACCACGAACCGGCAAATGCTTACGGTGACGTAGGCCACGGTAACAACCGATATCCATCAAACGTTTGATGTTCAACTGCACTTCCGAACGCAAAGCACCTTCTACTTTGATCTCATCATTGATGATCGTACGAATAGCCGTCAGTTGGTCATCATTCCATTCCGAGACTTTCACGTCTTCACTAATACCTGCTTTATTCAAGATATAAGCAGCAGTGGACCGACCGATACCAAAAATGTAGGTAAGGCCGATAACCCCTCTTTTGTTTTTAGGTAAATCTATACCTGCTATCCTTGCCATATATTTTATTTACGATTTTTTTAATTTACGATTTTAGATTTCAGATTGCTGACTGACCAAAGGCGATTGTACAGCAATCGTAAATCGCAGATCCAAAATCTAAAATCTAATTTACCCTTGACGTTGTTTGAATTTAGGGTTCTTTTTGTTGATGACAAAAATCTTCCCTTTACGACGGATAATCTTACAATCCGCACTACGTTTTTTTACTGATGCTCTTACTTTCATTTTATTTTAAACTTTAAAGGGCTCTTCACAGAGCAGTGTCTTATTTGTAACGATATGTTATTCTTCCTTTGGTCAAGTCATAAGGAGACATCTCCAACTTCACCTTGTCACCAGGCAGGATCTTGATATAGTGCATGCGCATCTTACCTGAAATATGCGCAATGATTTCATGCCCATTTTCCAATTCTACCCGGAACATTGCATTGGACAATGCTTCCTTGATGACGCCGTCTTGTTCTATCGAGGCTTGTTTAGCCATATATCTTTTTGTATTTTATGTTATCCAAAGCCTGTATAAACAGGAGTGCAAAGATAAATAAAAATATTGAAAACCAACTACTTTTTGCCCAAAACTTTTTCGACATGTTCGAAGCTCAACAATATATCCGGTTGTCCCTTTTGGATCGAAACCATCTGTTCGAAATGAGCGGACAGCTTCCCATCAATGGTGCTCACCGTCCATCCGTCATCCCAGAACTTGACACCTCCTCTTCCCGCATTGATCATAGGCTCGATACAGATGATCATTCCTTGTTCTAATTTAGGTCCCGAACCGCGCTTACCATAGTTCGGCACTTCCGGTTTTTCATGCAAATGTATTCCCACTCCGTGCCCGACCAACTCCCGAACAATACCAAAATTGTATGGTGTCACGTGATCTTGTACAGCCGCCGAAATATCTCCTACACGCTTGCCAGCTACTGCTTGCTCGATCCCCTTCTGTAAAGAAGCTTGCGTAACATCCAACAGCAACTGTGCTTCTTCCGAAATCTCACCTATACCAAAGGTATAAGCCGAATCACTAATATAACCATTCAGATTGACACCACCATCAACCGACACCAAGTCTCCTTCCTGAATGACATAATCGCTCGGAAAGCCATGTACCACCTGATCGTTTACAGAAATACACAAAGAGAACGGAAAACCTTGATAATTCAAGAAAGCCGGCGTAGCCCCATGATCATGGATAAACTCATAAGCCAGCTTATCCAAGGACAATGTCGTTATACCTGGTCTGATGACTTTAGCTATTTCACCAAGCAAGTGCGAGAGAACATCTGCCGATGCTCGCACTTGTTCAATTTGTTCTGCAGTTTTATATATGACCTTAGACATCTAAAATCTTAGATAGCTGACTGTCCATAGCCCTCTACTCCAACTGCTGAACGGCCTTTCACCCTACCGGTCTTCATCAATCCATCATAGTGACGCATCAACAAATGACTTTCAATCTGCTGCAACGTATCCAATACTACCCCTACTAGGATCAACAGCGATGTACCGCCATAGAAGTGCGCAAACTGATTATTCACTCCTGCTACGCTTGCTATCGAAGGAAGGATAGCTATGATTGCGATAAAGATAGCCCCTGGAAATGTAATACGCGAAATCACATTATCAATAAACAGATTTGTATCATGTCCAGGTTTGATACCAGGGATAAACCCTCCATTTTTCTTCATATCTTCGGACATCTGCTGAGGGTTGACCATGATAGCTGTGTAGAAAAATGTAAATGCAATGATTAAAATTGCAAACGTAACATTATAGGCTACCGAAGTAAAATTGGTCAACGAATTCAAGAAATCCGATTGAAGATTTGGGAAAAACTGAGCCAAGGACATCGGCAAAAACATGATAGCTTGAGCAAAGATAATCGGCATTACACCGGCAGCATTTACTTTCAAAGGAATATACTGACGTACACCTCCAACTTGCTTGTTGCCTACAATTTTCTTGGCATATTGTACCGGCACTTTACGCACCCCTTGAACAATCAAAATCGTAAAGATTACCACGAAGAACAACGCTATGAATTCCAACAACAGCGGAATGATACCTCCACCACCTGGACTCATACGTGACGCCCACTCAGCAGTAAGACCTGCCGGCAATTGTGCGATGATACCTGCCATAATGATCAAGGAGATACCATTTCCTATACCTTTGTCCGTAATCTTCTCACCTAACCACATCACAAACAAGGTTCCTGCAGTCAATACGATAGCCGAAAGAATGGTAAACATGGGATCAGCAATAGTTTTGGCTGAAGGCTCGATCTGGGTTTTCACATAAGCTATAGCCTGCACAAGCGTAATCGCTAATGTCAGATAGCGTGTAATCTGGTTCATTTTTTTACGTCCAGACTCTCCTTCCTTTTGCATTTTCTGAAAAGCAGGTACAGCTATCCCCAACAATTGCACGACAATAGATGCAGATATATAAGGCATAACGCCTAAAGCAAAAATCGCCGAACGGGAGAAAGAACCTCCGGAAAACATATTGATGATACCCAAAAGTCCTTCCTTTTGGCCCGCAGTCACCAAAGCATCAGGATTGACACCCGGCAAGACCACGTGACACCCAATACGATAGATCAGAAGAAACAGCAAGGTATTAATAATACGATTGCGCAGATCTTCTATCTTCCAAATATTGGTTAAGGTTGTGATTAGTTTCTTCATGTAATATTAAAGTTTTACGATAGAACCACCTGCTGCCTCAATTGCTTTTTGAGCAGTTGCGGAAAATGCGTGAGCCTTAACTTCAACTTTTGAAGTGAGTTCACCACGGCCCAAGATCTTGACTAAATCCTTTTTGGATGCCAGACCGTATTCTCTAAATGTATCGAAATCAACTACAGTCAAATTGTGCTTGGCAACCAGTTCTTGCAATACGTCTAGGTTAATCCCATTGTATTCTACACGGTTAGGATTCTTGAAACCAAACTTAGGCACACGACGTTGCAAAGGCATTTGACCACCTTCGAAACCGATCTTTGTACTGTGTCCGGAACGAGATCCGGCACCTTTGTGTCCACGTGTGGAGGTACCACCACGTCCAGAGCCTTGACCACGACCAATACGTTTTCTGTTTTTTGTTGAACCAGCTGCTGGTTTTAAATTACTTAAGTTCATTTTGCAAACTAAGATTGTGTTGCGCCTTCGCTTTCACTAAACAGGACACAACGATGAAACAAATAATGATAAACAACTAATGGAAAGAACGAGATGTTCTTTCCATAGTATGATTTTTAGACAAGCTCTATCGCCACCAAATGGTTTACTTTACGCACCATTCCGATGATAGACGGAGTTGCTTCTACTTCTACTGTGTGGTTGATACGCTTCAACCCCAAAGCCTCGATAGTTTTCTTTTGGCGCTCGCTCCTGTCGATAACGCTCTTTATCTGGGTGATTTTGATTTTTGCCATGATAATTAACCGTTAAATACTTTATTAAGATCGACACCGCGGTGCTGTGCCACTGTATAGGCATCACGCATATTCGCCAAAGCGTCAACTGTTGCTTTTACCACGTTGTGTGGATTGGATGAACCTAATGATTTGGCCAATACGTCCGTGATACCGGCAGACTCCAATACGGCACGCATCGCACCACCTGCAAGTACTCCTGTACCGTGGACAGCTGGTTTTATTAAAACACGACCGCCTGAATATTTACCATATTGCTCATGGGGAACTGTTCCTTTGATCACAGGTACCTTCACCAAATTTTTCTTTGCATCGTCGATTCCTTTGGTGATTGCTTCGGTTACCTCCTTGGCTTTACCCAGACCGTAACCCACGATTCCGTTTTCATCACCGACAACCACGATAGCAGAGAAACTGAAAGTACGACCACCTTTGGTTACCTTTGCCACGCGTTGGATGCTTACTAAGCGATCTTTTAATTCAATTTCGCTCGATTTTACTCTTTTAATATTGCTTAATGCCATTTTTTCTCTTGATTAAAAGTCTAAACCGCCTTCGCGAGCACCTTCTGCCAATGATTTCACACGGCCGTGATACAAGTACCCATTACGGTCAAAAACTACTTTGCTAATACCTGCTGCCAACGCTTTCTCAGCGACCAATTTACCTACAGCTTTCGATTGTTCTACTTTGGTGCCTGACGCAACGAAGTCCTTAGCCAAGCTAGATGCTGCGGCCAATGTCTTACCTGTCGTATCGTCAATAACCTGAGCGTAGATACCTTTATTGCTCCTAAAAACCGATAAACGAGGACGCTCTGTTGTTCCAGTCAGGTGTTTTCTTATTCCTTGTTTGATTCGCGCTCTGCGAGATGTTTTATTTCCTGCCATGGTTATTATTTTTTAGCTGATTTACCTGCTTTTCTTCTTAACACTTCACCTGCAAACTTGATACCTTTACCCTTATATGGTTCTGGCTTACGGAAGCTGCGGATCTTTGAGGCGATTTGCCCAACCAATTGTTTGTCGATAGACTCCAATGTGATAGTAGGGTTCTTACCTTTTTCAGCAGTTGTTGTAACTTTAATTTCCTTTGGCAATACAAAAACGATCGGGTGCGAGAAACCTAAGGTTAGCTCTAAGACATTACCCGTGTTCGACGCACGATAACCCACACCGACCAACTCTTGTGTCGTCTTGTAACCTTCAGTCACGCCAACAACCATGTTATTGATCAATGCGCGGTACAGTCCATGCAATGCTTTGTGTCTTTTCTGTTCGGTAGGACGAGATATGACTAGGTTACCGTCTTCTTGTTTTACGATAATGTCACTGTCTACCTGTTGTGTTAATTCACCTTTAGGGCCTTTCACTGTAACTAGATTCTTGTCTGATACAGTTATCGTTACTCCAGAAGGAATAGCGATAGGCGCTTTACCAATTCTTGACATTTCTTTTGTGTGTTTTTCCTAGATTAATAAACGTAACATAAAACCTCACCACCTACATTCTGTAAGCGGGCTTCCTTATCTGTCATGACACCTTTGGATGTAGACAAGATAGCAATACCCAAACCGTTCAAAACGCGGGGCATGTTTTCGACATTTGCATACTTTCTTAAACCAGGTTTACTCACACGTGTCAATGTGCGAATAGCCGGAACTTTGCTAATTGGATTGTACTTCAAGGCAATCTTGATTGAACCTTGAGGTCCTTCTTCGACGAATTTGTAATTAGCAATGTAACCTTTGTCAAAAAGAACTTTGGTGATCTCTTTTTTAAGGTTCGATGCAGGAATCTCAACAACCCTGTGGTTGGCCTTAATGGCATTCCTTACTCGGGTAAGGTAATCCGCTATTGGATCTGTATTCATTATGTATTTAAAAATTGTGACAATGGTTTCTATGACTAACCGAAGCCAAAGACCTATTATCTGTTTATAAAATGTGCTTTACGAAAAAACCCGACACTGTCTAAAACGATCTGTTAAACTCTTTATTCTGTCATACTGAGGCTTGCCGAAGTATCTAAACACTCACAAATCTGTATAGTTTCCAGATCCTTCACTTCGTTCAGGATGACAGAGAGATCAACCATCAGCACTTTTTAGACAGCGCCTGGGCAAAAGTAAATATTTTTTTTAAATTACCAAGAAGCTTTTCTTACCCCTGGGATTTTTCCATCCAATGCCATCTCACGGAATGTCACACGAGAGATACCGAATTGGCGCATATATCCTCTTGGGCGACCGGTCAGCTTGCAACGATTGTGCAAACGTACAGGTGAAGCATTCTTTGGCAATTTGTCCAATGCAGCATAGTCTCCGGCTTCTTTCAAAGCGGCACGTTTAGCTGCATATTTAGCTACCAATTTTTGACGCTTAAGTTCGCGTGCTTTTAATCCTTCTTTAGCCATTGTTGTTCGTATTTTGATTTTTGAATGGTAAACCGAATTGTTTTAACAGTTCCAAAGCTTCTACATCGTTCTTGGCAGAAGTCACGAAAGTGATATCCATACCTTGAATCTTGTTGATCTTATCAATGTTGATCTCCGGGAAGATGATCTGCTCGGTGATACCCAGGTTGTAGTTGCCTCTTCCATCGAAACCTTTGTCATTGATACCACGGAAGTCACGGATACGTGGCAAAGATACCGATACCAAACGATCCAGGAACTCGTACATATTGTTGTCACGCAATGTCACGCGAGCACCGATAGGCATTCCTTTACGCAATTTGAAGTTAGAGATATCTTTCTTCGATTTGGTAGGCACTGCTTGTTGGCCTGTGATCAACGTCAATTCGGCTACAGCATTGTCGATCAATTTTTTGTCTGCGGTAGCAGCTCCGATACCTTGCGATACGACTATCTTTTCAAGTTTCGGAACTTGCATAACGCTTTTATACTGAAATTTTTCTTTAAGCGCAGTACGGATCTCCTCCGCATATTTCGCTTTTAATCTTGGTACGTAAGTCATTATTTAATTTCCTCCCCTGATTTTTTAGCGTAACGAACTATTTTGCCATCTGCATTCACTCGACGACCGACGCGAGTAGGTTCACCTGTTTTTGGGTCGATCAAAGCCAAGTTAGAGATGTGGATAGCGGCTTCCTTCTCGATGATACCACCTTGAGGATAAGCTGCGCTTGGTTTGGTATGCCTTTTCACTTTATTTGCCCCTTCTACGACCGCTCTATTGGCATCTACCAATACCCGCAATACTTTTCCTTGTGCACCTTTAGAGTTACCAGCGATAACTTTCACCAAATCACCTGTTTTGATCTTGATTTTGTGCGTAGTTGTTTTTTTCTTCTGTGCCATAATTATAAAACCTCCGGTGCTAGTGATACAATCTTCATGAACTGTTTCTCACGCAACTCTCTAGCCACAGGGCCGAAGATACGTGTTCCACGAGGTTCATCGTTATTATTCAACAATACAGCAGCATTGTCATCGAAACGAATGTAAGAACCATCTTTACGACGTATCTCTTTTTTCGTACGAACTACGACTGCTTTGGAAACGGTCCCTTTTTTAACGTTTCCTGAAGGTAAGGCGCTCTTAACGGTAACAACAACTTTATCACCGATAGATGCATAACGCTTGCGCGTACCGCCCAATACACGGATCACTAAAACTTCTTTAGCTCCGGAGTTGTCGGCTACATTTAATCTTGATTCCTGTTGTACCATGTTATTTAGCCCTTTCTAAAATTTCAACCAATCTCCAGTTCTTTGTCTTGCTCAGCGGACGTGTTTCCATGATTAATACCGTATCGCCGATACCGCAGGTATTTTCTTCGTCATGAGCTTTGAATTTAGTAGTTTTCTTTACGAACTTACCATAGATAGGGTGCTTCACTTTACGTTCTACAGCCACTACGATGGATTTGTTCATCTTGTTGCTAACTACTAAGCCGATTCTTGTTTTTCTTAAATTTCTTTCCATTTCGACTTAAATTTTATGCCTCAGCGGCTGTTTGGTTTTTCGCTTCGTTATTACGCTTCGATACCTCGGTAGAGATACGTGCGATGTTCTTGCGAGCTGCACGAAGAACGTTAGGGTTCTCTAAGGCAGAAACAGCATGTGCAAATTTTAATTTGTTTAGAGCAGCTTTCTCTTCTTTGAGCTTAGCTGTCAAATCCTCTGTTGATAATTCTACGATTTCTGAATATTTCATCTTATTTCAGTGTTGTGCTGGGTTATCAATCCTGTTTATGCAGTACCTTACGGGTAACGGCCATAAGGCTAAACGATTGACATTACCAACGATTCTTATGCTTCAACGTAATCTCTACGTATCACAAACTTAGTCTGCACCGGCAATTTTTGTGCGGCAAGACGCAAAGCTTCCTTCGCGATCTCCAATGGCACACCTTCTGCTTCAAATAGCATACGGCCTGGGCGTACTACGGCTACCCAATATTCGGGAGCACCTTTACCCTTACCCATACGTACCTCTGCAGGTTTTTTAGTCACCGGTTTGTCGGGGAAGATACGGATCCACACCTGGCCTTCACGTTTCATGTAACGTGTCACCGCAATACGAGCTGCCTCGATCTGACGGCTGGTGATCCATGCTTCTTCCATCGATTTGATACCAAAAGAGCCAAAAGCCAACTCTGCACCACGTGTAGCGTTACCTTTCATACGGCCTTTCTGCATCTTTCTGAACTTCGTTCTTTTTGGCTGTAACATGTTCGTATTTTGTTTTTAATCCCGACTATGGTCGGGAACAATGCTAAATCTTGTTGTTAATTAATCTTTCTTTGGACCACGGCTTGCACCACCACGTCCGCCACGGTTGTTGTCACGACGGCCTCCGCGGTTGTTGTCACGACGATTGTCACGACGATCACTACCTTCGTTTCCGCCACGTGTTTTGGTGTTGGATGTCTGACCGATATTTGGAGACAAGTCACGTTTACCGTAAACTTCGCCTTTACATATCCAAACTTTCACACCAATCTTACCGTAAGTAGTCAAGGCTTCTGCCAAAGCATAATCGATATCTGCACGGAAAGTATGCAAAGGAATTCTTCCTTCTTTGTACTGCTCAGTACGTGCCATTTCAGCACCGCCAAGGCGTCCCGAACACATGATCTTGATACCTTCAGCACCCATACGCATGGTCGAAGCGATAGAAGTCTTCATAGCACGACGGAAAGAGATACGTGCTTCCAATTGCTTGGCAACACCTTCAGCAACTAGTTTGGCATCCAATTCCGGGCGTTTGATCTCGAAGATGTTGATTTGAACGTCTTTTTTCGTCAGTTTCTTCAACTCTTCTTTGATCTTGTCAACTTCTTGGCCACCCTTACCGATCACGATACCTGGACGAGCCGTGTGGATCGTCACCGTGATGCGTTTCAAAGTACGTTCAATCACAACTTTTGCTACACCACCTTTGGCGATACGTACAGAAAGGTATTTTCTGATTTTCTCGTCTTCAACTAATTTATCGGAATAGTTCTTTCCGCCGAACCAGTTAGAGTCCCATCCTTTGATGATTCCTAACCTGCTACCTATTGGATTTGCTTTTTGTCCCATTCTTTACTTTAAATTAGTTGTTAACGTTATTTACACTATCTACTACCAAAGTCACGTGGTTTGAGCGCTTGCGGATTCTGTAACCACGACCTTGTGGTGCGGGGCGCAATCTTTTCAACTGACGACCACCACCTACAGATACCTCTTTTACGAATAGCGCACTATCTTCCAAAGAAGCACCCTCGTTTTTAGCTTCCCAGTTTTTGATTGCCGACAATAACAATTTTTCTACACGAGCTGCAGCTTCTTTACCTGAGTGTTTCAAGATATACAAAGCTGTTTCCACTTTTTCGCCACGGATAAGATCCACTACCAAGCGCATTTTGCGCGGTGAGGTAGGGCAATTCAATAATTTGGCAGTAGAAGCTCCTCCTACTTGAGCTTTTTCCTGCTCTTTACGCTGTCTGATCAAGACAGATTTTTTGAGTTTTTTTGTTGCTTCCATTACCTATTATTTTTTCTTTTCTGCGTGGCCTCTGAATGTACGCGTAGGCGCAAACTCACCAAGCTTGTGACCAACCATGTTCTCTGTTACATACACAGGAATGAATTTGTTCCCGTTGTGCACTGCGAAGGTATGACCGACAAAATCAGGTGAGATCATTGATCGGCGAGACCATGTCTTGATAACTGACTTTTTGTTGGTTTCATTCTGGGAAAGAACTTTTCTTTCCAAGTTATGATCGATATAAGGACCTTTTTTAATTGAACGAGCCATTATTTTTTCCTTCTTTCAATGATGTAACGATTCGATATTTTCTTCTTAGCACGTGTCTTGAAGCCTTTAGCCAACACGCCTGTACGTGAGCGAGGATGACCTCCTGAAGTACGGCCTTCACCACCACCCATTGGGTGATCTACTGGGTTCATCGCCACACCGCGTACGCGAGGACGACGTCCCAAGTGACGTTTACGACCAGCTTTACCCAATACTTGGTTAGCTTTCTCCGCATTCGATACCGAACCGATAGTTGCTACACAGGTTGCAAGGATCATACGTGTCTCGCCCGAAGGCAATTTGATGATGGCATACTTGCCGTCACGTGCAGACAATTGCGCATAGGTACCAGCCGAACGAGCGATAGAACCACCTTGACCGGGGTTAAGCTCGATGTTGTGGATGATAGAACCCAATGGAATGTTTGACAATGGCAGGGTATTACCAACTTCTGGGGCTACTGCATCACCTGCTACCACCGTCTGGCCGACTGTCAAGCCCGCTGGAGCTATGATGTAGCGTTTCTCACCATCAGCGTAGTGCAACAAGGCAATACGTGCTGTACGGTTTGGATCATACTCGATCGTGGCTACTTTTGCAGGGATATCTTTTTTATCGCGTTTGAAATCTATTAATCGGTACACTCTCTTGTGCCCCCCACCGAGATAACGCATAGTCATTTTACCGGACTTGTTACGACCGCCTGATTTCTTGTTAAGGCCGACTACGAGAGATTTCTCAGGAACGTTAGTTGTAACGTCCGAATAGTCTGCACCTACTCTGAAACGAGTACCAGGGGTTACCGGTTTGAATCTTTTAACTGCCATTTTTATTATATAACACTGTAAAAGTCAATAGTTTCACCATCTTTTATTGTAATGATGGCCTTCTTATACTTAGGAGCTCTACCAGAGACAAAACCTGCTTTTGTATAGCGGCTTTTTGCTTTACCGGCTACGACTGCTGTGTTTACTGCCAATACAGTGACACCAAACATTTCTTCGACGGCTTGCTTGATCTGGATTTTGTTGGCTCTGTGATCTACTTTGAAAGCATAACGGTTCAATTTTTCCGTCAACAATGAAGCTTTCTCGGTCAAGATAGGTTTTTTGATAATTTCCATATATTACTTAGCGAATGCTTCCTCCAAAGTTTTAACAGAATCTGTGGTCAACAAAAGTTTTGTCGCATTCAACACATCATATGTGTTCAAATCCGAAGCGGCAATTACTTTTGCTTTCTTCAAGTTTCTGCTTGATAAATAAACATTGTTATTGTGCGCTGGCAAAACCAACAAGGTTTTTTCGTCAGCGACATTCAACGCATTGACAAAAGCTACATAGTTTTTAGTCTTGACCGTGTCGAAGTTGACTTCGTCCAATACCAAAACATTGTTTTCCTGTGCTTTGTAGCTCAATGCTGATTTACGTGCCAATTGCTTCAATTTCTTGTTCAATTTGAAGCTGTAGTCACGTGGCTGAGGACCGAATACACGACCACCACCATTAAACAATGGAGATTTGATAGAACCTGCACGAGCACCACCTGTACCTTTTTGCTTATGCAATTTACGAGTGGACCCTGCAATTTCGTTACGTTGTTTTGATTTGTGAGTACCTTGGCGTTGGTTCGCTAGGTATTGTTTTACATCCAAATAGATCGCATGGTCGTTTGGTTTCACACCGAATACCGACTCAGGTAGTTGCACCTTGGCACCTGTTTCTTTACCTGATACATTTAATACGTTAACTTCCATCTCTACTATTTGTCTACGATTACATAAGAACCTTTAGCTCCGGGTACGGAACCACTCACAACGATTAGGTTTTGTTCAGGGTAAACTTTCAAAACTTGCAAGTTTTGGATTTTCACTCTGTCTCCACCTGTACGACCTGCCATGCGCATTCCTTTGAATACACGTGAAGGCCATGAAGAAGCACCCAATGAACCTGGAGCACGTAGCCTGTTGTGCTGACCGTGAGTCGCACCGCCTACACCACCAAATCCGTGACGCTTCATGACACCTTGAAAACCTTTTCCTTTGGAAGTACCGACTACATCTACGTACTCGCCTTCTTCAAAAATAGTCACGTCCACGGTGTCTCCTAGTTGTTTCTCATCCTCGAAGGTTTTGAACTCAACCAGTTTACGCTTAGGAGTCACTCCTGCTTTTGCGAAGTGTCCTTTTAAAGGGGCTGTCGTGTTCTTTTCTTTGGCATCGTCAAAGCCAAGCTGAACAGCGGAATAGCCATCCTTCTCTACCGTACGTATCTGCGTTACCACGCACGGCCCAGCCTCGATTACTGTACAAGGGATATTCTTCCCTTCAGCGTTGAACAGGCTGGTCATTCCTACTTTTTTACCAATAATTCCTGACATGTTATAAATTAAATTAATTAAAGTCCATCGAAGCAGTAGGGCTTCGTTCAAGACACACTTTTCCCAATAAGGGACTGCAAAGGTATAAACTTTTTTATAAGTATCAAATAGTTAACGAATTATTTTTTTTCGACAGCATGCCACAAACGAAGTAGAGACACAATACCTTGTGCCTCTACCCTAAAAAAATTCTTATATTAGAACACTAAACAGTATCCGGTTTCTTTCTATTCATCCAATAATAAACAGGAACTCCCGTCAGAATCAAAATAAACCCCGGCCAGGTATATTGTGGTTTATAGATAATAAGCAACCCACAGAATAAGGTTCCGATGACAAGGTAAATAAGTGGTGTGACGGGGTACAAAAACGTCTTGTATGAACGCTCTATATCAGGTCTTTTTATACGTTGATAGATCACTCCAAAAACGGTGACCATATAAAAGATTACGATTACAAAAGACACCATATCAAGCAAATTCCCGTATTGTCCGCTCAAACACAACATCGACGCCCAGATCCCCTGCAACCATAAAGATCTTTCAGGTACATCATACTTGTTATTTGGGATAGCTTGCTTAAGAAAGAGACCATCCTTGGCCATCGTCTGAAACACACGGGCTCCCGACAGGACGATACCATTGACACAACCAAACGTGGATATCATGACCAGCAACGCCATCAAAACCGTACCTGCTTGCCCTAATAATTTTTCTGCAGCGGCGACAGCCACACGATCATTGGCAGCAAAGGCAATTTCATCCCTGCTCAACGCCGCTAGATAGATATAGTTGCACATCAAGTATAACAGCATAACCAAAGAGGTACCGATGACCAGGGACCGTACTACATTTTTTCTGGCGTTGACAATTTCACCCGACACAAAAGTCACATTTTCCCAGGCCACGCTACTGAATATGGAGCCGACCATTGCTGCGGCGATACCCCCCATCAGTGCTGCTCCCGAAATACCCTGCCATCCTTCTCCGCCAAAATTTTGAAAAGCTTGCCATCCCATGCTCATATTATCCCAAAAGAAATTGTTTTTAATGAGAAATACACCTCCTATGATCAGCACGATTAAGGCCAGTATCTTCGCTACGGTAAAAAACGACTGCACCACCTTACCACTACGGATCCCTTTGGTATTGATAAAGGTCAACAACAATACTATACCCACCGCCAGCACCTGTATCCACGTAATCATAAATGTTCCATTCTGGTATATGGGTGGAGCATCATTGAGCGAAGGGAAGATATAAGCCGTAAACTTACCAAAGGCAACCGCAACTGCCGCAATAGTTCCCGTCTGTATGACCGTAAACAAACTCCAACCGTACAAGAAACCCGTCATCTTGCCAAAAATCTCAGTCATATAAGCATACTGCCCACCCGCTTTGGGATACATGGACGAAAGTTCCCCGTAACAGATCGCTGCAGCTACGGTAGCTATAGCAGTGATGATCCAAACCGAAAGCATCCAATAGCCCGAACCCAGCTGCCGCATCATGTCCGACGAGACAATAAAGATACCACTACCGATCATAGAGCCCATCACGATCATCGTCGCATCCCATAAAGTAAGTTGTTTTTTCATAAAATCAGTTTATAGCGGCATAAACCTACATAATTAATACGTAAAATCTATAATATCGCACCTATTATTTTATTTTACACATAAAATTTATCTGTTGTTCACACAAAAATTAAAAAACAACTCTTATCTTCATAGTGTTATTACTAGTGTATGAGAATATTGTCATTATTGCTCCTTTCACTCGCTGCCCTTACTGTATCATATGGTCAGACAGGCTATCCCGTGCCAACCGACAAGAACAACCTCTTGTTTTATATCCAACATGATCGGGGACAAAACACGTACGTATATAAAGCAAACCTAAACGGCTCCAAAACATTTGTAAAAAACGAACCCATCATCGTATACAGGCAAATCTTCGAAGAGAACGGGCAAGTCAAACCCTTGACAAAGACTCAACGACTCTTTGCCTATGGGATAAAATCTTCCAAAACCAACACCAACACCTATGAAACCCATGTGGTCTCCTTACCCGAACAGAAAATCACCGTCACACTTGATAAGGACAGTGTCCCCATTGCGGAAACATCCGTGAACGGCACAAAGCTCATCCTGGAAAGGATTTTCTTAAAATTGACCGAAGGCACGAGCGGATTGGGAACCAAACTGGATTATATCATCTTCTACGGAAAGGATAAAAACGGAAAGGCCGTCGAAGAAAAGTTGATGATGTAGGGGCAAATTACATTTGCCTTCACTGTCTGTAGAGTTCTGAAAGGTCTCTATCCGCCGGTAGTCGGACACGTGGGCTTTTTTATGATCGATAGCCTGACCACCTTATACCCTTCATCCGTAGTCTACTTCGCTTCACACTACGGATAGCTACGTCATTACAAAAGAGAATCCAATAAAAAGCCTTTTTGGATTGTGGTCCAAAAAGGCTTTTCCGAATCTTAAAAGAAAAAAAGATTAACCTTCTGTTTCTTCCGCGTTTTCTGTTGCTTCAGTAGCTTCAGCTGTTGCTTCCACAGCAGCTTCGGGAGCTTCAGCTTCCGCAACAACCTCTTCGGTTGTTTCTTCTTCAGCAGGGGCTTCTTCTACCGGTGCATTCTTAGCTGCGATAGCAGCAGCTTTATCTGCTTTTTTCTTGGCTTCGGCAGCCAAGGCTACCTTTTTAGCTTCTTCTTTTGCGTTGGCCAGGCCTGATTTTTTACCTTCGATCCTTGCTTCTTTTCCTTCTACCCACTGCACAAACAGTTCTTCGGCTTTAGCTTCGTCGAAAGCACCTTTTTTCACACCACCTTGCAAATGTTTTTTGTAAAGGACACCTTTGTAAGAAAGGATAGCACGAGCAGTATCGGTAGGCTGTGCACCAACATTCAACCAATACAACGATCTATCAAAATCCAATACGATGGTTGCCGGGTTGGTGTTTGGGTTATAAGAACCTAAGCGCTCGATAAATTTACCGTCACGTGGAGCACGTGAATCGGCTACTACTACGTGGTAAAATGGTTTTCCTTTTTTACCGTGTCTTTGCAATCTGATTTTAGTTGCCATGTTTTGCTTTTATAGTTATGTATTCAACATATCCCCCGTACTTCGTGCAAGAGGGGATGCAAAGATAGCAATTTAAAAGAGAAAATAAAATAATTTTATACCTTTACGGCTTTCGTTGAGCTATGGGGGCAAAAACAAAGTCATTTGGACTATTATTTATATTCATTACAGTTGTCATCGATTCGGTCGGTCTCGGTATCATTATCCCTGTTATGCCCAAGCTGATCCAGGAACTCATCCACGGCGACATTAGCCTAGCCTCACAATATGGAGGTTGGTTGGTCTTTGCCTACGCCATTACACAGTTCTATTTTGCATCCGTACTGGGCAATCTAAGCGATCGTTTCGGCAGACGCCCCGTGCTATTACTTTCTCTATTTGGCTTTTCTATTAATTATCTTTTGATGGGTATTGCACCAAGCATTGCCTGGCTGTTTATAGGACGACTGGTAGCCGGGATTACAGGTGCCAGTCACACCGTCGCAGCCGCCTATATCGCCGACATCAGCACACCTCAAAATAAAGCCCAAAACTTTGGTCTTTTAGGTGCGGCTTTTGGCCTAGGCTTTATCATCGGCCCTGTCATTGGAGGGATATTAGGGCATTACGGCGCACGTATCCCTTTCTTTGCGGCAGCAGGACTGTGCGGCCTAAACCTTCTTTACGGATATTTTGTGGTACCCGAATCATTAAACAAGTCCTTGCGCCGGCCATTCAACTGGAGAGCTGCCAATCCCATTGGCACCTTCTTCCATTTGAAATCCTATCCGGCCATCCTTCCACTGATCACCTGTATATTCCTGATCAATATTGCCGCAAATGCCGTACAAAGCGTATGGTCTTATTATACAATGGAAAAATTTCAGTGGACCGAACGGATGGTGGGACTCTCCCTAGGTTTTGTGGGCACGCTCCTCATGATCGTTCAAGCGGGGCTTATCCGCATCCTGATTCCTAAACTGGGCCTTGTCAGGGCTATTTTGATCGGAATTTCATTGATGACTTTGTCTTTCCCGTTATTTGGTCTAGCCAATCAATCGTGGATGATGTATGTGATTAGCATCCCTTATGTCTTGGGTGGGATTGCAGGGCCTTCTATACAAAGCTATATCTCCAACCTTATTCCCCCAAACGAACAGGGACAAATACAGGGAGGTATCACTTCGGTGATCAGCCTGACAGCCATTATAGGCCCACTGATCATGACCAATTTGTTTTCCTATTTTTCAAGTAAAGATACTCCCATTTACTTTCCAGGGGCCCCATTTATATTGGCGGGCATTTTGGCCTTGACAGCATTGACCATCGCTGCCCGATATTTTAAAAGAAACAAGACAAACTAACTTTCTTTTTGCAGCAAACAAACTGCATACGCCACTACTCCTTCTTGTCGTCCGATAAAACCCATGGTCTCATTGGTCGTGGCTTTGATAGATATATCATCCGTGTCCAGCCGTGTCGCCTGTGCCAACTTCTCCTTCATCTGTGCAATGTATGGCTTGATCTTGGGTGCCTCCAAGCATAGCATCGAATCGATATTGCCCAATCTCCACCCTTTTGTACTAATGAGGTGCACGCACTCTTCCAATAGCAGTAAGCTGCTTACATTCTTCCATTTCGGATCCGTGTTGGGAAAATGATAGCCGATATCCTCCAGATTGGCGGCACCCAAAATAGCATCGCAAATAGCATGCACCAATACATCTGCATCCGAATGACCAAAAGCACCCGAATGGTGATCCAACCGAACACCTCCAACAACAAAAGGATGCCCTTCTTTCATCTGATGAACATCAAAACCAAAACCTACCTTAATCTTCATAAAGAACGAAATTAGCATATATTTCGTTGGGAAACAAAAGATATACGTATCTATATTATTTGAAATTTAACATTTTTTAAGCTTTTTTTTGATCTATTTTCAAATATTCATTCCTTCATACTTGATGTTTTGTATCAAAATATTCATAACTTTGGCCATTATAATAATCATCATTGCAATGAATTATTCCAGATTAGCGGTTTTTGTCTTGTTAACGGTTTTTGGATCGACAATCCTCTTTACGTCCTGCAAAAGCTCTAGAAACAATGTTTCTGACAAAACAGGTGTACGATACAACGATCCTTATAACGGTGGGCTTCAGATCAATCGTAAGATCACGGAAAGCCCCGGTCCCGGCCTGGTAGCTATAGAAGGAGGCTCTTTCGTCATAGGCGGCAGTTTGAATGAAGATTTGGGATACACCCACGACAACTTAAAAAGACGGGTTACCATTCCCTCATTTTATATCGATGAGACTGAAGTATCCAATGCCGATTGGCTGGAATATCTCACCTGGATAGCCAATAACTTCCCGCAGGACGCACGTCTCTATTATGAGGCCCTGCCCGATTCCTTGGTATGGAGAAATCCACTATCCTACAACGAACCTTATGTCAATCTGTATTTTCGCCACCCTTCCTTTCAGGATTATCCGGTAGTGGGAGTCACATGGGAACAGGCTAACGCGTACTGCCAGTGGAGAACAGATCGTGTGAATGAACATATCCTGCGTGAACGTGGTATTTTGGTCGATTACAAAACCCTTAGTGAGCAAGGAGGCGGCGATGCACAGCAAGCTTACAATACAGAAATGTATCTGAATGGTCAATTAAAAGGTGATGGCATCGATGGAAAAAAAATGCCTAAAGACAATCGGCCAGGCGCGGCAAAAGATGCCAAACGTCCCGCACGTATGGAAGATGGCATACTGAAACAACCCTATCGCCTACCTACAGAAGCCGAATGGGAATATGCAGCATTGGGGCTCGTCGGCAACACCTATGATGGCAATATCGAAACTGCACGTACCTACCCATGGAATGGATTGGGTGTACGTGACGCGAACAGAAAGAACCAGGGGCGTATGATGGCCAACTTCAAGATCACCAGCGGCAATAACATGGGTATTGCCGGCGATCTAAACGACGGGGGCGACATTACTGTTCCTGTAAAAAGCTATAGGCCCAATGATTTTGGTCTATACAATATGGCCGGAAATGTCAATGAGTGGGTAAGTGACGTCTATCGCCAACTGTCCTATGAAGATTTCGAGGATTTCAATCCTTTCAGAGGCCATGTATTTACCAATAATCTCTATGAAAGTGGAGAATCATTGGCATTGGCAAAGGATAAATACGGCCGTCCTATAAAAGTACCGGCTAAGGCTCCTCGCAAACAAACGTGGGACGAACTACAAGCGTCTAAAGCTGCTGACCCCAACTCTACCACTTACGACTATGACGTGAGGGGGTTCAAAGATGAAGAACAAAAGGAACTTTACGGCAAGGTAACCTTAGTCAACGATAAGTCAAGGGTATATAAAGGTGGTTCGTGGAACGATAGAGCCTACTGGCTCAATCCTGCTACCCGTCGCTTCATGCAGCAGGACGAGTCGAACGCTATGACAGGCTTCCGATGTGCGATGACCATGGTCGGCAATAACAACTTTGTTGTAAGATAATGAACACTAAAGGCTTTTCAATGAAAAGCCTTTAGTGTTCATTGATTATCCTATTTCCTATCCGTCTTCCTCAATTCTCATTTCAGTAATAACCTAAACATAAGAATATACATTGGTTATCGCAATCCTATGATGATACCAGCGCGGATTTTCCATAAAAATTTGCTCAGTATTAGTATCTTCGTGTATATATACCTCTTGTGATGAAAAGTATTATCTGCCTTTTATGTATTTGTTTTTCTTCCTACAGTTGGGCACAAGGTATATTCCGGCTACCCGATCGCAAACCGCACTCCTTTCACTTTGAACTCATTAACAATATAGTGTTGGTTCCGGTCACTATCAATGGTATAGAATTCACTTTTTTGTTGGACACAGGGGTAAAGGAGACCATTCTATTTGCACAGGCTAACGATTCTCTCTATCTACACAATAAAAATAAAATGACATTTCATGGAATGGGTAGTGGCGAGGGTATAGAAGGCCTCCTCTCTACAGACAACGTTGTCAAGGTAGGCAACGTCGCGATAGACACACTGCATTGGATCTATGTCATTCAAGCAAGTGACCTCGATATATCGAGTAATATAGGTGTAGCCATAAATGGCATATTGGGTTCAAAATTTTTCAATAGTTTTCCAATTCACATCGATTACACAAAATCAAAAATCACACTTTACCCTCCAGGATATGACTACAGCGATATGCGTAAAGGATACCAAAAAACAGCTATCCGTATCGAAAACGAACGGCCTTATATACGGGCAAAGATACAGGTAGATCAAGAATGGATGGAAGGCAAAATGTTGATCGACATGGGCAACACTGATCCGATGATGATTTTTTCATTTTTGTTGCCTCATTTCACAATCAAAGCACCATATGTAGACGAGTACCTAGGAAGGGGAATCAATGGTGCTATATATGGAAAAAGGAACAGGGTACGAAAGTCTGCAATAGCAGGTTTTGAATTGGCCTATCCCATTGTTTCCTACCCAAATTCGGATGCTATCATCAAAGACCGACTGACAAAAAATAGAATAGGATCAATAGGCAATCAAACCCTGCAACGCTTTCACCTCTTTATGGATTATGCAAGAGAGGAGATGTATTGGAAAAAGAACAAATGGTTCAAAAAACCCTTTTTGCTGAATATGGCCGGCATGGATGTACAACATACCGATATGATCTGGACGGAGGAGAAAATACCCATACCCCGAACCAAGAAACAAGAAGAAGATAGAATGGAGCATGGGATTACGATATATCTTTCCGACCATCATTTCCAATATAATTTCGTGTTGAAACCTCAGTACAAAGTCGCTGGAGTCCGAAAAAACTCTCCGGCAGAAAAAGCTGGAGTACAGGTCGATGATATATTGCTGAAAATAAACGGAACACCTGCACAAAACCTCTCCCTTTCCAAAATAATGACCCGATTGCAATCACACCCTGGTGACGAAATCAGACTGACCGTACAAAGAGGTGAAGAGATTAAAAATATTAGGTTCCATTTGGTGGATCCTATTCCATATTTGTAGTCTCTACCTTCTTTCAACGTGAAAGCCCGGCTTTTCAACCGGGCTTTACAATTTTTATCCGAAAAGAATTATGCCTCCGGAGCATCCGGCACCGTAGGAGCTGGAGCCTGATCTCTTTGAGGTTTGTCTTCTCTTGGAGGACGAGGCAACAATACTTTACGCGAAAGCTTCATCTTGCCCTGCTTGTCAATATCCAATAATTTGACCTTCACATGATCACCTTCTTTGAATATGCCGTCCATATTTTCCAAGCGCTTCCAATCGATCTCCGAGATGTGCAGTAAGCCATCTTTACCCGGCATGATCTCTATGAATGCACCGAACGCCATGATAGACTTCACTTTACCTTCGTATATTTCGCCTATCTCCGGTTTAGCTGCAATAGCTTTGATACGGGAAACAGCAGCATCGATAGAGGCCTTGTTGTCGGCAAATACCTGTACGATACCTTTGTTGTCCACCTCCTCAATAGAGATTGTAGCTCCTGTTTCACGCTGCATTTCCTGGATAATCTTTCCACCCGGCCCGATCACTGCACCGATAAAATCCTTATCGATGGTCAATTGGATGATACGAGGTGCATGAGGCTTGTAGTCTTCACGTGGAGCAGAAAGTGTATTGTTCATCTCATTCAAGATGTGGAGACGAGCCTCTTTCGCCTGATCCAATGCCTGTGTCAACACTTCCCATTTCAAACCGTGGATCTTCAAGTCCATCTGACAGCCTACGATACCATTGGCCGTACCTGTCACCTTAAAGTCCATATCCCCCAAATGATCTTCATCACCCAAGATATCCGAAAGGATAGCATATTTGCCTGTTTTCTCGTCAGTAATCAATCCCATTGCGATACCGGATACAGGAGCTTTCAATTTTACCCCGGCATCCATCAGCGCCAATGTACCGGCACAGACCGTAGCCATCGAAGACGAACCATTGGATTCAAGAATATCCGAAACCACACGGATAGTATATGGGTTTTCCTCATCTGCAGGCAATACCTGTTTCAATGAACGCATCGCCAGATTACCATGACCTACCTCACGACGGCCAGGGCCCCTATTTGGACGCACTTCTCCCGTAGAGAATCCCGGAAAATTGTAATGCAGGATAAACTTGTTGTATCCATAGATAAATGCGCCATCGATCATCTGCTCATCATCTTTGGCACCCAAAGTAACCGAAGTCAACGACTGGGTTTCCCCACGGGTAAAAACCGCAGAACCATGTGCTGCAGGAAGATAATCCACTTCTGACCAGATTGGGCGTACCGTACGCACATCACGACCATCCAAACGGATACCTTCGTTCAATACGAGGTTACGAACAGCCTCATACTGTACATCATGGTAATATTTTTTCAATAAAAATGCTGTTTCTTCATCGATCTCCTCACCCAAAGTCGCAAAGAACTCTTCACCAATTTCGGTAAACTTTTCAGTACGCTCATGCTTAGTCGAACCCGATTTGGCGACAGCATAGACTTTATCGTAAGTAGCTTGGAATATCGCTTCACGCAATGTAGGGTTGCTTGGCTCGTGGTTAAACTCGCGCTTCGCTTCCGAACCTACCAATTTAGCCAACTCTACCTGAGCCGCTACTTGTTTTTTGATCGCTTCGTGTGCAAAAGCAATAGCTTCTACCATTTCGGCTTCCGAGATTTCTTTGGCCTCTCCCTCTACCATGACAATATCCTGTGCAGAACCGGCCACGATAAATTCCAAGGTCGCCTTTTCCAAAACGGAACGTGTAGGATTGACGACCAACTCTCCATCGATCTTAGCCACACGCACTTCAGATATAGGTCCGTTGAATGGAATATCCGATACCGCTATAGCGGCCGAAGCAGCCAAACCTGCCAAAGCATCCGGCATGATATCCTTATCTGCCGAAATCAACGAGACCATGACCTGCGTATCCGCGTGGTATGTCTCTGGAAAAAGTGGACGCAACGCCCTATCGATCAAACGTGAAATCAACACCTCATAATCCGACAATCTTGCCTCACGACGCAGGAAACCTCCCGGAATGCGACCCGTAGCCGCGTATTTTTCTTGATAATCTACGGATAGTGGAAGGAAATCCGCCCCCGCTTTGGGTTCTTTGGACGAAACCACTGTAGCAAGCAACATCGTTGCTCCTTGTTTTAACACTACCGAACCATCGGCCTGTTTGGCCAATTTACCGGTAGACAATTCGATAGGAGCCAAACCGTTTCCTAACTCGATTGTAACTTTTTTTTCGTTGTAACTCATTGTGTTTTACTTGTGATGCGTATTCCTCTTTATTTGACGCATCTATTTTTTAGACTTTTAAAAATTCAAGCAAAGGTAAGGAAAAAATTCAGTATCAAATGTAAAATAGCGTAGAGAGCATAAAAAAACCATCCCGATATATCGGGATGGTTTTCTGTTCTTTTACTAAAAGATTATTTTTTGATAATATCACGTAGACCCAATGCTTTGATAATGGCACGGTATCTCTCGATATCTTTTTTGTACAAATAAGCCAACAACGAACGACGCTTACCTACCAATTTCTGTAGTGCAAGCTGCGTATTGAAATCTTTTCTGTTTTTTTTCAAATGCTCAGTCAAGTGAGCAATTCTTTTAGTGAATAAAGCGACCTGGCCTTCTGTAGAGCCTGTGTTGGCAGCTGAACCGGCAAACTCTTCGAAAATGCCTGCTTTGTACTCTTTACTTAAATACATCTCTTGAATAATATTAAAGCGTTATAAAATTTATTAATTGCCTGCAAAGGTAGGAATTAAATTTGAGAATGAAAACAATTTGGAAATTTGAAAATTGTAGACTTACAGATTGGCAAATCACCACATTTCCAAATCATCTCATCTCCTCATTTCCAAATTATCACACCTTCACATAAATTCCCTTTTTGTCCAGCACACAACCCACTGCCCACATCAGCAGCATATAGCACAGAGCATAGGCAAAAGATCCTATTTCCGGTGGGCCCGGTATCATGGCGCATACATTGTTATAAAACCAGGCAAAGGCTGTTGTGTACAGTTGCACACCATCTGCATCGAATCCATTCGGAATCCTAAACAAGCCTACAAAACGCACCAACAGCGCACTAAGCACATAGATAAACAACGGATTTTTGCCAAAAACATCAAAAAATCTCGTGATACCGTTTCGAACTCCTTGCACCTCTATATACCAAATCATTGTTCCAATCGTTAAGGCACCAAGCCCTGCAGTGTACAATACATACGAACTCGTCCAAATCTTCTTATTGATCGGAAAACCCAACGACCATACATAGCCCAGCACTACCAAAATAAATCCTGTCACAAACAATCCCGATAGCAGTTTAAAATGCGACTCCTTCGACAAAGGGACTTTTGCCCACAACCAGTCTACCTGCCCTTGATTTCGGATAAACAAACCCGTCAGATAACCAAAAACAACCTGCACAATCGCAGGGAGTGTACTCGCCAATCCCTCTGGATCAAACGGCACGCCCTCCCCTTTATACATATGGGCCACCCCTAAAATCTGTTTATCTATTGCCGTTCCGAACCATCCCTCCAAACTATACGGATCCTCTCCTCCTAGTGCGATGCACAATCCCCAATACGACAACAATATGCCCGTTGAAATCCAGATAATGGCTTTAGGTTTAAAATAAAAAGCCAGAATAGAGGCAAAGAAGTAAGCCAAAGCAATACGTTGCAATACACCTAAGATCCGTATTCCCCGATTTGGATCATCGGGGTCCACCCAATGCTTGAATACCAATTCCTCCCCCTTCCATTTCACAAAAGGCCACCACATGATCAACAGACCTATTAAAAAGATAATGACAGTCCTTCGAACAACTTTTCTCCAGAATACACCTGAGCCCCCCTCCCGAAGACGCGGCATCACAAATGCCATGGCATTACCCACGGCAAATAAAAAAAAAGGAAATACCAGATCAGTAGGTGTACAACCGTGCCACTCGGCATGTCCCAAAGGCACAAAAATGTATTTCCATGTTCCTGGATTATTAACCAGGATCATGAAGGCAACTGTCGCGCCCCGAAAGACATCCAACGAATAATAGCGCTGTGGTTTCATCGATTAGACTATTTCCCAAACTTAGGTAAAATGCCCCACATTCACCAATACTTCACGGTAAAAAACCAAATCCCTAAACAACCCTTGTATTACACCCTCGGATTAACATAATTTAACAACACAAGCTCTGTTTTGGCACGAGGCTTGATCATTACTTGGTAATTCATAATTTAGGTTAATAATTGGTTAGTTGGAAAATCCCGTAGCTCCCCGCTACGGGATTTTCTTTTCTGCACTCTTCATCAAAAATTATATTTTTTTACCCCCTAATTCTATCAATTTTGGCACAACTATTGATGGTATTTTAGTAATTCATATTTAGGTTAATAATTGGTTTGGTAAAAAATCCTGGAGTTCCCCGCTTCAGGATTTTTTTTATAGAGATATGTTCAAAAAACTTTGAGCCCAAGCCCAAGGCTTTAAACCTTGGGTTAAAGATTTAGTTTTTTTTAACATGCAAAAATGCTGTAATAATTGGTAAATTTGTACAGGACTATAGAAATGGGTCTATTGTACCTTTTAAATCAATTTGCTACAACTGCATGTCAACTGCCCAAGTTAATCTGTTTACGCTATACATTTGCACTGTATTTGCACTTGTGCTATTCTCCAATTGCAAAGGTGTAAAAAAACACAACAGTGCTTATGACAAAGTAAATGTACAAGAAGATGAAAAAGAATACAGCTTTTCCCAAAATTTCACGAGCAAGTACAACATCCTCTATAACGCCAACCTGATGCTGGAAAATGAACAGGAAGCCATCTTTAACAGTTCATCAAAAAATTATCAAATCAGACAAACCGTCTTTGACGAACCTACGGCTGAAGGAGATGCACACACCTTAATGGATTCGCTGATCACTAAGGTCTATAAAATCGTCAACAAAAAGCAGGAAAGCAAATATGTCAATGAAGCCTATTTCATCCTTGGCAAGGCCAATTACCTCAAAGGAGCATATCACACATCCATAGAGTTTTTCAACCAACTCCTGCGCTCGGCGGAAGACCAGCAAGAATACCTCCCCTTGGCTTTCGCATGGAAATCGCGGGCACTATTGCAAATCGGAAAGGCCGAGCAGGCCAAAACCATGATCGATTCGGCCTACATCACCCTCGACGACAACAAGTCTACACGTACCTTCGTAAACGCCGCCAGGGCAAATTACCTCATTCGTACAGGTGACGAACAAAAGGCCATCCCATATCTGGAATATGCTTTGGAATCCAACAAAAACCGCTTAGACAAAATGCGTTGGCAGTTTCTGTTGGCTCAGTTATACAAAGAGTATGGCGAAGCCAATAAGGCTTTGCAATATTTTTCTAAAATTTCCAAAGGAAATGTACCTTTCGATATGGCCTTTGAAGCTTCTCTACAAAGCTCTTTTTTAAAAGGAGAAAAATACAGCTCCGTAAATGATCAAGTGAAACCTTTGTTGAGGATGTTGCGTGAAGGAAAGAATGAAGGGTATCAAGACCAGATTCTTTTCCAAGCCGGCGAAGTATATTTTCAGAAAGGGCATCCCGAACAAGCAGTGACTTATTACAAACGATCACTTGCACAACCCACCCGAAACAATTACCAGGCAACTGAAACGTACCTGAAATTGGGTGACTATTATTTCGACCAAAAAAACTACCTTACGTCCCAGTCTTACTATGATTCGGCAGCAATGGTTCTTCCTACGGACTACACCGATGTCAATAAGGTACGGAAAAAACTAGGCTATATGGCCGAGATCACTGGCTTGTTTCACGATATCTCCCACAAGGACACACTATTGAATCTAGCAGCCTTGAACGAGAGGGACCTAGATAGCACCGTGAGCCAATATGCCGCGGCACAACTGGAAATAGAGAAGAAAAGATATGCAGAAGAGACTGCTCAAGCCAATAAAAAGAAAAGGAACAACAATACCCAAACTTTTTCCTCTTCTACCACAACAGCATTCCAAGCCTTGGATCAACAGGAACTCGTATCCGGGTCTGGTACGGACAGAGCTTTTTATTTTAACAATCCGGACGAACGCGTGCTTGGTCAAACCACATTCAAACGCCGCTGGGGGAATCGACAACTCAAAGACAACTGGCGCTATGAAGCCGACCACTCCATCAACCTCAGTCAGAATACCACTTCTGCTCCTGTACAGGACACCGTGGAGAAGAAGACTGCAACATTGGATGAAGAAGCTTTTGTACATACCATAAAAAACCGCTATCTAAACGCTGTCCCTAAGGATAAAGCCTCCTACGATGGATTACATCAAAGCATCCACGACAATTTGATCATCATCGGCAATATCTATAGAGACAATACCCAAAATAGCCTGGAAGCAATTCACGTGTACGAGGATTTCTTACGACGGTACCCCAACACACAAGAAGGTCCTTCAATCTACTATTCACTCTATAGGATGTACGACGATATCGACAAGAGAAAATCCAATGAATATAAAGAAAGGCTGATTAAATTATTCCCCAACTCCCTACATGCAAAAGTAGCACAAGATCCAGCCTATATGGACAAATACCGACGAGACAAAAACATACTCGACCGTTTGTTTGAGCGTCTGTTTGACCTTTATACCAAAGGTGATCATACGGGTGTGATCTCCGAAGCCGACCGTGAACTCCAAGGCCGTTTTGAAAATTCAGCCTTAGTCGCACAGGTAGAATACCTCAGAGCGCTGGCGGTGGGACGTGTCGGCCGTGTGGAAGACTTTACTCAAGCTCTTTCGGCTATCATTCAAAAACACCCCACCGATAGTTTGGTCACACCATTGGCAAAGGAAAACATAGCTTTCATGGAACAACACCCCGAAATGTTTACCAACCGCGTCAATGCCCTACAAGATATTGACAAGAGTAGAATCGCTTTTGTGGACGAACCGAATATGACAGCTTGGCCCTTGCTGCATATCGAAGGTGATTACAGGAGCAGTATAGCCTTGGCGGTAGAAAAGCCCAAACCTATCGAAGAAACGGTAGAACCCAAGCCTGTCGAAACCCAGAAAGAAGAAGTGACAGAGACTAAGGAAGTCGCTAAGGTAGAAGAGAAGAAAGAAGTACAGGAAGCAGTGGAGGTAGCGAAAGTGGAAGAAGAAAAGAAAGAAACTGAAGTCAAAGGACAAGAAAATCTAACTGCTACAACTGTGGAAGAGCAGAAAATAAAAGAACTGAAAGAACTGGAGGTAACCAACAAAAACATCGGTCTTCAAAACCAACTGACGACTGAAGCCAGCTTAAGGTTAAATACACGCAATATCGGAGCCGCCTCTATTGATGTAGGACCTAACGACTACAAGGACAAAAAACTATTTCCGGATACAGCAGAATATTATTTTGCTATAAATGTCATGGACAACAGCGTAAATCTTGCACCGAGTCGTTATGGTATAGGACAGTTTAACAGGACGCGATACCAAAATACCGCCATTAACCATCAATTGAAAGTAGTCAATGGCGAAAACCAATTGGTTTTTGTAGGCCCTTTCAAGAATTTTGAAGAAGTCAAGTCGTATGAGGCACGAATTTTGCCGATGATGCCAGAAATCATGAAGGTACCGGCAGACATTTACAATACGTTTATCATTACGAAAGAGACTATACCTTCATTGACAGATGGCGTTAGTATTCGACATTATCATCAAAATTACATAGAACAATAATAGCTGGCGCGCGAATCCTTTCGTGTGTCCGAGAACAAGCACACGAAAGGATTCGTGCGCTAGCATAGGAATCAAACAATATAGCATAAGTTAGGTAATTATACATTATCAGTATATGAGAAGAGAATCGAAAAACAATAAATTGACACAAGAAGATATCACACAGTACACACGGACATTTTGGAAGATTCTGATCGGTGCGGTACTGTTCGTTTTTTTGTTTCTGCTGAGTGTACGTTTAGGGATTTTCGGCAAACTGCCAAGTTTCCATGATCTGGAAAATCCAAACAGCAACCTGGCATCCGAAATCATTACAGAAGACAACAAGGTATTAGGAACCTATTATGTCGAAAATCGTTCCAATGTCAAATACAGTGAGTTATCCCCTTATCTGGTCAAGGCCTTGATTTCTACCGAAGACAAGCGTTTTTACAGTCATTCCGGTATTGATTATTGGCGGACGGTGACGGTCGTATTCCACACCTTGATGAACAACAAACAAGGAGGCAGTACCATTACGCAACAGCTAGCCCTTAATCTTTTTGCCGAAAGGAGAGAAAGAAACACATTGAAGCGTGTCATGCAAAAGCTGCAGGAATGGATCACTGCAGTACGTCTGGAACGAAATTATACCAAAGAAGAGATCATCATGATGTATTTCAACACCGTAGACTTTGGCTATAAAAACACGTTTGGCATCAAGTCAGGAGCACGCACATTCTTCAATACTACGCCGGACAAGCTCACCGCTGAGCAAGCAGCCGTTTTGGTTGGTATGCTCAAAGGCCCGACGATATACTCTCCCGTAAGAAACCAAGAAAATGCTGTACGCAGACGAAATGTCGTTCTGATGAATATGCACAAAGAAAACTTCATTACCAGAGAAGAGTATGACGCCGCAAAAGAAAAGCCCTTGGTCCTGCACCTTAACATTACAAACCATGCGGAAGGTCTGGCACCTTATTTCAGGTCGGTATTGAAAGATGAGATCAAAAAGGAATTCCAAAAACTGTCCATTACCAAAGCCGATGGCTCTCCCTATGATCTGGATCGCGATGGACTGAAAATATACACGCCCATCAATTATAAAATACAGCAATACGCCGAGGAAGCACAGAAAGAATGGATGCAGACCCTCCAACGAGAGTTTGACAAACAGTGGAAACGTAGGGACGCTTTTACGGGCAATAATGTCAAATTGTTGCAATCCGGAATGAAACGTTCGGATAGATACAGAGAAATGAAACGCAATGGAGCTTCGGAAGAAGAGATCAAAAAAGCATTCAACACCAAAGTGTCTATGACCCTTTTCAGCTGGAAAGGCAGTGTGGACACGATGATGACTCCGATGGACTCCATCAAGTACAACAAACTGATTCTCCGCAATTCCATGATGGCTATGGAACCCCTTACAGGACATATCAAAGCCTGGGTAGGCGGAATCAATTTTGAGCACTATAAGTACGACCAGGTCAAGATGGGTATACGGCAAGTAGGCTCCACTGCAAAACCATTTACCTATGCAGTCGCTATCGACAATGGGTATTCTCCCTGTTATACCTTGCCAAACCACCAACAGACATATGGCAACTGGACACCGCGTGGTACGGTACAAGGAGGAGATCCCATTACCTTAAAAAATGCGCTCAAATACTCTCAAAACTACGCCACTGCCTACATTATCAACGAAGTAGGGGCTTCCAATGTAGCTGCCCTTACCAAAAAGATGGGTATTACTTCCAATGTCCCTAATTACCCATCTATTTCACTGGGGGCCTATGAAGCTTCGGTGTTTGACATGGTGGGTGCGTATTCGGCCTTTGTCAATCACGGTACTTGGATAGAGCCCACCATGATCCTACGCATCGAAGATAAAAACGGCACACCTATCTACGAGCGGACGCCAAAAGTAGTCAAAGCCTTAAACAGTGAATCGGCCTATATCATGGTCGACATCCTAAAAGGTGTCGTCGACGGCGGTACAGGTAGCAGGCTACGCCGTAAGGAATACGGTGGGTTGACGAACCCTATCGGTGGTAAAACAGGAACAACAAACGACAACTCCGATGCTTGGTTCATCGGGATCACACCCGAGCTTGTAGCAGGAGTATGGACAGGTGCAGAAGACCGGGGAATCAGCTTTAGCAATATGCAATATGGACAAGGAGCCGCGGCAGCCTTGCCTGTCTATGGGCTTTTTATGAAGAAAGTATATGATGATTCGACGTTGAATTATTCCAAAGAGGATTTCCCTAAGCCTCCGGGGGGAATGACCCGTGTGCTGGACTGTTCGGAATATTCCAAATACGACGGCTATTCTACCGAACCGCAACTGGATGATGATCGGTTAGGGTTTTAAACGTATGTTTTTGCAATCTGTTCGCAGGTTGCTTTCAATTCGTACCGCAAGCTCTCCGGCTGCAATACCTCTAGGTTAGTGCCATAGGACAGCAGCTCCATAAAGAAGTCGTGCGTGAGGAATAATTTGAGTCTGATCCGCAGTTCTTCCTCGTTGTCTATCAGCACCTCCTGCGATTCGTGCAACGGCAGGGATTTAATGTATTTGCCTTGAAAAGCATTGAATGATAATATGACATCTTCGGGTCTTTCACTATTCGGGCTGATGATGCCGAAGCAATACTTGTAGTGCTCGTTGACATCAAAGTCTCCTGGAAATTCAAAACTCTTCGTTAATATTTTCAGCTCCGTCAGGCGGTCCAGCCCAAAGCTCTTAATCTGTCCGTCCTTGAGATCTTTTGCCAACAGATACCATCTGTTTTTGAATTCTTTTAGTGCATACGGCTCTACATGACGGTTGGTCGATTCATCCTCCCAATACTTTTGATGGACAAATCTGATCTCTACCCGATTCTTGATCGCATGCAACAGACCGTGAAGGTTCTCCGTACCCTGTGGTTTTCGCTTTTCAAAATGGATGTGCTGAGATAGCCTGTCGGTCAGGTTCAAGGCATTGAATGTGTCAAAGGCTTCCAATATCCTTTCATTCAGATCGGGCTGTTCTTCCAGGTCGATATAATAGACTTTTCGGGCAAAATCGTATTGGATATCAATGTTATAAATCGAGAATATATCCTTTCTATCCCGCTGAAAGGTGCGGATAGAGATATTGAAATCATACTCTTGTATCTCTGATTCCCTTGCCAGATAATCCGCTATCTCGGTAAAGGTTGCAGGATGCTTTCTTAATTTCTTGATGATGAGATTGTACCTCGCTACGGCTTCTCTTTTTGACATGATACGTTGGTTTTACTTTGACAAAGATAGGCATAGAGAGCGACAAGATGTGTCGTGGTTATTGCAAAGAAAAACCTAAATATTGATTTTTTAGGTTTCGGGATACCTGGCTCAGACGTTAAGTTTAAAAGTGTTGGTAATCATTTCAAGCTATTGATCAATTCTATATCTTCTTTAATTTTACTATAGTCATTGTATGATAGTTTTGAAGAACTGGGATGGGGAATAACTAAGAAAGGATAATCTTTGTTGAATCCTAATAAGCCTATCAAGTGATAATTTTGTTTATCTAGTTTTTTATATGACCTTTTGGGAAAATTATTCCACAATCTATATCCCCAAAATACAATTAAATCAGGATTCAGTTCTACAACAATTTTTTCAAAAGCATCTAGACTTTTTAAAAAATCTTCAGCAGTAGGAGAGACTCTGGCCTTTCCTATTGGATATTGAACATAATTATAAAATGAAACAGAATTCCAAAAAGATACTAACTCAGTATCACTCATTTTTCTTCCATTGAACACATTAGCAAATCGTGTAAAAGTTTTCATCCAACTGCCATAGGTGTACTCTTCGCCTACTTCCCCTTTTCTATAGCCCAAATAGCTTGTTAGTACATTTCGGGTTATATCTTTCAACGAATCATTAACGTCATCCTCGGTTATGTAGTGACTTTCTCCCAGAATCAATATCCTAGGATTGCTTTCGTAGTACTTTTTACCAACGAACGGCTCAAAAGTGAGGTTGTACATTGTATGTGCATCTTGCATAACTCAATCAATTAAAATGTAAAACTATATAATAATCTAAAATTCCAAAAAAGAATTCAACTGGCATCATAAGACCAACGATAAGGAAATGTTTGTGGGATAAATCGTGGCCTCAAAAACTTAGCGGCCTCGACAGCATCTGTAAAATCCGCCGAATTATCGATCAGATAGGTAGAGCCTGTACTTGGACAGACAAACTCGCTCCAACAATAGGGCTGCCCAAATTTTCCGTACCTGTCTTGTAAAAATTGAAATGTTTCTTTTGTTTTGTACAATCTCAAGATTTCCCTGTATCCCGAAAAGTGCTGGATTTCTTTTTCATCGATCAATTCGGCTTTTAAAAACTTCATTAGACCTGTATTTCCTTCCATTGCTTTAACCTTCGTAACAACTCCTGCCTTAATATCCTCATCCTTTTGCCTAATAAAAAGATCATAATAAGCCTCTGTACCGTATACGGTATATATCCACTCCGGCATTTCTCTCCCGTTGAGGTAATAAACTTTCGGCCCTCCGTACCATTCGACAGCTGGATGCAGGACGGAGTGTAGCAGCCCTTGTTCATTTTCTCTAATAATAGGCGGCGCTAAAGCCATAACAAAGTCCTCCCATAAAAAAATGTGATAGGCTCCAGAACAGTATAAGGACTTTAAATATGAAAAATCGGGCAATGAGAAGTAACCCAACTGCAAGTGAAAGTCCATATAAGCTATTTTGCTCCATTCTGTTATTGAATTTATTCCATATTTTCTGTATCCATTTAGAATATCTGCAACAGTACGATGCCTTTCAATACGAAGAGGTACAGAAAGTTCATTTCTTACGAAATCCTTATCTATTCTTAAATTCGATTTTTTAATATCAGCCATAATGGGGACATAGACATTATGGTAAAGTGCTTCAGTGACTTGTACTTGCTGTATCGGTTTTGACTTCTCATCAATTTCAGCCACAAAGTCTAAAGAATTAGTATAAAAAATTTGAGGTACGGGAAGCTTGAATAGCTTTTCGTAAAGCCAAGATATCCCCATCTTAAAAGATTGTTGCTCAACATACGGTTTACGTAAAATATCCTTATAATGATGCAGAATAAGATTTAGAACTTTCCTCTCGCTTAGGTTCAGACCTCTTCTGTTCTTTTTTGTTAGATTCATAAGTCAATCAAGTACGTTCAGCGTGTAATTGCTCATCGGATCAAACCTTTGCTGAATACCCACAGCATATACACCTTTGGGAATAATGATGTGTCGATGATCCTTTTTTGCCAAAACCTTAGCTTCGTCAAGTGTCAATTCGCTATCTTTCAGATGCTCTGCCAATGAATGGTTCAAAATACAATCTTCCTTGGCTTCGATAACGAAACCACTGGGAATGTCATACATATCATAATCGCCAAACAGCGCATGGAACGAACCTGTACGTTCGGAAGCTGCGATAAACTTCTTTTCTGTTTTTTTAGCCGAAGAAGGTACCTCGTCAATCTTAAACCATTGGGTGTCGCCTTGATGGGAAAATTGTTCTATAATATTCATATCAAAACTATTTTGTTTTGATACAAAGTTAGAACAGACCTCAGCCAATCCATGTCGTTGTGTTGTTTTAAAAGTGAATTTGTTTTATATAATTTTTGCTTAATATGTCCTGCTAAAGCCCCATATGCTTGGCAACTGCTTTAAAATCCCTCGTATTGATGCTTTTTGCTTGCATTTCTATAACATTGTTTGCCGGGATAAAGACTATTTTGATATCTATTTTAGCGGCTTTGATTTCAGGTTCAGTTATATTATAAGCTGATCCTAATACTGTTAACGTTTCCTTTGTTAAAAAAGCATCGTATTCGGGACGTATATGAGCCCAGATTCTGTCTCCAAGCAGGTAGGTTCCCTGATTGTCCCAATATGAACTAACGTTGTTTGATTCTCTTATTTGAGCCAGGATTATCCCATTATCATATACTTCTTGATATTTACTGTCTATGGGGATTACAGACTTCATATTAAACTCATCATTATCTTCATCCCAATCTACTGTCTGAAAACTATGACTCTTATACAATAATACTGTGACCTCCTTGCCCGTTGGAGTCTTCAAGCTAACAGGAGTACCCCAACTATCAGATGTTTTCGGGCCATAAATAGCAATATTTTGCGTATCAAAATAGAAATCGCCGATAACACCGTCCTGCATAGTTGGAATTTGGTTTCCACTTAAAATTTTCGAACCATCTTTCCCGTTAGCACCATTAACTCCGTCTTTGCCATCCTCACCATCTTTACCGTTAGTACCATCAATTCCGTCTTTGCCATCGCTGCCTGTCAGGGATGTAGCCTCACCCCAGCCGGCAGCTGTTTTAGGTCCATAAATGCTTACAGTAGTTTTGTCAAGATAAAAGTCCCCGTTTTTTCCCCACGAATTGTTAGGTGCGCCATTACCATTCAAGAGTGCTGTCCCATCGACTCCGGGGATACCTTGTTCTCCATTTTCTCCGTCCAGACCCGGAGTACCGTCCTTTGCACACCCAAAGAAGATCAGTGCAGACACTAATGCCATAAAAATAAAACATTGTTTCATAAAAGTTTGTTTGTTTACATCGCTTCCCGGTCTCGAAGAAGCTATTTTAAATAAAGGAGGCGTAAGACCGCTAGACTCATGCCATTGATAAGCTCTGGACAAGCTCCTGTTGAACATAAGAAAAACAGCTCACGCCTTTGGCTTATATCTAGTACAATAATTGTACAGAATATGCAAAACCAAAGGAGAACATTTTCCCTATTCCTTCAACAGATATTGAATTGTCCAGATTCATCAAAGAGGAATAAGCTAAACGCTTCCTATAATAAAGACCTCTCTTACAAGGCCTCACAAATATAAGAATTAATTTAGAGCGTTGTTCTTTTTTCGTGAGCTATAACATTTCCAAATTTAACATATCAAACCATAATATTTCAATCCGACAACAGTATTTAGCAAAATACCTGCAAAACATTTCGTTATCCGACAATTCCATTTTAACACACAAATAGTTACACAGCATTCATATCAAAATTATTTCGTTTTGACACAAACTTAAAAGTGACATCAGCCAATCCGTGTCGCAGTGTGAAATTTCAGGAAAATTAGTAAGCAGACGATAATTGTAAAATATTTTGTAAATTTGGTGAAATGCGTTTGAAATAGCTGATTAAAGAAAGGAGCATTATACCATGGTAACTGAAGCAAGGAAACTGCATCTGATAGAAGAGGTATTGAGAATTGATAATGAAGCATTATTGACACAAATAGAAGCATTGCTGAAAGCAGCATCTGCTCCTAAAGAACAGTTGCCGCTATCAAAAAAATACCGGGGTGCACTAAAACTTTCAGATAATCAGCGTCAAGATCTACAAAAACACCTCGAAGAAGTACGCAACGAATGGGAGCGAGATATTTAATAGACACCAATGTTACCATCGGGTATTTGGACAGCGTCTTGCCCGAAAGAGGTTTGGAGTTTATGGATAATGTGCCAACAATAATGCTTTCGGTGGTGACACGCATTGAATTACTTTCTTGGCGAAGTGCCACCAAATCACAGTTAGTAGTGCTGGAGAGCTATATTAATGACGCCAAAGTATTCGATCTTTCGGAAGCCGTTATTAGGAAGACAATCGACATTCGAAAAGAACAACGTGTAAAGTTGCCGGACGCAATCATTGCGGCAACAGCACTGATACATGACCTTACCCTTTTAACCCGCAATACTTCTGATTTCAACCGGATTACCGGCCTGGAAATAATAAACCCATGGGAAATTTAGGTTTTCAACCCCGGGACACTATCCAAAGGTTTCCATTTATTTAAAACCAAACAAGCCGGTTTAAATAAAATAAATTTGCTTAATTTGCCGTTCGGCATTGATTTTTAATGAGCAGCACATTTGACTATAGAGAAGAACTGAAGAGGATCCCGCACAAACCGGGCGTATATCAATACTTTGACAAAGACGATGTATTGATTTATGTCGGTAAGGCTAAAGATCTGAAAAATCGGGTCAACTCTTATTTCGTCAACGATCGTCAGCTCAACACCAAGACGAGGGTACTCGTACGCAAGATACAGCGGATTGCTTTTACAATCGTCGACACCGAAATCGACGCCTGGCTGCTCGAAAACAACCTTATCAAAAAACACAAGCCCCGGTACAATGTCATGCTCAAAGATGACAAGACCTATCCTTGGATCGTGATCAAAAACGAACCTTTCCCCCGTGTTTTTTGGACAAGAAAATATATCAAGGACGGCTCAAAATACTTTGGTCCCTACGCATCCGTAGGCATGATGCATATCGTGCTCGATACTATTCGAGAACTCTTTCCACTACGGACGTGCAATCTGAACCTGACCCCAGAGAATATCGCAAAAGGCAAATTCAAGGTCTGTCTCGAATACCAACTAGGCAATTGCAAAGGGCCTTGTGAAGCATACCAATCCCAAGAGGACTACGACCGCAATCTGGAGGACATCAAGGATATCCTCAACGGCAAGATCAGTGTCGTAACCAACAGGTTGAAACAACAACTGGATCAAGCCGTAGCAGATTTGAAATTTGAGGAAGCACATACCATCAAATCCAAATTGGAAAAACTGACCAGCTACCAAAGCAAATCTACCGTCGTTAATTCGTCCATCACCAATATAGACGTGTTCAGCATTGCCTCCGATGACAGTTATGCTTTCGTCAATTTCTTGAAGGTCATGAACGGCGTCGTCATTCAGACACAGACCTTAGAGATGAAAAAACGATTGGATGAATCAGACGAAGAACTTCTGTCCATCGCCATCCCCGAAATCAGAAACCGTTATAAAAGCGTTTCCCGTGAAATCATCGTACCTTTCGATCTGGCACTCGATACCATCCCACAGGAAGTAAAACTTGCCGTCCCAAAGGCAGGGGAGAAAAAGAAACTATTGGAGCTTTCCTTGAAGAATGTGGCCTATTTCAAGAAAGAACGCCTATTGCAATACGAAAAGCTGAATCCGGAAATAAAAACCGAACGCATACTCAAACAGATGCAAAAGGACCTGCGCATGAACGTCTTGCCCAGACATATTGAATGTTTTGACAACTCCAATATACAGGGAAACTTCCCCGTATCAGCCATCGTCGTATTCAAGGATGCCAAACCTTCCAAAAAAGACTACCGACACTTTAACGTCAAGACCGTCGAAGGGCCAAACGACTTTGCCACGATGGAAGAAGCCGTACACCGCCGCTACAGAAGATTGCTGGACGAAGATCATCCCCTGCCCCAGCTCATCGTGATCGACGGTGGAAAAGGACAGCTCGGTGCAGCACTCAAAAGCTTGAAACTGCTCGGCATCGACAAGAAAGTGACCGTCATCGGTATCGCCAAACGTCTCGAAGAACTGTACTACCCGGGCGATCAATATCCCTTGTACCTGGACAAAAAATCAGAAACACTAAAGGTTATCCAACATCTTCGGGATGAAGCACACCGTTTTGGCATTACTTTCCACCGCAATCAACGCAGCCGAGGGACCTTTGTCTCCGAGCTCGACAACATACCGGGTATAGGCAAGACAACCGTCCAAAAGCTCCTAAAAGAATTCAAGTCCGTGAAGCGGGTCAAAGCCAGTACAGACGAAGAATTAAAACGGGTACTCAACCTAAAACAGATCAAAGCCCTCAGGGAATATTTTCAGTAACACTCTCGTCCCCTATTGGTTAACTGTTTAAACGTTTAACTGCTTAGAACCCTTACTAACCAATTAAACATTTAATCCTTAACCCCACCTCACACCTCGCAGCTCAAATCACGCATCCCAAAACCGGTATCACGCAACCCGCAACCCCTTATTGCATATACAGCCTATTTTAGCTAAGTTTGTATCTGGAAAGTTATACCATCTTCATGGCAAGCAAAGGAAATACATTTAAAAGAGGCAGTCACGCTAAACAACATAAAGACAGTAAGGTTTCAAACACTTCAACAGTCAAAAAAAGAAGTTCAGCCTTCAAGTCGTTCAACAACATTGATTTTTCCGAACAGCAGCGTAAGCTGTTGAAAATTCTCGGTCTGTTTTTGATCCTTACCTCGTTCCTATTTACCGTAGCTTTCGTCTCCTATCTCTTCACCTGGAAAGAAGACCAAAGCTACATCGCCGCGACCAATGGCGGATGGAATACACTCTTCAGTACGAGTGAAGAAATCCATAACAGTGACATTACAGAATTCCCTGTCGTCGAGAACAAACTCGGCAAACTCGGAGCATTATTGGCCAACCAATTTATTTTCGAATGGTTCGGCATAGCCTCCTTCCTGTTCGTGTTGCTGTTTTTTATCCTTGGTTATAAGTTCCTATACAGAAAATCCTTACTTCCCGTGTGGAAGACCATATTGTATTCCCTTATTGGGATTGTCTTTCTATCGGTTACCCTTGGTTTTATTCAAGACTATATAGCAGATACTCCTCATATATTGGAGGGCAAGTTTGGCTATTGGACCAATCAGCTGCTCAATGCACAAATAGGCAAATATGGCGTAGCCGGTATCTTAATCTTTGCCTACCTCTCCGCACTCATCCTGATTTACAATCTGGATCTGAAATTCTCTTTTCGGGATAGAACCCCCTCGATTGATGAAGCGGAGGACATCGAGGAGGATATCGAAGAACAAAACAGTTTCCGTAGCGTGGAAAAGGACGACGAAGAAAATATCGGCGATGTGGTCATCGATGTAGCCAATACCCTCCGCTCCCGCTCTTCCAATGAATCGATAGAAGCACCATTTGCTAACGAAGACAAACTGGACGAAGCCGAAAGTGCTATGAGCATTGCTTTCGAGACAAAATCTCCTCATGACTCCCCTTCTAACGGACAAAACAGCATAGAGCTTTCGATCAATAAACCTTTAGAAATCGAAAACCCTGTTGAAGATAAAAACGAGCCCAGTCTCTCCGTTGAAGAAGTCAAAGAAGAAAAAACCATCACGGCCAACGATCTGGTGGCCCAATTTGGTGAGTATGACCCCAAACTGGACCTATCCGGATACCAGTACCCGACACTTGACCTGCTAAGAGACTATGGCTCTGGAAAGATCACGATCAACCCACAAGAATTGGAAGCCAACAAAAATCAGATCGTCGAAACATTGCGGAATTTCAATATCGAAATCGAACATATCAAGGCAACGATAGGTCCTACCGTGACACTGTACGAAATCATTCCGAAGCCCGGTGTCCGCATCTCCAAGATCAAGAACCTCGAAGACGACATCGCTTTGAGCCTGGCCGCATTGGGGATCCGTATTATCGCACCTATGCCCGGCAAGGGAACAATCGGGATAGAAGTCCCGAACAGCAATCCCGAAATGGTCTCCATGCGCTCGGTACTGACGACTGAAAAATTCCAAAAAACGGATATGGACCTGCCTATCGCTTTGGGAAAAACCATTACCAACGAAGTTTATATCGCCGATCTGGCCAAAATGCCTCACCTCTTGGTAGCCGGGGCAACCGGACAAGGTAAGTCCGTCGGGATCAACGTCATCCTGACATCCCTACTCTACAAAAAGCATCCATCCGAGCTCAAATTCGTTTTGGTCGACCCCAAGAAAGTAGAGCTTTCCCTATTTAAAAAAATCGAACGCCACTTTTTGGCCAAACTTCCCGGAGAAGATGATGCAATCATCACCGATACCAAAAAGGTCATCAATACCTTAAACTCCTTGTGTATCGAGATGGACCAACGCTATGAGCTGCTGAAAAATGCAGGCGTACGCAATATCAAAGAATATAATCCAAAATTTGTCAATCGTCGATTAAACCCTGAGGAGGGTCATCGATTCTTACCCTATATCGTTCTTATCGTTGATGAGTTTGCAGATCTGATGATGACTGCCGGCAAAGAGGTCGAGACACCTATTGCCCGATTGGCACAGTTGGCACGTGCCGTAGGTATCCACCTTGTCATTGCCACACAGCGTCCTTCGGTCAATGTAATCACGGGCACGATCAAGGCCAACTTTCCTGCGCGTTTAGCTTTCCGAGTGTTGTCCAAAATCGATTCGCGAACGATCTTGGATACCGGAGGGGCAGACCAGCTGATCGGACGAGGAGATATGCTGTTGTCCACCGGTAGCGACCCGATCCGTATCCAGTGTGCCTTTGTCGATACGCCGGAAGTAGAGGGCATCTCAGATTTCATCGGTGGCCAGAGAGGTTATCCATCGGCACACCTGCTGCCCGAATACGTGGACGAAAACGGAGAAGGCAGCGGCAGTACTGATTTTGATCCCAATGATCGGGATGCCATGTTTGAAGAAGCAGCCCGACTCATCGTCATGCATCAACAAGGCTCTACGTCCCTCATACAGCGCAAGCTGAAATTAGGGTACAACAGAGCCGGACGTATCATCGACCAACTGGAAGCCGCCGGGATAGTCGGCCCATTTGAAGGTAGCAAGGCACGCGAAGTCCTTTACCCCGATGAATACTCCTTAGAACAGTATTTGGAAACATTAAGAAATGACAATTGACATGAACAAGTTTTTATCCACCGCGCTGTTGAGCCTCTTTTCGATACTGCTTTTCGGACAGACAGATCCTGCCGCTAAGGCTTTGTTGGAAAAAGTTTCGAAAAAATACGAACAATACAAGACCATACAATCCGACTTTACCCTTGTGATACGCGATGCAGAAGGCAATTCATACAACAATGCGGGCAAGATGCTGTTTGACAAGCCTCAAAATCAATACCGCATCAAGCTCCAGGATCAGGATATTATCTCTAATGGCAAATCGGTATGGTCCATCTCCGACGAACTGAAGGAAGTCCAGGTCACCGAAGCAGAGGACAATTCCAGCTCCATAGGTCCCAACAATCTCTTTTCTTTTTACAAGACCGGTTACAAATATGTCAGTATGCCCGATGAGAAGATCACGAAAAATGGAAAATCCGAGACAGTCAACGTAGTCGAACTGTCCCCATTGGATACCAAAACAAATTACTTCAAGATCAAATTACGGGTCAACAACAATACCCATATCCACGATGTGACCATCTTTGACAAATCGAACAATCGGTATATCTATACGATAAACACGTTATATGTCAATCATAACATTGCAAAGACCAACTTCGAATTTCAAAAAGAAAAATACAAGGATTTTGAAATAGTCGATTTGAGATAAGTATATCTGAATTTTTACCTTTCGCTGGCGCACGAATCCTTTCGTGTGCCTGATAAAACCATATATCTGATAATATTTATTTTTACTATCTTTACGCACATGCTCTATCATTCAATCTTATGTCAAAGGTTACATTAAAAGAACTTGCAAAGGAATTGAATATGTCGGTATCGACGGTTTCCAAAGCGTTGAACGACAGCTACGAGATCAGTGATGCCACAAAAAAACGGGTAAAAGAAGTCGCGTTAAAGCATAATTACCGTCCCAATGCATTGGCAAAAAACCTGAAATTGGGCAAGACCAACAACATCGGTGTGATTATCTCCACCATCGGCAGCCCCTTTCAAGCCCAGATCATCGAAGCTTTGCACAAAGCTGCCGTACGTTTTGATTTTAATCTGATCATGATGCAGAGCCAGGATTCGGAGGAGATCGAACGCAAAGCTCTCAATACATTGATCAATCACGGTGTGGAGGGTATACTTATTTCCCCGGCATTTGAAAACTCAAACGTTGATCTGTTGGCACATCTTTACAAAACTGCCTGTCCCATTGTCCTATTCGATCGGATCAATTACAACTTGGACACATTCAAGGTCGGTGTAGACAACGAGAAAAGTATTTATAGAGCGACAGAAGAACTTATCAAAATAGGACGAAAGAAAATTGTCGTCCTCTGTGGGAAAAATATAGGTGTAACCCGAAACAGGCTCGGAGGTTACAAAAAAGCCTTAGCAGACTATAATATAAACTTCAATCCATCCTACATCATCTATTGCAATTACAACAATTCATTGGAAGGTATAGACAGGGATATGGAGCACAAGCTCACCGAGTTACTGAACACGCAGGACCCGCCAAATGCGATATTGGGTACGACAGACACCTTGACCACACGGGTACTGGGCGTACTTTCTAAAATAGATATCAGAGTACCCGAAGACATGGCCGTTATTGGCTTTGCCAACACCGACATCGCCAACAGCCTCAACCCTTCCCTCTCCACTATCCGGCAGCCTACATTTGAAATGGCCGATATTGCTTTGGAAAAATTGATGGTATTGATGAATTCAAAAAATCGAAGTCAGATAGAAGTACAGGAAATACTGCTTGACTCGACTATCCAACTTCGAAAATCGACGGATATTTAGACTTTCGAAGTTTTTAGAACTTCGAAAGCCTATCCTATTTTTAGTTCAACAACGACCAGGTTGACCAAGGAATCCTGGATAGGATAAAGATCAAACCGATAATGTAAAATAACAAGACAGTTTTATTAGCTTTCTTGCCATCTGCAAGCCTTTTGGCTTTGGAATAACCTACAGTTATCAAGATAATGCCCAAAAGCATCATCAAGGGATGCTCCAGAAAATACAGCCTAGATAGGCTGATTTTCATATTTGCTCCCGAAAAGCTTTGTATCCCCAAAGGAGATATAAAATAGATCAATAGCCCTACAACTAATTGCAGGTGCGCACTGATCAGTCCCAACAGCGCAATTTTACGGTTATACGGTTTGTTGCCTGCATAATTGACCAATGTAATGACAATGGCGACCACTAAAGCTAAAAGCAGCACAATCGCCAGCGTAGAGTGTAAATGTTTCATTCCTGTTAACATGTTTGTTTGATTTATTTTCTCTTTCTGTTTACAAACATACTATTTTGCCAATCGTTTTTCGCCCAAATCTCTAAATTCTGACTTTTCCGTGAACTGTGGAAACGTTTTTTCCATGCTTAGCATATAGCCTATGTCAAAAAACAATCGGATATCCGCCAATATTCCTCCTAGATCCCAATGACCATCCAATTCGTCACGCACGGAGTGGTACCTTCCTTCCAATGCTTTCTGACGGACATGTATGGCAACCGTATCCGTAGAAATCAATTCGGAGCCACTGCCCATAAACAGTCCGGGAACGCCTTTCTTGACAAAATTGAAATGATCCGAGCGATAAAAGCCACCGGAAGAAGGATTTTTCTCCCCCCGAACGATCCGATCAAATTTTGCTGCCGAGCGGGCCACGTAATCTTCGATCTCCGTCTGCCCTATCCCGACGATAGACACGTCCTTGGTTTCGCCCAATGCGCTAAATGCATCCATATTTAGGTTGGCCACGGCTTTATTGATCGGATAGATAGGATTTTCGGTATAATAGGCCGACCCAAGCAAGCCCTCCTCCTCTGCTGTCAATGCCATGAAGACAATTGTACGTTCGGGCTTTACCTTGGCCGCTTGAAAAGCCTTTGCAATCTCAAACAAGGCTGACACCCCTGCCGCATTGTCTATCGCACCATTATAGATCGAGTCACCGTCTACACTTTCTCCTATACCCAGATGATCCCAATGGGCTGTATAGATAATGGTCTCCCCCGGTCTTTTGGCCCCCTCGATCGTGGCGATCACATTATTGGACTTGGCATAACGGAACGTGTTTTGAATATGCACTTCTGTAGATATATCCAACGGAACAGGTTTGAACCCCGGTTTTTTGGCGCTTTCGAACAGGTTGGCATCCAGGCCACCGAGCTGAAAGAGTTTTTGGGCAGTCTCTCCCGACACCCACCCTTCAAAAGCAGGGTTTGAAGCCCCCTTGTCTTCAGCCACAAGATCAAGCTGAGGACCACTCCAACCTGTACGTACCACATCCCAGCCATAGCTTGCCGCTCCCGTATCGTGTATCAAAAGGACACCGGCAGCTCCTTGGCGCCCAGCCTCCTCATACTTGTAGGTCCATCGGCCGTAGTAGGTCATCGTGTCTGCCTTGAATAATGTTTTGTCGTAATAGCCCGGATCACCCACCATGACGACCACAGTCTTTCCTTTCACGTCTAGGCCATCGTAATCGTTCCAGTTGTACTCAGGGGCAACGATACCAAATCCGGCAAAGACCAGATTCGTAGTAGGTATATCAATATGGTCTTCCAATCTACGTGTACCGATCACATAGTCATCAAGATAACGCGCTGTCAGCGTACCGTTTTTTCCGGTAAAAGTCAATGTAGGTGTGGTCGGCTTTGACGTGATCTCCACCATAGGGACTTCTTGAAAATAAGAATCCCCATTGCCGGGTTTGAGCCCTAATGATTTGAACTGCTGTTCAATGTAACTGACCGTTAGGGTATCCCCTTTTGTAAAGGGCTTGCGGCCTTGATATTCATCTGAAGCTAAAGTAGCCACATGGGCTTCATAGCTATCCTGGGAAATAGCGGCCAGTGCGGTGCTGTCCAAACTGTCGGGGTCATAGCCTTGTTTGCCTCTGCCGCAACTACTGAGAACAGTAGCAAGAGCCAGACCGATTATTATCTGTTTTTTCATACAATGTTGTTTGATGATGTTTTTTATGTTCTCTTATAGAGACGTTGCACCGTGTCCCGGCTTTGACGGGATGCAACCTCTCTACTAGTTGATCACCACATTCCGATCCTTCGGGTGTTTCACGTTGAATGTGAAACGGTATGTCTGTGTCTCCCCCGGCTTGATGGACAATGTCCAGGTCAATATCCCTGTCTCCTTGTTGACAGCCGCTCCCCCATCGTTGGTCAGTTCGATTTCGATAGACTTGTCCGTAGCAATAGGGTATTGATCTTTGAGCAGCATATTGACCGTGCTCGACTTGTTGTTGCGCACACGTATTTCGTAGGTGTACGTTTGTCTTTTTGAGCTTCCACTCACTTGTGTACTCTTTGCATCCAGGATACGCTCCCGTTTGATGGATATAGCTTTGTCCCTGCCCATACTAAGATTGAGTGTATCCATGGTGATGACCGGGTTGATATACGATTGGCCGACAAACATATTTTCAAAGATAATATTTGCCTCCCCCGGCACTAGATTCAGCTTTTCGAAATCTTTTATCTCCGCTAACAGAAAAGCATCCTTATCCAATTTTGGTACTGCATAATATTTGAACAATGCCGGATGGTCATATTCCTTGAGTGTTACACTATGCGGTTGTCCGTTTGACACGATATCGTAGGGCACCTCTATGTCAAACGTGGCACTCAATTGATTTTCATTAACGGTGGTCTGTGGAGTTTCCAGGGCTTTGGTAGCCACATCTGCCGCAGCCACTTCCTCCTGCATCGGTGCCCGAGTACCGATGCTTTGCACCCTGTTCTGTAAGACATTTTGTTGCGCGGCACCTCGTATCATAATCCCACTTTGTGGATAGACAACCGTCGCGTAGCTAGGTGACAATACAGGCGCTGTACCCGACTGCGAGGGATTGCCTGTAGACAGCACGAGCTTCACATTTTTCCAGTCTACACCCGAATTTTGGGTCACGCGGGCTTTGTAAAGGATCTGCAAAGGGCTCAATATCGATTTGGCACGCAAGTCATAGTAAGCCTGCCAATGGGCGGAATAGGTCATATAGCTGAAAGCCAATTCACCTTGCACGGGCTTGGAAGACACCAATTGTACCGTCAACTGCCCTCCATCTCCTGCATAAGCACGCATCTGTTCACGCAGTCGGGCGATAACCTTGTCTTCTGCGGCAATATCCTTGCTCAATTTGGCTATCGAACCATGCAATTCCACTGCTTTTGACTGATAGTAATCGACCAACTTGGACAGATCGCCAAGATCTACCTTACCACCACCTCCAAGCAGCTGATCATTATTCAATATTTTTAATGCTCCCTGTGCCGCAGTCTGCCTGTTTGCCAACAGTTCCCGACGTGCCTGAGCTACATCCAAGCTATCCTTAAGCCGACGATGGGCAGGGTTTGTGATTTCTACATCAGCATTTTTCTCAGGTGTAATAGAAAGTACGGTCAATCCGTCCGGACCGGCAAGCTGTACACTCTTTACATCCACGTCGCTGGCCACATTCTGTATGACCAATTTCACACTCCCTTTGGGCAGGTTGACCTTGGTCGTGTTGCTCACTTCAGCCCCACTCGCAAAGACGGTCACTTCTTTTACCTCGGCTGTCGTACTGACGATTGTCTGCGCACGAACACTCCATACCATCATGGACAGCATTAAAAAACAGATATATTTCATATATGGAATTTTATACCTAAATGTAAAGAGTTTTTTGGTAATCATAAAATTTTGACCTAAAAAAGCAAAAAACCATATCCCTATCCTGTCAGAAACAGAACAAGTTGTGGTTTAAAAGCCTTAGAGCCTGTTTAAATTTTATTGCTACATATTTTTATAGCTATTTTGAGATGGATTTTTTGCTTCGTGTTTGCAGATTTAGCGGGCTAAATCCAAAACAGGAAGTAAAAAATAGGCTCAAAAGAGCATTAAAATATAGCAAAGACAACTTCAAATCAGCATAATAAAAATTTCGTTAAAATTTTAAACAGGCTCTTAATAATCGAACTGATATTTTTGGCTTTTATAAGCAATTTTAATCGCTTAAACCATTAAAATTAATTAACTTTACCCGCGAAAATGAGAATAAACCAATCAAAATGAGTGCAGATATAAACAAACTAGAGCAGATTGCATCCCAAGTAAGGCGTGATATCGTACGTATGGTACATGCTTGCAAGTCCGGACACCCTGGAGGATCATTAGGTTGTACCGATTATTTCGTGGCCTTGTATTTCCATATGATGAAACACGACCCATCTTTCAACATGGATGGCAAAGGCGAAGATTTATTTTTCCTCTCCAACGGACACATCTCGCCTGTGTTTTACAGTACATTGGCCCGTGCAGGATATTTTCCCGTCAGTGAGTTGACGACTTTCCGCAAGATCGACTCACGTCTGCAAGGACACCCTACCACACACGAAGGACTACCTGGCATACGTATCGCTTCGGGTTCACTCGGACAGGGGCTATCCATTGCCATAGGTGCCGCGCAAGCCAAAAAGCTCAACAATGACGACCGTCTGGTGTACGTGTTGATGGGTGACGGTGAATTGCAAGAAGGACAGATTTGGGAAGCTGCACTCTATGCTCCGCATAATAAAGTAGACAACCTAATTGCTGCTGTGGACTACAATGGTGCACAGATCGACGGTCCAACCAATAGTGTCCTCTCCCTCGGAAATCTCAAGGCAAAATGGGAAGCTTTTGGCTGGGAAGTCGTTGAAGTAACCAATGGAAATGATATGTCTACAGTAATCGCTGGTTTGGAAGAAGCCAAATCCCGTACCGGAAACGGTCGTCCTGTTGTCATCCTGCTACACACCGAAATGGGCAATGGCGTTGATTTCATGATGGGTACACACAAATGGCATGGCGTGGCCCCAAATGACGAACAACTTGCCTCGGCATTGAATCAGTTAACAGAAACTTTGGGAGATTATTAATGATTTAGTATAGCGATATGCGTAGTGCGACATGCGACACCTAATCCTCGCAATACGCAATACGCAATACGCAATACGCAATACGCAAAAAATGAAAAAATACACATACACAGAATCTAAAGATACACGTTCGGGCTTCGGCGTAGGTTTGCTGGAAGCCGGCAAAATGAACGAGAATGTAGTCGCCTTATGTGCCGACCTGATTGGGTCACTCAAGATGGATGCCTTCATCAAGGAATTTCCGGAACGTTTCTTCCAGATCGGTATTGCCGAGGCCAATATGATGGGCATTGCAGCAGGCTTGACCATTGGCGGCAAAATACCTTTTACAGGTACATTTGCTGAATTCTCTACAGCTCGTGTTTACGATCAAGTCAGACAATCTATCGCCTATTCGCACAAAAACGTCAAGATCGCCGCTTCGCATGCCGGCCTTACTTTGGGCGAGGACGGCGCTACCCACCAGACATTGGAAGATATCGGCTTGATGAAAATGTTGCCCGGAATGGTGGTCATCAATCCCTGTGACTTCAACCAAACCAAAGCCGCTACTATCGCAGCAGCTCAATACGAAGGCCCTGTTTATTTACGTTTCGGTCGTCCTGTAGTACCCAACTTTACCCCTGCTGACCAGACTTTCGAAATCGGTAAGGCTGTCTTGTTGAATGAAGGCAAGGACGTGACCATTATCGCTACAGGCCATCTGGTATGGGAAGCTATTCAAGCAGGTGAAGAATTGGAAAAATTGGGCATCGATGCCGAAATAATTAATATCCACACCATCAAGCCATTGGACGAAGAAGCCATACTGGCCTCTGTCCGAAAAACAGGTTGCGTGGTGACAGCCGAAGAACACAATCGTCTCGGAGGCTTGGGAGATAGCGTCGCACAGGTATTGGCCCAAAAGCTACCTACACCACAAGAATACGTAGCCGTCAATGACAGCTTTGGTGAGTCCGGCACACCGGCCCAATTGATGGAAAAATACGGATTAACATCTTCAAATATAGTCGCTGCAGCGCGCAAAGTCATCAGCAGAAAATAAACTCGAATGGAAGACGCGCTAATCATATCCAAATTTGCGGATGAGCGTACTCGCGAAGAAGCCTTTGGTCTTTTGCTTAAAAAATACCAACAAAAAGTATATTGGCACGTCAGACGCATGGTCATCGACCATGACGATGCAGACGACGTGACCCAGGATATATTTGTCAAAGTATGGCGTAATCTGGAAAAATTCAGAGAAGACTCGCAGTTGTACACTTGGCTATATCGCATAGCCACCAACGAATGCATTACCTTCCTGAACAAGAAAAAACAAAAACAAAGTGTTTCGTTGGACGATGACAACTCTTCCTACCTATCTGAAACATTGGCCGATGGGCAGTATTTCAATGGCGATAAAGCCCAGTTGAAACTGCAACAGGCTTTATTGACTTTACCGGAAAAACAACGCCTGGTCTTTAATATGAAATACTTTGAAAACCTCAAGTACGAAGAGATCTCCGATATCCTCGGAACGAGTGTCGGTGCACTCAAAGCCTCGTACCATTTGGCCGTCAAAAAAATCGAGCATTTTTTTAATACGCATGATTAAACCTTTGAGCGCTTAATGCATCTATAACTACACGATGAAAGAAGAAAACACATACAATGAAATAGGAGGCAACAATCTACCTGATTATTTGCGTGTTAACCCTTTTGGTGTCCCTCAAGGGTACTTCGATCATTTAACCAATAATGTCCTGGCCGAAATAGCTGAACAGAAGTTAAAGCAACAGGTTTCAGATACCGGTTTTACCGTTCCGCAGGATTACTTTATCCAGTTGGAAGAACGGGTGCAAAACAGACTGTTTGAACAAAATCTAAAGGACAACATTCAGACAGAAGGCTATCAGGTTCCACAGGGATATTTTGAAGAGTTGACCGACAAGATCAAAGCTTCGGTCGCTTTGGAACAGCATATAGCCACCTCTGAAAGAAAAGAAGGTTTTGAAATACCTACCGGTTACTTTGAGTCACTTTCTTCCAAGATCATGGATAAAGTGACGGGGGCACCGTCTGCTCAAGAAGAAAAACGTCCGGACACCCCGGTCATACAGATGGCTCCTAGGAAAAATTGGCTATATCAGGCATCGGTAGCAGCTGTGGCCATCCTACTAGGCATAGGCTCTTATTGGTATCTGGACAGAACAGGTCCGCAGTCTCTTCCGGAGGATCATACACAAGCTTCTCTCCATGGACTCAGCAAGGAAGATATTGTCCAATACCTGGCACAGGAGACAGACGGCGTGGAGCTTATTGAATTAGCCTCTTATGTGGATGACGAAGAAATGTTTGACGACACTTCTTTTGATATAAAGCAAAGGCTCAACGACAAAGAGATTGAAGAATATTTAAATTATATGTTATAATGTTACGATTGAAACATATTATACTGACCGTTTGCGCCATGGTTTTGTGCTGTATGGTCTCCTATGCCCAACAGGACAAACAGGAGAGATTCAAGGCTATAGAAAGCGAAAAAATGGCATATATCACCAAAGAATTGAAGCTCACCCCTACCGAGGCACAGAAATTCTTTCCGATATACAACAAGTATAACGAAGAAATGTGGGAGCTCAAAAGAGCAAAGAGAGGCGCAGCTTCGGCCCCTCAAGGAGCCAATTCCTTCAGCGGTGGCAAACGTGACGTGATTGCTTTTGATGCCAAAGAAGTTGATATCAAGAAAAAATACAGAACCCAATTTGCACAGGTGGTCGGTCCGTCCAGAGCCTCTCAGTTTTTTCAAGTCGTCGAAGACTTCAATGATCTGTTGCGAAGCGAGTTGCAGAACCGGAGAAATAAAGACCGGGGAAGATAATTTTAATTTTTGGCTTGAGGTTTTAAACACTTCACTTCAAGCCAAAGATTAATGCTTGACAAGCTGCATACTGATTTCTTCAGTCTCGTTGCTCGCATTCACATAGCCTTTTATCAATAATGTATAGATTCCCTGGTCTTTAGGTATAAAGACTTGTTCTAACGAGCGGGTATTTCCTACCGCTGTGGTTGGTTTTACGACCAATAAGGTCTGTCTTTCGGATGACTTGATCTCTTTAAAACCTGTGACATCTTTATACTTGATATTGTTGAGCAACTGATTTCCCCCTTCGCCAAAAGTAAATGATGCCGCATCGGAACTCATATGAGCCACACGGATCTTGGCATTTCCTTTTGCAGGCAGGATCATATCATCTTCAGACTGTACAACCGTAAGTTTACCCCCCTCCTTATTGACAAATATGCTATAGAAACGTTGAGGAAGCAAATCCACGAGGCCTTCGTAGGTATCCTTGCCACTGACTATCCGGATTGTTTTCTTACCCGAAAACTGTGTTCGATAGCTTAGATAGTCTCCAAATGCAAGCCGTTCATTGACTTTATTGATTTTTGACTCCCCCAGAGAGATTTCCATAGCAGTCGAGTTGGGTACCATATTGAATACCGCCAAAGCCGACATATCTACCGATGCATCCATCTGCTTCTCCAGATCATCGAACTTTGAACAACCATGGAGAAAAAGCAAACTTGTTATCGAAAAAAGGACAATAATATATCTCATTTTCTTCAATTTCCTATAATGTACTATGAGTACGTATTTCGGATCACAATCGCTACAAAGGGAGAGGAAGGAAATCCTTTCGTGTGCCTCGGAGGCCTATACTATACCTTATCGCTAGATGAAGCATTTGGCTTTCTAAACGGCTTTTTCTTTTTGCGAAAAGGCTTCTTCTTACGGTCGTCCTTTCGTCCAGGCGTGTAAGCAGGTCCACTTTCAAAGCCTTCGGGCAGGGACACTTTGGGGATTTCATAGCCGATCAGGCCCTCTATCCGTGCAAAACGGTTTTGATCCTTATCGTTGACAAAAGTAATAGCCGTCCCTGTCGTTGCGGCACGAGCTGTGCGACCTACGCGATGTACATAATCTTCTGGATCGGGCGGCACATCGTAATTGACAACCAGACTAATGCCGACGACATCTATACCTCGAGAGATTACATCCGTACCGATCAAGACCTTTACCTGTTTGGCACGAAAACGTCCCATAATATCCTCTCGTTGGGATTGATCCAGATCGGAATGAAAACCTTCGACAGGTATCCCACTTCTGGAAAGTTCACGCGCCAGTGTCTTGACCGTATCTTTCTTGGAAGCAAAAACAATAGCCGTATGATACTTCGGATCCCGTAACAGGGTTTTTATCAAAGCATTTTTCTGCCCATCGTACACCAGATACGCATGCTGATCTATGCCCTCTGAAGGTTTGGAGATAGCGATATTGATCTCTACCGGATCGTGCAATATACGCTTGGCCAACGCACGTATGCGTGGGGGCATGGTGGCCGAAAACAATAAGCTTTGTCTTTTCTTGGGTAGATAACTGATGATGCGTAAGATATCATCGTGAAAGCCCATATCTAACATATTGTCGGCCTCGTCCAACACCAGATGCTGCAAGTGGCTGAAATCAAATTTGCCCGACGACAGATGGCTCAGCAGACGTCCCGGAGTAGCTACAATAATATTTGCTCCATCACGGATAGCTCTTTTCTGCTGTTCATAACCCATACCATCACCCCCTCCATATACGGCTATAGAAGTCGCTCCGGTAAAATAGCCCAAGCCCATAATCTGTTGGTCGATCTGCAAGGCAAGTTCTCGTGTCGGTACAATAATGATCGTATTGACACGCTCATGCGGGTCTTGTGCTATCTTGTGTAAGATAGGCAGCAGATAGGCTGCTGTCTTTCCTGTTCCTGTTTGTGCACAGGCAATCAAATCCCTGTTCTGTAAAATGACCGGTATGGTCTCTTCTTGTATAGGGGTTGCGGATACGTACCCCATGCTATCTAGTCCATCTTCTAAGGCCGGACCAAAGCCAAATGCATTAAAATCCAATGTATTCTTTCTAAAATTCAACGAAATATACTACTTTTTTGACCATATCGCAAACGTATCCCCAAATTATATTACCGTATATGCTATTTGTCATGATTTTGTAGAGAAGGAGCCTATATAAAGCTATCTTCTCCATATCCGTTAAAAATCGTTAAAAAAGCCCTTCTCTTTCTTATATTTCCATGAAAAATAACAACCTTTGTGTATTCATAATTTTAGGTTAATAATTGGTTAGTTAGAAACGCCTGTAGCTCCCCGCTATGGGCGTTTTTTTATAGATTCTACTTTTTTTGAAAAAAAATTACACGCCTACACAATATATATGCACTATAGACGTTTTAATAATAAAGAAGCACAAAAATGGAAGGCTGTGAGAGCAGTCTGACGATCAATGATAAAGCTTCCGAAGGTGTCTGAAGAGAACAAGCATAGGGTTTGTTCAACAAAAGAAACATAGAAACGGAAAAAACAGGATACCAATAGAAAGAAGCATAAAAAAGAAGCTGTCCGTAAGGGCAGCTTCTTTGATTTATATCTATCAGATCGCTTGTGTTTTATGTGCCAACCACGCCGCTTCCGCTATGGTCAGCCTAGGTGACAATTGATCATACACCCATTGATTATACTTGTTCATCCATTCGATATGGGAGGAATCCAACAGAGATTGTTCGATCAGACTCGTATCGATGTAACAGATGGTCAACGTCTCGAAATCCATGAAATCGCCAAATATCGAGCTATCGTGCTTTTTGGATAACACCAGATTTTCGATACGGATACCATATTTTCCTTCTCGATACAGCCCCGGTTCAATAGAGGTAATCATGCCCTCTTCGATAGCAATATCCACATTAGATGGGTTGAACACATGCGGTCCTTCATGTACATTCAGAAAGAAGCCAACACCATGTCCGGTTCCATGGCCATAATTGCGCAAAGCCGCCCACATTGGTCTTCGGGTAATAGCATCAATTTGATATCCCTTAGAGCCTTTGGGATAGATAGCTTGGCTACCTTCGATCATACCTTTCAGTACAATCGTGTAATCGATTTTTTCTTCCGAAGTAATATCGCCCAGGGACACCACACGCGTAATGTCTGTCGTTCCGGTCCTATACTGTCCTCCCGAATCGACCAATAACAAACCGGATGGTTTTAAGGTATAATCGCTTTCCTCCGTAGCCGAATAGTGTGGTAAAGCACCATGATCCAGATAGCCGGCTATTGTCGTGAAACTAACATCTACAAATCCCGGTTGCTCTTCCCGGAACCCTCTCAACTTGCTGGCGATGGAAAGCTCAGACATTTCTTCCTTGCCTAGATTTTCTTCCAGCCACTTGAAAAATCTGGTCATCGCCACACCGTCATTGATCATGGTCTCTCGGATGTGTGCGATTTCCACTTCATTTTTAACAGCTTTCAAACAGGTAGAAGGGTTGATATCTTCGACGATAGAGACTGTATCCGGAATACTGTCATAGATGGCAAAACAGGTACGTTTTGGGTCGATCAAAATAGAATCTATGTTCAGCCCCTTTACCAAATCAAAAGCTTCCTCATACGATCGGACGGACACACCTGCATACCTTAATTCTTCCACTGCCTCCTGATCGAGTTTGGACCGATCGATAAATAAAATGGCTTCCACTTGAGAAAGGTAGACAAATCCCAATACGACAGGATTGCAAGGCACATCCTGTCCACGGATATTGAGCAACCAGGCCAGGTCATCCAATGAGGAAATAAAATGCCCCTCCGCACGTTTTTTCTGCATAGCAGCACGCGCCGCTTCCAATTTAGCCGAAGTGCTTTGCCCTGTCGTCGCCTCATCCAGCAGAAAAGCTTTTACCCGAGGCAGTTCGGGACGGTCTTGCCATATCGGAGACAGTAGATCCACATGACCATCTACTTGGATATCCAAAGGCTCCAACACATCCGTAACTGTCTGCGCAACCAATAACGAAGCCAGATTGCCGTCAAAAGCAACCTTACTTCCAGGTTTAAGCTTCTCGCCTAGCCATTCCGCATATTCGGCTGCTCCCTGCGTCTTCAATTTCACCAACTCAAAACCTGTATCCCGGAGCTGCTCATTGGCCTGCACAAAATACCGGGCATCCGTCCACAGGCCTGCAAAATCGGCCGTAATGACCAATGTACCTGCCGAACCTGTAAAACCGGAGACCCAAGCAATACATTTGTACCGTTCGGGCAGGTATTCACTGATATGTGGATCAGAAGATGGAATGATATAGGCATCTATCCCCTGCTCTTCCATAAGTCTCCGTATCGCAGACAATCTTTCTCTATGTGACATAAATCTTATTACTTGAAAAACAATGCAAGTTAGTGAAATATTAGGTTTACACCTGTACTATCCTTTCCAAAAAAAATAAAACATCCCAAAATTTCTTTATTCTATAAAGGAGTAATACATTTGTAGGCATAATTTTGAAATAGACATTTAATATGAGTACCAGCAGCAACAATAGAAAAAAGGATGCCTTGGAGTATCATGCCAAGGGCCGTCCCGGTAAAATTGCAGTCGTTCCCACAAAACCTTATAACTCTCAACGTGATCTTACACTAGCCTATTCGCCAGGTGTAGCCGAGCCTTGTTTGGCTATCGCTGAAAATAACGAAGATGCTTACAAATATACCGCCAAAGGAAACTTAGTCGCTGTCATCAGCAACGGTACAGCGGTACTGGGCCTTGGAGATATCGGTGCACAAGCCGGAAAACCTGTGATGGAAGGAAAAGGCCTGCTATTCAAGATATTCGCCGACATCGACGTCTTCGACATCGAATTGGACACCAAAAATGTAGACGAATTTATCAATATCGTCAAGGCAATGGAGCCTACTTTCGGAGGAATCAATCTGGAAGATATCAAAGCCCCCGAATGCTTCGAAATCGAACGCCGTCTTAAGGCCGAGATGAATATCCCTGTCATGCACGACGACCAGCACGGCACAGCCATCATCTCAGGCGCAGCACTGATCAACGCTTGCGAACTACAAGGCAAAAACATTGCAGATGTGAAAATTGTCGTCAACGGAGCCGGAGCTGCAGCTATTTCCTGTACAGCCATGTATGTAGCCGTAGGAGCTTCCAGAGAGAATATCGTCATGCTCGACAGCAAAGGCGTGATTCGTAACGACCGAGAAAGTCTAGATCCTACGAAGGCCGAATGGGCAACCGGTCGTGACATATATACGTTGGCCGATGCCGTCAAGGACGCCGATGTCTTTATCGGGCTTTCCAAAGCAGATGTACTGACTTCCGAAATGCTCAAAAGTATGGCTCCACGACCTATCGTATTGGCCATGGCCAATCCTAACCCAGAAATAGCCTATGATCTTGCCGTAGCCACACGCGACGACATCATCATGGGGACAGGTCGTTCGGATTATCCCAATCAGGTCAATAATGTACTGGGCTTCCCTTACATATTCAGAGGAGCCCTGGACGTACGAGCTACAGCGATCAACGAAGAAATGAAAATCGCCGCAGTACGTGCCATTGCCAATCTGGCCAAACAAAGCGTTCCCGAAGAAGTCAACCAGGCCTACAATGCGAACAACCTACACTTCGGGCCCGAATATGTCATTCCGAAGCCCACAGACCCCCGACTGATTACAGAAGTATCTATAGCTGTCGCTAAGGCTGCCATCGAGTCCGGTATAGCACGCAAAACCATCTCCGATTGGGGAGCCTATCAGGAAGAGTTGCGGAAAAGATTGGGCAAAGACGATGGAATCATCCGTCACCTTACAGCCATAGCCAAGAACAACCCCAAACGTGTGGTATTTGCAGAAGCAGATAATTATAAAACATTAAGAGCAGCACAAATCGTCAAAGAGGAAGGTATCGCTATCCCTATCCTCTTGGGCAATAAAGAGAAAATTTCCAACCTTATCACGGAATATGCTTTCGAACTGCAGAATGTACAGATCATCGATCCATTGGAAGAAAGGAAGTCAGCCCGCTTCGAACAATACGCCGAACACTTATATAAAATGAGACAACGACGCGGTGTGTCAAAATATGATGCTATCAAGCTGATGACCAACCGCAACTACTTTGCCGCCAGCATGGTTGAATTTGGAGATGCAGATGCGTTGATCTCCGGATTGACCAGAAATTACGCTTCTGCTATCCGTCCTGCATTGCAGGTCATCGGAGCAAAAGAAGGCAGTCGTCTAGCGGGAATGTATCTGATGTTGACGGCAAAAGGCCCGCTCTTTCTGGCCGATACGACCGTCAATACAGACCCTACAGCACAAGAACTAGCAGAAATCACAGTATTGATCGAGAATCATGTACGCAGATTCAACATTACACCAAGGATTGCGATGTTATCTTATTCAAACTTCGGGTCAAACGATGGCACCACAGCGATCAAAGTACGTGAAGCTGTAAAAATCCTGCATCGTGACTATCCTGAAATTACGGTCGACGGTGAACTTCAAGCCAACTTTGCACTAAATAAGGATCTTTTGGAGAGCAATTTCCCATTCAGCACATTAAAAGGAGAAGCAGCTAACACACTTATCTTTCCAAATCTTGAGTCTGGAAACATAGCCTACAAACTATTGCAAGAAGTTGGTAACGCCGAAGCCGTTGGCCCTATTTTGATTGGCATGGACAAGCCTGTACATGTCCTTCAGCTGGACAGTTCCGTACGTGAGATTGTCAATATGGTCACCATCGCCGTGGTCGATGCACAATCGCGTGAAACAACATCTGCGTAAGTAATAGGCTGTAGGATTTAAGCCATCGGTGGTAAGCCCAATGCTTACCGCATATAGCTTAAGCCTATTGCCTGACATTTTTTTGATTTTTACTTTTGACTTCGTAATATGTACGACTATTTTAACGGTAAACTCGTATCCAAAACCCCTACTCACGTCATTCTTGACGTGGGGGGTATTGGATATCATATCCATATATCGCTAACTACATTTGCGCAGATCAAAGAGCAGGAAACCTGCAAACTGTATATCTCTTTTCAGGTACGCGAAGACTCTCACACCTTATTTGGCTTTGCCACCGAAGGCGAACGTCATCTGTTCAATCACCTCATTTCAGTTTCTGGGATAGGTCCCAATACCGGGCGCATGATGCTCTCGTCCAGTACCCCCGAAGAAATACAATCTGCCATTGTCAATGGACAGGTTGCCCTCATCCAAAAAATAAAGGGAATAGGTCCTAAAACTGCCCAAAGAGTCATCCTAGAATTACAAGATAAACTCAAAAAACAGGGGGAAGACACCCTATTGCCCATATCCATTTCAAAACAAAGCGTACCGGAAGAAGCTCTTTCTGCATTGATTATGCTTGGCTTTCAAAAGAACCAGGTGGAGAAAGTATTATCCAGCATCGTACAGACCGAAAACAACCTTTCTGTAGAAGCATTGATCAAAAGCGCATTAAAAAAACTGTAATATCCAGTGCTTGTTAGCGTATTTATCTCTACTTGTGCGCCTCCAATGTCATTAAGTTAAGGAGATAGTCTGTTTATATTGTCATTCTGAGGCTAGCCGAAGAATCTATTCGCAACACTGAAAGGGATAGTTTACAAATCCTTCACATTGTTCAGGATGACAAAAACGCTTAACTTAATACCATTGGGCACGCCTCTACTGACTATCGTCGTGTGTACACATCTTAAGACTGGGCACACGCGGCACGTCTACCCACATATACCTTTATTATCTAATAATTTGAAAAACATCATATATTAACAAAAAAATTAACATTTTTTGACGCTTTAGTTTGTTCCCTACTTTTGTTTTATTACATAAAATGACAGATATTTGCAAAAGTTTCGCAAACGAATTTAATTTTAAGCAACTATTAGTCTAAAATATTGTTGAAAAATCTAGGCCTCATATTCCTTAGCCTCTTATGTATTTGCTATGCAAGCCTATCTGTATTTGCGCAGCAAACAGAAGGCCAAAGCACGGCAACAAGAGACTCATTGAAGCTGCGATACAACTTTAAAGACTACCCTTTTCTACATCTTCCGAAGACATACACACCCTTCACCTTGTCGCCTCCTACAAATATAGATCGCGAAATCACCTTTGATCCGGAAACAAAACAATATATCATAAGGGAAAAATTGGGATCCAAGATGTATAGGCCTCCACTGTATATGTCCCTCGATGAGTACAGAGATTTTGAGTTCAAAAGGACACAAAAAAATTATTGGGAGCAGCTAGCTGAAAAAGAGTTGGCAGAAGAGCGAAGAAGAAGATTATTTCCCGTGATTGAAGTCAATAGCCCTACCTTCGAAAAAATATTCGGGGGAAATACCATCGACATCAACCCACGCGGGTCGGCTGACATCACGCTAATGGGGCAATATAACACCAACGAAAACCCCTTATTCAACGAAAGACAACGGAAACAATGGGGATTTGACTTTGACCAAAACATCAACCTCAGCATGGTGGGCAAGATCGGGGAAAACGTTCGTCTCAATGCTAATTTCAATACGCAAGCCCAATTCGGGTTTGAAAACCAGATCCGCTTTGACTATGTAGGCAAAGACGACGATATCATCAAGCGTATCGAGGTCGGAAATGTCAATATGGCACTTAATTCCACCTTGATACAGGGTTCGGAATCCCTTTTCGGTATCAAGACCCAACTGCAGTTTGGCAAGCTCATGTTCACGGGCTTGCTCTCACAGCAACGGTCCGACCAAAAGCAGATCACCATTACCAATGGCTCCCGTGAGAGTGAGTTTAGCATAGAACTGGACAATTACGAGGCCAACCAACACTTTTTCCTCGCACAGTATTTTAGGGACCACTATAACCAGGCCTTGGCTATGGCACCCATTATCAATAGTCCAATAAACATCACGCAGATCGAGGTATGGATGAGCAATCGGTCCAACTCTTACGAAGATGCCCGCGACGTACTTGCTTTGATGGATCTGGGCGAATACAATCCCTACTATGCGTCGGTTGCACCGGGTTCATCACAAATGCCCTCAACCGGTATTCCCGGCGAATTGGCACCAAACTACTCCAATGACCTACTCGTGCAGTTAGGCCAACAGGGAAGAGAACCCAATGGTCAGTTTGTATCGACCTTTTTCGGGGCAGATGGTAGCCCAAATGATCATTATGCCAAGCTGACCTACGCGCGTAAGCTTGTCGAAGGCAGGGATTACACCGTCAATAGGAGATTGGGCTATATCTCGTTGGTGTATCCCTTATATCAGGACCAAGTTCTTGCCGTATCCTATCGGTACATTGCCAACGGTAAAGAATATCAAGTGGGTGAATTTAGCACTGATATTCCAGTCACACCGTCGGAGCCAAAGCTTTTGTACACCAAGTTGTTGAAAAATGAAACGATCAAGACCAAAACAGCAACAGGAGACGTGTTCCCTCTTTGGAAACTGATGATGAAAAACATCTACTCCCTCAGTGCCACCAATATCTCGGACAACAATTTCTTTCTACAGGTGTACCGGACAGAAGATGAAACAGGCACCGAACGGCCTATGCTGTATGAGGGAGCGCAGACAGCAGACAAGAGTTGGCTACAACTGACCGGTCTCGATAGGATAACACAAAATCAAGCTGCCGGAGCGGACGGTCTATTCGACTTTCTGCCCGAACTGACCATAGAACCACAGCGGGGCAAGCTCATCTTTCCAGTTGTCGAACCTCTCGGAGAAGACCTTGCCAATCAATTTGCCCCCGGCGAAAATGCGTTGGTAGACAAATATACCTTCCCCGAGCTGTACAGCGAGACACAAATGGATGCCCAACAAAAATTCCCGAATAAGAACAGGTATAGGCTCAAAGGAAGGTACAGTTCGGAGGCCGGCACCGAATTTCAGCTGGGTGTCATCAATCCCAGGCCGGGCTCGGTCAAGGTCATGGCTGGAGGCATGCTCCTACAGGAAGGTACAGACTATACGGTCGATTACATGCTGGGCAACCTGCGTATCCTCAATCCCGCACTCGTCATGTCCGGACAACCGATCACGGTGTCGATAGAAGACGATACCTTGTACGGTCTACAGCAAAAATCACTGATAGGGGGACGTTTTGACTATACGGTCAATAAGAATCTATTCCTTGGTGCTACGGTCATGAATCTGACCGAAAAACCTTTGTCGGAAAAAGTCCTTATCGGGCAAGAGCCTATATCCAATACCATGCTTGGGGCAGACATCACGTACAATGCACCTTCACGCTGGCTGACACGTATGGTAGACAAGCTGCCATTCCTCAGTACCAAAGAAGAGTCGCACATCAGCTTCTACGGCGAATTTGCACAGCTGATCCCCGGACATCCCAGAGGGCTCAACACGGCCAACAGTACAACGGGAACCACCTATATAGACAACTTTGAAAACAGCGTATCCTATATTGACATCAAGGGTTTTCAAAACTGGCAGATATCGGGTACACCAAAGATATTTCCTGAGTCACAATTGAACGACAACCTGGCATACGGCTACAACCGTGCCCATCTGGCTTTCTACAACATAGACCCTATCTTTTACTACAACAATGACCTCAATCCACGTGTCGACAGCAAATTTCTCCGCGACCATAGAACCCGAAGGGTAACCGAAAAGGAAATCTTCCCCTTCAAAGAGATCAAGACCGGAGGCGATGCCTTCCTGCCGACTTTGGATCTAGCCTATTATCCAATGCTACGTGGTCAATATAACTATACCACAACAGGTATCAATCCGGACGGAACACTCCAAAACCCCGAATCACGCTGGGGTGGTATGTTCCGCAAGATAGACCAGACCGATTTTGAAGCCCAGAACATTGAGTTTCTCGAAATGTGGATGATGGATCCCCAACTGACCAATCCAGGCAAAGCCGGTGGAGATATCTACATCAACCTGGGCAATATTTCAGAAGATATCCTCAAAGATGGTCGGAAATCATTGGAAAACGGCATGTCGCCCAATGGCGACAAGTCCAATGTGGATCAGACACACTGGGGCTATGTCATCAAAAACCAACCGGTCGTACAGGCTTTTGAAAACAGCGATGCCAGCCGACTTTACCAGGATATAGGTCTGGACGGACTGACCAATGACGAAGAACGGTCTTTCCACAATACCTTCCTTTCCCAAATGCAAGGCATCTTAAATCCAAGTGCTTTTGCCAAGCTACAGGCCGACCCTTCGTCCGATGACTATGTGTACTTTCGGGGAGATCATTTCGACCGTAGTGTAGGTATATTGGAGCGTTACCAATATTACAACGGTACACAGGGCAACACCCGTACACGCAACCAATCCCTGGAAGATTTCGGTGTTGAAAACTCGGCTAGCACATTGGTTCCCGATGGAGAAGACATCAACCGGGACAACTCAATGAACGAGGTCGACGAATACTTCCAATACAAGCTTTCCATCCGTCCTGCAGACATGCTCGTCGGGCAAAACTTCATTGTGGATGAAGTGAATAGCCGGGCAGAAGTCAACGGTGCGTATATGGATACCAAATGGTACAAAATCCGTATCCCTTTGGATCAATTCGAAAGCAAAGAAGGCAATATACAGGACTTCAAATCGATCCGTTTCATCCGTATGTTCATGACCGATTTTGCAGATACCGCTGTCGTGCGTTTCGGCAAGCTGCAATTCGTACGGGGTGACTGGCGGAAGTATAACAGTGAGAGAGATGCTTCCAAAGTCATTGCAGATCCCGGTCTGGGAGTCGTAGGCGATGACGGTTCTGAATTCAATGTGGCCAATGTCAGTATCGAAGAAAACGGTAAACGGGAGCCCATTCCCTATGTAGTTCCCCCTGGTATCAACAGACAAGTGGATATCGCGCACAACAACCTCAATGTACAGTTGAACGAGCAATCCATGAGCCTCGATGTCAAAAAACTGAGAGACGGCTACGGTCGGGCTGCCTTCAAGACTGCCTCTCATGATTTTAGAGCTTATGGCCGATTGGAAATGTTTATACACGCCGAGGGTGAGAACCTCAACAAAGGTGATTTCAGAGCTTTTATCCGGGTAGGTACAGACGACAAAAACAACTACTACGAATACGACATGCCTTTGGCTGTCACGCCTTATGGCACCTCTTCGCCCGACTTGATCTGGCCTGAAGAAAACCGTATGAACATCCGTATCCAGCTCTTCCAGGATGCTAAGCTGGCCCGGGACAATGCGACCCTCAGTGGCCAACCTTGGCCTTTGGACGAACCCTACGAACATTGGGATGGCCCCAACCGTATCACTATCGTCGGTACCCCCGATATATCCAAGGTGAGGTACTATATGATCGGTGTGCGCAATCCGTTGCGCGGATCTTCGACCAGTACACCGAACGACGATGGCTTGGATCTGGACGGTGAATTTTGGTTCAATGAGCTTCGATTGACCGATTTCGATGACAAAGGCGGATGGGCGGCTACGGCCCGTTTGGACCTCAAGCTAGCCGACTTTGCCAATGTCGCCATATCCGGTACAAGATCGACGATCGGGTTCGGTGCTTTGTCCCAACGCATTGGTGAGAGACAACGTTCGGACAATATGTTCTTCGACATCACCACCAATGCCGAACTGGGTAAATTCTTCCACCCTCGACATGGTATTGTCATTCCTTTCTATTTCAATTATTCCAATCAGACGGCTACACCCGAATTCAACCCCTATGCACCGGACATCAAATTGGATGACGCCTTGCGACATGCCAGCCCAAGCCAACGCGACTCCATATTGCGCTTGGCACAGGACTATACGACACGAAAAGGATTCAGCTTCAACAATATCCGTAAGATCAAAATGAACAATGAAAGCCCGCTGAGGCCTTGGAATATCGAAAACTTCAGCGTATCCTATGCGTACAACGAATATTATCACAGGGATTTCAATACGGCCACATCCTTACAAAAAAATTACAGAGGCTTATTGGACTATACCTTCAGCAATCCTTCGAGCAGATTCTTTGAACCATTCAAAAAAATAAAGTCCAAAAATCTGGATATCATCAAAGATTTCAATTTCAATCTGATGCCTTCGTTGATCAATTTCAGGATGGAGGTCAACCGTATCTACAACGAAAACACATTCCGGGACAATGCGACAAGCAATGTTTTACCAACCTATTACAATAAAAATTTCAATATGAGCCGTATCTACGGTATCAGTTGGGATCTGACCAAGTCTCTGCGACTGGACTTCAATGCTACCAACTATTCCATCATCGACGAACCCGAAGGGCGTTTGGATGGTATAAAACGGGATACGCTATGGAGCAACTTCTGGAAGATGGGACGTACGACGGACTACAACCACATGATGAACATCACGTACAGCCTTCCGATCAACAAAATCCCTTATCTGGAATGGGTGGATGTGACAGCTCGGTACGGTACGCAGTTCAATTGGAAGAGCGAGCCGCTACTCTCCATGCAAAACGATCAGATTGATCTGGGTAATAGTATCCTGAACAACAGAACGATACAGATCAATCCTACATTGAACTTTACAGCACTGTACAATAAATTCCGTTTTATACGTCAGAATTCCGGGCGTAATGCTAAAGGCGGCAAGGGCGCTCTTGTCCAATTGCTGACTTCGATACGCAATGTCAATGCCGCCTATACTCGCCTTGAGGGAACATTCCTGCCAGGATATACCCCCCACAGCAATATCTTAGGCTATGATTTTGATGCACAAGCTCCCGGCTGGGGGTTCATATTTGGTAGCCAGGCCGACATTCTGACCAAGGCCGCCAACAATGGCTGGCTCACCGGAGATCCTATGCAGACCAATATGTACACGAAGACCTATGCCGAAAACTTCTCGGCCACGGCCAATCTAGAACCATTGAAGGGATTGCGAATCAACCTGTCCTCTACACGTGTGGACAACTATAATTATTCTGCGACAATGGAATTTAATCCATCTACCGGACAATTAGAAAGTACCACACCATTCATGACGGGTAACTATACCGTCTCCCAAATAGCAATTCGTACGTCGTTCAAGAACAGCGACGAACTGTTCCGCAAATTTGAAGAAAACGCCTTGTTGGTATCGCAGGAATTGGGTCGCAAAACAGGACAAGGGGAGACACCTTCCTTTGCCGATGGCTTTGGCAAGACACAGCAAGACGTCGTGGTAAATTCTTTCCTGATGACCTATCTGGGTAAGGACATCACGGACATTAACTTGAACAAACAACCTCGCGCACCTTTGCCAAACTGGCGTATTTCCTTTAGTGGTCTGAGCGCTTTATTGGGGTTGGAAGATTTTATTTCTTCGATAGACCTCAACCACTCCTATCAGTCCCAATATATCATCGGTGGATACAGTTCTGTCCTGCGGTACGAGGAGGTCAATAATATCCCGACCGAAAAGGATGTAAACGGCAATTTCCTTCCCAAAAATCAATACAATCAGATTACACTGGTGGATCGCTTCGTACCTTTGATCGGAGTGGATATGAGATTGCAAAACAGCATGACGATCACGACGGAATATCGCAGAACCCGCGATATGAACCTCAGCCTGCAAAATAGCCAGATGGCTATGATGGCCGAAGAATCGATCGTCGTGGGAATGGGCTACCGTAAAGCCAATGTACGTCTTCCATTCGGATTGTTTGAAGACCGCAAATGGACGAACGATATGAATTTTAAAGTCGACTTTTCGCTGAACGACCGTAAGACTACCGTGTATCGCTCCGATATGGACCAAGCCGAAGTGTCCGGAGGAAACAAGAATATTTCATTCAGTCCATCACTGGATTACACAGTCAATCAATACTATAATCTAAGGATATTTTACAATTCGAATGCGGTCAGGCCCTACACATCCCAAAACTACGCCACATCGTACACCTACTTCGGGATCAACCTGCGGATTATGTTTCAATAGGCTACACAGTCCAAACTTTTCCAAAGTTTTGAACTTTGGAAAAGTTGCTGACAGCTTTAATTCTTCAACTCACTCGGTGGCAAGCCAAAGTATTTTTTAAAGGCTATACTGAAATTATTCTGGTGGGAAAACCCGACATAGGAGGTTACTTCACTAATGGACATTTGTTCTTCCAGCTGTCGACAATATCCTGGATTTCAAACACCAGTTTATGCCCGGACAACCTGGACGGATCTTTATCGGTGGATTGACCTACAGGATATGACCTATTCAATCCCAATCCACCCCTTCGTCATGCTCAGGCGGGGGACAATTTGACTTCTCTTCCACTCTATCCTGTAGCAGTTTGCCCTCCCGTAAACCAAAAACCTCTATAATTCCGGAGGCCATAAACGATCTGTTTGCCGTTAGAAAGTCTCCCTGTCCACTTGACTCCCAAAGGTAAGACTGTACAGCACCTACCACCACAATCAGACAATTGTCCCAACCTGCAATAGAAAAACCGGCCTTCCTGGCATCACTTTTTTCCCCTGGCGTAAAGAACAATTCTTTGGTGCTCAATCTAGCCGGTTCCTCATCCAGTTCAAATGGGATCTTCCATATCTCATACCAAACGGCCAATTTACTGACACGTGGATCATAGCGTTTGAACAACCAAGTACTCGTCGCCGGTACAGTAATGTCTATGGAAGCATCTGCCGTATGGCAAACCACCTCCGTGTTCCACCCCACAAACCCCCGCCACGACTGCCGTGCATTAAATTGCAGCCCTTTGATTGCTAAAATATTGCCATACCCTATCCTTAATTGTCCCAATTCGTGCACTTCGTCTGACCTTACGAGCTTCAACACGACAGCAAGAATCTTTTGATAGACCGTACGATCTGCAGCTCTACTCATCAAAGGTTTAACAAAACTGTAAATCCGACCCGCAATCTTATTGGCATAACCAAAGTCCTGTGTAGATAACCTACTGTTTTCACTAAGCTTATAGATCTTGCCCCTCGCGCGGAGCTTCTTAGCGACCACCTGTTTGATCAACTCGTCCATAATCGTTTATAAATTGGTATCTTGATCTAAGATATAAAAAGTACATGACACTCCTATCATTACATCAGAATCTGGCTGTCTTTTATGTGTCGTGTCACACATTGAGAATAGGTTCATAAAAAACGGAGGATTATTTTATGCAATGATTTGTATTTTTTCCATCCCACCACCTTTCCGTCCTCGTCGGCGGACGGCCTCGTGACTTTTGAAGCCCAAAAGTCACCAAAAGGCGTGTCCATTTCAAGGCATCTTGTCACACAGTTCCACCGCTCAATAGCCCTGCAACTGCTGCCCTTGGTTTTGTCTCCCTAGGGCCATTGCACACCAATCCATCAACAAAACTGAACGGAGCTAGGGGCATCCCATCGCACAGCCTCCCGTTGCAGGGCTATTCCTGCCGATGCCGGTGAAATGGACGGACGCTGTCTAGTAAGGGACTACGTTGCTTGCATACCAGTACATTACATGCAGGGATAGGCTATCCGTTATAGAATGCACCCTGTCCAATCACAAGTGGTGGCAGACGACAGCAGATACCGGTGCCTGTGGGACGGACAAGGCCTAGGGATTATTTCCGAAGCCCCTATAAAGGCTTCGGAATTCTTCCCAGCCTTGACGGTATCTGCTGCCGTGAGGGGGTGGCCTGTGCGACGGACCACGTTGATTGGACACAGCACCTTGGTCCTTGGGTGCTTCCAAGGACTAGGCCTCCGCGGCCATTGAGCGGTATGAAAGTGATAAAGAAAACCTCCGTTTTATTTAAACAAAAAACCGAAAAAATCCGCTCAACTCCGTTAAAGTCCGTAGAAGTCCGTTCAACTCCGCACCAACGAGCATACCGCGCCCATACAACTAGGCCACAACTTCGGGACAACATCGGCACGGCTTCGGCTCACGTTCGGGTACGGTTCGGCACAACATCGCCATACACCCGAAAACAAACCAAAAAACAACCGAAGATCTGTCGAACCTGTATCGAGGTAGTCTCGAAGGGGTCCCGAACAGGTCTCGAAGACCTGCCATAAACCATTCAAATATCCGGCGATATCACCTACAACGACCAGAGTAAGAAAACACATAGTGCGAGTAAGTTCACGGTACTTTCGCAAACCCTGAACAATACACCTGTTATAGTCATTCTGGAAAGATACACCAAAGGAGCTCTATACAGTCAAAATTAGTATCTAATTAGCGTATTATCCTTGGCTAGTTTTCAAATTAAATCAATAACTTTGCCGTACTAAAAAAAGTCTTCAACTTGAAAATTAATTATTTCAAATCATAAACAATACATAAAAATGCCTTTGCAATTCAACACGGTAAAATTGTTCGCTGGCTCAGGAACACAAGAACTAGCTGAAAAAATCTCTACAGCTTACGGCAAACCACTTGGAGACATGACCCTATCCAAATTTAGCGATGGCGAAATCCAACCTTTCTACAACGAATCGGTTCGCGGCAGCGATGTGTTTTTAATCCAATCGACCAATCAACCCACGGACAACTTGCTGGAATTATTATTGATGATCGATGCAGCCAAACGTGCTTCTGCCCATTACATCACGGCAGTAGTTCCCTACTTTGGTTTTGCCCGCCAGGACCGTAAGGACAAACCTCGTGTGGCTATCGGGGCCAAAATGATTGCAAACCTGATTACCGCAGCGGGAGCGCATCGTATCATGACGATGGACCTGCATGCCGCACAGATACAGGCCTTTTTCGATATCCCTGTGGATCACCTGGACGGATCTGTCATTTTTGTTCCGTACATCAAATCGTTGAATCTGCCCAACCTGACCATTGCCTCTCCCGATATGGGTGGTTCGTACCGGGCACGTACATTTGCCAAATTTTTCAATGCCGAAGTCATCATCTGTGACAAACGACGCAAACGGGCCAATGAGATCGAATCCATGTCCATCATCGGGGATGTGACAGATCAGGATGTGGTATTGATCGACGACATCTGCGATACTGCCGGCACATTATCCAAAGCGGCGGCTCTGATCATGGAAAATGGAGCTAGATCCGTCAGAGCGGTCTGTACACATGCCGTACTGTCGGGAAAAGCTTACGAGACCATCGAGAATTCTGTCCTGTCAGAAATGATCGTAACAGACACCATTAAGCTCGATCCCGAAAAAGTAAAAAACAGTTCAAAAATAAAAGTATTATCAACAGCAGACTTGTTTTCTAAAGCCATCAAAAGTGTCAATCAGCATTCCTCGATTGCAGAATTGTTCCAAGTAGATTAACAGCTAGCAATAAAAAAAGACCCAAATTGGGTCTTTTTTTATTTACTTAAACCTGCTGGCCAACGCCGCCAGCTTGGAAGCCATGTCCGTTTCGGCTCCTCTACTCTCTCGCTTTTCCGAATGTTTGCGCGGCCCTCTTTCTTCGGTTTTCATCGATAAGCTGATACGCTTTCTTTTTTCATCTACCTCGATGACCGTCACCATCACTTTCTGCTGTACCTTGACCACCTCATGCGGATCCGATACAAAACGGTTGGCCAACTGGCTCAAATGCACCAACCCATCCTGATGCACACCAATGTCCACAAAAGCCCCAAAGTTGGTAATATTGGTCACAATACCCGGCAATTTCATGCCCACACGCAAATCAGAAACTGCATTCACGCCATCAGTAAAGGAGAAGGCCTCAAACTGTTCACGGGGATCTAAGCCCGGCTTAGCCAGTTCGGCCATGATATCATTCAGCGTGGGCAACCCTACCTCATCGCTGATATACTTTTTGAGATCGATCTGCTTACGGAGTTTGTCGTCTTTCATCAGCTCAGCTACATCTACACCAAGATCCCTGGCCATTTGTTCCACCAAAGCATAACGCTCAGGATGTACAGCAGAGGCATCCAGAGGATGTCGTCCATTACGGATACGCAGGAAACCGGCAGCCTGCTCAAAAGCTTTATCTCCCAGACGAGGTACTTTTTTCAGTTCTCGGCGAGAGCTAAAAGGGCCATTTTCCTTCCGGTAATTGACGATCTGCTGGGCCAATGCAGGACCTAAGCCCGAGATGTAAGCCAGAATCTGTTTGGAAGCCGTGTTGAGCTCCACACCCACAGCGTTCACGCAGGACATGACCGTGTCATCCAATGCTGTTTGTAATTTATTTTGATCCACATCGTGTTGGTATTGGCCTACGCCAATGGATTTAGGGTCGATCTTGACCAACTCTGCCAGGGGATCCATCAAACGTCGACCAATGGATACAGCCCCTCTGACCGTTACATCCTGCTCGGGAAATTCTTCCCGTGCAGTTTCTGAAGCCGAATAAATGGATGCTCCACTTTCATTGACCATCACGATGACGACATTGGACAACCCCAATTGACGTATAAAATCTTCGGTTTCCCGCCCTGCCGTACCGTTGCCAATGGCGATGGCCTCTATAGCGTATTTATCAACCAGATGTCGAACGGTTTTCTCCGCTTCGCTTCTACCTCCGGCACCGCTGTGCGGAAAAATAGCCGTATTCTCCAACAAGTTGCCTTGGGCATCCAATACCACCGTCTTACATCCGGTACGAAATCCCGGATCGATGGCCAAAATACGTTTTTGTCCCAATGGAGCTGCCAACAGAAGTTGCCGTACATTGTCCGCAAAGACCTTGATGGCCTCTTCATCAGCTTTCTGCCGAGTCAGGACACGTAATTCAGTTTCCATAGAAGGTTTTAGCAAGCGTTTGTAACCATCGATGATGGCAAGTTCTACCTGTTTGGATGCCTCATTTTTCGCTTTCAGATAAAGGTTTTCAATAAGCGGCAGTACACTTTCCTCCTCCACCTGTATATCAAGATACAGCAGTTCTTCTTTCTCTCCCCGGCGCATAGCCAATACACGATGCGAAGGAGCTGCGCTCAAAGGCTCTGACCACTCGAAATAATCCTTATACTTCAATGCCTCCTCCTCTTTTCCCGGAACAACACGTGAGACAAACAGTCCCTTGTTCAGAAATACCTTACGTACACCTGTACGCACTTCGGTATCTTCAGCAATCGTCTCTGCAATAATATCCCTTGCGCCAGCCAAAGCTTCCTCCATCGTTGTCACCCCTCGTTCTTCGTTGACAAATTGGTCGGCTTTGTTTTCAATAGCACCGGAAGACTGTTCCAGGATAAAGTCTGCCAGCTCTTGCAGCCCTTTCTCTCGGGCAATAGATGCACGTGTGCGACGTTTAGGCTTGTAGGGCAGATAGATATCTTCCAATGCGGCCATCGTCTCAGCAGCCTTGACTTGATTTTCAAGTTCAGGGGTCAACTTGCCTTGCTCGGTAATGGATTTCAAGACGGTTTCTTTACGCTTGTCCAATTCCCGCAATTGCAGGATACGGTCACGAATGGCCGTGATCTGCACCTCATCCAGACTCCCGGTCAATTCTTTGCGGTAACGTGAAATAAAAGGAACAGTAGCTCCTTCATCCAAAAGGGCAATGGTCGTCCTGACCTGTCTGTCGGTCAGCGACAATTCGTTCGAAATAATGATTTCGTGTAACATAAAGTGTTAAGTGGTCGAAATAAGGGGTAAAAAGAGTATGCTAAAAAATGACAATTTTTTAAGCTTGCTCAGATGGTTTGTCGTCCTCTTTACCTGTATTTTCTACAGACCCTTCGTCTGATTCCTCTGTTTGATCGGTCGCGAAGTGGTCATTATATCCATATTTATAGTATTCCGTCTCATCTACGGGATGTGCACCGGGATCATGCTGATAAGTATTTTCCGGTGCTGTAAAATCAGGAAACTTCTTTTGTACAATTTCCTCATCTGTATGCTCCTCTATCGCCTCTTCCTCCCCATCTATCGGTGTATCTGTATCGGACGCATAAGTAGATTCTTCTTGATCCTCCCGTGTCACATCAAGATCCTTTTCAAAATTATTGATCTGATCTGCGATCTCCTTTTTGATCCCCTCCGAAGCATCTTTAAATTCCCGAATACCTCTTCCTAAACCTCTTGCCAATTCGGGTAGTTTTTTACCACCAAAAAGCAGTAGAACCACTACGACAATGACAAACATCTCTTGCGTACCAATATTTAAAAATGCTAATTCCATCTTATTTTTTTATTTCCAAGAAGCTAAGGTAAGTGTATATTTTTTTTTCGGCAACACCTCTTTGTAATTATTTAGAGATATTGTCTCTTATCCACATCCTCTTCACTGTCTTTAGACTAGCGCATGGGTACCGCGTGTGCCATTAAGAATATAAAAAAGTAAAGTTAAACTTCGGAAGTCTTTCCGTACCTTTGCAGGCCAAAAACAAGGTCATGCGGGAAAGAAAGAGAGCACATAGATCGTATTATTGGAGTACATTGACACTGGCTATCCCAATCGTCATCTCCCAATTGGGCCATACCATGGTGCAGACAGCAGACACGATGATCGTAGGCCATTTTGCGGGGACTATTCCTCTTGCCGCCGTCTCCTTGACGCACTCGGTATTCATGGTAGTTCTGGTCATCGGCCTGGGTATTTCCTATGGTCTTACCCCCTTGATTGCCCAGGAAAACGGTAAGTCAAACTATACCGAATGTGCCAAACTGCTTTCCAACAGTTTTTGGGTAAACCTCCTTTCGGGTATTTTGCTTTTTTGCATTGTTTATTTTGGTTCTTTTTATGCCATGGAACATGCCGATCAAGATCCTTTGGTTGTCAAGGAAGCAAAACCTTACCTGTTATTGCTTGGATTATCCATTATCCCGTTGATGGGATTCAATACGTTCAAACAATTTGCCGAAGGCCTAGGTTTTACCCGACAAGCCATGCAGGTCACGATATGGGGCAATGTCCTCAATGTGGTCATAGCCATTATCTTGGTCAAAGGTATGTTTGGCTTCAAACCTATGGGGATCAGCGGGGTAGGGGCCGCAACATTGATCGACCGTACATTGATGTTTTTCGTCATGATGATCTATGTACTGCGTTCCCGCCATTTCAAAAAATATCTCTCGACCTTCAATTGGCTGAGCATCCAAATCGGCCGTATCAAAAACATCCTCCGCATAGGTTTTCCTGTCGCCATGCAATATGTATTTGAAATCGGTGCTTTTGCAGGTGCTTCACTCATAGCAGGTAAAATCGGAGCCTTGGAACAGGCCTCCCATCAAGTAGCCATCACATTGGCCGCTATGACCTACATGATGGCCAGTGGTATAGCTTCTGCAGCCACCATCAAGGTGGGCAATAGTTTTGGAAACCACAATTTTTTCAGGTTACAGCGTTTTGCAAGGGTATCCTACCATTTGGTATTGGCTTTCATGATCTTTACGGCACTCCTATTTGCCCTACTCAATCAATATTTGCCTTTCCTTATCAGTCAGGATACAGCCGTGATTGCCCTGTCCGCACAACTGTTGATCATTGCAGGTTTATTTCAACTTTTTGATGGCACGCAGGTTGTCGGTTTGGGCGTGTTGCGGGGAATGGGAGACGTCAATATACCTACCTTCATTACTTTTGTTGCTTATTGGATTGTGGGACTGCCTAGTGGGTATTTGATGGGTATTCCAATGGGCATGGGTGTACAGGGAGTGTGGTATGGGCTTACGCTAGGGCTATTGACCTCCTCTCTATTGCTGTATGTACGGTATAGGTATATTGTGAAAAAATTATAGAGACCTATAAGGTTTAACTTTGGTATGTTTAGCTTTTCAATAGCAACTTTATATAGATTTTAAAATCAATCGCACCGAACTGCGCCGTCTACATGGATCAATGGACTGAGGTAAGGTATATCGAGGTTGGCCCCCCGAAGGATAAACCAAACTCCCATCAGAAGGTATAAAAACGGTAAAACACGAGAAAATCGGCCTTTCAACATTTGTTTGGAAAAATTTGCCGCAAAGGAAAACACCAACATCAACGGCAAAGTTCCCAGACCAAAAAGCACCATAAAAAACCAACTGTTCACCATCCCATCCGCATTCATCGCCGATGCCAATGCCATATACACCATTCCACAAGGTAATATACCATTCAATACGCCTGCTACGATAGATCCTCCGGGTCTATAAAGCCACTTGCCCATCATCCTGACAAAAGGTTGGACTGCACGTGTCTGAAAGCGGGCTATAGTGGATGATTTTGTGCCGAAAGCATAAAAAACACCTAATATGACCAAGAGTATGCCTGTGAAGATCGAAAGGAATTGCTGCCCGCCCCGGACAACAGCCAGATTGCCCAATGCTCCCAAAAGGAGACCGATAGCTCCGTAAGTCATGATACGGCCAAACTGATATAGCAGCTTATTCCAGGTCTGTTTCCATGATATCGTCTGGTCGCCCTGCACGGCGATAAGCAATGGACCACACATGACCGCACAATGCACGCTACCAAACAAACCCATGAAAAAAGCCAGATAATGATAGGTCATCCCTTATTTTATTGCACATATAAAGATTGGGTATCTATATATGCCTTGTTATTGTTCTCCCAAGAAATTTCCAAACTCCAACTTCCCTTTACAAAAGTAGATATTGGAAGTCGAAATACCTCTGTGTCTGTATAAAACGGAATCTTTGTATCCAATGTACCATCCGAAGGTCGCCTAAATACCAATTGTCCTTTATTTATCGGTCGTTTAAAGACAATGACCAAGGTATCCTGTTCCAATCTTATACTAGGTTTGGCATGGTCGTCCACCAGATTCTGCTTGCGATCGTACACTTCGTCATAGGCCAGACTCTTTTCGTAATAATCGTCATCCAACAAGGAGTCCGAGTCCTGCGTAACCATATAAATCCCCGCCCCCACAATGAACAGCATAAATGTGCCCAACCCTATAACAATCTTCATTCCCCAATTCATAGTTTTTTTGTTTTAGGAAGCAATATACGATATTAATGAAAAATATATAAAAGATCCATGTTCTTCTATTACTTGCACAACATTTACATCTATACTTCCGTTGTGAAACACTGTCCCCCTCTGGAGGGGGGAAGGGGGAGGAATAAAAGGTATACACAATAGACAGTGACCTATCTACTTTTTCAGCCTCCCCCTCCCAACGCTATCTCCAACCGCACTCCCCCTCAATGAGGGGGATATGTATGTGTAATACCTATCTATAGTATTAGAATTAACAATCTAGCAAAAAAATCGCTAAGACCCCGGCGGTGCAATAAATGTTGTTTTGAGTTTTTCAACTATCTTTCCATCCGACATCACATTGACCCGAACCTTGGTTTTATATGTTTTTACGTTTTCTCTCTTTCCGATCAGAAAAAAGCTCAATTTGGCCGATCCGTCTTTGGCCAACGTATGTATATTATTGACCAATTGTATCTGCAAATTACTGTCCTCAGGGACAAGTTCAAAGTCCATTTTCCTTCCACTTTTGTTGATGAGTTCCAATGCATACAAATTGCTGACCGTTCCGTCCTCACGCATCTGATAGGTACTGCCTGTAGCTCTTAGCAACGAACCTCCAATCTCCGAACGGCTAAAGATCATGTATCCGAATACGCCGATCAGAAATGCTAATATAACAATATAAATCGTCTGACGGGTTTTGTTTTTCTTGAATTCACCCTTTCCTTCGATTTCGCCCAAGGTATAGAATCCGATCAACCTTTTGGGCTTATGGATTTTTTCCATCACTGCATCACACGCATCGATACAAGCCGTACAGCTTACGCACTCCATCTGTATACCATTGCGGATATCTATTCCGGTAGGGCATACCTGTACGCATAGGTTACAATCGATACAGTCTCCTTTATCATTGTCCGTCTCACCCTTTCTCAATTTGCCCCGAGGCTCTCCCCTCTTCTCGTTGTAGGCCACGGTCATGCTCTGCTCATCGAGCAATACACCCTGCAACCTACCATAAGGACATATCGTCGTGCAGACGATCTCCCGTACATAGGCAAAGACACCATAAAATACCAATGTAAAAACGACAATGGAAATGAAACCACCGATATGCTGTTCCAAAGGATCGGTCATGATCTTGAACAGCGCATCTGAGCCAATGATATACGCCAAAAAAATATTGGAAATAGCAAAGGAAATAAGCAGGAAAACACTATGTTTCAGCAGTTTTTTCCAGGCTTTGGCATCGGTATTGGGCCCTTCATTAAGTTTACGCTGTTGCGTCCAATCTCCTTCGATAAGGTATTCTATCCGTCGGAATATCAATTCCATAAATATGGTCTGCGGACAGGTCCATCCACACCACACCCGTCCAAATACTGCCGTAAACAGGACGATACAGACCATGACAATCAACATGCCAAACACAAAAATGTGCAGGTCTTGCGGATAAAAGATGTTTCCAAAGATAGAGAACTTACGCTCTACGATATTGAACATCATGAAAGGATTGCCATTTATCCGTATAAACGGCCCCAAAAACAGGAACAGTAACAAACCATATCCCACCCACTGCCGGTAATTGTAGAATTTACCGGCTGGTTTTTTGGCATATATCCATGTTCTCTTTTTTCCTTTGGACGGCAGAACAGGATTATTATCATTCGCTACTGCTCCCATTTATTACCCTCTCTCTTTTTACAATACTACTATTTAGTGCAAGACATTTTCATGAGAAGGAGGTATCTCAAAAGGTCTGACAATCCATCTAATCGTCATTTCGACCAAAGGGAGAAATCTATGGATGAATTAAAATTAACTATTTTTTCAACAAGCTGAAAAAATGTCTAACTATAGATTTCTCGTCGTACCTCCTCGAAATGACGGCATGATTGACTTGTTAGCCTCCCATAGCCTTGTCTTGTACAGAATCTATTCATTCACAACTTCTTCGCCAGTCGGTCCCTCTCCGCTTCCACCGCCATACGTGACTTCTATACCTTCTGCGGCTTTGGCATTGGCCGGATTGGTGTCACGCAAGGTAATGATATAGCTACTTACTTCTGCAATCTGCGCCGGTGTCAACGTCTGCTCCCAAGGCACCATACCTTTTTCCGGAACGCCGTATTTTACGGTTTTAAATATATCTTTAATCTCTCCTCCATGTATCCAATGGCGATCCGTCAAGTTGGGACCGATGGTTCCTTCACCATTATTGCCATGGCACGCTGCACAGTTAGCCATAAATATAGCCTTACCTGCCGGGGCCAATGCTTCGTTGAACTCTACCGAACTCTCATCCACCAAGCTGGCTGACTGTGCCAAGTATTCCTGTTTTGCTTTTTCGGCCTGCGCCATCTCGTGCAGGTATTCCTGATCTTGATTCATTCCCCATCCGAACACATGGTAGACCAATAGATAGAAAAAACCAAATACAATAGTTCCATAAAACAAGGCATTAAACCAAAGAGGAACGGGATTGTCTAGTTCTACGATACCATCATATTCATGATCGATCATCAGATCCTTCTCTTCCTCTATAGGACGCAATCCCAATAGACCGATCCAAAAATTGTTCCATCTATCCTTTATACTTCTACGTGATGCGTGTGCTTTTTGTGCCTCTGTCTGCACGGCTTCGGGCATCGTGATCTGCAAGATCGAACGCAGCGCCTTTTGTATGACGATCGCAAAGATGAGCAGCGTCACCATGACGATCACAAACGTAATGATCAAAATATCCGTATAAATATTGCCTGAACCGGACAGCCAGTTCGAAACCGATGGAACGGCTGCCTCTGCTGCTAATAAATGTAAACTCATGATTTCTTTTGCTCTTCAGATGAATAATCGATTTGTTGCTCCGATTCATCAAATGGTATCTCCTTCATGTACTTGATATAGTCCTTTTTCATAAAGAACAGCATCAGCCCCACGGTCACAAAGAAGACGATGAATATCCACAGTGATACGATCAGATATATCTCGTCACCATGTAAACTTGTTATTTGCTTGAACATTTTCTCTCCTGTTTTTTTAATACAACCAATTCTATTGTTGACCTTCTACACTTGTCGTTTCTGTCTTAGGCTCGGCTTTGATATCCGTTCCCAATCGTTGCAAATAAGCAATCAAGGCAACAATCTCCCGGTCGGACTGCACTTGCACCTGGTTTGCCTCCAAATCCTTCGTAATCTCTGCAGCCTGCTTTTCAGCATCTGCCACAGCACTTTCTATTTGCTCATTTGTATACGGTACGCCCAAGATACGCATGGCATTCATCTTAGCCTTGAGTGTACTATTGTCCAGCTGTTGGTCGATCAGCCAAGGGTATGCTGGCATGATACTTCCCGGAGAAGTAATTGTCGGATCAAGCATATGGTCAAAGTGCCATTTGTGCGGATACTTGCCACCTATACGGTGCAGATCCGGACCGGTACGCTTCGACCCCCACAAGAAAGGCATATCGTACACAAATTCACCGGCCTTACTGTACTCACCATAGCGAGCCGTCTCTGAACGGAACGGACGTACCGTCTGCGAGTGACAGTTGACACATCCCTCTCGTATATACAGATCACGTCCTTGGAGTTCTAATGCTGTATAAGGCTGCACACTCTTGATCTTAGGCACATTGTTTTGGATGGTAAATGTCGGCACCATCTCCACAATACCTCCGATCAGGATCGCAATCAGCGCCAATACCATGAACAAGACCGGTTTGCGCTCCAAACGACGGTGTGAAGATTTTTCCATGGTTTTTACAGGTTCCAAAGCCGGAGCCTCCGCCGGTTCGTTTTCCTGCAATTTGCCAGCCTTCATTGTTTTGACAAGGTTGTACGTCATGATAATGACCCCCGTCAGGTAGAATGCTCCACCCAATGCACGCATCATGTGCATAGGCAGGATTTCCAAGGTAGTGGCTAAGAAGTTAGGATATTTCAATACACCTTCCGGAGTGAACTCTTTCCACATCAAACCTTGAACCACCGCAGCCCAATACATAGGGATCGCATAAAACAAGATACCGATCGTTCCTAGCCAAAAGTGTACATTGGCCAATTTTTTAGAGTACAATTCTGTTTTGTAAATACGTGGCAACAGCCAGTACAGGATCGCAAAGGTCATAAAACCATTCCATCCCAAAGCACCTACGTGTACGTGTGCGACGATCCAATCCGTGAAGTGGGCAATCGCATTGACTTGTTTCAACGAAAGCATAGGCCCTTCGAATGTAGCCATACCATAAGCGGTCAATGCTACAACCATAAACTTCAATATCGGTTCAGTACGTACCTTGTCCCAAGCTCCCCGCAAGGTCAATAGACCATTGATCATACCACCCCATGACGGAGCGATCAGCATCACGGAGAATACCACACCCAGGGACTGTACCCACGAAGGCAATGAGGTATAAAGCAAGTGGTGAGGACCCGCCCATATATAGATAAAGATCAATGACCAAAAGTGTAGGATACTAAGTTTATAGGAATATACCGGCCTGTTTGCCATCTTAGGCAAAAAGTAGTACATCATACCCAAAAACGGCGTAGTCAAGAAGAATGCAACCGCATTGTGCCCATACCACCATTGCACCAAGGCATCCTGCACACCGGCATAGACATAATAACTCTTCCACGCGCCAATAGGGAGCTGAATAGAGTTGACGATATGCAATACGGCCACGGTAACAAATGTTGCGATATAAAACCATACTGCTACATACATATGCCGCTCGCGACGCTTGATGATCGTACCAAACATATTGACACCAAAGACCACCCAAATAAGAGTAATACCCAAGTCGATCGGCCATTCCATCTCTGCATATTCATGTGATGTCGTGAAGCCCAATGGCAGGGTGATAGCCGACGCAACGATAATGAGCTGCCATCCCCAAAAATGTATTTTGCTCAAGATGTCGCTAAACATACGTGCCTTGAGTACCCGTTGTAAGGAATAATAGACACCCATAAAGATGGCATTGCCCACAAACGCGAAAATCACAGCATTGGTGTGTACCGGACGTACACGGCCAAAGGTGGTGTATTGCGTTAGAAAATTCATCTCGGGCCAGATCAATTGAGTCGCTACCAACAAACCGATAGACATACCCACGATACCCCAGACAATCGTTGCAATTGCGAAATTGCGTACAATTTTGTTGTCGTAATTAAACTGCTCTAAATACATTACTCTTATAGATTAATTTTTCCGATGTAAAAATAAGACACTTTGATGACATTCTTATGATATTTCTCGGCTAATAAATATGATATGTATCACTTTTAAATTTTGATATCCTTTTGGCTTTTATTCAGACCTCCGAAATTTTTTGAACCTTCATCAAGCTTTATTTTTTTCTAATCTTAACATATTTACTACCTTTACATCTTCTAGCCTGATAATCCTACTATGCACAGATATACAAACATAGATGAAAAGGATCTGCTACAATTATTGCAGAAAGGGGATGAAACAGCCTTTACACAGGTTTTTTATCAATTCCAACCTGCTTTGGTATTTTTTGCTAACAGGCTTTTATCCGGACAGGCATGTATAGATGCCGAAGAAATTGTTCAGGACACTTTCCTCAAACTTTTTGAAAGAAAAGGGACATTGGTTACCCTACAAAATGTCAAAGCCTTTCTCTACATTGTGACCAAAAACGCTTGTTTAGACCGTATAGCAAAAGAACAGACAAGACTGCGCCGGTTCGAAAAGTTCATAACCTCATTTGAAGAAAGCGAAGACACTATCTTATCCGAGATCGTATACGCCGAAGCGTTACGTGAGGTAAGTATGGCTATCGAGTTATTACCCGAAAAGTGCAAAGTGATTATGAAACAATTTTTTGAAGAGGGGAAAGATGCCAAAGAAATTGCCCAGGGGCTCAATATCACGGTCAGCACGGTCAACAATCAAAAGTCAAGAGCCATTTCTCTTTTAAAACAGCGCCTCTCAGGAGCCGGAATAGCACTTTTGTTACTATCTATTTAATTTTTTCAATATTCTTTTAGAGAGAAACCCATGTTTTCCCGTTTTTATGGGAAAGTACGACATGGAAAACCTAAATTTAGATAATGGCTTTGAAATAAGCGACATCCTACGTAAGTATGTTCAACACCAACCATTGGCCGAACAAGAAACAAAAATACTTGAGCAATGGTTGACAAAGAACGAGCGAAACAGGCATATCCTGGAATCTCTCGATAACGAAGATAAATTGGCTTCGTTGTTGCAACAATTCTACCAAACAGATACACAGGCACAGTTGGCAATCGTCAACCGTCGTATAACACAAAACCTCCGAATTAAGCAACTAAAACAATGGATGTCTATCGCGGCCTTGCTTGCAGTTGTCTTCGGTATCAGTCTGTGGATCTACAACGGTAGCCGAGACACATCGGATAAGGCAGATATACAACTCACAAGTGTACATGGCGAAGATATGTTGCCAGGCACCAACAAAGCCATGCTAACGTTATCTTCAGGTCAAACTATAAAATTGGACGAAGATAAATCCGGCATCGTAAGTACGACAAATGGGTTTTCCTATGAAGATGGTGCTAACATCGGTATACTCGAAAGTGCCCAATATGCTACCCTGTCCACTCCTATAGGCGGACAATACAAAATAACTTTACCTGATGGATCTATCGTATGGATGAATGCCGGATCATCGCTCGAATACCCACTACACTTTACTGGCAATCAACGACAGGTCAAACTCAAAGGAGAGGCTTTCTTTGATGTAAAACGAGACGTTTCCAAACCGTTCATTGTACAGACAGCCGGGCAACAGATCAATGTATTGGGTACTACTTTCAACGTCAAGGCGTATGTTGATGAAACCAAGACCACAACTACACTTCTGACAGGATTGGTCAGGATAACAATGGATGACGTTGAAAAAGAGGGAGCGAACAATAATCATTTTGTGATGTTACATCCTGGACAGCAAGCCGTACAAACAAATGGACAGTTTACAGTAGATGAGGTTGCTACAACCTATGCTGTCGCCTGGAAAGACGGGAATTTTACATTTAGAAACGAATCTTTGGCCAATGTGATGAAACAGTTGCAACGGTGGTACGGTTTCAGCGTGGATTATGACAAGCTACCTAAACTACATTTTACGGGTGGTATCAAACGTGATGTAACCCTATCACAGGTACTCAATATGCTGGAAGAAACCAGTACGGTCCGCTTTCAAATCAAAAACAAACACGTTTCCATCATAAAAAATTAATGCAGGCTTTGCAAGCACAATATAAAAGAGGAGAACAAGATTTTTATAAGAAATTCAATTGTAAAAAAATGAGTATAGAGTCATGTTTAATTAATTTGCGGCGTTTAAAATGTACCGTTTTTATTCTATTGGTCTGCATGCAGACCAGTATTGCTGCTTACTCGCAGCGCATCACGCTCAATGTACGAAATATACCATTAGAGACTGTGCTGGACAATATTCAGTCACAAACAGGATATCTGGTATTGTATAACAATGAATTGATAAAGAATGTGGGGAAGGTACAAGCCAACTTTCGCAATCTGGAGTTAAACGCAGCTATGCAAGCCATCTTGCAGGGACTTCCATTAACCTATGACATTCAAGGAAAAACGATACTGATCAAGCCATCTCCTGCCTCCCAAAATGAAGCGAACCGTGCACAAACCATCCAGGAACGTATATCGGGCAAAGTCGTCAACGAAAAAGGAGAACCCCTATCGGGTGTTTCCGTCGGTACGATAGATCGGACCGCTAGTACCCAAACAAATCAACAAGGCAACTTTGAACTGAACGGGATCACGGGAAATGCCGTATTGCGTTTTTCCATGTTGGGCTACCAACGTGTGGAGTACCCGGCAAATAAACTGCCTTCGCCCATCATCCTGATACAGGAAATCAGTAATCTTGATGAAATCATCGTCACGGGATATGGTGTACAGCAACGGAGAAGTATCACCGGAGCGATGTCGACAGTGAAAGGTGAAGACTTCGAAAACATGCCTGTCCAATCCCTGGATAAAGCAATACAAGGACGGGCAGCAGGTGTATTGGTACAAACCTCCACAGGTGTACCCGGAGGAGCTACCCGCATCAATATCCGGGGAGTAGGATCTGTCAATGCCGGGGTGGAGCCCATGTATATTGTGGACGGTGTGCAGTTGAATAGCGATGCACCCAGTAGCCGGACCTCTACCAACCCACTGGCCTATATCAATCCGAATGATATCGAATCCATCGAAATATTGAAAGATGCAGCCGCATCTGCTATCTATGGTGCCCAAGCCGCCAATGGCGTAATTTTGATCACGACAAAAAAAGGAAAAGCAGGCAAGGCCCGGTTTAACCTAAACTATTATGAAGGAATTTCTGCCCCCATCAAAAGAATGGATGTCCTGAATAGCCAGGATGCAATACTACTGCGTCAGGAAGCCCTGCTAAACAACAACCCCAGTCTGAGTCCTGCCGCAGCTCTGGCTCAGGCACTGACCGACATGGGCGTACGGCCTGACCTGACTGAAGAAGAATTAGCAACATTGCCTACCTATGATTGGCAAGGAGAGGCATTTAAAACAGGAAATGTACGCAACATAGAATTCAATACCTCAGGAGGTACGGATAAATCAAGCTTTTATCTGTCGGGTTCCTATAATAAGCACCAGGGGAATGTAACTAACATAGACTTTCAGCGTGGAAATTTCAAGATGCGGCTAAATCAGGAAGTCACATCCAGGTTGCATCTGGATGCCGGAGCCAACCTAAGCATGATCACCCAAAACGGCAACACAGGATCTCAAGGAAGCACAACAGGATCTGCTGCTCCACAATACACAGCTTCTTATATGCCTCCCACCGTGCCTATATACAATGAAGACGGCACATTCAATGCTTACGAAGGGATGCCTGGCACAGGTTTCAATCCCATACAGGCGGCCACTGTAGATGACAACATCGTGCGCCAACGTGCGTTGATTGGCAATTTCTCTGCCTCTTACAAAATACTGGACAATCTGACATTCAAATCTTTCTACGGAATAGACTACCGTTTTATCCGGGCCGACTATTACCGCGATCCACGTACACCCAATGGCGCGACCTGGAATGGATATTTGATTGACGATAATACGGAAAATGTAAATTTCACCACCAACCAGGTATTAAATTACAATACCAAGATCAGCAGCAATCATAGTATCTCAGCCTTGTTAGGTGCCGAATACAGAAGTGATGTCCGCGAATACGAATCAGCCAGAGCAAATAATTTCCCTACCTATCAATTCCGCACCAATCAATCGGCAGCCGAACCTTATTCGGTCACGGGTTCATGGAGCGGTAGCCGAAGATTGGGTTTTTTCGGACAAGCCAACTATGATTATAAGAATAAGTTGTTCCTGTCTGCCGTAGCACGTTATGACGGTTCATCCCGTTTTGGCGCTAACAACCGTTTTGGATTTTTCCCAGGTATTTCAGCAGGATGGGATATGGCCAAAGAACAATTTCTCGAACAGGCAAATTGGGTGGAACAATTAAAACTTCGTGCCGGATACGGAGTAGTGGGCAATGATCAAACCAACAATGTATCTTCACGGGGATTCTATCAGGGTGGAACACGTTACAATGAAAATGCGGCCCTTCGCTTACAAACTCTGGAAAATCTGGAATTTGGTTGGGAACGAAATGTGTCCGCCAATATCGGTTTGGACTTTCAGGTACTCAAAAGCCGTATTTCGGGAACCATCGAAGCCTTTCACCGTACAAGCGAACAATTGCTATTCAACAGACCTTTACCCGAAACCAGCGGTTTCAGCAATGTGGATGATAATTTAGGACGAGTCGTCAACAAAGGTCTCGAAATAGATTTCAATACGGTTAATGTATCTGCCAAAGATTTCCAATGGCGCACCAACTTCAATATTGCCTTTTTGCACAATGAACTCAAAGAGCTATATGATGGTTTGGATGCAACTTCCAATACTGTTCGCGTGGGGTACCCGCTGAAAATATGGTACCGTGCCCGATACGCAGGGGTCAACTCGGCAAACGGACGTTCGATGTGGTATGATGCCAACGGCAACATTACCTATTCCTTGTCTTCTGCAGACAATGTACCTACTAAAAAGGGATGGCAGTCCGATTATTTTGGTGGGTTGACCAATACTTTTTCTTACAAAGGATTCGAGTTGAGCACACTGTTCCATTTTGATATGGGACGTTACATGGCCAATACCATGTACCAGGTCTGGTACAACGTTATGAGCAACCCGGGCAGAAATACCTTACAGGAGCTTTATGACGAACGATGGACGACTCCGGGACAAATCACGCATATTGCAAGACCTGTTTCGGGAGGAGCGGAAAGCAACAGCAGCACCAGAAGTTCGGCGACGACCCAATTCCTCCACGACGCTTCGTTTATCCGTTTACGTGAAATTACGTTAGGGTATCAATTCCAGCCGGATTTATTGAGCAAATTGAAATTCTCCCGATTACGGGCATATATTACTGCGGTCAACTTGCACACTTGGACCAAATGGATTGGGTATGATCCTGAATTTGCCGTATACGGATCAGTTGAAAACAATAGCGGGATTGTTCCACAAACCATGAGTGTGACAGCCGGTATTCAAGTTGGATTTTAACAGGTAATCAAAATGAACACATATATCAAGAAATCAATGATCATAGCCTGTTTTGCAGGAAGCATAATATTGTCCTCCTGCGACAGGATATTAGACGTTACACCCAAACAATCTATCGATTCGCGTATAGCGCTCGAAAGTCCCGAAGCGATCAGGGCTTCATTAAATTCGGTCTATGCCTATCTCAGGCAGACCAGTCAGTATGGAAGGGATCTGATTGCCATACCCGAACTATTGGCCGATAATACGGATCATACGAACAATCCTACCGAATTGTACAGTCACTTCCGCAATCAGCCGGGGGCGCACATGGGTATATGGGGCAGCAGCTACTCGGCGATCAATGAGATTAATAACATACTCCATGTGTTGGAGAACCCGCCTACAGGGGTCAGTAATGAGTTTAAAGAAAATATAGCCGGACAAGCTCATTTTCTCCGGGCCTTGTACTACCACAATTTATCCAAGATATACGGATACGATCCAAAAGCCAGTGTGGATGAAGTCAACTACGGTAGCGTTCCGTTGATGTTAGCCCCTGTACTAAACACAGATCAGGTAACCTATCCATCTAGGGCCTCGGTAGAAGATATCTATACCTTGATCTATGAAGATCTGGAAACGGCATATAATCTTCTAAACGGTAAGACCGTAGATGCTTCCAATCCTGAATACTATGCCTCAGCTGCTGCTGCAGCAGCCTTATTTTCCCGTGTGGCCCTTTATAACGAAGATTACGATCGTGTCATTACTGAGGCAGCGTCAGCACTGGAATTGATCAGCGGCAAATTCATGACCAATAGCGCATATATCGCGGGTTGGCGTCAGATGAAACTACCCGAGTCCATATTTGAGGTCGTTTTTCATTTGGGTGATTACGCCGACCCCGTCAACGAATCCTTACGGGTAACCTTCACTTCGCGTCAAACGCTGAATGCTACTGCATTTTCCAATCGTGGCAACGTCGTCGTAGGTGCTGATCTTTATGGCAGATATGCCTCCAATGATGTACGCAGAGGCCTTTTTATGAATGGGTTGGGAAGAAATGCCAGTCGTATAGAAATCACCAAATTCTTGAGCCGAAGCGCCATAAACCATGACAACGTACCTGTTATCCGTGTCTCCGAAGTTTACCTGAATCGGGCAGAAGCTTATGCCAAATCCAATCCCGCCCAGGAAGACCTCGCAAGGCAGGACGTGAATGTGATACGCGAGCGTGCCGGACTTACGCCTGTTACGACCAACCTTTCGGGGCAGGCCCTTATCGATGAGATATTGTTGCAAAGAAGACTGGAATTGGCTTTCGAAGGACATCGTTTCTTTGACCTTAAACGTCAGGGGATGGACATCATCAAACCCATAGGAAACGTACGCTTTGACGAACCCCGCATATTGGCTCCCCTGCCATATACGGAAACACAGCGTAACACTAATTTGAAACAGAACTTTGATTTTTAAGTTTGACGATTAAAATACATTGAAAATGATTTTAACACCGATAAAAATAGCAAAACGTATAGGCACTTTATGTACTATACTGTTGGTTTTGTCTACCTTGACTTCCTGTTTCAAGGATTTCACGGAAGATTTTCTGTTCACAGAAAAAATGATCGAAATAGATGCGGCGACCTGGGAAAGCAAGGCACCCGGCAAAACCTATCCGATAAAAGGACCTTATGAAAAAGGCATAGGTACCCAAACTTTTCAGGTCAATCTGATCGGCGGCCTTATGGCCACAGATCAAACCGTAAGCTACCGTATCGTACCGGAGGAAACGACGGCAGTCGAAGGAGTCCATTATAACCGGCCTAATAACGGTAACTTTGTGATCCCTGCAAACAGCACTACCGGTTACCTGCCATTAGAGATTCTGGATTTTCCTGCAGAATCCGGTACACATACCCTCGTCGTAGAATTGATTGGCAACGATCAAATCAAAGTGAGTGAAAACTACAAACGATTGGGTGTATCTATCCTACTGACTGGCCCACCCAGCGAAGAACATGCATTGCACACACAGTTAGGACCGGACAGTTACTTCAACAGTATCTATTTTGATCCACTGAATCCGCACATTCCTGCCGATATCAGACAGCGCCTCGAACAATCGGCAGCTAACCTGCTTGCTCAAGCACCAGGGACAGGCAACGAGCCGCGTAGATTACAAAATATGTATATCTATTTTGGCAACGATAATTTAGTGACCGTAGTCGCACAATATTATGGCGGAGGAGGTGGGAGCCTTACATCCGGACCCATCGCGACATGGACCTATGAGATGGTATTGGATGCCCAGGGTATCGGCAGACTTGAGTTTAAAGAAGCTAACGGCAATGGTAATTCACAACGAACCAATTTCTTCCCGATCCTAGGCGATTATCTGGAAAAATATGAGTTCAAGGTAGATTGGGTAGATCCGGCCATCGCTACACCTTCCCGTCCGGAAGTACAGTTGGGTGGATTGTTCCGCACGGATGATCCGACTTCATATATCTTGGGACCGCTAGCGACTTTAAATGCTACGGGTACAATCAGACCGTTCCCTTCCTCGCCAGTGATGCACGATCTCTTTACAGACGGTAGCGGAGGATATTATACGACCCTGTATATCGATCCGGCTTCGCCTACACAATCATCTGCTTTCCAAACACGTTGGCAAGAGGCCTATGATCTCATTTTGAATGTAGGTACTAATCCTCCGACCGACGGACCGGGACGGGAATTACACAAGATGATGCTGTACTTCAACCCGACTTTCAATTTTCAGGATGTACAGATCATCAATTATTACTATACTTCGACAGGAGGAAAATCTTTTGGTCAACTGCGATTCCAATGGAGAGTGGACTATGATGGCCGAGTCAAACCATTTACATTCATTTTCCAAAGTGCTAATGGTAGAGTCTCCCGCGGACCACAACTCATCGACAATTTCCTCATGACAACAGAGTTTGCGATGACCCGTACAGGAGATCGGATCCGATTCACAAGCGTAGACGATCCATCGGTGTATTTTGAAGGGGAGCTTAGCAATCATCCCTTGAATGTCAATACTTTTTGGCCGGAATAAGAAAAGTAAACTATATTAAAAAAATAACAAGGAGGAGATATGTTTATAAACAGAATGAAGGTAATCATACTGATTTTTGTAGGGATAATTGGCTTAGGGGCTTGCTCAAAAGAGAACAATCCCCCTGCCCAGCCACCAAGTGGTGACGGGATAACCAAAGTGGATGATATGGTCTATCGGTATATGAGCCAGAATTCCGTACCGGGAGCAACGTTGGCCGTATCACGCAATGGTAAGCTGGTCTATACCAAAGCCTATGGCTTTGCCGATAGAGAAAGTGGCGAACGTATGAACGTGAATACCCGATCCCGGATATCCAGTATTTCAAAAACGGTAACAGCCATTGCCATCATGAAACTGATGGAGGAAGGCAAATTGAATTTGGACGACAAGATATTTGGCACCGGTGCCCTTTTAGGTAATGATTTTGGCACACAGCCCTATAAAACACACATCACCAGCCTCACGGTCAAGCACTGCCTCTCGCACCATGTGGGTGGATGGGGCAATGCCAGCAATGACCCTACGATGAGGAATCCGAGTATGGATGCCACACAATTGATCTCAGACATCATTAACAACGTGCCGCTAAGCAACGCTCCGGGTACAAGCTATGCCTATTCCAACGTGGGATTCATGATATTGGGCAGGGTCATCGAAAAGATCAGTGGTAAGAGCTATGAGCAATATGTCAAAGATGAAATCCTCAGCCCTATCGGTATCACGACCATGGAGATCGGTGGCAACACTTTGGCCGATCAAAAAACCAACGAGTCCAAATATCACAATACCAGTGCTTATACCGGTAATTTTGCGCGACGGGATGCCAATGGAGGCTGGATCGCCACAGCGACGGATTTAGTGCGTTTGTTTGTGCGTATCGATGGATCTGCAACAGTTCCCGATATACTGCAAAACACGACTTTACAGACCATGACCACACCGCCTTTCAACTATCAGAATTATGCGTTGGGCATCACACTCAACGGAAGTACATGGTCGCATGGTGGTTCTTATTCTGGGAGCAGAAGTCATTGGTTACGCACAGGGTCAGGCTTTGTAGCGGCTATCATGGTGAATGGCGATGCCAATGCCAACAACTTACAGACATTGCTTGAAAATATCGTTGCTGCATCGGTAGAATGGCCTAATGAGGATTTGTTTAAATAAAAAACTAAAAATGATAATCAAGCAATACAAAGTTTTACTCGGTCTATTGTTATGTGTGCCTTTTTGTTCTAAAGCACAAACCTTACAGGACACATTGAACAAGATTGACGCCCTGTTTGAGCATGTAAACCAACAGACACCGGGAGTATCAGTGCTGGTAAGCCGTAACGGACAAATCCTGTACCACAAGCATAAAGGGATGGCTGATCTGGAACACAGTACACCGATTACCGACAGTACACGCATAGAAGCCGGATCCGTTTCCAAACAATTTACGGCGACAGCCGTATTGATACTCGTCCAGGATGGTAAAATAGGGTTGGACGACGATGTCCGTAAATATATCCCTGAGCTACCCGGTTATGAAAAGACCATCACAGTGCGACATCTGCTCAACCACACCAGTGGGCTGAAAGATTGGGGCGTAGTAGCTTCTTTGGGTGGTTGGCCCCGCGGTACACGCGTATACACGAATGAACTTGCCCTAAACTATATCGTCAAACAGCCTACCCTGAATAATGTTCCCGGAGATGAATATTTGTACAGCAATTCCAATTATACACTTTTGACACTTATCGTAGAACGTGTTTCTGGGAAAAAACTGGCAGATTTTACACAGGAACGTATCTTTAAACCCTTAGGTATGCATGCGACGAGCTGGCGCACGGATTTTCAGGATATCGTACCCCATCGGGCAATCGGCTATGACAAAACAGGTCGTCAATATCAGACAGTCATGCCCTTTGAAAATACGTATGGCCATGCCGCACTGCTGACTACAGTAGCCGATCTGGACAAGTGGAATACCAGTTGGAAGAATAGTCCATTGGGTGGTGATCGACTGCTTAAGCTACGTATAGAACGTGGCGTATTGAACAATGGAGATACTATCAGGTATGCCGGGGGAGTGTTCGTTGACACCTATAATGGCCATCCGATGGTCAGCCATACCGGTGCCACAGCGGGTTATCGTGCCGTATTGTCCTATTTTCCCGAAACATCCCTTTCCATCGTCTATCTCTCCAATGATGCCAGCTTACCCACCTCTAAAATGGGCAACGGTATTGCTGCTATATTTTTTGGCAAAAAACAAGCAATATCCGCAAGTGAAAAAAAAATAAGCGAAATACCGAAGTATCTGTTAAGCCATACGGAATTAATGGAGTTTCAAGGCCGTTATGTAAGTGCGGCGTGTGAGGGTGAGCTTGTGGCTACCATTGAAAATGAAACTACTTTGACGATGACCTCCAAATCCAACAGAAAAAGGAAATTGAAACCCACTGCCAAAGATATGTTTTCACAAGGCGCAGAAACTAGTTTTCTTTTCAAAAGAGACGAACAAGGGAAGATCAAAGGCTTTTATGTAAGTGTCCCACGAGCCAGAAATGTGTGGTTCGAACGCGTAGACAACTAAATAAGGAATATTACGAAAGATACTTTAATATGAAAACATATATCGGACTAAGGTCTTTACTTATACAAGGATGGATAGCGCTTTTGGCTCTACTTTTTGCATGTGACAGTCCAAACGGAAACTCATCTTCTTCTTATCGTGTCGCTGTTGCAAGTTTTATGCATGAAACATGCACTTTTTGTCCGGGCGAAGAACCCGGTATCGAAGATTGGACATATAGAGGTGCCCCGTTAAAGGGTGATGAAGTCCTGCACGGAGCAAAAGACTGGGAAAGCAACGATTATATCCAGGGATTTGTCCAGCAAGCCAAACAGTTTGACAATATGTCACTTATCGGTCTTTCGAGTCCACGAGATGTATTCGGAGGCTCGTCCAGAACATGGAATAAGCAAGAGGCATTTGACCATTTCGTAAATTTGATGTTGGAAGATCTCAAAGCCGCTTTACCCGTAGACGGTGTATTCTTAGCTTTGCACGGCGCTATGGCCGTCAGAGGCATTGATCGTCCCGAAGCCGAGATAGCTAAGCGTTTTCGGGAAGTTGTAGGACCAAATATACCCATTGTAGCCACCTTTGACCTGCACGGCAATGAAGATCAGGACTTCCTGAAATGGGCGGACGGCACCTTTGTGACCAAACGTTTTCCGCACTACGATTCATACGCACAGGGAGAACGTGCCGCACGTTATATCCATCAGATGATGCGCGGTGAATACCATCCAACAAAAGCCGTCAAACAAGTACCTATATTGACCGCTACCGTGCTACAATGGACGGGGCAATCGCCTATGATGAATATCATGGAACGGGCTAGACGGTGGGAAGACGAATACCCTGGTGCATACGTCAATGTATTTCTTGGTTTTCCTTGGTCGGATGTACCGGATGTCGGAACCTGTGTACAGGTCATGACCAACAATGACCAAACGCTGGCAGATAAGATTGCAGATGACATGGCTGAATTTATCTGGCGTGTGCGTCAAGGCTGGAGCCAAGGGGAGTTTCTACAACCCGAAGAGGCTGTAAAACAAGCACAACAGGCCATTGTCAATGGTAAAACGCCTGTCATCCTCGCCGATTATTGGGATCGTCCCGGAGATGGCACATGGACCCTCCACGAACTCATTAAGCAACGAACAAACAAAGTATTATACGCCGCTCTGACAGATGTACATGCTTTGGAGGAAATCTGGAACAAAAATTTACAACCCGGTGCCTCCTTCGATATGTCTGTAGGTGGATATACGGGCGAACAAGCAGGAAAACCTGTCCATATTGCCGGAAAATTGGTTTGGAAAGGTGCCGTTTGGGGTTATGATCGCGTGGCGGCTATAGCATTTGGCGACGGTAATATTTTAGTACTCACTCCAGGGTATCAGCAGTGTATCACTCCCGAAGAATTGCAATTTGGGCCCGTGAATCCAGATGATTACGATGTCATCGTGCTGAAAAGCCGTGTCCACTTCCGAAGAGGCTTTGATGAGACGGGATATGCCCCGAGTATCTTCATTGTGGATGCACCCGGTGACTGGTTTGGCACGACAAGATTGGAAGCCTTGAAATACAACAATATCCATATCAAGGATTTCTATCCTTTTGGAGAGGTAAAATTTCCATAGGTATCTACTAAAAACAAACAGGAGGGTACCTAAAAGCTTATCATGCCGTCATTTCGAGGAGGTACGACGAGAAATCTATGGCTAAGCATTTATTTTTTAACTTTTTGAAAATAAGTCGATTAAATTTCACCCATAGATTTCTCTCTTCATTCGAAATGACGATTAGATGAATTGTCAGACCTTTTTAGACAGCCCCTTTCATAATGTAACAAAACCGCAACATTGGGAAATTGACTCACCCCCTGTTAAACCCTCGATACATTCGTCCTGTCATACCACCACAATGACGTTTAACTAAAAAGGTATAGACATGAAAAAGGGGTTCATCGCATCAATCATAACGGCAGCCGTTATAGTGCTACTCAGTATTTTTGCCCTACCAAAAGCAAATGCCCAAGGTTACGGAGCGGTATCGTTCGATCTTTTCTACGACGAACTATCCCCTTACGGCTTTTGGGAGAACGACCCAAACTACGGTGACATTTGGTTTCCGAACGTTCCTGCGGGCTTCCGTCCATACAATACCAACGGATATTGGGTCATGACCGAATATGGCAACACCTGGGTCTCCAACTACGATTGGGGTTGGGCACCTTTTCATTACGGCAGATGGGTCTATACCTCTTATAGAGGCTGGGGATGGATTCCAGGGTATGAGTGGGGCCCCGCATGGGTAGAATGGCGCTCCGGCAATGGTTATTATGGCTGGGCTCCGATGATGCCCCGCGTAGGTGTGCATGTCTCCATAGGCATTCCGGTCAACTTGTGGATATTTGCCCCGACAAGACATATCTTTGCCCGTGACGTATACCGCTATTGCTATGTGGGTCGGAGGAATATCTATAGCCGTACGACCATCATCAACAATACATACATCGTAAACAACCGCCACTATTATGGCGGACCTTCACGTAGGGATATGGAACGGACCACCGGTCGCCGTGTCTCTGTACACAATGTACGTCAATCCGAACGTCCGGGGGCTTCCCGTACAGACAGACGCTCCGTATCGATCTATAGACCCGATATGGACCGTAACAGATCGACATCACGACGCACGGAAGGAACTACGCGTGAAACCCGTGGCAATGAACGTATTTCCTCCAATAGAAACAATCAAGGCACGACCCGCAGAGCTGACAATAGACAGTCTGCTGACATCAGCCGTACAGATAGAAATACCCGGTCTGCCGAAAGTAACCGGGCCAACAGCAACAACACATCGAGGCGTGAGCTCTATATTGACAAGGACGGACGCGCGACCATGCGGGATGGCAATAATAACAACCGCTCGCGTCAAACCGAAAATACCGAACGGAACGCTACCCGTCCCGCTGAAAGACAGGTAAACCGTCAAACCGAGCAAAGGCGACAACCGCAGGTGCAAAGAAACGAACAACGGGAAAACCGTGCTCAAAACAGAGGAGGCAACGTAGAAAGGACCTCTCCTCCCCGTTCGTCTACACCACAAAGGCAGGAAAGAAATACACAACCGGAACGCACACAGCAGCAGCCTGCACGCCAAAGAGCTAATACACAACCCGTACATCAAGCTAGCAGCAGCAGATCCTCCGGCAACAGTGTGACACGTCAAAGAACAAATGCTCCACAAGCACAACAGTCCGGTAGCAGAAATTCAAGCATCACGCGCCAGAGCACTCCCCGCGTCGAAAGAAGCAGCTCGGCAACGCGCTCTTCGGGTAGTGCAGCTTCTTCAAACCGTGCAGGAAGAAGCAGCGAACGCAGCAGCTCCGGAAGAAGATAAATGTTTATGGTTTTTTTGTTTAATTGAAATGTTGAAAGCGGGTAAGATTAAAATCTTACTCGCTTTTTTTGTAGATATTCCCTAATATTACATAAAAAACAACATGAGTATGGTCAGACTTCATTCCCTATTGGACAATGATTTTTACAAGTTCACGATGCAATATGCCGTGATCAAGCTCTTCCCTCGAGCCCAAGCCCGCTATCAATTTATTAATCGGGGCAAACACCAGTACCCTGCGGGTTTTGATGTCTGTCTTCGCGAGGCTATTGATCAAATGGCAGAGCTCCGCCTCACTCCTGCTGAAAAAGTATTCTTTGCGGATACCTGTCCTTATATAGATCCCACTTATTTTGATTTTCTACAAGGCTATCGCTACGATCCAAATGAAGTCGTCATCAAACAAAAAGGGTCGGAGCTTTCTGTCCATATCGAAGGCTATTGGTATCGTACAATATTGTGGGAGGTCCCCATTATGGCCTTGATCTGCCAGCTTTACTACGAGATGACAGGGTCGCAACGTGTTTCGGATGAAGAGGTGACGAGTATTGTCACGCAAAAGATGGACAAATATGACACCCTACATATTACGATTGCTGATTTTGGCACACGTAGACGGCATTCGTACGATGTACACGATCTGGTCATCCAGACCTTGAAAAACCATCCTTCATCTACTTTTATAGGTACCAGCAACGTACATTTTGCCATGAAATACAAGACCAAACCGATCGGTACACATGCCCACGAATGGTTTATGTTTCATGCGGCCAAATACGGTTACAAGATGGCCAACCTACTTGGGCTGGAGCATTGGGCAGATGTGTACCGAGGCGATCTGGGCATAGCCCTTTCAGACACGTACACAACAGAAGCTTTTTTCAAACAGTTTGACAAAAAACTCACCAAACTGTTTGACGGGGTACGGCACGATAGTGGTGACGCTATTGAATTTGCCGAAAAAACCATTGACCACTACCGTAGCAAAGGTATCGATCCTTTGTCGAAGACCATTATTTTTTCGGACGGACTGGATTATGAAAAAGTAGAAAGAATTGTCCATTTTTGCGAAGGCAAAATAGGCCATTCCTTTGGGATAGGCACGGACTTTACAAATGACGTGGGTTTACCCCGGATGAACATCGTCCTTAAAATGACCGAAGCCCAGCCGGATGAGGATGAATGGACACCGGTCATCAAACTATCGGACGAGCCTATGAAACACACGGGCAGTCCCGAAGAAATCGAGATGGCCATCAAATACCTGCAAATCGATGAACACGCATAGAGATGTCTACGGAGAAGCATTATATGATTATTATCAACATGAAAAATTAGCTGCTCCATTGCTGCTCCATAACTCGTATGGCGAGGCTGAAGAAATGCCCATAGAGGTTTTCTTTAAAGAAGAGGAAGATTTTCCAGAGCTGGAGTTTATTGCACTTTCACTTTGTGATGGAAAGATCTTGGATGTAGGAGCAGGAGCAGGAGCTCATGCTTTGTACTTGCAACAAAAAGATTTTGACGTTACCGCTCTTGATCTATCGGCAACAAGTTGCCATATCTTACAGCAACGAGGTATACAGAAAGTTTTACAAGGCGATATTTTTGAATTAAAAGATCAAAAGTACGACACGCTTCTGTTTTTGATGAATGGCATCGGTTTGGCCGGGACAGTGGAGAGATTCAAGAAACTACTTGCACATTGCAAGACTTTACTGACAGACAAAGGGCAACTGCTCTTTGACAGTTCGGATATTTCGTATCTGTACGAGGATTTCGGCATACCTAAGCCTTCTCACTATCTTGGTGAGATCAGCTATCAATACGAGTATAACGGGCAACGGGGCACCCCTTTTCGCTGGCTCTATCTTGATCAAGGGACACTCATTAAGATTGCACACGAGGAAGGTTGGGTCGTACAGATCTTGTTCGAGGATGAAAGCGATCAGTATCTTGTGCGTATGGAAGTGATAAAAGAGCAAGGATTAAAGAACAAGGAGCAAAGACACTAAACAAATATCTTTGCTCCTTTATCCATTAGTCCTTCATCTATTCATGTCCTTCTGTACCGTCAGCACCGTGTGCATGACCATGTGACAGCTCTTCAGCAGTAGCGGGACGTACAGCTAAGATCTCGATATCAAAGTTCAACATCTTGCCAGCCATAGGATGATTTAGATCTGCTACAACCGCTTCAGGAGTGACTTCGATGACTACTGCACGAAATTGGTTACCTTGGTTGTCCTGCAAAGGAAGTACTTCGCCAACAGGAGGCAAACCCATTTCGGCAAACATATCTGCCGGCAATTGTGCGATCGCTCTATCGTCTCTCTCACCATAAGCGTCTGCTGCTTCCAGCTGGAAAGAGGTTTTGTCTCCGACAAGAAGTCCGCCAATGTTTTCTTCAAACTTCGGAAGCATCATCCCCGCACCGTATAAAAAAGTAAGTGGATTGTCAGTTGTTGTCTGTTCTACAAACGTTTTTTCACCATTTGCCTCAACAGTATGAAGCGTGTAATTCAACGTGACGACGTTGTTGTTTTCTATTGCCATTTTGAGTTGTTTATGCGGGAGTGTTCCCTATATTATGATTTAATTAATTCAATGAGCTGTGCAATCGACTCTTGCGGAAGACTACAGGTTCTGTGACGACAAAGGTAGGCTTTTGATTCCAAACCTTCTTTATCCATTAACAAAGGAAGTGAACTTTTTGTTCCGCCCAATGTGATTTTGTTGGGGATATATTGGGTCAAATCCAATTCTCTGCGCCATTCTTGGGCGTCATTTCCCATTAAGGCGATTTCATTCGTACCATAGTGATATTCCAATAACTGTATACCCCAGTTAGAATAGGCAGAACCATAGCTTTTGATATATGGAAAGACATTGGCAAAGACCTGATCGGCAATAGTAGTGTATTGGTCCTGATCAAACAGTATCCCTAACTTATATAACTGACGAACAATGGTCGAAGAAGACGCAGGAATAACGTTGTCCATGATCTCACTTTTGCGCGCAATAAGTTCTTCTGCGTCAGTCGCGGTGTAGTAAAATGTTTTTGCTTCGGCATCATAAAATGAAGCTATTGCTTTGTCGGTTAACCCCTTGGCCTCCAAAAGCCAATTTTCATCAAACGTCGCTTCGTACAAAGCAACAAATGCTTCTATCGTAAACGCATAGTCATCCAAAAAAGCGAATATCTGCCGGTTTTGGTCGGCAGGTTGATGCAGGAGCCTGTTTTCATGACAACAGTCTGTTTGTATGAATCGAGCTATACCTAAGGCCAGCTCAAGGTATTCCGAATGATCAAATACACGGTAGGCATCCACCAATCCTTTCAGCAACAAGGCATTCCACGTGGTCAGCTGCTTGTTGTCCCTCGCAGGACGAACTCTTTTGGATCTATAGGTCAATAGTTTGGTCTTGATTTCTTTGAGATATTGTTCCCATTCCTCTTCTGTAAACCCTGCTTCCCGGATGAGATGATGATTGTCGGGATTTACAAATGGAATATTGATCTGCTCTTCTGCCCAATTTCCACTTTGGGTCAGGTTGAAATATTGCCTGGCCAGATCGGCATCTGTCCCCAACACATCCAACTCTTCGTATTCGAACGTATAAAACTTGCCTTCTATCCCTTCACTGTCGGCATCCAATGCGGCGTAGAAACCACCATTCCTGGCCAACATTTCCCGCTGTGCCCAAGCAATGGTCTCTTGGACAACCTGTTTGTACAAGGAGTTAGGTCGTTGTTGATAGGCTTCGCTATAAAGGCTGATGAGTTGTGCATTGTCGTACAGCATCTTCTCAAAATGTGGAACGTGCCACTTTCCATCGACCGAATAACGGGCAAAACCTCCCCCGATATGATCGTAAATTCCCCCATTGGCAATCTTTTCCAATGTAAAATGCACATGATCCAGAACGTCCCGATCTTTGGCCAGTACTGCGTAGCGTAAAAAAAATAGCCAATTGTTGGGCAACGGGAATTTAGGCACACGTTTATATCCGCCTTCCTTTGGATCGAATTGTTCTCTCCAAGGATGTACGACGTCCTGTATGTCACGCAAGGTGTATTGTTCGGGAATCTCCGCTATCGGTAAACGTTCGGCTTGATGGATACCGGTCGTCAGTCTTTCGGCATAGTCAATGGCTGTTTCGGGTGTTTCTTCCCACATTTGGGCGATTTGCAATAAGACGTTTTGCCAGTCCTGCGGTCTGAAATAAGTTCCCCCATATATCGGCCTACCATCAGGCAGACAAATCACATTCAATGGCCAACCGCCCGAATTGGTCATCAACTGTACGGCAATCATGTAGATCTGATCAATGTCGGGACGCTCTTCGCGATCTACCTTGATCGATACATACAGTTTGTTCATCGTCTGTGCGATAGCTTCGTTTTCAAAACTTTCGCGTTCCATGACATGACACCAGTGGCAAGCCGAGTAACCTATGCTGACGACAACAAGTTTATTCTCTTTCCTGGCCAGTGTAAGGGCTTCCTCTCCCCAAGGCATCCAGTTCACCGGATTGTGTGCATGCTGAAGGAGATAGGGGGAAGTTTCGTTTTGTAGTTTGTTTGCCATGTAAGACAAAGGTAGGAAATAAATGGTAGAGACGTAAGATCGGGTCCGCGATAGTTGAGGTAGAGGTATATTAATTTTTTATGATCATGATAAACGGAGGAATAAATTAATCAATTTTTCTTTGTGCTCAAGCCACACAGGCTCCTACTTTTTTTCCGCAAAAAAGTAGGCAAAAAACTCGCCGCTTTGGACATTTGACACAATGGTAGTGCTTCCACCTGCTATTGTCAAATCTCCGGAGGCGGCATTTTTAGGGAATGTAAGGATAGTGCTTGCAATAGAAAACCATAGTTCTTTGGGGAAGTGCTTTCTATCCAAATAGTTTGCAGATGCCGTATTGATGTACAGGTAAAGGAATCCTTTGTGGATAGCGAACCGCCCATTCCATCAGCAGCGGCAAAAATAGCCCTGCAACGGGGGGGACTGTGAGGTGGGATGCCCCTGGCTCCGTTCAGTTTTGTCGATGGGACCGTGTGCAATGGCCTTGGGGAGACAAAACCAAGGGCAGTAGTTGCAGGGCTATTGCGTATAGGGTTTGTGTGACAAGCTGCCTTGGAATGGGCAAGCACCTTGGTCCTTGGGTGCTTCCAAGGACTAGGCCTCCGCGGCCATTGAGCGGTATGAAAGTGATAAAGAAAACCTCCGTTTAATTTTATCAATAACATTAAGATACTGTTATCCTTTTATCTACTCAGTAATAACTGTTTTTAAAGTTGCCGTACCTCCGGACAGGTCCTTGAAATCAAGGCCCTCCTCTAATTCGAGGATAGCAACATGGGATGTTTTGAGATCAACGTATACATTGGTCAGGTAAGTAGTCAATTCGGATATGCCGGGATTGTGCCCAAATACCAACAGGGTGTCCACGTCCATGGATGTTTTGTTGATCGCATGTAGGATATCCAGATGATAGGCTTCGTATATGCTTTTGTCCTGTAGGATCTGATCCATCGGATAGCCGATGATTTCGCTGAATAAATAAGCTGTCTGGATAGCCCGGTTGGCAGAAGAGGAAAGTATTTGGGTCGAGGGTGTTGGATGAAGCTGTTGTGCCAATGTACTGGCGATTTGTACTGCCCTTTCTTTTCCTTTTTCAGTGAGGTTGCGGTCATAGTCCCGCTTGCCAAAAGCGTATTCTTCGGCTTTGGCATGACGGATCAGATAGAGGGTTTTCGTTTTCATCTTTTAAAGGTAACGAACTTCTTTGTTTTTCTTCCGGTATCCTATCTGATTTTTGTTTAGTACATGACTCTTTTGGCTCGCGCATATCTACCGGTAGGTACTCGCGAGCCTTATTGAGGGCTCTGTTAGGAAAGAAACCTTTTACAAACTTTAAATATGAGGAAGAAGGGGCAGTATTGGGAAGAATGGTTTGTTTTTCTTCGGGAGGCGAATATGGAATAGATAAGGGGGCTCTCTCCCTCATTTTTTAAACAACTTTTTAAATTTACGCTTAACCGATTTTCTCATTTTTTTGAATTTCCACTTAAATATGCGGACATTTTTCCAAAAGTTGGCATCACTTGGTATGTGGTTGACCGTTGCCAACAGTTCTTTTGCAGTTTGTTCCACATTCAATTTCTCCATTGTAATTTCACGTAGCTTTTTACCATCACCCGGATTGTATTTTTCAAGTTCGCGCACAAGGTCATTTTCGTCGAACTCCAGATTACGGTAGCGCCCTGAACAATTGAACCGAACAAACTTATCAAACAATTCGGGTTCCAAATAACCATCAGCTTTATTGTTGTTATAGTCACGACTATCAAAGACGATACAAGGTCTTCCACAGGCCATGGCATCATAAACTGACCGTCCAATGCCAACTACCAAATCGGCTCTGTTGATCTCATGCTCAATGTCGAATGTAGGATTCTTAAACTTGTTGAAATGGATAAACTTCACCCCTTTTTTACTACAGGCTTTAGCCAATAGTTCATTCGCTTCTTCGCTTTGGCATAGTGAAAGAACCACTTTCAGTTCTTCATTAACCTCGTTTATAGGATATTTTTGATGAATATCAAGTCCGTTTAATACCAACTCATTGGGATAGCCTTTTTTGGTAAGACTTTCACAAACCTCTTCGGTAATCCCTACGTGGTAGTCCGCATAAATGGATGGTTGTTCGAGTTCCAAAATAGCCCCGTGGCAGATTTGTACCACCGGACCTCGATCGTGGATAGCCTCTACGGTTAAGTTGTGGGTAGCCAAGATCAAATCATATTGATCTCTTGACATGAACTGGACACCAAGTTCACTTTTCACACGCTCTGCAAGCTGACCTTGGTGCACCGCAAAAAACTCTACTTCAACATTTTCCTGCTTGCGCAACTCATTCAGTAGGTCATATGTATAAAGCTCTGCTCCTCCTATGTGATCTAATCGATAAATACCTACCAATACCCTCGTGGGGGTTTCTGTCAATTTATTCATACGTTACGGCAAATCATTTATGGCAATTATATATAATTCTAACCAAAACATTCCGTCATGTTGAGCGAAGCACAGCGGAGCCGAAACATCTCATCTAAGAAGGCGTTAACTATGATGAGATTTGCTTCGCAGCTGCCTTCGGCGGTCTTCCGCTCCACTTCGTTACGGTCATAATGACGATGTTGTTTTTGTTGGTCATTAAAGTATATAATTACCTTATTTATAACGTGAAGTCATGGCATAATGCTACAAGGATTCTTCACTTTCGCTCCGTCATCTTGTCTTTAATATTTATCCATAATGCACAACGGGTTGCGAATATATAAAAATAATGTTAATTCTTTATTTGACGCCGTTTGATTTACCCTCTTCCATACTAAAAACAGTTCGATACCGTTAAAAACATAGTTTCCCAACTAGGGTACCTTTTTCCTGTGTCTCTTGTCGCTTCGCTATATATACTCGAATCCATCCACCAATCCCGGTGACAATTTGAAATGCACCCAAATTATATTTTGATTGAAAAGATAAATGGTATCTTTGCTCGTGGCAAAATTATACTTGAAAAATGAACGTGAAATTTTCCGTTATTACCATCAACTACAATAATGCACAAGGATTAGTGAACACAATAAAAAGTGTTATTGAACAAGACTACAAGAACTTTGAATACATTATTATTGATGGTGGCAGTACAGATGGGAGCACTGAAATTATTACACAATATCAAAACCATATCGATTATTCCGTTTCAGAAAAAGACAATGGAATATATCATGCGATTAACAAAGGTATAAAAGCTGCCAGTGGAGATTATGTCATTTTTATGAATAGTGGGGATCGGTTTTACGATACACATACATTGACAGCCTATGTCGACAATATCACATCAAGCGAATACGGAGTATATTATGGCAATTCTATTGGCCTTTTTCAATCCAACAATCAAGTTCAACTTAAACAACCGGAAGATTTAAATTTGTCCTTTTGGTTCTTTAATTCATTGAGTCATCAAGCAACTGCCATAAACAGAAAACTGTTCGATGTATACGGATTATATGATGAAAACATGGAAATTACTTCCGATTGGCAGTATTTCGTAGAGCTATTTTTACTGAGAAATGTTAAGTTTAAATATATAGATCGGGACATGGCATACTATGATATGCATGGCATATCTTCGGATCCTGCTATGGCTGCAAAGAATTTAAACGAAAGAGAGATCTTCATTAAAGAGAGATTACCTCAATTTTGGGAAGAATATACGATCTTGAAAGAATTAAGAAGCCCCACACACAAAAGACAAACACATTTCGAATACATCCAGACTTTTCCATTTGCTTATCGCATTTTAAAAAGTTTTATGGATCTCATTTTGTTGTTTCTCCCAAGCAATAAGGAAAAGAAATAGGTTAGCTAAAATTGGACAGATAAATAGAACTTTAAAGACGCATGAATAAGGAAGTAGCAATCATAGTTCAACGATATGGTTTGGAAGTAAACGGTGGTGCAGAATACCATGCTCGGCTATTGGCAGAACAGCTTTCACAACAATATAAAGTACAAGTACTGACGACCACAGCTTTAGATTATGGTTCCTGGGCTAATCACTATTCTGCGGGTGTAGAAGTAATTAATGGAATACATGTCCATCGATTTCCAACAATTCCCACACCTCCGAGAAGAACCCGCGTAGCGCGTAGAGCTATAAGTAAAAAGAGAAAATATTTTAAAATCTTAAAAAGACTAGGTGTATTTGATTTTTTAGATAAAAAATTCAACATTACACGGGTTAGACCTCAGGAAGTAGAGAATTGGATTATTGGACAGGGGCCCTATTGCCCTGAGTTGATTAGATACATAAAAGAGCATAAGGAACAGTTTGATGCTTTTATTTTCTTTACCTATTTGTATTATCCTACTTTTAAAGGGATGCCACTAGTGAAAGACAAAGCCATCTTTATTCCTACTGCCCATGATGAACCACTTCTTTACACACTGCCGTACACAAATATATTCTCCGTACCAAAATTTATCATGTACAATACGGAGTCCGAGAAGAAGCTGATAGAAAGTCATTTTAAAAACCCTACTAAACAAAGTGATATAGCTGGGGTAGGCATAGAAAAATATAGAGGAGAAGAAGGTGTACTTCCCGATACACTTCAGCAAAAAAAATATTTTGTATACATAGGGCGTATCGATGTACATAAAGGCTGTGATCAGATGCTGGAATATTTTATACAATTCCAAGATAAATATCCTGAATATAAAGAATATAAGCTGGTGCTCGTAGGAAAAAATTATATGGAGAAAAGCTACGATCACCCTGCTATTATGTATACAGGGTTTATTGATGAAGGACTAAAGTATACGCTTTTGCGAAATGCCAGAGCAATGATTATGCCTTCATTTTATGAAAGCCTTTCTTTAGTAACCTTGGAAGCGATGTATGAAGAAATACCTGTTATTGTGAATGAAGAATGTGAGGTACTGTACGCACATATCTTTAAAAGTCAAACTGGTCTTTCATACAACTCACCAGAGTCTTTTTTCAAATCGCTTGAACACTATATCTTAAAGTCCGAGAGAGATTTAGCGGAAGAAGGAAAAAAGGCAAAACAATATGTGTCGGATCATTATACTTGGAAAAAAGTTTTGGACAAATTTGAAAGTAGTATTGCTTTTGTCTCAAAAACATAACCTATCGATAAAAATACAGATTTGTTCTTGTTTAATGAACATGGCATATCTATGAACGACTATTTTATTCTGTTGTTGAAATAAAAAAAGTATTTTTGGTCAAAAAAACACATAGTATGAAAAAAAGCAAGATTATATTTGATGCAGAACGAATGAAATACCCGCACACTGGACTGTATCATTTTTGCTTAAATCTAGGAAATGCTATCGTAGACCAATGCCCTAAGGACAAGGAACTATTTTTTTACCTAAACGCTAAGATGCCTAAAGTATTCGGTCCTGATAAGCAGTATATAAACCAATATTCTTTACAGAAATTTTTTATGCCGAGATTGCGTGATTTTTCAATCTGGCATTCTACCTTTCAACTTACCTCTTATTTACCACGTCACAAAAACCTAAAGGTTGTATCGACTATACATGATTTGAATTTTTTGAAAGAAGGAAAGTCTCCACAAAAAATCAAAGGATATCTAAAAAAAATACAACACACCATAGATCGGGCAGATGAAATCGTCGCAATCTCAAATTATGTAAAACGTGATCTTGAAGATTACTGTGATCTAAAGGGGAAAGAGGTCAGTGTCATCTATAATGGCAACAATATCGACCCCAACCTACTACAGAATTTGCTCACAGATTCTAGTCCTTTGAATCAAAATTATATCTTTACGATAGGTACGGTCAATCGAAAGAAAAATTTCCATGTTCTGCCCTATTTGCTAGTGGGCAACGACTTGAAGTTGGTCATCAGTGGGATAGTGCATGAGCCAGACTACTATAAAAAAATACAGGATATCGCGGCTAAACTAAATGTTGCAGATCGTGTAGTATTGACCGGCCCTATCACCGAAGCGGAAAAGTACAATTATCTGAAGAATTGTGCACTGTTTGTGTTTCCTTCTATTGCGGAAGGATTCGGTCTCCCTGTGATAGAAGCTATGTCATTTGGCAAGAAAGTTTTACTTTCCAAGCATACATCTCTACCAGAAATTGGGGGTAAAGAAGCCTTTTATATGGAGAGCATGAAGCCGGATGATTTAATGGATTTTGGGAAGAACAAATTAATGGAACTTGTTAATCTTCCTTCCAGAGAAAAGGAAATAAAACAATGGGCATCACAATTCACCTGGCAGCATGCAGCTCTTCAGTATTGGGATATATACAATAGACTATTAAAATAACGACTAAGCCTAGTTGGGTGCAAAGAAAAATAGTTAGCCTTAAATCAGCTATACAAAAGCTCTCTATGTAGGATACGATCTATCGAAGTTTTTAAACGAATGGGGCAATTACCACAATAATCCAGGCGAATGAATCTATGAGCTCTATGAACTTTAAAAGGATTTTTTTAAGGAATAAGAATAATAAAGTCTATTATTATATCAAGGCCATTCTAAGGGAGCTGGTACCGGGAAGATTGACCAGATGCAGGCTCCGAAAATTGCTTACTCAGGATCATCGACAAGATCTATCTTATGTGGAGGAGCGGATCAACTATTACAACAAGCTTGGAGAAGTCAAAACCCTAGGCGAGCAGGCCATAGCAATAGGAAGCTACAAGATACCTAACCACATAAGGGTCTATTATTTTGATAGCAAGGAGTATTTACGGTATTTTGATCCGCGGCTCCGGTTCCATATTTTGCCCGGAGATATCATACATGTTCCGGAATTTCCGACCCTGGTCAAGAGCAGGCCTGTAGCGGGAGACAATACAAATTCGGTCTTACTGAATCTGGATAAAGCCAGGCATTTCAATTTTATAAAAGATCATATTCCATTTCACCAAAAAGCCAATATGCTGGTCGGGAGAAGTGGATTCAGCCAGCTCCATCGAGCACGTTTTTTTGAAATGTATAAGGATCACCCACTATGCGACTTGAAAAAAGCAGCTCTTCCTTCGGATCCGGATTACCTATCCATAAGTGGTCACCTTCGCTACAAATTTATTTTGGCCTTGGAGGGGAATGATGTGGCCACCAATCTCAAATGGATCATGTCTTCCAATTCCATAGCGGTCATGCCTCTACCCAAATACGAAACATGGTTTATGGAGGGAAGACTTGTACCGGATTACCATTTTATCTGCATCAAAGATGACTATTCGGATCTGGAAGAGAGATTAGACTACTTTATCCGACACGACGATAAAGCGATGGCCATCGTCAGAAATGCCCATGACTATATAGGACAATTCAAAAACAAGAAAAGAGAGGATATTATTGCGTTAAAGGTATTGCGGAAATATTTTGATTTTACCGCATGATATAAATGGGGCAAGATAGGCACACGAAAGGATTACCTTTCGTGAGCTCGCTCCACTCGGTTCGTGTGCCAGCAATGGGCAAAAGATTTTTTGCCCCTACTAAACTGATTGATAAAGCTCGATCCATTGTCTAGCGAGCACATCATCGTTAAACCGTTGTGCGTAGATCCGGCCCTGTTCGCTCATTTTTCGGCGCAGATCGCTATCGGACAGAACGGTACCGATAGCCTGGGATAGCTCCTCGATATTCTCTGGATCTACATAACAGGAAAAAGGCCCTCCAGCTTCAGGAAATACCCCTGTCCCGTTCGTAATGACCGGAGTTCCTGCATACAAAGCCTCGATAATCGGGATGCCAAAGCCTTCATATTTGGAAGGATACACAAATATATCCGCCATCGCATATATAGTAGCCAATTCTCCCATAGTAAATCCCTGTAGAATATACACTTTGTTCTGCAACCCTTTTTGCTGGATGTATTGATGAATCTCCTGTGCATATTTGGTTTCCTTACCGATAATAACCAACGGTATATCCATGTTTTCCACCGCCTTGACTAGCTGAAAGGCATTTTTTCTTGGTTCTATTGAACCTACATTTAGGATAAAATTCTTGGGAAAATTGTATTTTTTACGGATAGCAGCCTTGTCGGCTTCTGTTTTGACAGTTTTGAATGCCGGGTGACAACCTTGATAGATGACTTCGATCTTTTGCTTAGGTATGTCATAAAACTGTACGATATCTTCTTTGGTCTGCTGACTTATCGCCACGATCTTATCGGCATGGCGAACAGCATATTTGAACTTTTTGTCATAGATTATTCTATCGACAAGCTTATATAGCTCTGGAAATCTCAAGAAAATCAGATCATGTATGGTCACCACGGATTTGATGCGGGCTTTTTCGAGACCGATAGGGATTTCACCCGAAAGTCCATGATAAATATCGATTTTGTCCCTTTTGAGATCATTGACAATCCATTGACGCCGCCAAAGTCGGGGAAATAAAAGGCTTGTTTTTGTTCGTGGCAACCTATCTTGTCCAAAAACATCGTCTCCTTCTACTTGTGGTTGGGCAAACTTAGGCGTATATTTTATGTAGGTGTGTTCGGGATAATGTACCTCAAGCATACGGATCAAGTCACGGCTATAGTTTCCCAGACCTGTGTTATTCAAAAAGTATCGCTTGGCATCAAATCCTATCCGCATATTTTGTTGATGTGTTGAATAACCATGCCCGAAGTTACTAAATCTATCGCTTCCACACCATCACAATCACACGGTTTGTTGCCATATATAGAACTTGGTCTGTTCGGATGTTCTACCTGTATACAATCTTCCAAAGACTGTCCATAACCCAAAAATCCCGCAAAAGGGTGCGTCGCCCCCCATATCGATATACATCTCGTCCCCATAAGGGAAGCCATGTGCATACCCGCACTGTCCATACTGATCATGAGATCCAAATGAGCGATGATATCCAGTTCCTGGCGGAGTGAAAATTGTCCAATGGTATTTTGTACACCCGCATATTTCTTTCTCCACTCCTCACCTATTTCTTTTTCTTTGGTTCCTCCCCCAAAGAGAAATACAGTATAGTTGTTTTCAGATAAGTATTGGATGACTTGTTCCATGCTTTCCAAATCAAACACCTTATACGGATGCTGGGCAAAAGGTGCTACACCTATTTTTATTTGGTCCGAGGCCAGTAAGCCCAATAACCCATTAGGGATAAGACGAGGTTCCTTTTGAAGATGGTGGGAAAGATCCATTGCAAAACCAAATTGTCGAAATACGTCTGCATAACATTCAGTCATGGGGCGCAGTGGCTTCAATATTTTGTTGCGTTTTCTGATCAGTTCTTTTTTCGCTGCTCTCCCCTTATCCAAGATACGGACAGGATAGCCCCTCCAAGCGAACAACTTATTTAGAACATTGGATCTGAGGTTGTTGTGCAAGTCTGCAACAAAATCGGGCTTGTAAGCCCGGAGTTCTTGAAAGAGCCTGAATAATCCCTCTATTCCACGATGCTTGACTTTAGGATCAATCGTATGGAATATCACACGCGGGATATGCTCGAAAAAAGCCTTGAATAGCTTGCGCGAAACCATAATGATCTCGGTGTCCATATGTTGTGCCTGAAATTCCTTCAATACTGAAGCGACCATAGCTACGTCGCCCATAGCTGAAAATCGGGTTACGAGGATACGCTTCATCTTATCAGGTTACTTTTGCGAGCCGTAAAGAACAGGGTTCAATGTAGGATCATTATACATTTTCATCTGCTTGTACACCTTCATGTATTTTCTACCTGCTGCAATATCTTCCAGCAGTTCATCAATACTTTGAGAAAGGTCTTTTCTTTGTTCCAGCAGGATGTCCAGTTTTTGCTGGCAGGCGGCAATATGCGCTTCCTCTACATCGGTTCGCTGCGTTTCCCGCTCCATGTGGTAGATCTTCAAAGCCAGAATAGACAGTCTGTCTATGGCCCAGGCCGGACTTTCCGTATTGACCTTGGCATCGTCTTGCGGTTGTACATCTGCAAATTTATGCAGATAATGGCTGTCTATGTATTCTACGGTATCGGTACGAACTTGATTTTGCTGATCTATCCGTCTTTTCCAATAAAGACCGTCCTCGGGAGTTATTTCCGGATTACGCACCACATCTTCCATGTGCCATTGCGCTGTATCGATCCAGCATTTCAGATAGAGCAAGTGCTCCAAAGAGCTGCTGTCGTAAGGATTGACCATAGGATGATCTATTTCATCATGAACGTGGTAATCATTGATAGCACGTTGGAAAATGGTATTTGCTGTTACGCTGATCATGAAACAAATATAAGGAATAAAGAAATGTCTTAAAACCCTACACTCTTCAGATTTAATCCCGCGCGTTCATCGAGGCCAAACATCAGATTCATGTTCTGGACAGCCTGACCTGAAGCCCCTTTCACCAGGTTGTCCGTAATACTGAGGATCAGCAATTTGTCACCATGTTTTTCCAAATGCAGAATACACTTGTTGGTATTGACAATCTGTTTGATATCAATATTTGCCTTACTTACGGATGTAAAAGGATGAGAAGTATAGTATGTCTCGTAAAGAGCATACGCTTCTTCTTCACTCAAGGAGGAATCCAGGTAAATGGCAGAGAAAATTCCCCGTGGGAAAGCACCCCGTTGAGGAATCATATTGATCCTGGACATAGCCCGCTCCAGCAGGGACTTGTCCGATTGGGGCAGAAAACCATTCTGCAACTGATCCAGAGATTCTGAAATTTCCTGCAAGTGTTGATGTTCGAAAGATTTATAAGCCGAGAGATTGTTGTTTCTCCAGGAAAAATGGGATGTAGGTGTAGGTTTTTGCCCTGCACCGGTAGAACCTGTCGTCGCATTGATGTGAATCTGGTCGGGAAGCAGTCCCTCACTGGCCAAAGGCAGCAAAGCCAACTGCACATTGGTGGCAAAACAACCGGGATTGGCAATATATTGTGCTTTACGGATGACTTCCTTATTCAGTTCGGGAAGTCCATACACGAAATGTTGACCTTGGTAGGCCGTGTTGGCACGCAATCTATAATCTTGGGATAGGTCAATGATCTTGACGGAAGGATCAATGGTATTTGCTTCCAAAAATTTACGCGCATCTCCATGTCCTACACAGAGAAACAAAACATCGATATTGGAATGGAAATCCGATGAAAATTCCAGTTCAGTATCACCGAAAAGGTCATTGTGTACGGCATACAGCTTATTTCCTGCATTGGAATGGCTATTGGCAAATACAATCTCTACATCGGGATGGTAAATCAAGATGCGTAATAGCTCTCCTCCTGTATATCCAGCCGAACCGACTATGCCTACTTTGATTTTTTTCATATTTATTTTAGTTGTAAGTGATAAGTTGTAAGTGATAAGTATCAGTCTATAGAGCTGAACACTGACAATTTACTACTGACCACTATTTACCTTATGCCAGATCAAGGTCTGGTTGCCGAATATCTTGGAGAAGCCTTTGACATCATCTCCGGTATAGCCTTCATTCATCTCTCCGTAGCTACCGAATTTACTGGCCATCAAATCGTGCTCCGACTCTATACCGATAATGACAAAACGGTACGGGTGCAACTCTACGATAACACGTCCCGTCACAGTAGACTGCGCACTTTGAAGAAACGCCTCGATATCCCGCATGACCGGGTCGTGCATCTGTCCTTCGTGCATATAGTTGCCATAGAAAGCTGCTATCTGGTCTTTCCAGGAAAGTTGCCACTTGGTCAAGGTGTGTTTTTCCAACGTATGGTGTGCTTTGATCAGGATCAATGGCCCTGCTGCTTCGAAGCCTACACGCCCTTTGATACCGATGATCGTATCACCTACGTGTATATCCCGTCCGATACCATAGGGCTGCGCCAAATCCTGTAACTGCTGGATTACTTTCACCGCACCGATTTTCTGTCCGTTCAATGCCACCGGCTCACCTTTTTCAAAACCGATGATAACTTGCTGAGGTTCGGTAGAAGTGACCGGTGTAGGCCATGCTGCTTCGGGTAGATATTGATTTGATGTCAAGGTTTCGGCGCCTCCGACCGACGTGCCCCATAGCCCCTTGTTGATGGAGTATTTGGCTTTTTCGGCACTGTATGGAAAGCCGTGTTTGGCCAAGTATTCGATTTCAGCTTCACGGGACAGCTTTAGATCGCGAATAGGTGTGATGATTTCGATACCGGGTATCAACGTGTTGAAGATCATGTCAAAACGCACCTGATCATTGCCGGCTCCCGTGGACCCATGGGCCACACATTCGGCACCTATTTTCTTGGCATAATTGGCTATGGCCGTAGCCTGACATACACGTTCGGCCGATACCGACAACGGATAAGTAGCGTTTTTAAGGACATTACCAAATATTAGATATTTGATAGTTTCACGATAGTAGTTTTCGGTTTCGTCGATTGTCGTATGTGATTTTACACCCAGCTCATAGGCACGCTTCTCGATGTGCTTGATTTCCTCTTCGGAAAAACCTCCGGTATTGACAACAACAGAATGGACTTCCAGTCCTAAATCTTTGGATAGATAGATACAACAAAAGGAGGTATCCAAACCACCACTAAATGCTAAAACTACTTTTTTCATCTGTATATTTTTTGTTTTTATTGATGAGCTATTGTCATGCTGAGGCTTGCCGAAGCATCTAAAATCTGTGAAGCAGACAGATGCTTCATTTCATTCAGCATAACAAAAAAGCACTGTTGGTTCATTTTTTAATCTTTTAGACAGTGTCTAAAGTAAGTCTGCAAATCCAATAAATTAAAATCCTTTTACAGGCTTTATCCCCACAGGAAACACGATTGCGACAAATTTCTTTGTCGATTTCCACAATTTTGCTTCGATCCGTTTCAATAAAGATTGCTTTTTGGAAATCCGATCCAAACGCTCCTTAGCCTCTGCCCGGCGTTGGATCTTTTCTTTCAATTCCCGTTCTTTTTCTACAGGATCCCAAAGCATAGCCGTACACATGCAGTTTTTACGATCTTTGCTCATTAGGATATCGTAGTTGATACAGCTCTGACACCCCTTCCAAAACTCTTCGTCCTGCGTCAGCTCCGAATAGGTAACCGGTTCGTAGCCCAGATCTGAATTGATCTTCATGACCGCCAGTCCTGTGGTCAACCCAAATATCTTAGATTTCGGATATTTTTCGCGCGAAAGATCAAATATACGTTTTTTGATCGCTTTAGCCAATCCCACTTTGCGAAACTCTGGATTCACAATCAGTCCTGAGTTGGCGACATAATCCCCATGGCTCCAGGTTTCGATATAGCAGAATCCTGCCCAAGTCCCATCCTTATGAAGAGCGATGACCGCTTTGCCCTCTTCCATCTTTTTAGCCACGTATTCAGGCTTACGACGTGCAATACCTGTCCCACGAGCTTTTGCGGACTCAAACATCTCCTCACAGATCTGCTCAGCATACTTGATATGTTCTGCTGTAGCTGGAATAATTAAAAAATCTGAAATTGTCATTTAAAGTGTCGACCTATTTAATTATGGCACCCAAGGTGCGCAATCAATAAAATAAACTGGATTTTTCGAAACTCATCGAGCCGGATGAATCCCCCCTCCGAATTAGCCTGCCTCTCCTCCATCAGGCCCGAGGCAGAATAGGTCGTCGAAATCGTAGGACAGGACAGCTCAATCTGTGGTTAGATGTCATAGCAATACCGACAAGCTTGTGATGGCAAGCTTGGGCAATAAGGCCTGTATAATCTTTGCTACAATACATTTTAAATCAATGCTGTCTCTTTAAATCTGACCCTGCAAAATTACAAAATTATTTTTTTCTTTTATGCAACATCTCTCCAGTTTTTTTGAATCACACCTAACATGTAGCTTAAAAATCTTACAAAAGTCGCAAAAAAAATCCCGAAGCGGGGAATGCTCCGGGACCTTAACCAAACCAATTATTAACTTAAATTATGAAACTATGAATTATACTTTTTATTGCTTTTACTCTAAAAACGAGAAAAGCAGCTTTTTAGTGTGATCATTCTTTAGTTTAACATTTCTTAACACCCTTACTTCCTTACTGTCGCAAGTTCAATGTCATTTAGTTAAGCCATCTATTCCCAATAAAATCTACCGATTTAGTATATTTTTAAAATATTATCGTTCTTTTCCAAGGTTTTGCTTATGTTTGCAAGCAATTAGAATCAATCTAAAGTACGCATTGGCCGAGCTATTGATCCATATCATTGTTCCTATCGCTATATTTGGCTTTATAGCCTTATTTACGTTATTTGCCGTGTATGCAGAACGTAAAATAGCGGGCTTTGTACAAGACCGTCTGGGGCCGATGGAAACAGGCAAATATGGCCTGTTGCAAACTATTGCAGATATTCTAAAGCTACTCCAAAAAGAGTTTATCACACCCGCTGCAGCAGACCGGATCCTATTTGCCCTGGCTCCTATAGTCATTTTTGCCGCGGTATTTGTAGGTTTCGCTGTCATGCCCTGGGGGCCAGACCTTCTTCCTGCCAACACAAATACAGGACTGTTTTTTATCATGGCAGTCGTATCTATAGATGCTATCGGCATACTCATGGCCGGATGGGGATCAAACAACAAGTACTCTCTACTGGGATCAATTCGTGCTATTGCACAGATGGTTTCGTACGAAATACCTGTTGGGCTTTCCCTGATTGCCGCAGTCATGATTACCCAAACGCTTAATCTGAACGAAATCGCTTTCCAACAAGGTGTGCTGGCGCAGGAAGATATTTTCTTCTTTGGATTTTGGAACGTCACCGAAATAGGCGGGATATTGGCCTGGAATATTTTTCAAGCCCCTCATCTTATAGTGGTATATGTTATCTTTTTCATTGCCACACTGGCCGAGTGCAACCGTGCCCCATTTGATATTCCGGAGGCGGAAAGTGAATTGATCGGTGGATTTCATACGGAATATGGAGGAATACGGTTTGCCTTTGTCTTTCTGGCCGAATATGCCATGATGTTTTTGGTAACCATGTTGGGCGCAGTTATTTTTTTGGGAGGATGGAATACGCCTTTACCGAATATGGGTGCGCTGAAATTGGCTGACTGGACAACAGGGCCATTTTGGGGTATATTTTGGACATTGAGCAAATCTTTATTTATTGTCGGTGTGCAGATGTGGATACGGTGGACATTGCCCCGTTTCAGAGCCGATCAGTTGATGGATCTATGTTGGAAAATCATGATTCCTGTAGCTTTTATCTGTATGGCTATTTCGGGATTGTGGCGTATTTTGGTGATGGTGTAGAGAATTTGGAAATTGTATGATTTGGAGATTTGAAAATGATTGGCGAGAAGAGAAGCGTATACTTAGTAATGGTTTAAGGTTGAAAGGCTACTGATCACTGACAACTGATCACTGACCACTGAAAAAAATGATCTTAAAAACAACGATACAAGGAGTTACGACAGCTGTAAAAGGATTACTTTTGACGGTCAGGCACCTCTTTGCGGCAAGGCAACAGCGACAGGTGCTGGATATTCGCCGGGACGATTATTTTGAGCAGGGTCAAGGTGTGACGACCGTTCAGTTTCCCAAAGAAAAAATGCCTATTCCCGAAGTTGCCCGTTATCAGTTGGACGTAGAGATCGACGATTGTATTGTCTGTGATCTCTGTGCCAAGGCTTGCCCTGTAGATTGTATCGAGATCGAAGCCGTCAAATCACCCGAAGCAATCGGCAAAACCTCGGACGGCAGTGTGAAACGTCTGTATGCAGCCAAATTCAATATTGATATGGCCAAGTGTATGTACTGCGGATTATGTACGGTAGTCTGTCCTACAGAGTGTATCACGATGACCGATCAATACGACCGCAGCACGACAAAATTGACTGATCTGATCTATGGGTTTGCAGAGATGAGCGAAGAAGATATTGCCCAACGTAAAGAAGAATGGACACGTTTCCAAGCTGAAAAGGAGGCAGCCAAAAAGAAATAAGATGGAAGAACTGTTGTTTTACACCTTTGCGGCACTGGCCATCGTATCTGCCCTATTGGTCGTAAGCCTCAAAAATACGGCACGTGCCCTATTTCTTTTTTTTATTACCTTATTTGCTTTGGCCGGATTATTCCTGTTTGCCTTGGCAGACTTCGTCGCCATCACACAGATATTGGTATATGTAGGCGGTGTATTGATACTGATGATATTCGCCTTCATGCTTTCCAACAAAGAATTGTTGAAAGATCTGCAAGCGATTTCGGGGAAATTTGTGGATATGCCCAATACGCAATCGATCCTCCTGGTAATCGGTTTTTTAGCTGTGATGATATATGGTATCGTGGAGTGGCATCAACAAACACCCGATTGGATCACACACAATATAAAAACAAAACAAATCATTCAATCTACGGACAATAATATCCATCAATTGGGTATAAAATTCATGACACAGTATATTCTGCCTTTTGAAGTGATTTCGATTTTTCTATTGATGGCACTCATCGGGGCTTCACAACTATCGCGAAAGGAGGATGACAGGTGATTACTTTGACACATTTTCTGATCGTCAGCGCCTGCATATTCTGCATAGGGCTCTATGCTGTACTTGCCAAACGGAATGCCATCATGATCCTTGTCGGTATTGAGCTGATGATCAATGCGGCTATCCTTAATTTTGTAGCTTTCGGAAAATACGACAAACTCCATTATAGCGGACAGGTTTTTGCCCTGTTTGCCATCGTACTTGCAGCAGCAGCTGTCGCTGTGGGCCTGGCTATTATATTGAACGTATATCGACATTACAAAACTATCAATCCAGACAACATAACCGACCTGCGTGATTGACGAACAATGAGTGGTTTATTCAACATATCGCCCATTCCTGCCAGCATACTTGTTGTTGGCCTTCCCTTCGTGGCTTTCCTGATCCAGGCGCTCCTGGGCAAAAAATCTATTTCGGGTATCTTTTCGTTGGTAGCCATTATACTATCCACCCTGATCAGTGGCCTTTTTGTCTTTTCAGATATCTGGCAGAAAGCCCCTGTATCCTATACAGTAGACTGGTTTACGATAGGCAATAAGACAGTGACTTTTGGTATATTGCTAAACAATCTGACCGTACTGATGCAGTTCATCGTCTGTATCATTGCGCTGCCCGTACATATCTATTCGAAAGCCTATATGAAAGGTGACCCGGGTATACACCGATATTGGATGTATCTGAGCCTGTTTTGTTTTGCTATGCTGGGGCTGACCGTCTCCAAGAATCTGTTTATGCTGTACATCTTCTGGGAATTGGTGGGTTTTGCTTCTTACTTATTGATTGGCTTTTGGTTTACGAAGAATACGGCAACGGAGGCCAACAAGAAAGCATTCCTTGTCAACCGTATTGGCGATCTGGGTTTTCTTATCGGCCTGTCCATTATCTTTAGCCTTTTCGGAACCTGGGATCTGTTAGAACTATTTGGGGACGCAGGCATTTTTGCACAGGGGATAGATAAAAATACCGGATTGATTACAGCAGCGGGTATATGCTTCTTTATCGGGGCGATGGCCAAATCGGCTCAGTTTCCGCTACATGTATGGCTGCCCGATGCGATGGAAGGTCCGACAGCTGTATCTTCTCTCATACACGCGGCGACTATGGTTGCAGCCGGGGTCTTTTTGGTCAGTAGTATTTTTCCGCTATTTAATGACCTTGTCCTGCTGCTCATTGCCATTATCGGTAGTATTACCGCATTATCGGCAGCTTATTTTGCATTATGCCAATACGACATCAAGAAAGTACTGGCTTTTTCGACTGTCTCTCAGTTAGGGTACATGATGGTGGCGGTCGGTATAGGTGCATGGGACGCAGCCATCTTCCATTTGGCCACACATGCCTTCTTCAAATGTCTTCTGTTCCTATGTGCCGGAGCGGTCATTCATGAAATGGCTCATCACAAGGAACACAGCGGGCAGGATTTTGACCCCCAAGATCTTCGAAATATGGGTGGATTACGGAAGTATATGCCTAAAACCTTCGTACTGATGGGAATGGCCTCCATGGCTCTGGCGGGATTCCCCTTGACGTCGGGTTACCTTTCCAAAGATGCCATTGTTATTTCAGCTTTTGAATGGGCTACCCATCAAGGTGGACTGTTTATCATCCTACCCATTACCTTAGTCTTCGTAAGCCTATTGACAGCATTCTATATAGGACGTCTGATGTTCAAAGCTTTCTTTGGCACGCTTCGTGTTCCAAAAAATGAACAACAGCATGTCGATCTGCATGAAGCACCTAGACAGATGTTGATACCGATGTTTTTCCTAGGTATATGCTGTTTTTTCTTCGTCTTTTCATTCAACCCATTCTCTTATCATCAAGCAGGGATATTGGAGGGTTTTTCCGTACAATACAGTTTTGCAGAAGTACACAGCTTGCATCTTGCTATCCCCACGTTACTCACATTAGGTACGGTATTGGTCTGGCTCGTAGGGTGGAACTGGTACGTCAAAAACAGATATCCTCTTCGTTCGGACAGTGCTTTCCTTATCTGGGGGGAGCGGCAGTTGGGATTGAACGAATTATACAAAAAGGCCTTTGTGGATAGCACAATGTCTCTCACCCGGTTCAGCTACTGGTGGGATAGACATATTGTAGATGGTACGGTCAATGGGGCTGCCTATGTAGCAAGAAGTATATCTCGTGCTATCGATTGGATAGATCGGTATATCGTAGATGGTCTTGTCAATACCATAGCCGGTACAACGTATTATATCGGCCACTTACTGCGTTGGGTACAAAACGGGCGTATCCAAAATTACCTGGGATTTGCATTTACCATTATTTTAATAGGAATAGTTTATTTGATTTTTCGATAAGATGGGATTACTCTCTCTACTCATATTTTTACCTTTGGCCGCGACATTTCTTATATTGCTGTTGCCAAGATCACTACAAAGTAGCTTTAAATATATTGCTTTGTTTTTTACTGTCCTGCAGCTGTTGTTGTCGGGCTACATGTACACACAATTTGACGGAAGTGCTACAGGGATCAACCAGGTATCGGGCTATCGATTTGTGGAACAGCTGCCTTGGATACACCTGGATATAGGAAGTCTGGGACGGCTCGAAATAGACTATTTCATCGGTGTGGATGGCGTGTCCCTGCCTTTGCTTGTCCTCAGTAGCCTGGTCATGCTGATGGCTGTAGGCTCCTCCTGGAATATCCAAAAAAGTCCGAAAGGGTATTTTGCTTTATTGATGTTGCTGAATATGGCCGTGATGGGTATTTTCGCAGCTCTGGACTTCTTTTTGTTCTATATCTTTTATGAAGTCATGCTGTTCCCACTGTATTTTCTGATCGGTATCTGGGGCGGGGCAAACCGGGAATATGCCGCCATCAAGTTTTTCATCTATACCCTATTCGGCTCCGTATTCATGTTATTGGTCATCGTAGGGCTGTATTTCTCGGTTATCAATCCGGATACCGGGGCGCATACCTTCAATATGCTCCACATGATGAATCCGAACAACTATGTGGAAGGTTCGTTTTTCGCCTATTTGGACAACAGCCATACGATATGGGGCATACCTGCGAGAATGATTGGGTTTATCGTACTTTTCGTTGCTTTTGCCATTAAGGTGCCTATTGTGCCTTTACATACATGGTTGCCTGACGCTCACGTCGAGGCTCCCACACCGATATCCATTGTACTGGCAGGAATTCTATTGAAAATCGGTGGATACGGTATCATTCGTGTCTGCATGAGTATTTTTCCGGATGCTACCGCCGATGCCAATTGGTGGCTGGGCTTAATCGGCGTTGTCTCTATACTATACGGTGCATTGAACGCCCTGGCCCAAAAGGATCTCAAACGTATGATCGCCTACTCGTCCGTCTCACACATGGGCTTCGTCCTGTTGGGATTGGCCTCTTTGACCGCCGAAGGCGTTTCCGGGGCCTTATTCCAGATGATCAGCCACGGTTTTCTCTCGGCTGCGCTGTTCTTCCTTGTGGGCGTATTGTACGATCGTGTACATGATCGATATATCTACAATTTTAGAGGGCTGGCGGGTCTGATGCCCCAATATACAGGATATGTGGCTATTGCATTTTTCGCGTCATTGGGTTTGCCCGGATTTTCGGCCTTTATTGGAGAGGCATTTGTCATTATCGGGAGTTTCAATGCCGAAAGCGTGGGTACGGGTATCCCCAGATGGATGGCTATTGCCGGTTCGGTAGGTATCCTGTTGAGCGCAGCTTATTTCCTGTGGACATTGCAACGTATGTATTTTGGACAGACACGTCTGAAAGGTGGCGAAGAATGGGCTTCGAAACTCAAAGATCTAAGCTTACGCGAAAAAAGCATCTTATTCCCGGCACTGGCACTGGCCTTGGTTTTGGGTATAATGCCCTCCTGGGTGTTTGATAAAATGAACACTTCAGTACTTAACCTTGTTTCATTGATTACGGCACAGCTATAGATTAGGATGAACGATTTTGTACACAGCCTACCGAGCATTATAGACCATATCGTACAGTCTATCCCACTGTTCAAGCCCGAAATAGCTTTGATTGGTGCTTTCCTGTTATCTGTTCTGGCGACACTGTTTTTGGATAAGGTTTGGAAACACTCTTCCTATGCGATCAGCCTGGGGGGCTTGCTGGCATCGTTCTTATATCTTTGCGGTCAATTGGACAATAGTGTCGCCGGATTCTTTGATATGTTGCGCATTGACAATTTTTCGGTATATGCCCGTATGCTTATTGTTTTTGCGTTGCTGATGGTCTGTATCTTCGTGCAGCAACATTTTAAGGAAAAACCGGACCGCAAAAGACTTGGGGAAGTCTATGGCACATTACTGACTGCAGGGATTGGCCTGCACCTACTGACCATCACAAGCAACTGGCTGATGGCTTTTATCGCTATTGAGACCGTATCGATCAGTTCATATATATTGGTGGGCTATTTTTCGGAGAATAAAAAACAATCCGAAGCAGCCATGAAATACGTGCTTTTTGGCTCTACCTCGGCAGCGGTCACGTTGTACGGCCTGTCCCTTGTGTATGGCTTCACGGGAAACCTGGATTTCGTCAGCATGCAGCATATACAAGGATTGGCAGCAGCTCCTACCGTGATCTGTACCATTGCTATCCTCTTTGTCTTCACAGGCATTGGCTTCAAATTGGGTTTTGTGCCTTTCCATCTTTGGACACCGGACGTGTACGAGGGTGCGCCTACACCTATTACGGCATTTTTGTCTACCGTACCCAAGATCGGGGCAATTATCCTATTCAGCAGATTGACACAGGCCTGGTTGCCGACGTTGTTCTATTTTAGTGAGGTTACTTTTTTCTTTTTGGTGGTCGTGGCCATTGTCACGATGCTGGTCGGAAACCTCATTGCTCTGCGTCAGCTCAATATCAAACGGTTGATGGCATATTCGTCCATTGGCCATACAGGCTTCTTGTTGATGGCTATTATGGTACTATCGACCGACAACCAGGAGATATTACTATTTTATCTGGCGGCGTACACCTTGATGACACTTGCGGCCTTTGCTTTTATCGACAGCATAGAAAGCGCCACAGGTATCGTTGACCTGCCCGCATACGCCGGTTTGGGGAAAAAGTTTCCTTTACTTTTCACCTGTTTCACATTTGCAGGCATATCGTTGGTAGGCCTACCTCCTACCGCAGGATTTATCGGCAAATTATTGGTCTTTACCTCAGTGTTTGAGGTGTATCAAACCTATCGGGATGTTGCCCACCTGTTGCTGCTGATCGTAGGTGCACTGACCTCCGTGATCTCCCTATTCTATTACTTCAAGATACCGCTATTCGCTTTCCTCCGGAAGAGTAATGAAGAGCCGATGTATAAAATTGGCTTCTCGCTTGTACTCGTATTGGGTGTGGTGATGAGTGTACTGTTGGTGGTATTGGGCCTGTTCCCTGGATTGTTATTAGGTTTTCTTCGATAGCTATTGAACGAAAATATGTATCTTTGTCTATGCTGAAGAAAGATCGATACAAAGCCTTTGTAGAATACTTTTCCACCCACAATCCTGATGCACAGACCGAGCTGAACTACAGCAACCCATACGAGTTGCTCGTCGCTGTCATACTTTCGGCCCAATGTACGGACAAACGTATCAACCTAGTCACTCCTGCTCTTTTCGAACGTTTTCCGAATGCCGAAGCACTTGCGGCCAGCACTTCTGAGGAAGTGTTCACCTACATACGATCCGTCAGCTATCCCAACAACAAAGCCAAGCACCTCGTCGGTATGGCCCAAAAGCTTATCAGTGAATTTGACGGCACAGTACCCGAAAAGGTAGAAGACCTGGTCAAATTGCCTGGTGTAGGGCGCAAGACAGCCAATGTCATCTCCTCGGTCGTGTACCACAATCCGGCCATGGCTGTAGATACCCATGTATTCCGTGTCAGTAACCGGTTAGGTCTCACCAGCAATGCCACTACTCCCCTCGCCGTAGAAAAGCAATTGGTCAAATACCTGCCCAAAGAAACTATAGCTGTCGCCCATCATTGGCTAATCTTACATGGTCGGTATATCTGCGTGGCCAGAAAGCCAAAATGCGAAATATGCCCAATCACTTATTTTTGCAAGTACTTTGAAAAGACCTATAAAGCTAAAGTTATACACACCCCATCCGAGTAAAGAAAATAGATTGTATATTTAAAAGTTGTTTAATCTTTAAAAAAACCGGGTAATTGTCATGTTGAGGCTTGTCGAAACATCTATAAACCATACATAACAACAGATGCTTCCTATTCCCGAATACTTTCGGGACAAGCTGTCAGCATGACAAGAGATAGCTTTGAATGATTGTTAAACAGTTTCTTATACGAAGGAGACAACGATTTCAGATAAGCTAATTTTTTTAGTAAATTATTTTGTTTTTAAAATTTATTGTTTTACTTTTGACCTAACAATACTAAGTATATGAGCAATTCAGACAAATTAAAAGCGCTACAGCTTACATTAGATAAATTGGAAAAGTCCTACGGAAAAGGCACCATCATGAAATTAGGCGATTCTGCCGTAGAGCCTATTGAAGCTATCTCTACCGGATCTTTAGGATTGGATATAGCCTTGGGAATAGGCGGAGTACCCAAGGGGCGCATCATTGAAATATACGGGCCCGAATCTTCCGGCAAGACAACTTTGGCCACACATATTGTTGCCGAAGCACAGAAAAAAGGCGGTATAGCAGCCATCATCGATGCGGAGCATGCCTTTGATAAATACTATGCCCAAAAACTCGGTGTGGACGTAGAGAATTTATTGATCTCCCAACCGGACAATGGTGAACAGGCTTTGGAAATCGCAGACAATCTTATCCGTTCCGGTGCCATAGATGTGATCGTCATCGACTCGGTCGCTGCCCTGGTACCCAAAGGCGAGATCGAAGGCGAAATGGGCGATTCCAAAATGGGTCTACAGGCCCGTTTGATGTCCCAGGCGTTGCGTAAACTAACAGGAACAATATCCAAAACCAACTGCTGCTGTATCTTCATCAACCAATTGCGCGAGAAGATCGGTGTGATGTTTGGCAATCCAGAGACCACCACCGGAGGTAATGCGTTGAAATTTTATGCTTCTGTACGTCTGGATATCCGTCGTACCTCGCAAATTAAAGATGCCGATGAGGTATCTGGTAACCGTGTGAAGGTCAAGATTGTCAAAAACAAAGTGGCTCCCCCTTTCCGTATAGCTGAATTTGACATCATGTTTGGTGAGGGTATTTCCAAGGTTGGCGAGATCATCGACTTGGGGGTAGAATACAACATTATCAAAAAATCCGGATCTTGGTTTAGCTACGGCGACACCAAGTTGGGTCAGGGACGCGATGCTGTAAAAGCACTCTTACTGGACAATCCCGATTTAATGGATGAATTGGAAGCAAAGATCCGCTCCGAAGTTACAGGTGAAGCACTGGACCAAAAAGCTTTGAACGAAGAATAGTTCCATTTTTTATATGCTGTATACAGCCGCTCTATTCATTTGGAGCGGCTGTTTTTTTCAACTGCCTTTCGTCTGCCTAAAACCTGGTGCAAGCATAAGCGCAGCGGTGCTTGTGACTGACCCTTGACTTTCGGGCACAAGCGGCACGCTTGCACCAGTTGTGGGGCAGAGGATCCCTGCCTGCCGGCAGGCAGGGATCGATAAAGTTGCTTTTTTATTGAACTTGATTATAATTGCATATAAAAGCAACTTTATCTAAGTTTGCAAAAAAGATCAACGTACGACATACATATTTATGATCCGATTAGAGCAGGTCCATAAGGTTTTTCATAAAAAAGGCAAGGGTATCCATGCCCTGAAAGGAATTGATCTAAGTATAGACAAAGGTGATATTTATGGCATCATCGGCTATTCCGGGTCGGGGAAAAGCACATTGATACGTACGATCAATCTATTGGAACGCCCGACATCGGGAGCTGTATATCTTGGCGGCACCAATATCGTACACTTCAATGAAAAGCAACTGATACCCTACCGACGAAAAATGGGCATGATCTTTCAACAGTTCAATCTGCTGTCCTCGGCCACGGTCTTCGAAAATATCGCCTTCCCGCTCCAATTAGGTAAAATCGACAAAAAATATATAACCGATAAAGTCCATCATCTACTTTCGCTTGTAGACTTGACTGAAAAAAAAGACGAATACCCGGCCAGTCTATCCGGAGGACAAAAACAACGTGTTGCCATTGCCCGTGCATTAGCGTCCAATCCAGACATCCTATTGTGCGATGAGGCTACCAGTGCATTGGACCCACAAACGACCCGATCTATCCTGGCTCTCTTGAATAGGATAAACCGCGAGTTGGGCATTACCATTGTGCTCATCACGCACGAGATGGAAGTTGTCCGCTCCATTTGTCATAAGGCTGCTGTGATATCCGACGGAAAGATTGTCGAGCACAATACAGTAGAACAGCTATTTGCCCATCCCGTAACCTCCACCGCCAAAGAACTGTTAAATCCTTCATTACTTATCGAATAATAGCATATGTCTGAGTTTATATTTTGGTTATTGGCAAAAGGCACATGGGAAACCCTGTTCATGACCTTTGTATCTGGATTTTTCAGCTTTTTGCTCGGGCTGCCTATCGGCATTCTGCTTTTTATTTCTCGAGATCGTCAATTGCTACAAAACAAAACCTTAAATGGCATCTTAGCTTTTTTCGTGAATACCTTTCGCTCCATCCCCTTCATTATATTGATTGTATGGATGATACCTTTTACCCGAATATTGGTCGGCACATCCATCGGTATGCAGGCAGCTATTGTTCCCTTAAGCGTAGGAGCAGCTCCTTTCGTTGCAAGACTCGTCGAAAACAGTCTCTTGGAGATCCCTTACGGTATTATCGAGGCCGCACGTTCTATGGGTGCCACTACCATACAGATCATCCGCAAGGTATTGGTACCCGAAGCACTCCCCTCTTTGATCAACAATGCTTCCCTGACCCTCATTACACTGGTTGGCTACTCGGCCATGGGCGGGGCTGTAGGAGCAGGTGGCTTGGGGCATATTGGTTATCAATATGGTTATATCGGGTATGATGCCTTAATCATGAATACTGTTTTGGTGCTTCTGATAGTTATTGTTTTCGGCATACAATTCTTAGGAGACCGAATATCCAAAAGTTTTGATCATCGTAAATAGCAACCGCCAACAAATTCGTATCTTACGCCACTAAAAATACAAGGATGCAAATAAAAACAATCTTAGGCAAAATAACCGCTATGCTAGTCTTTGCCGGACTAGCTTATTCTTGCACCCCACCCTCTTCCTCTGATAAACTTCGTGTAGGCGTACAGGTGGGTCCCGAATACAAACTGGCCGAAGCGGCACAAAAAGTCGCTAAGGAAAAATATGGATTGGAAGTAGAATTGGTTTCTTTCAACGATTATGTGATGCCCAATGAAGCCTTGCACCAAAAGGACATCGATGTCAATGTATTCCAAACCCGTCCTTATCTGGAAGAACAATCCAAAAACAGAGGATATGATTTCGAAATCGTGGGGCACACCTTTGTCTATCCTATGGCCGGCTATTCAAAAAAGATAAAAAGTGTGGACGAGTTGAAGAATGAGGATACCATTGTCATCCCCAACGATCCCAGCAACCTGGGAAGAGCACTTTTGCTTCTTCAAGAGGTCGGTGTGATACGGTTGAATGATAATGTCGGCCTTCTACCTACGGCACAAGACATCAAGGAAAACAGACTCAACCTGCGTATCGTCGAACTGGAAGCTCCGCAGCTACCCCGTACATTGGACGACAAAAAAGTCACTGTGGCAGTTATCAACAACAATTTTGCAGCCAGCAACAATCTCATGGCTCAAAGGGATGGTATCTTTATGGAGAATGAAAAATCACCTTATGTCAATATCATTGTCTGCCGCAAGGACAATCGTGCGGATAAAAAAGTCAGCAAATTCGTACAGGCATACCAATCCGAGGAAGTTGAAGCTGTCGCCGAGAAAGAGTTTAAGGGAGGTGCTGTCAAGGGGTGGTAGTGGAAGATGAAGGAACAAGGACAAAAGATGAAGGAGCGATAATGGTCAATGTCTTTATTCTTTAATCCTTTATCTTTCTTTATTTTTCATTTTGACTTTTTAATTTTTAAACCTACCTTTGCAATCCGCTTGTAGTGAATATATGCGGAGTGAGAAAAATATTAATTAAATTATTTAAACAAAAGCAAGTGAATACGTTAAGTTACAAAACTGTCTCTGCCAACAAAAACACCGTGAACAAGGAGTGGATCGTTGTTGACGCTGAAGGCGAGATTTTGGGGCGCTTGGCAAGCAAGATTGCGAGAGTAATCCGTGGAAAGCACAAGCCTTCGTTCACCCCACACGTAGACTGTGGAGATAACGTGATTGTTATCAATGCAGACAAAATTAAGTTGACAGGAAACAAATTGAGCGACAAGGTTTATACGCGCTACACAGGCTACCCAGGTGGTCAGCGTTTTGTTTCTCCAAAGGAATTATTGGCCAAACATCCGCAACGTCTTATCGAGAAAGCGGTTCGTGGTATGCTACCTAAAAACCGTTTGGGTCGCCAGTTATTTGGCAACCTTTACGTGTATGCCGGAACAGAGCACAAACATGAGGCTCAAAACCCAAAACCAGTTAAATTTTAAGGAGAACAATTATGTCAACAACTAATACTTCAGGAAGAAGAAAAACCGCTGTTGCTCGTATCTACTTAAGAGCTGGAAGCGGAAACATTACCGTCAATGGTAAGGACTACAAAGAATATTTCCCAACATTGCCTTTGCAATACATCGTTACGCAATCTTTGAACGTAGCGGAGTCATTAGCAAATTTTGATATCAAGGTTAACGTGAATGGTGGTGGTATCAAAGGTCAGGCCGAGGCAGTACGTTTGGCGGTTGCCAAAGCATTGGTCGAGCTTGACCCAGAGGTAAAACCAGCATTGCGCGCTAAAGGTTTGATGACACGTGACGACCGTATGGTAGAGCGTAAAAAACCAGGACGCCGCAAAGCACGTAGAAGGTTCCAATTCAGTAAACGTTAATCAAAGGAGGATCAAAAAAATGGCAAGAACTACTTATCAAGAATTATTGGATGCAGGTGTTCACTTTGGTCACCTTACACGTAAATGGGATCCGAAAATGTCCAAGTACATTTTTATGGAACGCAACGGTATCCACATTATAGACCTGAACAAAACCCTTACGAAGTTGGAAGAAGCTGCTTCAGCTATCAAACAAATCGTAAAATCAGGTCGTAAAGTTTTATTCGTAGCAACGAAAAAACAAGCAAAGGAAATCATCGCTGAGCAAGCAAAGGCTGTCAATATGCCTTTTGTGACAGAGCGTTGGCTAGGAGGTATGCTTACAAACTTTGCAACAGTGCGTAAGTCTATCAAAAAGATGTCAAACATCGACAAAATGCAAAAAGACGGTACATACGATGTATTGTCCAAAAAAGAAAAGTTGATGATTCAGCGTGAGCGTATCAAATTGGAAAACCTTTTGGGAGGTATCGCCGATTTGAATCGTTTGCCAGCAGCTTTGTTTATCGTAGATGTGAAAAAAGAGCACATCGCGGTATCTGAAGCTCTGAAATTGAACATCCCTACTTTTGCGATGGTCGATACCAACTCGGATCCTACGAACATTGATTTTCCGGTCCCTGCTAACGACGATGCGACAAAGTCTATCAGCCTGATTGCTAGCATCATCGGAAAAGCTATTCAAGAAGGACTGGAAGAGCGTAAGCGTGATAAAGAAGAGGACGCTGAAAAAGAAGCTGCAGCAGCTAAAGCAGCCATAGACAATGGTGGCGAAGAAGTTGTAGCTACAGCTACAGAAGAAGCTCCTTCTGGAAAACGCACTCGTAAAGCGAAAGACGTAGAATAATTCATTCTATATAGAGCCGGATAGACAAGTGTTGGTTTCTGGAAGATTAGCTTCCTTAACCGTACGTGTCTTTCCGGTTTTCTCATTTATAATTTAACAGTAGCTTTTCAGCAAGTTAAAGCTACAGAAACATTTCAAGTGTAATTTTATAAAAATAAAAATATCATGTCAGTACAAATTTCTGCATCAGATGTAAACAAATTGCGCCAACAAACGGGCGCGGGTATGATGGATTGTAAGAAAGCATTGGTCGAAGCAAATGGTGATTTCGAAGCTGCTGTAGACTACTTGCGCAAAAAAGGTGCAAAAGTGGCCGCCAGCCGTCAAGACCGTGACTCTAATGAGGGGGTAGTTATTGCCAAAGCTACTGCGGATGGCAAATCGGGCATCGTGGTTGAAGTCAACTGTGAGACTGACTTCGTAGCCAAAAATGCAGACTTCGTTGCTTTTGCTGAAAAAATTGCAGAGGTAGCTCTTGCCAACACCCCGGCTTCTTTGGAAGCTTTGAAAGCATTGACCGTAGATGGCAAAGTCATCGCTGAGGCGCTAATTGAGCAGACAGGTGTCATCGGTGAGAAAATCGACGTTTCTAAATACGAAACTGTTTCCGGTGAGAAAGTTGTCGCTTATATCCATGGAAACTACCGCCTAGGTGTATTGGTAGGCCTTTCTGCTGATGTAACAGGTGCCGACGAAGCAGGTAAAGATGTGGCTATGCAAATTGCTGCGATGAACCCTGTTGCTATCGACAAAGATGGTGTAGATTCAAAAACTATCGAGCGTGAGCTTGAAATCGCAAAAGAACAAATACGTGCCGAAGGTAAACCAGAAGAAATGGTTGAAAAAATCGCTGCCGGTAAATTGAACAAATTCTATAAAGAATCAACTTTGTTGAACCAAGAATTTGTAAAAGATTCTTCTAAAAACATCGCTCAGTTCCTGGATTCTGTATCCAAAGGATTGACTATCACTGCGTTCAAACGCGTGCAGTTGGGAGCGTAGATAGAATATTGGGTATTGCGATTGAAACCCGGTACGACTAAGAAAACAGCTTGTTCATTATTTTTGAACAGGCTGTTTTTTTTAGACGCACTGAGTTATATTATGGTAGATTTGAAACTTGTCAAAGAACTATTTTACGGCACTATTGCAACTTAAAAACGAACTAGCTATATTTAGCTTATGACAACATACAATACTCTGGTACTGCTCTTTCCGGCTATCAGTTTAATCTGATTATCGGAAGAAACCTGTTGATAAGTGCGAAGAAGATTTATGAAATTTTGGAGAAACAAAAAAGGTCATGGAAAAGAATCAAATCACTGCGGACGAATTTGTCTCTAAGTTCATGGACGGGAGTCTAAGTCATCTGACCTACATCCAAACTCCGATCAAGATCTTTCCATTAAAAGATATTGCACCTTACCTAAAAATACCCATTCCTCCGATCTTCTTTGGCTATAACTTATTGATCTATATCACAGAGGGGTATTTCACACAGCAAATCGAATCGACGACTTTTATGGTAGAGGCTCCTGCGGTATTGATCTGCAACTACGGACATATATCTGCCATCCATTCGGTTGATAAATCAGCTCAAGGTTATTGTGTCCTGATTAAAGAGCAGGCGATGACTTCATTGTTTCGGGAGCAGGAAATCTTAAATATCTTTACTATCTCTCCCTTACTCAACCTAACCAAGTCCGATAGCGGGGAACTGAATATCTTGTTTGACCTGCTATATCGTGAAATATATAATGTATCACCTTACAAGGAGCTGTATGAAAGTATCTTTAAGACGATTATTCTGAAGATAATCAAACTGTCTGAAGCCAACAGATCCCTGGAACGGCGGCAGGAGATCGCCATTGCTTTCAAACAATTGGTACACCTGCATTTCAACAAACATAAAACAGTCGATTTTTATGCAGACCGGCTTGCCGTATCGATCAATTACCTCAATCGCTGTGTCTCTTCTGTATTTAAAAAATCCTCCAAGGAGCTCATATTAGAGGTTGCTATTATCCATAGTCAACTTTTGTTACTGGAAACGAACAAGAGCGTAGCGATCATAGCCTATGAGCTGGATTTTGCTGATCCTTCCTATTTCGCACGTCTTTTCAAAAAGATCGTGGGTATGTCGCCTTCCGATTACAGAAAACATGTGAGATGATCTACATGCAGGCATGCACGATTTGTCCTATATATTATCCAAGTCCTCATAGTCTTTTTTCTGTTAACTGCTTAATTTCGTTTCGGAAGTTGCTTAAATATTTTTTGATATAAACAGGCAACCAACATTATTTTCGAATAAAAATAAGGATCGTCATGAACGCAGTAAGAGAGCAAATAGACTTTAACACTTACATAACCAATTTCAGAAAACACTTAAAGCATTTGTTTCGTGAAGAAAATGACTATAATGCGATGAGTCTTCACCGTGATCTTCCGCCCGACTTTCTTTCGGAGATCATGAAGAAAAAGCCATTGGCAGTCGCTGTTCCGACGCTTTATGGTGGTAGGGGTGTTTCTGTTAAAGAGTGTCTGGGTGTTCTTTCGGCAGCATCTTATGAATCCTTGGCGCTTTCCCTGATGTTCGGGATCAATATCGCTTTATTTTTAGAACCCTTGGCAAAATATGGGCACTATTCCGTTCAGGAGCGTGTGTTTAAGCAGTTTATTGAAAACGAGGCGATGGGCGGATTGATGATCACAGAAAAGGCTTACGGAAGTGATGCGCTGAACATGAAAACGGCCTATCAACAGGTGGGGAATACTTACCACGTGAAAGGACAAAAGCACTGGCAGGGCTTGAGCGGCGCAGCAGATTTTTGGCTGGTCACAGCTCGTAAACTTAATCCCAATGGTGAATTGGCAAGAGATATAGATTTCTTTGTCACAGATAACAGTAACCCTGAACAACATATCCCAATGGTACACCGCTATAATAACCTGGGATTATATGCTATTCCGTACGGTATTAATGAGATCGATGTTATTGTGCCTGAGGAGCAGAAGTTAGTGGCGGAAAGCACTGGTATCAAATTAATGCTTGATATGCTTCACCGAAGCAGGTTGCAGTTCCCGGGTATGGGTATGGGATTTATTAAAAGACTTCTGGACGAATCCCTGAATCACTGTCAGGAAAGAATAGTAGGCGGTGTTTCTTTACTGAACCTGGATTCCGTAAAAAGCCAAATTGCAAAAATTCAGGCAGCCTACACCATCTGTTCAGCTATGTGTACATTTAGTGTTGGTCAGAGCGGCATTGAGCACAATCTGGCTGCCTTAAGCATCGAAGCAAATACCTTGAAAGCATTGGTAACCGATTTGATGCAGGAGTCCGCTCAGATAAGCCTGCAATTAGCCGGGGCGAACGGGTTTAGATTAGACCATATCGCCGGTCGGGCTATCGTGGACAGCAGGCCATTCCAGATCTTCGAAGGATCCAATGAAATGTTGTATGCACAGATTGCAGAGGGTATACTTAAATTGATGCGCAAAGCTAAAGAGACACGCTTATTAAGTTTTTTGAAAACCTATGACCGTACGAATTTAAGTACAGATTTCTTTAAGTCGCAACTGGATTTTAATATTGATGCAGCACTAAAGCAGCGTGATTTGGTCACGCTCGGCAGCATGATCGCCCGCGTGATCAGTTTCCAACTTGTCTTAGATATGAAAGGTTTTAATCCCCAACTGGTTGAGATTACACGTCAATATATTCTCAGGGATTTAGCGATGTTCCAGGGACAGCTGAATGAGAAAAACGATGCCGATCCCATATTGGATTATGAAACCAATTCAGATTGGGCTACTTTTTTAGACTAAAAACCTGAGTTCGGGTGTAGGGCTGTCTTTCTTGCAGGAGATAGCTTGACCTTGATTTGTAATTAACTATCTTTGCGCAAACAACTATTAGCCAATATGAAATATTTTTACTGTTTAGCTCTATTCTTGTTGACATTTTCTACCACTACTGTAGCACAGACATCTTCTTTACCGAGTGTAGAGAAAAAACAATTCACTTATCATTTTTTGACCAACTTTTCTTATGAGGCTGGAGTAAATCGGACAAGCACCTTACGGTTATCCGGTCCTTTAACTCTTGGCCTTTTGTACGAAACTCATATAGATTTAGTCACCGGTGAAACTCATACAAACTCTTATTATTACGTAAGCCCCACAATTTCCGGCGAATTCAGACATTACTACAATCTGAAAAAAAGGCAGGAACAAGGAAAACGTGTCGATAAGAATTCAGGCAACTTTGTCGCTCCAATAGCCAAGTTATATGGCCCTGCTCTCATCAAATCCAATAATGCCGATGTACCTGATTTCTTAGCTGCTTTGGGAGCCGTTTGGGGTATTCATCGCAATTACGGCAAGAGCTTTAACTTTCAGCTCTCCTTAGGCCCAGGTATTGGTTTCTTAGACGGCACAGCTTCTTTTGTCCCCATCGGAGACCTTTCTTTAGGTTTCAGAATAGGGAAATAATTTTTGTTTCGCTTTAGGGTTAAAGATTCTTTAATGTTAGCACCCGATGCAGGTGATGTAATAATCGGCGGATCGAGTTGGACGTGGGCTGATTTTACAACTTTTGTGACCTGTGCCCGGCTCATACCGCACGCCATTAATGCACAAACGAATGTTAATAGTAGCTTTTTCATTTCCTTTTTTGTTTGAGATTTAAGGCCTTTTTTGTCTAAAGCTCAACCTTGAACTTTTAAACCGATACTTCCCTAATCTTTCACACAGCGACAGGAACGTCCCGCTTTCCGCTCTCCCCAATAGTCCGTGCGGACTTTACCGTCATTGTGGTTCAAACCATAACAATATCTAAAATCCGAATAAACTACCGAACTCCACCATACGCCATAGGTGCCCTTCCTGTCAAATGTACCATCGACACGGCGCAGACCACCCGGAAGCCCTGTAAAACCGCTCTCGTTGGTCGCCTCGGTATTTGGCTCGGCCCAATAATCTGTGGCTTTCATCTTACCTCCGGCAACATTTATGATGCCATCGTCACCGCCTTCCCATCCCAATGCTGTAAAAAGGTCTTTCCAATCTGCTCCCGTAGGGATATGCCAGCCTACAGGGCACAGCTTACCTGTACCTGCGGCAGCCCAATTGTACAGTTTGCCATAAGGTTTGTCATTAGCCGGCTCATTGCCGTAATAACACCAGGCTCCGGCAGCCAACGCTGCCCATGACGCATCATCAATAATGTATTGTATAGGGATACCGTCGTTATATTTACTCGTCCTCATGTTTTCGGCCATCCATACTTTCTCACCTATTTTTATTGTTTTGTAGACATTGCCGTCTATGTCGGTTACCGTATTGGTATCTTCTTTCTCTTTGTTATCCTTTTTACAGGAAGCGGTCAGCGATAGCGTGACGACTGTCATCAGCAGTAGAGCAATCAGGTGTAATGTCTTTTTCATGGTGCTTATTTTTAGTGGACTGTGATCAGTTGTCAGTCATTCTCAATTCATAATTGACTCTCCTACTTCAACTCCTCGAATGAGCCATATAGATAAACACTTTCGGTATTGTCCCTATAAGATGCCTCCAGCTTACCGTTGACCAATACCAACACTTCATAGTCAATTGTAGCGCCCTTGTTTGCTGAACCTACATAAGCAACATTTCCGATAAGGGTATAGTCCGAATTGCGCAAAGCTCCGTTGATGGTCTGCCCTTCCGGTTTGCTCCCGTTTGCTGCAAATGTATACGTATGTTCGGGCGGTACTAATGATCCGTCCGGATTGTAATAGCGGAATCTAAAAGATTTCCCTGCCAACTGATCGGTTGTATGCTTTTTGATCAGCTTGAATTGTTTATATGTCTGCGCCACCTCAGGATTATCGGGATTGTTATAGATCATGGAGGTTACATTTCCCTGCTGATCAAATACTATTTTAGAAGTATTGGAGATCATTATTGTATTATTGTCAACAATCGTATATACTTGCTGCGCATTAAAATTGCCACCACCGGTAAACATCATCGCTTCATTTCCTGCTTTGAAATCATAGAGCCTAATTGAATTCTTGGGATTTCCATCATCTCTTCTTGCGAACAGGATGTAATCCGACAGTTTGTTGATGTCAAAAATTTCGTCTTTTTCACCGTCCTTTTTGCAGGACAGCACGCCAATACATAGCACTACTATAGTGGTGTATCTTAAGATGTTGGTTAGTGTGTTCATGTTTTTATCTTAGTGGTCCGTTACTAATTTTATTGAGCTCTCCATCAGCGAGTGGATCGGTTCCCAAATTATATTAAAGTTCTTTTTTAATGCTCAATTTTCCTATTGAGAATTGACCAATGGTATGTTTCGGTTTACGAAATGTATATTTTAGCTCAGAATTAGGCCAGTATGGGGATGGCGCCTTTACTTTTGGGTACAAACGACACGCCTGTCTGTCCGATAGGCAGGCGCCAGCATAGGTCTTACTTTTCAGACCTTATGAAACAGGCTCAAAAATTCCTGTTTTTTGCCGCGGCTTATGCTAATGTTTTTTCCGTCCGACATAACGATTTCACCACCTACACCGCGGATGTATTGTTTGATATGCCGAAGATTGACCAGAAAAGATTTACCCGATCGAAAAAAAAGCGGGTGATCTGTAAGCACTTCTTCAAAAAGTGACAGATTCTTGCTGACTATATGCTGTTCGTTGTTCTTCATCACAATAGTGGAGTAGCTGCCACCTCCTTCGATGTACAGGACTTCGTCGAGTTTTACAAAAATCAATCCTTCCTGAACGGACAGGGCAATTGTATCTTGTATATTATCACCGGAGAATTTATACACATTGCTGATCTGATTTTTTCCGGATCCAATCCGATTGGCTTTGAACTTCTCCAAAACCAACTCCACATCTTCGGCAGAAATAGGCTTCAATAGGTAATCCAGCGCATTCATTTTCAAGGCTTTGATTGCATATTGATCGTACGCGGTGGTAAAAACAACTTTGAACGAAAAACTTTCAAATCTGTCCAGCACTTCAAAACCGTTGAGTTCCGGCATCTCTATATCGATAAATACCAGATCCGGTTGCAATTCCCGAATTGCCTGCTCGGCTTCGCTGCTTCTTTGGATAACGCGCAGGATCTCTACTTCTCCTGTTGCTTTCAACAGATGTTCCAACGTGATGAGACAGTGTTTCTCATCGTCTATTAGGATTGCTTTAATCATTGTCGTAGAATATTTTAAGTTGTACCAAAGTGCCGGCAGGTTCATTATTTTCATGATACAGATCGGTGATCTCCACCTTGTTCCGAGGATCGTTCATTTGTAATCGTTCTAATGTAATCGCTAATCCATGTGATTTGTGCAGCGTTTCTTTGTTCTTGTATGTGGTTGCTTTTCTACCGATTCCGTTGTCTTCTATTTTTATATAGAGACAGGGATTAGTCTCGTCCTGGGCTGTACTGATAGCTATTTCTATAAAACCGTTTCCGCTTTTGGGATTGATGCCATGCCAGACGGCATTTTCCAAAAACGGCTGGAGGATGAGTGCCGGAATTTCCACTTCGTCTTCCTTGATATTTTTGTCAATTCGGATACTATAATCGAATTTGTGATCCAAACGTGCAGCTTCCAGATCCAAATAAAGTCTGGTAGCTTCCAGCTCGTCTTTCAGTGTGATGATGTCTTTTCGGGAATTGTCGAGTATCTTCCGCATCAGCTTGGAAAAGGAAGTAAGATAACCCGATGCTTCATGTTGTTTTTTCTGAATGATAAAACTATTGATGGAGTTCAGTGAGTTGAAAACAAAATGTGGATTCATCTGCGAACGCAACATTTTATTTTCATTTTCCTTGATTTTTTTCATCAGCTGCCCTTCCTTTTTTTCTCTAAGGATCAGATAACGGGTAATACTAAATACAAGAGCACACAAGCATAATCCTATCAGCACAATAAACCAGATCGTTTTGTAAAACGGTGGAATGATATGCAGCTGTAGACTGAGCTGTTTACGGTGGCTCCCATCCAAATCATCATATGCTTCTATCGTGATATCGTAATTTCCGTGTCCTAGCTTCCCCAGCGACAGTCTCGGTTCGTTCTCCAGCTCTTGCCAATCTTCATTGCCAAAATGATACCGGTATTTGATTTTGTCTTTTCCCCAGAAATTTAGAACCGAAAAATAAATATCAATCTGCTGTGCGGATGCTTCGGAAACTTCAATTCGATCGGGAATATCGAGGAGATACTGATTGTCAATTCTGACACCCGTGATTTTCAGATCATCAAATAATTCCAGCGTCTGTAAAGCGTTGAAATCTAATTTTTGGACTTTTTTTCCGGTTGCAAAATAAAGCTGATTTTCACTGCTCATCATGAATCCGTAGCGCAGATCATTGGAGATCAGTCCGTCTCTTTTTGAAATCCGGATCATGCTTCTGGATGCCGGACTGTACCGATAAAGTCCGTCTTCACAACCGAACCAGATATTTCCCGCATCATCTTCCGCTATTCCCTGAATATTAGTAGTCACTGCAATGCCGAAATCCTTCACCGATATACTTTTCAGAATTTTTCCGTTCTCGGCTACGATATTCCACCCGCCATAAGCTGAAAAGATCAGCGAACCGTCTTTCAGCCTGTTTACCCGATTGTAATAGTCGCCGACAAATACCTGATCCGTTCTATCTCCTTTTGTAACCTGTTTCAGCAGCTGTGACTGTTCATCAAAATAGGTGATTCCGTAACTTTTTGGCATCCAGCTAGCGATCCAAATTTTACCTCGGTTTACAATGATGTCGTTGTACAGGACGTTTTCCAAATAATCATCCATATTTTTGATGAAATGCGGAATCTCATCATAGGTATTCGCATCATAAATACCTATTTTCCCCGATTCGGGCAGTGTCCATATTTTTCCGTTATGTATCAGCGCTTTTTTGATTTTTTGCGGGGTAGAGATGATTTTCCGAAACGATGAATTTTCATTTGCCGGATCGATGCCGTACACGCCTTTTTCAGTACTGATCAGCAAGATTTCTGCGGAAAACGACATCTGATATGTTTTTTCGTCTATGTAGAATGCCTTCGTGTTATTTCCGCTCTTGCGGATCACATTTCCATTACCGTCGGAAAACCAAAAAACACCTTTTTCTGTTTCCAATAGGGAGGTGATTGTTCCGTGAGTAGGGAGTTCTATATCATTGAGAATGTCTCTTCCACGGATTAATTTAATCAACCCATTTTGTGTGGAAATCCAGAAAATTCCAGCCTTTTGGTCATAGAAAATATGGTTGATATGCTCTTCGGAAGTGTAGATCAAACGTTTGGAGCGATTTGTAAAATCCAGCTCGTACACGGAGTGTTGACCGTAAGCAACAAGTGGCGTTCCGTCTGTAATATTTTGTGCAAAACGATTTCCGCTAATATCAAAGAGCTGTTCTTTCAGCTTTTTGTCCGGTAAAGAAAATTCATGTATAGCGTGATTATCTTTTGTTACATAGATTTTTCCGTTGTAAAGAACAGAAGAGGTAATTTTTTCGGAAATAATTTTGATGAGTGATTGATCCTGACTATTGTTCCAACGGAAAATCCCAAAATCCGACGTGATGATCAAGCCATCCTTTGAAGGGATATAATTGGCATCGAGATTCAGATGCTTATTGTCCCGATTGATGACATAAGATCTGAGCTGGTTTTCCGGATTCAGAAATTTAATCTGGTTGAAATCCGAGCACCAGACATTTCCGAAAGGATCCTTGTAAATATTTTCGTAATGGTCATTATTCTGGTCACTGTCTGTGTACACGACTTCCTCCAAAATTTTTTTTTCGGCATAAATATGCTCAACAGACACCAATCCAACTCCACCTTCTTCGAGATAAATCGTCCTGCCGTCCGTATAAAAATGCTGAACCCCGTTGGTGACATATTTATTTTTCACAAAAATATAACCGTCATAGAGATAAAGGCCTTTCTGCGTAGCGATGTACAGAAAACCGTCTTGTCTGAACGTGCCGAATACCACATCCGAAACCACGTTCTCGGAAAAAATGATTTTCTCTTCCTTGTACGTATATTGGGAAAATCCAAAAAACGGACAAACAAAAGCCAATAAAAGTAACCGGCATATCATCTGCGAAATATTTTTATACGGTTTTTCAAAGATATTTATTATTTGCACGGATACGGCATGCCATTTGACGAAATGGCAATTTCGCTTTTCGAAGTGTATAAAAAGGTATCAATTTATGCAATGTAGATCCTGTCAGGCGCATCCTTTTTATCTATTATCCTGCGATGTATAAAAAAGCTAACTCTATATGGGTTGTCCATTATTAAAAACTTTAAATTTATATTTGTAAAAACTAGAAAAACCGGAAGAATGAAACAAAAACAGATCAACAACAATTCCATCAATCAGATCATGCTTATTTTGATTATCATATTGATCTGTATATTGATCTTCAAGAATCTACTTTACTATCTTCCCGGCTTTCTAGGTGCTGTCACTCTGTACATATTGTTTCGGAAAACCTACTTTTGGATCACAGAGCACAAAAAATGGAACAAATCCTTGACCAGCATTCTCTTCATCCTATTGTCTATAGTATTCATTGTCTTTCCCCTTTGGGGAATGATTGATTATTTGGTTCGGCAGATCAGCACTGTCGCCAATAACACGGAAAACATCGTCCGGCAATTCAACCTGATGAAAGAATATATGAGCGATAAACCTTTGCTCAAAGAAATTGACCTCTCGGATGAAGCTCTGTTGGCGTTTTTACAGCGTTTGACCCGATATATCCCAAGTCTGCTCAACTCTGTGGTCGAGGTCGCCATCAATCTTGTGACGGCGTTCTTTGTATTGTTTTTCATGCAGGTACATGGCAAGAAAATGGAAAGCTATATCTACCGGTCTTTACCTTTTTCGGCCAAAAGTAAAAATGAGATATGGAATGAAGTAGATCTGATGGTACGTTCCAACGCTTTGGGCATCCCTATCCTAGGTATTTGCCAGGGACTGGTCGCCATGCTGGGCTATTGGATCTTTGGTGTAGAGAGTTTCATTCTTTGGGGCATACTGACTGGCGTCTCCTCCATTGTGCCTGTGCTCGGCACCATGACGATCTATGTGCCCCTTACGATCATGACCTTGGCCGCCGGACATACGATGAACGGAATAGGTTTGGGGATCTATTGCTTCTTGCTTGTCGGTGGAATTGACAATATCCTACGTTTTACGATCCTCAAGACACTAGGCAATGTGCCTCCTCTTATCACCGTGTTCGGTGTATTGCTCGGACTAAATATGTTTGGCATGCTCGGATTGATCTTCGGCCCACTGATACTGTCCTCCGTACAGGTATTGATCAAAGTGTATGGAAACGAATTTGGAAAATCTACGCGCGATGAACAAGAGCTGAATGTATAAAAGTGCGTTTAAGCAACTGTTAAGGGAATGTTAAAACCTATTTTCACCTTATCAAAAGTAATCACTTACTTTTTTTGAAAAAACCTCTTTGGATAACGTATTGAACTCTGTATGTTTGTAGTGTTAAGGGAGATGAAAAGAAAACAAATGTGAGTTGACACTCACACTTGCAACCACAAAAAACTAAATTCATGATAGACTTCAATGTCTCTAAACTTGAAAGATATTATTCTATCCAATTATAAACTAATTTTTTGAGAAAGAACTTGTCGCAGACCTGCGACAAGTTCTTTATGTTTTTATGGAGATGCAATGTTAGCGCACGAACCCTTTCGTGCGCTTATGGTTTAGACACACGAAGGTTCATGCACCCAGCATAAAAGGATTCGTACACCGCCCATTAATATAATTCTTATATTTGCTTCACTTATTCATTTAAATACAACAAAAGATGGGAACGGAGAGCAAGAGACAACAGCGTTTTGCCGGAGTTATTCAACAGGATCTGGCCGAACTATTCCAACGAGAAGGCAAGGCATGGGCCCCAGGAGCTTTCATTACCGTGACGCGTGTACGAGTCACACCTGATCTGGCTATTGCACGGGTCTATCTAAGCTTCCTCAATACGCAGACAGCCAAAGATGACATGACATCTATCAAAAGCAAAACAAACGAGATCCGTTATAAACTAGGGTTACGGATTAAAAATCAGGCTCGGATAGTACCACACTTGGAATTTTTCTTGGATGACACCAATGAATATGTCGAGCACATGGACCGCCTGTTTGAAGAGATCAGTAAAGAGCCCAGACAACCCGATTGATTCCTTCGGATTTTTGGACAATGATCTTTGAACTTGATCCCAAACACGCTCTTTTCCCACATCCTTCTCTTGCCGAAGAAGATGGCCTGTTGGCTATAGGTGGTGATCTTTCTACAGAGAGATTGTTGAACGCTTATCGCCAAGGGATTTTTCCATGGTATTCGAAAGAGACACCTATACTTTGGTACGCCCCGCACGAACGCTTCGTCTTATACCCTTACAAAATTAAGGTCAGCAAGAGCATGCGGAAAAGTTTTGCCCGCAATGATTTTACCTTCACTTCCGATCAGGCCTTCGAACAGGTCATTGCCGAGTGTTCCCGAGTCCCTCGTAAAGATCAGGATGGTACCTGGATTGTGCCTGATATGATAAGAGCATACTCGGAATTACATCAAGCTGGCTTTGCCCACAGTATCGAAGTCTGGCAAAAAAATGTGCTTGTCGGGGGTCTATACGGTGTACTTATCGGAAAAGTCTTTTGTGGTGAAAGCATGTTTTCGAGAATATCCGATGCATCCAAAGCCGCTTTAATTTATCTTTGTCAGGAGTACGACATTGATTTGATCGATTGCCAGATACATTCCGCACATTTAGAAAGTATGGGTGCAGAAATGATGACGCAACAAGACTACCTGAACATCTTGGCCCAACAGGCATATAGCCCCAATGGTTTACAAAAACTGTTCAGACAGGTATGAAATCAATATCTTAGTCCCTCGTGTTGAATTTTTTAAACTTTTACTTTTGATTTTTGACTTTATAACATATGAATTTTAAAATAGGAGACCTTGTTCGCTTTGTAGATGAACCCATAGAAGGTCACATTACCTCCATACAACCCAATGATATCGTAGGTGTCACAGACGATACAGGGTTTGAAATACCCGTGCCGAAGTCCAAAATCACCCTTGTACACGGCAATATGCGTATGCCCGAAGACGATTTGGACGAAGTACCCCGCTTTGCCAACCAACCCTTTGTCGACAAGGGCATCTATCTGGGTATTGCCGGAGAGCAGCAAGGGGGATTGGCAAAATTCTATCTCATCAACGAGACCTCGTACGAGCTATTGGTAAGCATATCTTCGTTAGCCGGAGCAAAGACCATCGGTCTATTTGTCCAAAGCATTCCTCGAAATGACTTTGCCCAATGCTATACAGCCAACTTTTCGTCCATTGGACAATGGCCTACGTTCTATATACAGATCATCCGCCACTGCCCCACCGAACAAACCCTTGTACAACCTTTGAGCAAAGAGATACGTATCCGGTTTTCGGATTTAGGCCATGCCAAGGAGCGTGTGGAAATGTTGCAGGAAAAGGTATGGTTATTTGAATTGGATAAAAAGGAAGAGGATATCGGGATAGATAAATTGAAATCACATTTTATCTCACATAGGCCAAAGAGGTCATAAAATTGCATTGTAGAGACGCAACGCATTTCCTCTCTACCTATTTCTTCCGGACACTAAACAATAGGATGACAGCACCCACGAAGAGGAAAAACCATCCCCATTGGATGTGCAAGGTTTTAGCCAGTATTCCGTCAAAAAATCTAATACCAAAATAGTTGTTAATTTTAAAATAGACCGCTGTTAATCCTAGCACACACCAGCCTGCAAATATCCAGGTCATCCACCTAAACAGGCTTACCTTACGCATGAACAAGAATATTACCGTTACTGCCAAAATACCGTGCGTAATAAAAAACAAACTGAGATCTGTTTGGTACAAATTCCATCTTCCCACCAAGGGAGCCTTTACAAAAGGACAGAATATGGTCGACAATGCTGCAATGGCTATTCCCAACCAGGCAAATGCTTTGTTTAAAATGTACATATCTTAGATAGTAAGACCCAAATGTATAAAAAAATTTAGTATAAGGCACAAGCACTACGCGCATGCTTGCACCAAGTTTAATATCACTACATACTACCTATTCAAATCCCATAATTAGTGATTCTCATCATAATCTCTTCTCACGAAAAACACAAACAATTCATAATCAACAAAATAACTCTATTTATAAACATTCTAAATTTCCCTGTTTGACAGATTTTTGACAGAAGACCCGAGGTTTTGCTCTACATTTGCATCAATAGATTTTGAGCTAGATATAAAAGGCGTTGAGGAATTTAAAAGTAATAGCATTTACGCACAAACATGTTGACCTAAAGGATTTGGGCAATCTGGTGATCTGCAATGAAGAATTGGATGCCAGGTTGATCAACCTGAAAAACAACCTTGATATCCCGGAGATATTCTATATCGGCACATGCAACCGGGTAGAATTTGTTTTCTATGGTGCACATGAATTGACGGATGAGTTTATCGCAAACTTCATGGACAAAATGAATTTTTGCGTACCATCCGAAAGACTTCAATGTTATCTAGGACAAGTGACCCGATATTCGGGTATGGAGGCTTTGCGCCATCTTTTCCGCATGTCGTGTTCCTTGGAAAGCCTAGTCGTAGGCGAAAAGGAAATATTGGCTCAAGTGCGGCGAGCTTACGAAAAGTGCCGTGCAGCAGGTTTTACAGGAGACTTTCTTCGCTTGATGATGGATCGTCTTGTCAAAACAGCTAAAGAAGTCTATACCTACACCAATATTTCGCGCAATCCTATTTCCGTTGTATCCCTTGCCTACCGCAAACTGAAGGAAGTCAAACTTCCCGAAAATCCTCGGATATTGGTCATTGGCTCAGGTGAAACCAATCAAAATCTGGCCAAATATCTCAAAAAGCACAAGCTTTCCAACTTCGTGGTCTTCAACCGTACCTTGGAAAATGCAAAAGCATTGGCGTCTGAACTGAACGCTGAGGCCTACCCGTTGTCTGAGCTAAAGAACTATAAAAAAGGATTTGACGTGATGATCACCTGCACCGGGGCCCCACATGCTATCATCGATCAATCGATGTACGAAAGCCTGTTGAACCACGAAACAGACAAAAAAGTCATCATCGATCTGGCCGTGCCCAACGACGTCGCTCCTGAAGTCATTGCACAACACCCCATACATTATATCGAGGTATCCAGCCTTCAAGCCATTGCTGCAAAAAATATACAAGAGCGCTACGGTGAACTGGAAAACGCCGAAAGGATCATTGACGCCAATATCCAAGAGTTTCTCCCTATTGTCAAACAAAGACGTGTGGAAGTCGCTATGAGTCAGGTCCCCAGCACTATCAAACAAATCCGTGATACAGCCGTCAACGAAGTCTTTGCCCACGATCTCAGCAACCTTGACCCTCAAGCGCGCGAGGTATTGGAGAAAGTCATCAACTATATGGAAAAAAAATACATTAAAGTTCCAATGGTCATGGCAAAAGAAATCCTCGTCAAGAGCGCGGAGCACGAGAATAACTAATCTGCATTGCCTTGGACTAAAGCCCAAGGCAATGCAGATTGTCCCTTCCCCCACTAAATATACTTTATTCTGACATTTTACTCCCGAATTGTGGGGGTATTTGGCTAACTTTGCATGCGTATTTCTAAACGTAAACAACTAACAGTGAACAGGAAATTAACCATAGGTACACGTGGTAGTGAACTTGCACTTTGGCAAGCCAATTTTGTAAAAGGCAAATTGGCCGAAATCGGTATAGAGGCAGAGCTCAAAATCATCAAAACACAGGGCGACATCATCCAACACCTTCGTTTGGACAAATTGGAAGGTAAAGGTTTCTTTACCAAAGAACTTGAAGAAGAATTGCTGAATGGGCACATCGATTTGGCCGTACACTCTCACAAAGACCTACCTACAGTCAATCCTCCTGGCCTCATCATCGCAGCTGTATCCGAACGCGAAGATCCCTCAGAAGTCATCATCATCCATAAAGATTGCGTAGACATCAAAAAACGTCTTTCGCTCAAGCACAATGCTACGGTAGGCACGTCCTCCAACAGAAGAAAAGCACAACTTCTTTCCCTTCGTCCCGATCTGGAATTTGATGATCTACGTGGAAATCTACAGACACGTATCCAAAAGCTGCGTGACGAGAAATACGACGCCATCGTACTGGCCAAAGCCGGTATCAGCCGTATCAACATGGATCTCTCCGACTTCCATCTCGAAGAGATCGCTCCGGTAGAAATCATCCCTGCACCCGCACAAGGTGTATTGGCCATACAAATCCGGGAAGCCGACCATGAATTGTACACTATATTACAGCAGATCAACGACAAGGAAGTCTCGGCGACGATCGCTGTAGAACGTAAGGTTCTCAATCTATTTGATGCCGGTTGCCACGCACCGCTAGGTTGCTACTGTCGCAAGCGAGACGGCAAATACGAAACCTGGACTTCCATTGCCAAAGACAACGAGGACTTTCCTGACCGGGTCTACCTACAATCGGACAGTACCGATGGTATGGCCGAAATGATTTTTGCGAAATATCGACCAGAACGAAAACTGCCTTCTTCTGTCTTCATCACCAGAGACCTGGACGACAATTCATATTTGTCTAAGGCACTCAGAAAGCACAATATACAGATCGAAGACCGTTCGCTGATCAAGATATATCCCACCATCAATGTGTTGGATTCCTTTATCTTGAAAAGAGCAGATTGGATCTTTTTCAATAGTAAAAATGCCATTGAACACTTTTTCAACCTCAACCCTCTCCTTCTGAAAAAAACTAAAATTGCCGTGTTAGGTAGAGGCTCGGAGTCTACCCTACGGAGATATGGCCGAGTGGCTGACTTTTCGGGTGACGACCTCGGTATCAGTACAGAAGGTATAGCCCAGGAATTTGCCAAATTGGTCGACGGTCAAACGGTACTGATACCACGCGCCAAGGATTCATTGCAAAGCATTCAAAAAGCATTGACCCCATCCACTAAGATCATCGATATGCCGATCTACGAAACCGTACTGGATGAAAACGTGGACAAGTCCAATGCAGATGTTCTGATCTTTACTAGTCCGAGCAATGTACAAGCCTATTTCAAGGAAAATCTGGCCGAACCAGACCAAAAAATCATCTGCATAGGCTACTCGACAGCAAAGCAAATTGAAGAAATGGGGTTAAAATACACCCTACCTTTTTCACCTGACGAGATGGGGCTCGCCGAAGCTGTATTTGGATTGGAATATTAGGAACAAGACAAACATATGTAAGGGCAAAAGATTTTTTGCCCCTACATTATTCAATACTAAAAAAAATGCTACACCGACCAAGAAGAAATAGAAAATCAGCAGTCATACGCGATATGGTACAGGAAACGCACCTGTCACCTTCCAACCTTATCTTTCCTTTGTTCATTATTGAAGGGCAAAACCAAAAAACAGAAATAAGCTCGATGCCGGGTATATACCGGTATTCGATCGACAACCTCCTGCGTGAAGTCGAAAGCTGTTTGAAATTAGGGTTGAAATCCTTTGACCTCTTTCCTGCCGTAGAGGAATCCTTGAAAGACAAATATGCAACAGAAAGCTATCGGGAGGGTACATTATATTTGCGGGCTATCGAAGCCGTAAAGAAAAACTTTCCCGAAGCCTGTGTGGTGACCGATGTAGCGATGGATCCCTACAGTTCGGATGGCCACGATGGCATTGTCGAGAACGGCGAAATACTGAACGATGAAACATTGGAAATTTTGGGCAAAATGGCATTGGCCCATGCACAGTCCGGAGCTGACATCATCGCCCCTTCGGACATGATGGATGGTCGTATCGGTTATATACGTCGTCTATTGGACGACAACGGATTTACCAATGTATCCCTAATGTCGTATACGGCCAAATACGCCTCAGCCTTCTATGGACCTTTCCGTGACGCACTAGGTTCTGCTCCTAAGAAAGGTGATAAAAAGACCTATCAAATGAATCCTGCCAACATACGGGAAGCTTTGATTGAAGCACAGCTGGATGCCGAAGAAGGAGCGGATTTTCTGATGGTCAAACCGGGATTGCCTTATTTGGATGTAGTCAAGCTCCTGCACGACAATTTTGACCTACCGATAGCAGTATACAATGTTTCGGGAGAGTATGCCATGCTCAAAGCCGCTATAGCCAACGGATGGCTGGGCGAGCAGACGATCATGGAAACATTGATGGGCTTTCGCAGGGCAGGTGCAACAGCTATACTCACCTATCATGCCAAGGAAGTTCTGGAAAAAGGTTGGTTGAAGTAAATAATACAACAAATGCAGGTACAAGATATTTCAAGAGAGCAATCGGCTCAACTATTTGACAAAGCCAAAAACTATTTTCCGGGAGGAGTCAATTCTCCTGTCAGAGCTTTCAAATCCGTATATGGCACACCCCTATTCATTGAGCGAGGTGACAAGGCTCACCTATGGGATGCCGACGGCAACGAATTCATCGACTATTGCTGCTCGTGGGGTCCCTTGATCCTTGGACACAATAATCCTCATATCCGTGAAGCCGTAGAAAGCCAGTTAGGTAAAGGACTGAGCTTTGGCGCACCTACCCGATTGGAAAACGAGCTAGCCGAGCTTATCTTATCAAACAATAGATACATAGACAAAATCCGTTTCGTCAGTTCGGGTACCGAAGCCGTCATGTCGGCGATCCGCTTGGCAAGAGGCTACACGCAACGGGACAAAATCGTCAAATTCGAGGGCTGTTACCACGGACACTCCGACTCCCTTTTGGTCAAAGCCGGATCCGGTCTGGTCACATTTGGCGAAACTTCCTCCGCAGGTGTTCCAAAAACCTTTGCAGACGAAACCATCGTCATCGCACTGCATGATAGGGAAGCACTACAACAGGTTTTCAAGGACTTCAAAGATCAGATCGCCGCCGTCATCATCGAAGGTGTACCGGCCAACAACGGCCTCTTGATACAGGACAGGGAGTATATCCATTTCCTTCGGGACATCACCAAGACCAACGGTAGCCTGTTGATCTTTGACGAAGTGATCACCGGTTTTCGATTGGGTTTTGAAGGTGCAGCACATCATTACGGCATACAGCCAGACATCCTAACCTACGGCAAGATCATCGGCGGAGGTATGCCTGTAGGGGCTTACGGTGCATCCCAAGAAATCATGGGCCATATTTCTCCCGATGGAGTGGTATATCAAGCCGGCACACTATCCGGCAATCCGGTAGCTATGGCAGCGGGTATAGCGGCACTAAGCATCCTGGCACAACCCGGATTTTATGAAAAACTTGAACAAACAACCCTCGCTTTCGTCGAAAATCTACGGGCATTCATTGACAAAAATCAATTGGAGGTCCAGATATTCACAATCGGTTCTATATTCTGGTTTGCATTTACAGCACAACAAAAAATACAACGTGCCGACCAGATCGACCCCGCATCCATGGAACGATACAAGATCATGCACCGGGAATTGCTCAATAGGGGTATTTATTTTGGCCCGTCCGGCTATGAAGTCGGCTTTATCTCGGCTGCCCATACCGCAGAAGATATCGCGACAACACTAATAGCCATCAAAGAATCACTATTAATTGCCTGTTCGTAAAACAAAATAGCATTTTATACGTTTATACTTGATGAAGTCAAAAATTTAACAAACTCAATAAAAAAATGAAAAACTGGAAATCTAAATTATTCATTGTTGCTTTATCCGTATCGATCGTAGCATGCAACAACCCTACAAAAAACAAAGAAGGAGAAGTCCAAGATTCTACCGCTCTGGATGACACCGTAGGCGCAATCGCAGTCAATCCTTTGGCCCATGCCAAGGAGTTTCCGGGAGCGACCTTAAATATTGCCTCGATCACTGCCGAAAAGGTCGGTACAGACTCGGCTAAAATCACCGTGAAATACGATGTACAAAACTTTAACCTCACGGAACAAACCGAGCATGAGCACCACATGGCCAATTCGCATGACGGACAGCACATCCACTTTATTTTGGACAATACCCCTTATGCAGCGCTATACAAACCCGAACATTCTGTGACAGTTCCTGTCAATTCGGAACATTACCTGTTGTCGTTCCTTTCACGCTCTTTTCATGAATCGATCAAGACAGCCGAGGCTTCCAAGTTGATCAGATTCAAGGTCAATGCAGATGGCAAGGTAGAGGAACTACCTGCACCGACAGAGCCTTCATTGTTCTACAGCAGACCAAAAGGAGACTACAAGGGCGAAGAGACAAAAACGCTTTTGCTTGACTTCTTCCTGGCCAATACGACTTTGGCTGCCGATGGCAACAAGGTCAAAGCAGATATCAACGGACAGGAGTTTGTATTGGATCAATGGGTTCCTTACGAAATCTTAAACCTTCCTTTGGGTGAGAATACCGTCAAATTGACTCTTGTGGACAAAGATGGCAATGCACTCACAGGTGACAATGTCTCGATCGAAAGGAAGATCAACCTTTTGGCAGAATAATAAGACACCGCTTAAAAGTAAAGCGTTCATCCAGCAAACTATACCGTCATTTCGACGAGGAACGAGGAGAAATCTAGGATCATATAGGATTATAATTTGACTCCTTATCCATAGATTTTACTTCGTAGAGCTCGCTTCGTTCGGTTCTCTTCGTCGTCTCTCCTCATCGAAATGACGTTTTCCTATTACAATATTATGGCAATATTTTTGCTCTCATTAAACCAAACACAGCACACAGCTGTCATACAGAACAAAGAATAATTATTTTAACTCCACAAAACTGTATATTATGAAAAGACTATTACTCGCCCTGACTATAGCTACCGCATCATTCGTTGCTTTCACTTCTTGCACAAAAGAGTATATTACCCAAGAGCATTATGATATGGTGCCTGCACAAACCATGATCTATTCCAAAACCGCAACGGACTATCCCTGGAATTGGGGGGAAACCGACAACCGAGCTTACTTCACTTTACCTATACCCGAACTCACGGCATATTACATGGATCAAGGAATAGTGTCTGTCGCAATCAGTGAGGATAATGAGTCAACCTATCGAACCATTCCTGCGACTGTAAATGGGATCTCCTACAGCTACGATTACAAAGTAGGTTCAGTAATTATTTATGCCGAAGATCCGATCATGGAGCCAGGCTCTGAAATCTCTGTACCGAATGATTTAGTTGTTAAAGTATCGCTGATCGATGCCGATTATGTGGAGTAGATTTTAAGGGCCATCAAGCTTTTCCAAAGTTCTAAACTTTGGAAAAGCACTTAAAAACGTATCTTTATAAAAAATAGCTATGCTGATAAAGATATACAACGACAATCCAAATCCCAAAGTCATCGAACTGGCTGTGGAAGTGCTCCGCAAAGGAGGGGTCATCATCTATCCAACGGATACAGTGTACGGTATTGGTTGTGATATCACCAATCAAAAAGCTATAGAACGTGTCTGTCAGATCCGAGGCCTCAAACCCGACAAGGCCAACCTATCGTTTATCTGCTACGACCTGACGGATATCTCCCAATACACCAAGCCCTTTGATACCACGGTATTCCGTGTTTTGAAGAAAGCCCTTCCCGGGCCTTTTACATTTATCTTCAATGCCAGCGGACACGTACCTAAATTATTGAGTTCCAAAAAGAAGACTGTCGGTATACGTGTACCCGACAACAACATCATACGCGAGCTTGTCAAACAGTTGGGTCACCCTATTGTGACCACCTCTATCCACGACGACGATGAGATCATAGAGTATTCAACCGATCCCGAACTGATCTACGAAAAATACCAAGACAAGGTCGATCTGGTTATCGATGGTGGTTATGGGGACAACGTCGCATCCACTGTCGTAGACTTGACCAACGGTGACTTTGAAGTGATCCGTGAAGGCAAGGGCGACCTGGACCTGTATTTGTAAAAGGTACATCCCTCTTTATCTGCGATAATATTGTATATTTATACCTAGTGTTATTACCTTTGGTATAAATCTGATATTATGCAAAAAACAATCCTTTTTCTCTTTTTATTGCTCTCCTCATGGGTATATGGGCAAGAAAACCTAACATTCCAAAAACCTTCTGCCGAGATTTTGGCATTGGCAGATTACCAACGTCCTCCGACGATCAGGGTCAGTCCCGACAAGGCATGGATACTGTTTATGTATAGGCCTACCTACAAGTCTCTGGAAGAATTGGGACAGGAGGAAATGCGGCTGGCGGGATTACGTATCAATGCCAAAACTAAAACCAGCAGTACAGAAAGCTATGTGGACAACCTACGGTTAAAACAATTTGCCAGTGATCGGGAGTTTGATATAAAAGGCCTGCCTGAAAATGCACGGATCGCCAACATCAGTTTTTCACCCGATGCCAAGAAAATCGCATTCACCCACACCAATGCACATGGGCTTGCGCTGTGGATCATAGATGTAGCCACACAACAAGCCAAGCAATTGACAGATTACGATCTCAATGCCGTATTGGATGGCCCCTACAGATGGTTTAGGGACAGTGAGCGATTGCTGATCAATAAACTATCTTCGGACATGCCTCCTCTTGTCGATCGCAGCAATGAACTGCCTACAGGACCGGTCGTCTCGAGCAGTGCTGGACAGGTTTCCCAATTGCGCACTTATCAAGATCTGTTGAAAGATCCACGCGACGAACAAGATTTTGAAACGTTGGCTACCTCTATGCTTTATTGGGTAGACCTATCCGGCAACCAAACGAAGTATCTGGATAAAGCCATGTACGCACAGGCCTCCTTTTCACCGGATGGACGATATGTATTGGTTTCTTCGCTCAAACGACCTTTTTCCTATATCGTCCGTTACTCTTCATTCCCACAGGAAACCACCGTATATGATATGCAAGGCAATCTAGTGAAAAAAGTAAATGAACTGCCCTTAGTAGAAGCTATGCCCAAAGGTTTTTCATCTGTTCGTACCGGCAAAAGAGCTATGGGCTGGCGGCAGGACAAACCCGCCACGCTATTTTTTGTAGAGGCCCTGGATGAAGGAGATGCCAATAAAGCGGCAGACTATCGGGATGAACTGTTTGAATGGGAGACTCCTTTTACAACAGCACCCCGATCTCTCGCCAAGGTTGCCGACCGCTTTTCGGGTGTGGTATGGGGAGATGATGAACATGCTCTGGTATCTTCACAATGGTATGATACACGCAATGTCAAGACGTTTTTGCTCAATCCAAAAACGGGTAGTATGCAAGTCATCAGTGACCGCAACAGACAGGATATCTATTCTGATCCGGGATCCGTTTTCCGGGATAAAAACCAATTCGGAACCTATACCATGTATATACACAAGGGCAAAACCTTTTGGATAGGCGATGGTTTTACCAAAGAAGGAGAATTCCCTTTTATCGATGAGCTGGATTTAAAAACCTTGAAGAAAAAAAGGCTATACACGGCTCCGAATTCTGATTTGCAAGAACGCATCTCCCAAATCGTAGACATCCATAAAGGTGACATCCTCGTTTCGTTGCAATCGGCCAGCCAATACCCAAATATCTACACCAAAAACATCAATACAGGTAAACAGCAGGCGATCACACATATCGAAAGCCCATTCAAACCACTCGAAAATGTACACAAACAGGTATTGAATTACAAACGCAAAGACGGTGTCGACCTCTCGGGTGTATTGTATCTGCCTGCCGGATATGATTTCACGAAAAAAGAAAAGCTGCCTTTGCTCGTTTGGGCCTATCCCCGCGAATATAAGAACAAAAGCACCGCAGGCCAAGTCCGGGTAAATCCCAAAGAGTTTACCTTTCCAAGTTATGGATCCTTTGTGTACTGGGTATCCAAAGGGTATGCAGTACTTGACAATGCCGCATTTCCGATTGTTGGTGAAGGCACACAGGAACCCAATGACACTTTTATCCCTCAATTGGTAGCGAATGCTGAGGCAGCCATCGACGCGGTAGACAAACTAGGTTATATAGACCGTGCAAAGGTTGCAGTAGGTGGGCATTCGTACGGAGCCTTTATGACGGCTCATCTATTGTCCAATTCCAACTTATTTGCGGCTGGAATTGCCCGTTCGGGAGCTTACAACCGTACCTTGACCCCTTTTGGATTTCAAAGCGAACAACGCAATTTTTGGGATGATCCACAACTATATATAACTATGTCCCCATTCATGAGTGCCAGTCGTATGAAAACACCAATGCTGCTTGTACACGGTGCGGCAGACAACAACCCGGGAACATTCACCTTACAGACCGAACGTTATTTTCAGGCCTTGAAAAACCTTGGAGCTCCGGTCAGAATGGTCATTCTCCCCAGAGAATCGCATGGCTATGTCGCCAAAGAGAATATCTTCCATCTATTGTGGGAACAGGATCAGTTTCTGGAAAAATATTTGAAAGGTAAATAGGGACAAAAAATAGAAAAAGGGCGATCGTTGATCGCCCTTTTCTTGTATTATCCCGTTAATCTTTTAGGAAAGATTAAAAGTGGAAAGTCAACATGATACGGCCATTTGCTCTAGTACCAAAGTCAAATCCACCTGTTTTTTCTTTAGAATTATCGTCTGTTTCAGTTTTTACAACAGAATTAGCAGCATCCCACTCTTCGGTAGTTTCTTTTTGGCCTTTTTGACGACCTGTTATGATACTAGCACCAACTTCTCCACCCAGAGAAATCTTAGGAGCGATGAAGTATTCTACACCTGCAAATCCACCTACACCAACTAAAAACAAATTACCATCTTTCACAGAAGTAGGGCGCTGAGGACCAAAACCAAATGCATTTGAAGGATTTGTATTGGTGGAGGTGATGGCATTACCATAGCTATACTTTTCAGAAGAGCTACCAAAACCTACGAAAGCCTCAGCACCGTAGAAGCCTTGAAGACGACCGTATCCACGACGCAATTCATAACCTGCACCAATTTCGACATAGTTGTTTTTTTCGGTGTATTTATCCGTAACCTCTGCATCTGACGTAGGATCAGCTGCTAGCGCCACATCGTCTTGGACAAGTCTTGTTTCGCTTTGGCTTCGGAAATCAAAAGACAACCTAGCACGCACGGCCGACTTGTCTGTCAAAAAGTACTTACCGTACAACGTGTTGTTGCCTCCCAAAAAGCTGTTTGGTCCTTGGAAATCAGGAGCATTGTTGTAGCTGTCTGTAAATATATTACCCGCATACTCTAAAAAGGGAACCGCATCTATACCAATAGCGATATCTCCTGCTGCAGGAAGAATATTTGCTCCTTTATTAGTTGTAGTACCGATCACTCTGCTGTCTTCTTGAGCAGATACTGTTCCGATGATAGCCAATCCGGCCAAAACTGAAAGTAAAGTTTTTTTCATAGAAAATGAAGTTTAGTATGTTTAATGTTTAGGCTCACAACCGCTGTGGGCCTCTTCGGGGGACGAAATTAGGAAAAAAAACACGTGTTCCAAACAAAAACAGCCTTTTATTGAACTATAATATATCGACAGGCTATAGTTTTTAACATAAAATTCTGAAAATCAGATTTTTGAATAAAAATTGTATAAGGAAATTTACAGTCATTCATCCAATAGATCCGGACGCCGCTCTCGGGTACGCAACAATTGCTGCTCATCACGCCAAGCCGCTATTTTTGCTTCATGTCCACTCAACAGTACTTCCGGGACTTTATGTCCACGCCATTCGGCAGGTCGTGTATAAATAGGAGCATCCAGGAGACCATCTTGAAACGAATCGGAAAGAGCAGATGTTTCATCCGAAAGTACTCCCGGTATCAATCTGATCACCGCATCCACAACAATGGCTGCAGGCAATTCTCCACCCGATAGTACATAGTCGCCAATGGAAATTTCCTTGGTGACGAAAACATCCCGGATCCTTTGATCGATCCCCTTATAATGACCGCAAAGGATGATTATATTTTGTTTTGTCGACAGATCGTTTGCGATACTCTGGTTGAGTGTGACACCATCCGGTGTCATATAGATGATATCATCGTATATCCGTTCAGAAGTCAGTTTTTCAATACACGCCGCAAAGGGTTCTATCTGCATGACCATACCGGAACCCCCGCCATAAGGGTAATCATCCACAGACTTATGCTTGTTGTTGGCATAGTCACGCAGGTTGTGCACGTATATCTCAGCCAATCCTTTTTTCTGTGCACGTTGCAGAATGGAATGTGCAAAGGGGCTTTCCAACAAAGAGGGCAAGACGGTAATGATATCAAATCGCATGGGGCAAAGATAAGAAGATTTTACCCTAAAGATAAAAAACCGCCAAATAGCGGTTTTTTATCTTTAGGGTCACTACAGGATTTTATCGTAGCTTATCGACTTCCTTCTCTACTTTTTCCAGGTCACGTTGAAGTTCTTTCAACTTAATCTCTTCTCTGCTAATTTTAATCTTGGCTTTTTCTTCTTCGATACCGCTTAGCTTACCCTTTCCAACTTTTTTGTTAAAGTCCTTTTGTACTTTCTCTATCCTTTTTTCTTGCTTAACGATTTTCTTTTGAAGGCTTGTAGATTTCTTGACCGCTTTATCGTATTTTTTTTGTGCTTTTTCACGGGCTTTCTGTGCCTTTATCAGCTCTTTTTCACGCTTAGCTATTTCTTTTTCACGCTTCTTTGCAGCTTTCTCAGCTTTAGCTCTTTCTTTAGCTGCCTTTTGTTCAGCCTTTTTGGCTTCTTGCTCCGCTTTTTCTATACGCTTTTGTTCGGCTGCTGCTTCCCGGCGCGCCTGATCCGTGGCTAATTGCTTTTCAGTAGCTAGCCTATTTTGTTCTGCACCGATCTGAGAAACGGGAATGGTATCTAGAATAGTGTTTCTTACAGAAGTTCCAGATGATTGGCCATTGGAAATCTGAAGCCCAAGAAGAGTAACGAATGCAACAATTCCAAATAGTCTAATAGTCTTTATCATAAGTACATTTTTTATTACTTAGAACATAATCGTTCTAAATAGTTTAATTTAGGGCAAAAATACGGAAAAGCAAAAGGCAACACCATAAGATATTGCCTTTTTACAAAATTTTGTAGTATTTATACTATAAGACTTGCGAAGTTTTTTCTTTTATACCAACTCTTTCAGCAGATTGGTCAAGCTGACACGGTTTCCGATAATAGTGCCCAATTGATCCACGGCTACACGTTCTTGTTCCATGCTGTCACGGTGACGGATGGTCACGGTATTGTCCTCCAAAGATTGATGGTCTACCGTAATACAGAACGGTGTACCGATAGCATCCTGACGACGGTAGCGTTTACCGATCGAGTCCTTTTCGTCGTACTGTATGTTGTAATCCAGCTTAAGACTGTTCATGATCTCACGTGCCTTTTCGGGCAAGCCGTCTTTCTTGGTCAATGGCAGGACAGCCGCTTTGACGGGCGCGATGGCTGGATGAAATTTCAATACTACGCGTGAATCCTGCTTGTCTTCTGTCGAAAGGTCTTCCTGTACTAAGGAATTGGCTAATACAGTCAAGAACAAACGATCCAAACCAATGGATGTCTCGACCACATACGGAATGTAGTTTTGATTGATTTCCGTATCAAAGTATTGTATTTTTTTCTTCGAATATTCTTGGTGCTGCTTCAAATCAAAGTCCGTACGAGAGTGTATACCCTCCACTTCCTTAAAACCAAATGGGAACTCGTACTCGATATCCACGGCAGCATTGGCATAGTGGGCAAGCTTAACATGATCGTGGAAACGATACTTGGCCGGGTCGGCTCCCAAGGCTAAGTGCCATTTCAGACGAGTCTCCTTCCACCTGTTGTACCATTCCAATTCAGACCCAGGACGTACAAAGAATTGCAATTCCATCTGCTCAAACTCCCGCATACGCATGATAAACTGCCGGGCAATGACTTCATTTCGGAAGGCTTTACCGATCTGGGCAATACCAAAAGGCACTTTCATCCGTCCGGTCTTTTGTACATTCAGAAAGTTGACAAAGATACCCTGTGCCGTCTCCGGGCGTAGATATACCTGTTCCGCTCCATCGGCCATTGCCCCCATTTGGGTAGCAAACATCAGATTGAACTGACGTACCTCTGTCCAGTTCTTGGTTCCGGAAACAGGACATACAATATTGTGTTCTTCGATGATGGTTTTCAGACGAGCTAAATCATCTGCATTTAAGGCATCATCCAGATCTTTCTGCAACTGGGCGGCTTTATCTGTCTTGCCGTCTTTTTCATAACGATCGATTTTTTCTTCGATCAATTGGTCGGCACGATAGCGTTTTTTGGAATCCTTGTTGTCGATCATCGGATCGTTGAACCCATCTACATGCCCGGAGGCTTTCCATGTCGTGGGATGCATGAAAATCGCGGCGTCGATGCCGACAATATTTTCGTTCAACTGCACCATGGCTTTCCACCAATAGGCCTTGAGATTGTTCTTGAGTTCAGAACCCAACTGACCATAATCGTACACGGCACTTAGACCGTCATAGATCTCACTGGAAGGAAATACGAAACCATATTCCTTGGCATGAGATATGATATTTTTGAAAAAATCGTCTGTTTGCTTGCTCATATTGGCAAAAGTAAAAATTAAAACGTCAAAAAGTAAAAAAAGACTAACTATCTCACCGTACTGCCCGGTCTGATGGCTGAAGTCGGATTGACAAAATCCAATCTTCCATCGGCATCTTCCGCCATCAATATCATCCCTTGGGATTGAATACCTTTGATCTCACGAGGCTCCAGATTGACGAGAATCGACACCTGCTTACCTACGATATCCTCCGGTGAGAAAAACTCAGCAATCCCGGATACCACTGTACGTTGATCTATACCCGTATCTATCGTCAATTTCAACAGTTTTTTGGTTTTGGCTACTTTCTCCGCTTCCAGTATTGTACCTACACGGATATCCAGTTTCATAAAATCATCAAACGTAATATTGCCTTTTGCCGGAGTAGCCTCCACAGTTTCCAAGGCATTCTTCGCTTTGGCATCGGCCAGTTTTTGCAATTGAAAATCCACCTGTTCATCCGTGATCTTTTCAAACAGCAGTTGTACATCGCCCAGACGGTGACCTTCTTTCACCAGATCCTTAGCTCCGGCTTTGTCCCATCCTTGCTGTGACAGATCCAGCATATCGAATAGCCTGGCAGATGTTTTGGGCAGAAATGGCTGAGCCAATACAGCTAGATTGGCAACAATCTGTGTGGCCACATACAGCACCGTCTTGACACGTTCTTCGTCTGTCTTAATGACCTTCCAAGGCTCCTCGTCAGCCAGATATTTATTTCCCAAACGCGCTGCATTCATAAAATGACCCAATGCTTCGCGGAAACGATAATTGGAAATAGACTGTTCGATCAGTTCGGGATATTTGGCCAACTCATCAAAAACATGATTATCCACGGCATTCAACGCCGAGCCTCCCCACACATTACCGGCAAAGTATTTATGTGAAAGCACCATCACCCGGTTGACAAAATTACCCAGGATAGCCACGAGCTCATTGTTGACTCGTGCCTGAAAATCCTTCCACGTAAACTCACTGTCTGATGTTTCGGGCAAGATGGAGGTCAGCACATACCGAAGTTCATCTTCCTTGCCCGGAAATTCTTCCAGATATTCATGTAGCCAGACCGCATGGTTACGTGAGGTGGATAGCTTATCCCCTTCTAAGTTCAAAAATTCATTTGCAGGTACATTATCCGGCAGGATATACTCCCCATGTGCATGCAATATGGCCGGGAAAGTAATGCAGTGGAACACGATATTGTCCTTACCGATAAAATGGATCAATGTCGAGTCGTCTTCGGGATTGGGTTGCTTCTTCCAATAGTCCTCCCAATTCTTACCATGATCCAAGGCCCATTGCTTGGTGGCAGAAATATAACCTATGGGTGCATCTAGCCATACATACAATTTCTTTCCGACAGCTTCTTCCAACGGCACATCTACTCCCCAATCCAGATCCCGGGTCATCGAGCGTGGTTGTAACCCTTGCTTGAGCCAAGATTGGCATTGGCCATATACATTGGGCTTCAGTACGTCTTTTTTACCTTCGATCAACCATTTTTCCAACCAAGGCTGATACTTGTCCAATGGCAGGTACCAATGCTTGGTTTCCTTCAAAATGGGTGTCTTTCCGCTCAATGTCGACTTGGGGTTGATCAGATCTGTGGGGCTCAGCGAAGTGCCGCATTTTTCGCATTGATCACCATACGCTCCTTCATTTTGGCAATGGGGACATGTACCTGTAATATACCGATCCGCCAAAAACTGGTGGAACTCCTCATCATAATATTGTTCTGAAAATTTCTCTATAAATTCACCCTTCTCGTAGAGATTCAAAAAGAACTCCTGCGATAGCTGATGGTGGATCTGCTCTGAAGTACGGTGATAGATATCAAACGAGATACCAAACTCGGCAAAAGACTCCTTGATCTGCTTATTGTATTTGTCTATGATTTCTCTCGGCGTCCCCCCCTCCTTCTTCGCTTTGATCGTAATAGCGGCACCATGCTCATCCGAACCGCACACATATACCACATCCTTGCCTTTTAGTCGCAGAAAACGCACGAAAATATCTCCGGGAATATATGCACCTGCCAAGTGACCGATATGCAAGGGGCCATTGGCATAAGGTAAAGCAGAAGTAATGGTATAGCGTTTTTTAGACAAATTGCTCAAAATATTCTATTTTTTAAGGTGTATACAAAAAATAAATTGTAAAATTGTTTGCAAAGATAATTCAATTTGCGCGGAATAGATAAAGGTAAGAAAAATATATCCTTGTAGGGGCAAAAGATTTTTTGCCCCTACATTTAATAAAACATAAAAAAATGAAAACACCTCCATACCTGCAATCCGGTGACAAGGTAGCTATCGTATGTCCGGCGGGCTATATCAAACCCGATATCAGTCAAGCTTACGCTATGCTCGAAAGCTGGGGACTGGAGGTCGTGGTTGCTCCATCAGTTTCCACACAGAAAAACCAATTTGCCGGAGACGATGCACTAAGAACAGCAGATCTACAACAGGCATTGGACGACAAAGAGATCAAAGCCATTATAGCAGGCCGCGGGGGATATGGAACCGTTCGCATTATCGACCGATTGAATTTCACAAAATTTAAGAACAACCCCAAATGGCTGGTAGGCTTCAGCGATATCACCGTATTGCATAGCCATATCCAACGACAATTCGGTATCCCGACCATCCATGGGCAGATGGCTAAATCGTTTCTGGACGCATCGCCCGCATCACTCTTGTCCTTGAAAAAAGCTCTTTTTGGAAAAAAAAGTGATCTCAAATACCGTTTTTCAGGTTTTCCCAATCGTTCGGGTGAAGCGGAAGCTATACTAGTCGGAGGCAATCTGGCCATTCTCCATAGTATCATCGGCAGTCGTTCGGACATCAAATATGACAACAAGATATTGTTTATCGAAGATGTAGGCGAAGCTCATTACAACATAGACCGCATGCTGTGGACATTGAAGAGAGCCAAAAAACTGGACAAACTCAAAGGACTGATCGTGGGTGGATTTACCGACATGCGGGACAGTAGTGCTTCTTTCGGTCAATCGATTGAAGAAATAATTCTGGACAAAGTGCAGGAATACGACTTTCCCGTTGCTTTCGGTTGCCCGGTAGGTCATATAGCAGACAACAGAACTTTGATACTTGGGCAACAGATCAAGCTATCTGTACAAAAAACAAAAATTTCCATTCACTATATAGATTAAAATAAAGTGATGGAGGTGATAATAGTTATAGAGGTCATAAAAGCCCGTGATATACGTTGCTTCCATAACTACCTTCACCATCATAATTTACATAACTTAAAATAATTTTTATGAGCAGAACCAACAACAAAGACATCGGACTATTGATTTTACGTGTGGTCACCGGCGTGACCATGTTTGCCTTCCATGGATTGCCCAAAATAATGGGTGGACCTGAGCTGTGGAAAAAAATAGGGCTTTCTATGGCAAATCTAGGCATCAATTTCTTTCCCATGGTTTGGGGGGGATTAGCAGCATTGACCGAAACGCTTGGAGCAATATTGGTCATCATCGGACTTTGGAGCAGACCGGCAAGCTTATTTTTAGCGCTGACGATGCTCGTGGCCACCGTCTTCCATTTGGCCAACGGTGACGGATGGACGACCGCATCACATGCCCTCGAATTGTGTGCTGTATTTCTCGCTATTTTCTTTACCGGTCCTGGTAAGTACAGCGTAAATAAGAAGTAAAACTCTTAGGGTATAATATCCCACAGTACGTTCCGCTTTATCGGAATGACACTGATTGAAACCGCAGATTTTTCATGAAAAGAATCTGCAAAACATACCTGCATAGATATGCGGGAATAAAAATTTTACGAAATCGTTTGAGTTCACGACTTTTTTGAAGCAAACACCACCCAAAAAGTGGTGTTTTTTTGTTGATAATTCTTCAATAAAAGAACACGATAAATAACAAAAAACAAAACAACATTCGAAAATATTGAAATACGAGTTACGTTCATTCGGTATAAATATCATTTTAGCAAAAATTAAACTCATCCCCTATCCCTTTGATATTGTCCCTACCTTAGCCCCATAAACAAATTATGACAACACCATGATACGACGTGAAATTGGAGCACTAAATTCCAATGTAAACCTCAAAGAACTAGGTATCCTTGCAGAGCACATCCACTGGAACCTAGACAGTGCCACACTGACACAGCAAACCCTCACATTAGGCCAAGGCAGTCTAAGCGACAAGGGTGCATTATGCGTAAACACCGGAAAATTTACCGGCCGATCCCCAAAAGACAAGTTTATTGTCAAAGACGCAGTGACCTCTAATACCATAGATTGGGGAGACATCAACATTCCTACGAGTGAAGAGGTGTACAATAGGTTGTATGACAAAATGGTGAAGTTTCTTTCCGACAAGGAAATCTGGGCACGTGACTGCTATGCAGGAGCACATCCCGACTACAGGTTACGTGTGACCGTGGTCAATACCACACCATGGGCCAACCTGTTCTGTCACAACCTCTTTATCCGACCCACTACCGAAGAGCAAAACAACTTCGAAAAAGAATGGCTGATCTTGCAAGTACCCGAATTTGAAGCCGATCCGGCAGTCGACGGAACGAGGCAGGGTAATTTTACCATCGTCAATTTCAGCAAGAAAGTCATACTCATCGGCGGGTCTGCCTATACGGGGGAGATGAAAAAGGGAATCTTCAGTGTATTAAATTTTTTGCTCCCGCACGAGCATCACATCCTGCCCATGCACTGTTCGGCCAATGAAGGCGAAAAAGGAGATGTATCCTTATTCTTTGGACTGAGCGGAACAGGCAAGACTACCCTATCGGCAGATGCCGATCGCCATCTGATCGGCGACGATGAACACGGTTGGGCTGAAGGCGCTGTATTCAACTTTGAAGGAGGATGTTATGCCAAATGTATTGACCTGAGTATAGAAAAAGAGCCTGAGATCTATGCAGCTATCAAAGAAGGTACATTATTGGAGAACGTCGCATTTTTTCCCGACAGCAATAAAGTCGATTTTTCGGACAAGAGCATCACGGAAAATACGAGGGCGGCCTATCCGATCCATTATATCCCCAATGCCAAGGAACCCTCGATAGGCGGCAATCCGAAGAATATTTTCTTTCTGACCTGTGACGCTTTCGGTATTCTGCCGCCCATATCCCGATTGACAAAAGAGCAGGCCATGTATCACTTCATTTCGGGATATACGGCCAAGGTTGCCGGTACCGAAGTAGGCATCATCGAGCCACAGACTACGTTTTCGGCTTGCTTCGGAAAAGTATTCTTGCCCCTGCACCCGACCGCTTATGCCGAATTGTTGGGAGAAAAATTAGAAAAGTATGCCGACGTGAAAGTATGGCTCGTCAATACGGGATGGACAGGCGGCAAATATGGGGAAGGCAAGCGTATGAACCTCAAATACACACGGGCTATGATCCATGCAGCCATGCGGGGTGATCTCGATGAGGTCGAGTACGTGGCCCATGATGTCTTTGGGGTATGGAAGCCGCAGTCCTGTCCGGGTGTACCCGACCTTATCCTCAACCCAAGGAATACATGGGAAGATAAGGAGGCGTACGATCAGCAAGCACTGGCACTGGCCCAGCTATTTGTCGACAATTTCAAACAATACGAAGACAAGGCCAGTACGGCTATTCTATCGGCAGCGCCAAAGACCAGTCTTTTGTGAGTAGATAGCGAGGTTGTCTCCTATGTTTGTTTAATGCAAACATAGGAGACAACCTCAAAAAATTAAAACTCCCACCAAGAGGTTGGCAACAGCCTCTCCCCTCTACAGACATCAGTAGAGGTTTGGGCATTGCCGTCAAACAGGAAAGGCATGCAAACACCGATTTTGATGTAGAATGACGCAAAAAACACTTTTCGACGTGTACCCCGATCGTCAGATCTTGTATCCGTTTTACGAGATGGTGCGTACATTGTCATTAAATGTATGCCAGCGGAATAAAAATACATGATTGATCTCGCAAAATGACAACCGACCTTCCCTATATATACCAGCAGTCTGCCAATAAACATACCTCATATCGGCACAAGGGTATGCAAGTATTCAAATCTAATAGATAAAGGAGTGAATATGTGCATCTATTCTGACAAACTACAACTACGTATGGCGTCACGATATATACACTTTCATAAAGGAGAACTATACTTGGTACAATTGTGCACACATTCTACGAAATAGTGTACGCATTTTTATAAAACAGCGTATACATTTCACAAAGTTGCTCATACATTTTTGTCTGTTAGATATACATTTACATCAGCTATACACAACACTATTTAACATGTATATGCATTGTTCAGATGCTGCGTCTCCCTATTCCTACACCGCTTGCATAATTTACAAATCTACACCCGCATTGGTCCAAACGTTGTATACAACATGTAAACCCATATATACATTAACATGGGTTTCGGATACATACTTGTCAATTTGTGTAAACAACCATCCAACTTTTATATGTGTCTTGATGAGAAAGGGATACTTCAAACGTGAAAAAAGGAACCTGTGCAACCTCGCGTCATACAAGCGACCATTCATATTGATCAGTGCTACACCAAACAAATGCTTCCCGAAGCGAGTCCGGGATAGGCTATTCACAAGAGTAATCAAAATAATATCCTCTTTTGGTGGTTACAAACAAAACTCCGTCTTTCGGCACATTAGGAATACCTTTTTTCTCAGCTTCAGCTTTTGTAATTCGTTTTGTGCTTTTTATATTTGTAAATTCAAACTGATTTCTAAAACAATTCACTTTTTCTTCCTCTCTGATTATTAAGCCATTCAAAATCAATAAAGGATAAATAAAATGACAATCTATTCCTGCCCTCTTACGGTCCTCAATATTTTTATCACTTATTAATAGATAAATAATTCTTGTACTGCCAGAAGACACTAAAATACTGTCGGTATTCTGACAAATGACATCTGTAATGCTAACCATTAAAAATATGAAAATAAAAAACCTCTTCATAAGTTCCTTTATTTAATCACCACCAATACATCGGAAAATATCTAAACAAGAAAACACTATTATTTCCTGATGTTGCAGTATTATAATAGTAAAAACTGTTCCGATCAATCAAATATTGATTCCCTCCGAAATAATTTGCTAATCCATTCATATCTCCAGGCGAAGGTCCATTAGAAGTTGTTACTAAAGACAAAGCATTTGCTTTAGTAACAATATCGTTAACATTATTAACATAGTAATCAACCCCTCCTCTTGCCCAATGTGTATGATACGAAGCAGCAGACCCACCGTCATTATTAGCAGCATTAACCATTCCTCTTGTGAAATCAACCCTTAAACTATGCCTGTTTTGAGAAGGTGCTCTTATTACATTACCATTTTTTGTCAGTATTCCACCATATTCTTTATGCCAAAAACGAGAACGTTGATAGTCTGCTTGCATCGTTTTAAACTGTTTATATGTTACTTGGTGATTGTTTATTGACAAGTTGGCTTGTTTGTAGGCAATATAAGAAGTTAATTCATAGGTTCCATAAGACAAAATGCTGCCTATAAACATAGAAATACCTATTTGTTCTAAATCGCCACCGTATAACAATGTGTTCAGTCCTGACCCTCCAGCACCTCCAGCAACAGCACCCCAGCCTCCTCCCATTGCAGAAGCGATTCCTCCACCTACGAAACCGGATGCAAAGCCGTACGCCGCACCTTTTAACATCGCTTCACCGTTCCATCCTGTCGCCAAGCCAGAAAAACCCGCACCGGAAATTGCACCGGCAACACCCCCTGCCAGCATTGCTCCTCCCCCTATTGCAGAAATCCCAACAGCAGCCCCTCCAGATAAAGCACCAATACCGGCTCCTCCAGCAATATAACCGACCATATCCCACCCCTTTGCTCCTGGTGCTTTTCCTGCAAGATAACCAGAAACCCCACCGATAATTGCCCCAATAATTATTGGTATGAAAAAAAACTCCCCATTCTCATCCACATACACCAGCGGATTGTTCATTGCATAGCCATACCGGTTGAAGCTTTGCGTACCCCACGGATTCCCGATTCGCTATGCTTCTCGGGACTCCGCTCCGCCTGCACATAGTTGTCCGGAGAGAGGAACCTGTGCAACCTCGCGTTCCCGAATCAAGTTCGGGACAGGCTCCCAAGCGGCCATTCATATTAACCAGTCCCACCCCGAACAAATGCTTCCCGATTTATCTCTGCGAGATCGGGACAGGCTATGACCGGTATATCCTCAACAGTTTTTTAAAGACCGAACTTCCTCTAACCAGTTAAACCCTTAAAAATTAACCTCATCACTCTCGTAACCCGAAACCCGCATCTCACCTCACTCCCCATAACGTGGCCACATCTTCATATTACGCATTGCCTCGGTGGGTGGATATGCAATACTATAATCTAACTTGCGCAGATCAGACATACTGAGATCATAACGCTGTAAGATCATATAATCCTCACGAATAATCTCCCATGGATATTTTTCCAATGTATCCACACTAAAGATAACGAGAGAGAGTGTGTCTATTCCTCTTCTTTTCTCTTCCCAAGGACCTGAACTCTCTACAAATATCTCTTTCTCTCCAGGCCTGATAATAAAGTCTTGTGGTATAGGTTTCGATATATGTTTGATACTCTTTGTTATTGTTGTATCTGGATAAATAGGGTCTAACACGGTTCCATTATTATTAATATAAATCATAATTTCCTGCTCAGAAGAATTAGTCAGCCATAATGGATACTTGTAATCCATAGCCTTTCTGCATTCTCCTGCAGTAGACAGGCACATAACTGCAATACCGATAAATATTAAATATCTTCTCATTTTACCTCCTCGTTCTTATTCTCGTTCTTCTTGGATAATATGTTTCTATTGTATCACCAGGGAGTCCAAAAGGTCTATTCCAGTTCACCCCATAATATCTCCCAAAATAGCGAGCTGCATACCTATTAGCATTCATTTCATACCATTGGAAATCATGGGTCTCCACTCCTTGAGGCTCTCCTGAAATCTGTGTACTCCTTTTTGCACTCCTTGCACTTGGAATGCCTACCTTGAAAAGATAGGCAGGTCCATATCCCCTACTGTCAAACGTATGCCCGTATTCATGCATATACAAGGGGTTGTTGGTAACCCACTCACTAAAACTACCTATTATCCCACCATTGATATTTAGGTTCAGATAGTTCCCCAAAGAAACACCCCATGCACCTCCGGCAGCACCTTCATTGGTCACAAAAGTAGCTCCTCCAAGATAATCCACCCTATCCACATCTCCAGCTATATTCCTTATCTGACTGTAATTATATCCTCCCCAGGATTGTAAGATCTCCCATGTAGAACGACTTAATCCTTGCATTAATTGTCCTCCAAATGATATATTATCATCCGAATAGTATTTTCCTGCCCATATTCTGGCGGCATTATCAAAATCGGATATCATACTCGCTACCGTAGTGGCTGTGCTAATTGCCTTACTGCCCAACACTGTCCAAGCAGCAACTTTTGTAAGACCGCTTACGGACAATCCAGAAACAACAGTATGTCCACCTACCAATGCACTGCCATTTAATGCAGCTAATCCAAATGACCAGCTAGCTCCAGAAATACCGCCTATAACAGCTCCTGTGGCCATCCCCCTCCAAGTAGACCAAGAGCCATAATCCCATTTAAAAGGATTAAAATTATTATTCGCCGCACTTCCCCCCAAATATGCCCCCACTACCGCTCCTACAATGATCGGCACAAACCACAAAAACTCTCCATTCTGATCCACATACACCAGCGGATTGTTCATTGCATAGCCATACCGGTTAAAGTTCTGTGTATTCAATGCATCCTGTACATAGTTATCCGGAGAGAGGAACCTGTGCAACCTCGCGTCATACAGGCGACCATTCATATTGATCAGTGCTACACCAAACAGATGTTCATGCCCGGTATATCCTCGGTCTAAGATAACGAATTTATCCAAAGGATTGCTACTACCGTCCGTCAATTTGACAATATTGCCCCAGGCATCAAACTGTCGCTGCTCTACAATCCCCCCGATACTATCCGTGATCAGCAGTATACTGCCAAGATAGTCCCGGTGCAGGTAGTACAGCTGTGCATCGGTAGATGCGCTGTCCTGCACTACTTTCCAGATGGCAGGAGCTGAATAGGCATCCCCACCAAGGTAGAAAACAAAACTTGTCGTATCCGTCAGCATATCCCGTGTAATTTCCACGCTACCATCCTGACTGTAGTACCGCCGATACGGACGATCTAGTGGATCTATAGCCTCGCTGCCGTAGTAGCTGTGCGACCGTTGCAAAGCCCCATTGTACTGAAAGCTGACACGGTCGTGCCCAGCCTCGTGGATCTCCACGGGTTTCTTGAACGCATTGAAGCTGATCTGCTGGGGGGAACGGCTTTGATAGTATAGGCCGGCCGTAGGATTTAGCTCCAGCTCGTGCTGCTGATAGCTGTTGCCGAGATAGCTATACTCGCCGAGCAGACTGTTTTCGGTGATACGGCCACGGGCATCGTACTGCTGGCTATGGCTACCATTGTTGTCGTCAAACGTAGTCAGCCGATCCATATTGTCATAGCCAAAGGTCTCGTTCCAACCGAATACGCTGTTACTGCGTGCCGTCGGGAAGCCACGAGGGGCATCAAAGGTCGTGCCAAGCGTCATCAGGCTCGTAGACGGCGTGTGCCGCTGCAAAATCTGCAGAAAGGGGTAACCATAGCTGTCGTAACCAAAGTCCGTCCTCTGGTTAGTCCCCTGGGATACAACTGTCAACCGACCCTTGACGTCAAGAGAATTCACTTGCCAAATGGCCTGTCCATTAGTCCCCAAAGTTATCTTTTGCAATTCTCCATACTGGTAGTGATACTTCCACCTCTGTATAGCCTCATATCCACTAGTCTTCTCTCTAGCGCTGATCGAGACAGTATCGGGTAAGCCCATAGCGTTATACGTATATGACTTCTTGAAGAGGGCATTCACATTGTCTTCGATCAGGCTATCCGGTCTGGACCAACCATCGTAGGTATAGCTGTACGTGCTGTTGTTGCCATCGGCATTGAGCAACTGTGTCTGCACGGGCAATTTGGACACCGGATCATAACTGTATGTCCACTGCATATCCGTGCTGTCTCCGGTTAGGCTTTTGGACAGCAGCTTGCCGACGCTATCGTATCCGTAGGTCGTACTGCCCTTGGGTGTAGTCTCCTGCGTGATCTGCCCCCATCCATCGTAGCTGTAGGTATAGACCCCGGCCGAGGGGTCGGTCAGCTTGGTCTTGCGTCCCCAGCCATCCTGCTCTATAGCTTGTATACTACCGCCGTAGTCGGTCTCTTTCAGGTTGCCATTGGCATAGTAGCTATAGGTCACCGTACCGCCCGGATCCTGTACGGACACGATCTGTCCGAGGGCATTACGGATGGTGGTCATAGATTTAATACCATCGTTGACCGTGGTGGTTAGGCTATCGTAGGCATAGTTTTTTATCCTACCCGTATAGCTGATTTCTTGGTTCACCCGTCCATATTGGTCAAAACATACACTGTCCCATTCATCATAATAGTCTGGCTCACCTATCTGGCTTACCCCGACTTGTCGCCCATATACGTCGTATTGCCATCCCCTCCCTACGACAGTACCCAATACAGTATTGTCCTGTTCCTCTGTTTTTTGTCCCAGGGCATTGATATAGATTGATGAATTTTCCCCTGTAGGCAGGTTTTCGTCGATACGGACTCCACCAACACCTGATATCGTGTACCCTCGTGTTCCGGTATTGCCTAGATAATCCGTCCAATCGGTCACCCTTGCCCAACTATCGTAGCTGTACGTCGTGCTCCTACTGTACGGATCGGTCTCTGTATGCACCCGTCCTATATCGGGATAATGAGTATAAGTCGTCACCAAATTATCCGGATCGGTATGCTGTGTCATAAACCGTCCCGACACATCGTATTGCATGGTTTCGACACGCTGGGTAGCACCCGGCACCGTAGTCTTTCGTTCGACCACATTGCCAAATACATCGTAACTCAAACTATCGACCACAAAATCTGTCCCATGCCCTTTACGTTTGACTTCCGTCGGCAGATAGCCCATATAGGTATACTGCTCCTCCGTGGTGTAGATATCCGAGGCATGCTCCAGCGTATCCTGTCTGGACAGCAATCTCCCTACATAGTATTCGGTGGTATCTGTATTATTGACATAACTCATCCCCGTTCGCTTGTTCGCTTCGTTATTGATATCTTCGGTGATATAGACCGGGTTGTACAGACTATCATACCACATCTGTCGGTTGTGATAGGTACCACTGAGCAGATCCTTGGTTGAAGTAGCTATGGGGATATTGACAAAAGTACGGTTGGGCAGGGTATCTGTACGGTAGGCGACATCCTGTCTGCTGATATAATCCCATTTTAGGATAGCTTCGTCCGGTATCCCACCCACAGGGGGCGGATCCGTCAGTGCCATCTCTCGTATAACTGGTTCTAGGTAGTCCCACTTGGAAGTAAAAGTCCGCAGGTTGGCACCCCGTAGCTGTGGACTCTGTACACTGATCGTAAAGGTACGATTGCTATCCAACATATCCACATGCCAGTTGCTGCGTGTCAATCCCCGAAAACCCACAAAGCCCAGGCCATCGGCATTCGTTACCGCCTCCCGATAGCCAAAAACCTGTTGGACGGTGTGTCCTACAGCCGTTCGGGTGATCCGGGGCACTACACGGGTACTGGGTGCATAATGTATGTCGATATACGGAAAGGTCTGCTCATACGAGCTCTCGTACAACGGCACGTCATAGGCATAATAATCGTCCGGCATCAGACGGGCATACTCGACCTCGTGGGTGACCCCATCCTGCTCAATCGTCGTCAGCAAGGCCTCCCGCTGCATATTCTTGTGTGACTTGAACAGCGTGATCGTATTGTCACTGACAAAGCCAAACTCCAGATCGGGATTCTGCCTGTCCGGATTGAGAAAGAGCGGAATAGGGTTATGGCGTACACGTGTGTCTTCAGTTTTGGATGCAGATGCACCAAACACGGGGGCACTGCTACTGTTTACACCGGTATTGTGGTGTATTACGGTATAGATATTTCCATTGGGTGTAGAATCATAAGTGGTTGTACGGGTATAGATAATATCCGTCTTGCCATCGCCATTGACATCACTGGGTATCAGTACATGCTGTTGTAATGTCCCCCCGCTCGAACTGTTCTGCACATTGCTGAATGGCTGGGTCTGCTCGTGCTTCACAAAATACGCCCCTGTAGATATAAATGTCGCAAAAACATCATTATACCCTGTAGAGAACATCACATCCATCTTTCCGTCGCCGTTGTAGTCACCGAGAATTATCTTTTCGTTCGTCTTTACCTTACCATCATATACACTCCAACGTTCTGCAAAAAAACCATCATCTTCCCTCATAGAATACACAGACATAAGATTATTTTTGACAATGAGGATATCAGTTCGACCATCGCCGTCAAAATCCGCTGCATATAGTTTATCCCCATCATTAAAATAGAAAGGCTCACACCACAATTCATAATTATAACCAGTCTCTCGCATATCAATATAGATAACACCTGATTCGGAGAGCTCATATTGTTTCTGACAACCACCTCCGGAAGTTGGATATTCTTCCATAACGATAGTTTCACTCCGGCTTATAGCCATAATATCAGTCAGTCCATCTCCATTAAAATCTCCAGACACAAATTCAAATGTCATTGGACCATTACTATGGAAGCTATCATCACAATAGGAATAATACTCAGGGAGAGCCGGTGCGTGAAAATTTTTGGTATATTGATACAGTACATGGCTATAAGCTGTCCAAGCATAAACATCAAATTTATACTTGTTGATGCCATCATCCCTTGCCAAAGCCATCCCTTGTCCGGGAGGCACCTTATCATTGTGAGTAAGCCATGTGGCAGGAAATATCTCTCTATATAACCCAGTATTGATGGGTGTAGCCCAAGGCGGAAAAGGGGTGCCGGCCTCTATATCATAAAAAAAATAAAACTTATCTTTAGTATGAGGACACAATAAAAAATCCATAGTACCATTACCTGTAAAATCTGCTGTCACCACATAATAGTTATTGCTCGCTATTCCAGGCGGACTCAAGTCAGGAATAGTTGATGTCGTGACAAGATTATCCGTAGTCTCATATCCAAACAAGATCGGTTCAAAGGCATGGTTTTCTGAACCATCCAATTCCTGTATTTTTATCATACGATCATAGCCAAGTGTAGCCACACTGTCATAGCTTGGTAAATAATGCCGGTAAGGGATACCATTGGCAATAACACTGACTTTGGAAAGGAGCCTATTACTTTCCAACCTCGCACCACCGACATAGCGCAACTCGGCCCTATTCTTTGTCGTGTACTCAAATTGCACTTCGTTGATCCCTGCGGTCTCTCCACGACTACCATATCTCACCTTCGTAACATATAACTGATTTCCATGTATAGAATATGTGTATGCGATTCGTATGCCTTGTGGGTTTTCAATATAATTGAGAGCATATTCCATCTCACTGAATGGATTATTATATCCGTCGATTTCTCTCACTCCATATAAAGCAAAAGAACCATCCGGATAATACACTTCAAAATATTCAGGGGTATATTCCGTCCCGATAGGAGAAATACCTTTCGAGATAATCCTAATGTTTGAATACTGCTCTGTCTGGTATTCAGCCCCATCATCTCCATATATACCACTTTTGAGCAGCAGCCGCTGCCCGTCCAAAGCAAAGCGGTCTGTCGTATCCAAATTGATTCCTCCTATTTTCCCATCGCTATACTTTGCAGCTCCTATACGTGTGATGCTGGACAGTCCATAGATATTCCAGCCGTAGCCGGCCATTCCGGTGCCTCCCTGACTGTTATAGGCCAGCCCCAATTGAGGCATTACACCATTGATACCGGGCGGCAAGGCAAAGGGTACTGTATAGGTAGCCCCGCCCGAGGCGGATACATCAAGTATAGCCTCGGTACGTCCGGCAGACAAGGAGGCCGACAGCACTTGCGGCTTTCCCACTGGTGCAGGTAGCAAACTGTCTATATAGATCATCTCGAATGCCGTGGTATCACGACGAATAACGACAGGAGAACGCTCTGAGCGGTTTATTGTATCAAGTTCGAGCAAAGTAATATTTCCCGCTCCCATGTGCAGCATGCCCACTGTGTCCGTCGTAATTCGGTTTTGCGCCAACAATACGAAAGTGTACAAACTGCAAAAAATAAAGACAAGCAACTTTTTCATAACAGTTCAGTTTAATCAGGTATTCTATATCTTGCATACTTCAGCTTCCTGCTCTTCTCCGCTCCCCTTATCCAAATCAACACGTTCTCCGATCTCCCAGTCTCTCCATCCCAAAAATTCGACACACGCACCTGATCCCGTAGCAATGTTTCCTGCCTCACGGTATCCCGATGGTTAGAGGTTAACGTATTAGGTTTCACATCCGCACGTGATGCCGGACAGGTGGTACATATCCACGTACGGGCAATCTGGTTGCCAGCTGTATCAAACGTAAACTGTAGCTTTTGGGCACGGCTGTTTGACCACAAACAAGCCAAAACCAGAGAAATAATAACTGTAGCTTTCATATCGATCGCATTTGATATTATGGATATTGGATACGGAGCGGCTCAGTAATAAACGTTGGTTAGCTATATACGAAGGTAAATTTCAGCAATATTTTTAGCACAAAACGGACAAAATAAACGGCTTATCGAGGAAAGAATGGAGAAAATTGGCCGATTTGTTCTATTTTAGATTATCCCTACCCTCGTAGAGACGTAAGATCTTACGTCTCTACATTCAGCCTCCTTTCCGAAAACGGGCAGGCGAACAAGCACATTTTTCATGGAAGACCCGACAAAAGTAGTTCATAGACCGAAAACCACACAATATCGCGATTTTCTGAACAGAAAACGCAGTGTCCAGCAATAATTTTTGGGCATGAGATACACGAATATCCTTTAGGTAATTTGAAACTGTCTTTCTGTTTACCTTAAAGAATACCCTACGCAAGGTACGGTCTGTGATTAGGAATCTTTCACAAAGCTGCCGGATATTTCCAATATTTGGGTACTGGAAATTCTGGTCCAAATAACGGCTGATTTCATGTATCTTTTCTTCCGACCGGAGATAGTGTATCTGTTCGGCCAAATGCTTCGAATGATAATACGTCTGGAGTAAGCCTTTAAGTTCGATGGCAAATTGCAGCTCAATATGCTCTGTCTGTTTCTCCGAAAGGTGCCACATACGGATAAGATACCTGCTGATCGTCCGATTAATAGTCATCTTATGCATAAAGGCGATATCTAAACCCGATCTTTGCGTCTCATGGATCAAATCAATCAGTCCAGGCCAAATATCACAGTATCTGCCTATCCACTCTATATGAGGTGATACATAAAACAGGATATATGTACCTTGCCTCAAATGCAGGCCATAGCGATCGGCCTCGTTAACGGTCAGATAACAGATGCCCTTATGTGCTTCTGATAAATTCCTTCCCTCCCCGGTCGTAAACTGCCCATGCCCTTCCAGCATAAAAAAAAGAAAAACCGAAAAATCCAACGTTTCGTAAGGCAAATAAAGATCCTGTTCGATCCTGATTTCCAAGATCTCCATAAAATAAAGAAAACCATCAAAACGTTGTGAAATTAGAATTCCTTCGGGTATCTTGAGGATTTCACGTTCGGCATAGGATATCTCAAACGTAATGTTAGACGAATATTCTTGTGGATAATCTACCGAATGGCCTCTTTCAATAACGGCAAGACAGGTCTTTTCATAATCAGATATTGAGCCGGGGGTCGGTCCAACACCATTAGACACTAACCCTATGGATTATACTGTTTCATTCTTGCCTTAAATATATTATAATTTCTTTAAATTAACAAAACGCACTTATAACGTACACTGTGTTTAGCCACCCGGAAATAACTAAGCAGTTAAACAATTAATCTCTCTTTCCTGCAAGTCCCTAATCTCTTAATCTTCTGTATCTACTGTCCGCTCTCCCTCAAAAAACCTTACTATGCCAGCTCTCCCTAAAAGGCACTTCCCAGTTTGTCAGCAATTCCTCCCCCTGCTGGATCAGATTATTGAAAACAACCGTCTCGGCAGTGACTTCTCCCGAACGAACCAGTCCCTCAAACTCATTCCTACCGACCAACCGGACAGCACCCGAAGTATCTTTGAAAGACACCTTCATGCGATCAAAAAAGCCAACACCAAATGTTTGCTCCAACGATTTGATAAAACGTACCGATGAATCGATCGAACAACCCGATGCACTAGCCTGTCGCTCATCCACCTCCAAGATCAAAAATAGATTATATTTTATATACCCCCTTGCAGCCAACGCATTCCCATGTGCTGCCCACTGCGATATAAAATCATTCAAAGAAGCCGACATCCGTGTGACCTCCTCATCCGACAAAAAACGGTCCGCTTGATATATCCAGACTCTGTTCATTTTATTATTGTTTAATTGTTTAACCGATTAATCGTTTATTTGGTTGACTAATCAATTGACTAAATCTCCTAAACCCTAACCAATTAACCCTTTAAACGACTAATCCTCTACTCCTCACTGTCCACCGGTCTTCTCCCAGATACACGAGATCTTTCGACTTCTCCGCGGCGGCGGATTCGCTCAAGATGACGCTCCCCCTCAACTTACAACTGACCACTGACTACTGACCACTGACTACTGGTAGTACGGCGAAATCATCAAATACACAATCACCCCTGTCACCGCCACATACAGCCACATCGGATACGTGACCCTGGCCAACTTCTTATGCCGCTGATAAGCTCCGGCAATCCCCCTTACAAAAGTAAAGAGTACAAAAGGTATAATGACTACAGAGAGAACAATATGTGTAATCAAGATGAAAAAATACACATAACGGATAAATCCCTCTCCACCATATGGTGTCGAATCCGAAGTCATGTGATAGGCCACATACATCAACAAGAACAAAGAAGAGCACACCATACACAGTTTGATCAGACGCTCATGCAGCTTCGTATTGCCCCGCTTGACAGCAGTCACGGCCACAAACAATAATATTGCCGTCAAACCATTGATGCTCGCGTATATCGGCGGCAAAAAAGACAAGGGCTCCACATCATAGCCCAACTTTCTCAGATTGACACCAAATAATGCCGCTACAGCCAAGGGAATAACAATGGACAGCATCCATATCCAACCTTTGTACTTCTTTTCTGCCTCGGTCATTGCCATACTATTTCTTTTCTATTTTAAGCGGATTATTACGCAATTCTTCTACTACCTGTACCTTGATTTCATCTTTGAGCCTGTCCATTTCCGTTTTCAAATTGATGTCATAAAAACCACGGATACGATGTCGCGAATCGATAAGCGCATAATTGGGACTAATGACAAATCGAGTACTGTCTCCTGTATCCCTCATCGCATCCATCAACAGATGCTTGCGGCTAAAATCCAACATATCCACAGCAGGATCACCCAAAAATTGCCAACTACCCTCCAAACCTTTATTGAACCGTTTAGCAAAGTTAACCAATTCTTCTGGAGAATCTGTGGGATCAACGGAGATGGAATAAAACTTGACACTTTGATTATGTTGGAACCGTTCAACCACAGGACGCAAGCGTTCCAATAGGGCTTGTGACAAACCATCATCCCTGGTATAAAACAAGTGAACCACGCTGATACTCGAATCACTGCCCATGAACAAAGTCGTATCTCCACGATCATTCCATAAGGAAACCGAAGGAATCTGATGGTAAATCGTATCGAGGACTTCCCGTCCCATTACCCTCTTCATCTCCCCCGACAATACCTTCTCCCCTAATACCGGCAATACGATATAGGAATTGGAGCCCATACGGTTGAGCATTACATACAAAAATCCTGGCACCAACAAAACGATGACCAGGATTATGACAGTAGAAATATTCTTCTTACGAGAACTCGCGTTCATCATTATTTATTCGGATAAAGGGGATGTTCCTGAAAATGGTGCAACAGGTAATCGCCTTCGATCAACATCAATACAATGAAATAAATAATGAACAAAAAGACAATGGAACAAGTCACTATAAAACTCGATTTCTCAAACTTCAAGTGCATGAAGAAAGCGACGATATAGTATGCTTTGACCAATGTAAGTATAATGTAAATCGTAGTAACCAATGGTCCTTTATGAAGGATAGCCCAATGATGTACAAAACCCAAGGCGATTAAAAATTCTAAAGCCGTAAGAGCCAACAGGACAAAAAATACGGACCAGATGCGTTTCTTATCCATTCCTTCACCATGTGCATGTGCATCGTGTGAAGCTGCTATATGATCGTGATGTGCCATTTTCAAAAATAAAAATTATCTAAAGATGAGCTCGCAAGCTCGGTTCAAAAGTAAAAATTCAAAAACCCGTTAATTATTAGGTATCAGCAAGCCCTTGTTCCTTGCTCTTTTATCCTTATTCCTTTAGATCAGGTAGAAGAATGTAAATACAAACACCCACACCAAATCCACAAAGTGCCAATAAAGACCCACCTTTTCTACCATCAGATACGTTCCTCTTCTTTCAAAAGTATTATTCAAAGTCATCGATAGAATAATGATATTCAGCAAGATACCTATCGAAACGTGGAATCCGTGGAAACCTGTGATCGTAAAGAACAGATTAGAAAACTGCAAAGCAGCCGTATACGAAATCTCCTTCGTAAAATAAGGTTCCAATGCTGCGGCAATAGCAGCAGGATCCGTCAATCCCGTAGCAGGGTTGCTTCCGAACCAAAAACCTTGGTGGTGCAAGTGGGACCACTCCAACGCCTGACAACCGACAAACATCAAACCGCCCAAGATAGTCCAAAGCATCCATTTCACGACCTCATGCTTTGAGTTGCGATGACCAGCCTCTACAGCAAGTACCATAGTGACAGAAGACATGATCAGGATAAAGGTCATGATACCGACGAAAACCAAAGGTTGACCCGAATCTGCTATCCCCGGAATAGACTGAAACACCTTGTCCGCATCGATCCATGTCGGTTGAGCAAATTTTTGAGAGCCATAATAGATCAAGAAAGCCGAAAAGGTAAATGCATCCGATACCAGAAAAAACCACATCATGATCTTTCCATACTCTAAGTTCCAAGGCGATCTGCCACCATTCCATGGCCCGGTTTTCACCTTATCCAATTGCGATACAGTTGTTGTACTCATTGTTTACTGTTATTGATTCAAAAGTAAGAAAACATATATATAAATCCACAAAAGATCCAGAAAATGCCAAAAAATAGCAGCCAGATCCATTCTAAAAATATTATTCGACTGCGGTATCCCCCGCATCGCACCGATCAAACAACGAAGTAGCACAAGCAGCCCTGCCACGATATGCAACAAGTGCATACCGGTAAATACATACAGAAAAGACTGCGAGGCATTGTTATTGATAAACGTAATTCCTTGTGCAAAAAATAGGCCCCAAGCATGCACCTGCAAAAACAGGAATGCAATCCCCAAAGCAATTGTCAATAGCAAAAATAGTTTTTGCTTGGTGAGGGCACTGTTTTTAGCAGCCTTAAATGCCAAATGCATGGTCAAACTACTCAAAATAAGTACCGCGGTACTGTACATAAAGGTCTGGGGCAATATCGTTTTCAAACCCTTGTCTACACCACTAGCCGTGTACACGATAAAGCCACTCGAAAATGCCGCAAACATCATGAACATACCGATCATTCCCAGCCAAAGGTTGAATTTCTTGGCCTTTCGGACCCTTTGTTCCTCTTCTATACTACCGATAGCATTATTCTCCATCACTATATGCTCAAAATCGAATAAAATCAAACAATAAAACTAATTGGGTAACTGGCAGATAAGCAAACGACATATACATAATCTTTTTTGCCGAAGCATCCGACATTTCCCGCAAATGCTTATAACCGTACCATACAAATAGCAATCCTCCTATCAACGACACCCCTGTAAAAATCCAGCCTCCAAAGCCATAATAAAGTGGCAAAAAACCTACAGCCAGCATCAATAGGCAAGAGATAAAAAGTATAATAGCCGATACCTTATCCTTCTTTGTCGTTGGCAACAGCTGTATCCCCGCCTTCTTATAGTCCTCGTCCGCTACCCAGGCAATGGCCCAAAAGTGCGGAAATTGCCAGACAAACTGTATGGCAAACAGCACGAACGGCGTAATGACGATAGCGGCCTCACTGACCGCAGCGTACTCGAAGCCAAAACCTGCCGACTCAAAAGAGGCATAATAGCCGATCAAAGGAGGAAGTGCTCCCGGAAACGCACCAACAAAAACAGCTATTGGCGACTTCGGCTTGAGCGGCGTGTACACAAAGGCATACAAAAAGATCGAAAACACCGATAGCAGCCCCGTCAAAAAATTGAGCTGTACCAATATCAACGTACCTCCCAAGGCCATCAATAGACTAAGCACCAAAGCCTGTCCTGTCGTCATACGCCCTGTAGGCAATGGCCGATCCATCGTACGCTTCATCAACTTGTCGATGTCCTTTTCGATGATCTCGTTGAAGCCATTGGCCGCACCCGTCACAAAAAAGCCACCGATTGTCAGCAATAGCCAGTTGAACCACATGATGTCACCCTGTTGCTTCGCACCGATCAAAAATGAAATGGATGCAGAAAATACAACAGTTAACGTTAAACGTAATTTGACAAGCTTATTAAAGTCCGATATAAATGTCCTCATGAATACATTACCTCCTCGTCCGATTCTTTACCTTCATAATAAATGACAACTGTATTCATCTCACAATCTAGACTTCGTCATTAGCAGCATCAAGTAAAACTGTGCGCCGAAAAACAAACTTGCTATAACCAAATGTGTTGTCTGTGCAAATGCCGGAACATCAAACCGCGCCAACACTATTCCCGACAACATCTGTATCATTACCAAAATCAACATTACCCAAGCAAATCTACTCTGCAAGGATAACGCATTGAACCTGTTTTTTACCAAAAAGAAATATCCGACAGTCAATACCGCCGACACATAGGACAGTATCCTATGTACCGTATAGGCTGTACCTATATTCTCTATCCACATACTACGCGCCATTCCCTCATCGTTCAAATGATCGATGACTTCCCGTACCTCCGTTCCGTATATCACCTGGATGACTGTCAAGGCTACCGCCAATATTCCTATCGTCTTCATACCCACAAGGGGAAAGTTGATCAATATATTTTTGTTTCTCAAGGTAGTCGCCAAGAAAAACGTATAAATACTGATCGCCACAATGACAAGAGCCAACAGCATGTGGAATGTAATTGTCCAAGGCATGAGATTTGTCGAAACCACAATCGACCCAAACCAAGCTTGAATAATAACAGCAATAAGATTAAGAACGCTCCATATCAAAATGGATGGCTTTGATTTAATATAGGTAAATGAAAAAATAGCAGTAAAAAGTAAGCAGAATCCCGTAATGACCCCGACTAACCTATTGATGTATTCTGTCCAGGTCTTGGCCACATTAAACTCCTCGTGCACCAAGATAGACTCGTCATGCCGTATCTTATCGGCCATTTCCGGATATCCGAAAAACGCAACGAGCTTTGCAAAACGCTCATTCTTCTTAACCCGGATATCAATGTAATGCTCCTCATAACCTTCCGGCAACTGTGAAACATCCGTGGGTGGAATAATCCGATTAAAACACTTCGGCCAATCGGGACATCCCATGCCCGAACCCGTACTTCTTACTATTCCACCTGCAGCAATAACGAGAAATAAAACTAGGATTGTTAGTCTGTTTGTCTTTATAAATCGTTTCTCCGAAGGTGGATACATGCTCTATTTTCCCTTTCTACTCTACTCTATTATTTTCCTTATTCCATTCTTCCTGTATACGCATAGCCTCCTCATCCCCTTCGAAATCATGCATTTGATTCGAACTCATCGTCTGTGAAAAAGGCACTGTCTGTGGAATGAAATCTTCGTCATGTCCCGGTTTGCTATAATCATAAGGCCAGCGGTACACGGTAGGAATCTCGCCTGGCCAGTTGCCATGGATGTGTTCTACCGGAGTAGTCCACTCCAGTGTATTTGCTCCCCATGGATTTTGGACAGCTTTTTTACCTTTCCAGATAGAACCGAAGAAATTGACCAAGAAAGCTACCTGTCCCAAGGCTGCAACGATGGCTGCCCAGGTAATCAACAGGTTGACCGAAACCCATTTCTCCATGAAAGGAAACTCCGTAAACGCATAGTAACGACGTGGAACCCCGTCCACTCCCATAAAGTGCATCGGGAAAAATACCAGATACGCTCCCAGGAAAGTCAGCCAAAAATGCAGATAACCCAGCTTTGTATTCATCATACGGCCAAATAGCTTCGGATACCAATGGTAGACACCGCACAACATACCAAAGATAGAAGCAGAACCCATGACCAAGTGGAAGTGGGCTACGACAAAATACGTATCGTGCAAGTGAATATCCAATGCAGCATTACCTACAAATAGACCCGTCACACCACCAGAGATAAAGAAAGAAACCATCCCTATCGCAAACAGCATCGCAGGTGTAAAACGGATATTTCCACGCCACAACGTAGCCGTATAGTTAAAGGCCTTGACAGCCGATGGAACCGCAATAATCAATGTCGTAATCATAAACACTCCACCGAGGAAAGGATTCATACCTGTCACAAACATGTGGTGACCCCATACGATAAATGAAAGAACAGTGATACCGACCAAAGAATACACCATCGCATGATAACCGAAGATCGGTTTGCGTGAGTTGGTCGATATTACTTCCGAGGTAATACCCATCGCAGGCATCACCACGATATATACTTCCGGGTGTCCTAGGAACCAAAACAAGTGCTGGAACAAAATAGGTGAACCACCCTCGTTTGGCAAAATCTCTCCTTGCACCACCAGATCCGAAAGGTAGAAAGACGTTCCGGCCGAACGGTCAAAAATCAATAGAACTACTGCAGAAACCAATACCGGGAAAGACAATAGACCGACGATAGCCGTCAGGAAAAATGCCCAGATGGTCAAAGGCATTCTCCACAAGTCCATCCCTTTGGTACGCATATTCAAAATTGTACTGATGTAGTTGACACCTCCCAATACCTGGGAAGCAATAAAAAGCACCATACTGGCCAACCACAATGTCATCCCCAATCCCGATCCCGGAATCGCTGTAGGCACCGACGATAGTGGTGGATAAATCGTCCAACCTGCTGATGCAGGGCCACTCTCTACAAAGAAAGAAGCGATCATAATCACACAAGCCGTAAAAAAGAACCAGTAGGAAAGCATATTCATCAATGGCGAGGCCATATCCCGTGCACCCAATTGGTAAGGGATCAACAAGTTACTGAATGTTCCCGATAGACCTGCTGTCAGTACGAAGAATACCATCATCGTACCGTGTATAGTCACCAAGGAAAGGAAAAAATCCGGCTTGATACGGCCGCCTTCAGCCCATTTGCCCAAGAAAACCTCCAAAATAGGAAAGTCCTTGTCTGGCCAGGCCAACTGTATACGGAACAAGATAGACAATAACATGGCAAAAACCGCCATGATGATACCCGTAATCAAGAATTGCTTGGCTATCATCTTATGATCCTGACTAAACACATATTTAGTAAGGAAAGTCTCATGGTGGTGTCCATGATCATCGTGATGCATAGCGTCGTGAGATATAACTGTACTTGACATATTCTATTTTAAAGTTCTTTCTTCGAGATTTAGTTCAATGAAGCTGTTTGTTGATCAACTTCGATTTCAGTATTATTCTGTGCAAATTCCTTCTGCAGATCCTCTGTGAAGTACTTACCTTGCTTGGTCAACCATTCCTTGTACTCAGCCTCTGTCACTACGATCACCTTCTTACCCATATTGAAGTGACCTTGACCACAGATCTTGTTGCACAACATGATATAATCATAACTTGGATCATTCATCCGATCACGCATTTCCTCCGTAGTCACCGTCGGTGTAAACTGGAAATAGTTTGTCATTCCGGGGACAGCATTGATCTGCACACGAAAATCCGGAATGTAGAATGAATGGATAATATCTTTGGAAATAATATGAAAACGTACCGATTTGCCAACAGGGATAACAATATCTGTCGCATCAATGTCGTCCCAAGAGGCTTTGTCATTGAAATCGATACCATAAGGATTGGTAGCTGTCGTCAGCTTATAGTTACGCTTACCGATCTTGCCATCTGCACCGGGGTAACGTACAGACCATTTGAACTGTTCGCCCAATACTTCAATCTGTATAGCCGATTTTTGAAGCTCTTCCGGTACATTCGTGATTTTTCTCCAGGTGAAGAAACCGAAAAGCACAAGGATCGTCAATACCGTAGCAGGAATAATCGTCCATATTTTCTCGATAGTATCGTTGTGCGGGTAATAGTACGCTTTACGTTTGGCACGCATCCGATAAATCAACGTAAACGTCAGAATCAAAATATGCATGATCACCATTACCGCAGTCGTTAATACCGTGGTAACGATAAACATTTGATCATAATCCTTACCGTGCTCAGTCACCGCCTCGCGCCAGGCCCAATCGCCCCATACCGCAAAAGAATAATAAGTACCCCACAAGAAAAACAACAAGAACAAGAACAACAATACTGCTTGAAAAGTGTTGTTGGCCAATGGGTTGTACTTGCCATTCATTTTCTTGGTCAGTACATATAAGGAATGGATCCTACCAATCACAGCGATTACCGTACAGATAACCAAGAATAATAAAACGTAGTAGAAAAAGTTCTTATAGACCTGAGGATCAATCTTACTGGTCTCCTCTGCAGCGGCAGCAGTTGTCGTCGATGTACCTGTAGAAACAGTTGCATCTGTCGTAGCCGGAGCCTCGTCTGTAGCCGGAGCTGCTGTCGTATCCGCCTCTGCAGAACCTGCTGTATCCACAGTAGTTTCCGTTTGAGCTTCTACTGCAGTAGAGTCTTGCTGAGAAGCAACTGTCGGCACAGCAAAAAACAAGCTGGCAACAAGTAATAAACCCCAGATGGATTTGAATGGATTATTAATTTTTAAATTCATTTTTTTATAAAACGTTTGAACGTAATTTCTAAAACCTGCTATTAAATCTGATGATGCAAACTCTCGTCAAGGAATGGATGGTTTTTAGCCGCCAAAGGATGCTTACTCAATTTATTCAATACCAAGAAAGCAAACAAACCAAAGAAACCTGCCGCCGTACCAATTTCAATCAGACCAAAGCCCCTATGGGTCTCTACCGTACCCGGCATAATCATGATATAGTAATCCAACCAGTGTCCGCACAGCAATAAAATACAGACAAACAACATCATATTTTGCTTACGCTTCGCATCCCTGTCCACCAAAATCAACAACGGAGCAACAAAGTTAATGATAATATTCAACCAAAACCAAGGTTTGTACTCGGGCTCCCAACGCTTGTAGAAATACACCGTCTCCTCTGGAATATTCGAGTACCAGATCAACATGAACTGCGCAAACCAGACATATGTCCAAAAGATGGAGAAACCAAATATCAATTTACCCAAATCATGCAAATGGTTCTCATTGACCCAAGCCATATACCCTGCTTTCTTGACAAGGATCAAGATCACGGTAATCGCACAGAGACCGCTCACCCACATCGCAGCAAAATTGTACCAGCCAAACATGGTTGAAAACCAGTGCGCCTCCAAGGACATCACCGTATCAAAAGACCAAATCGGCGTGGTGAAACCAAAAATAACCAAGAAAATAGCAGACAATTTAAAACTCTTCTTGTAAGAATTCAAGCCCCCGGCCAGATCTTCCTTGTATGAAAGCTTGGCTAAGATATAGGCGAAAATACTATAAGAGCCCATAAAAAGTATCTGACGGATCAAAAATCCGGGTACATTCAAAAAAGCTTCCTTACCAGCTACCAAAGCATCGTAATTCGGACTATTGGGATCTGTAAGCCCCTCTGCATGCCAGTGGTGATAAAGATTATGTGTAAAAAGCCCTAGTCCAACGATGACCAACAAAATAGCTGCCGCGATAGGCAATATACTGGCCATAGCCTGCGGAATACGGATCAATCCCGCAGACCATGCTGATTGTGTGACAATCTGTAAGGCAACAAAAAACGCTCCTGCGGCACATACACAAGTAAAATAATACCCCATCAATAATAGATTGGCATATGTACGCTCCACAATAATATGTTCACTGGACAACAGACCGAATGCAACGGCCGCTATACCGAACACGATAGCAACTAAGCTGATAATCTTAGCCGTACCAGCAAAAGTATATTGCTCGCTGAAATTATAATCGTGATGATGATTGTGAGTTCCCATTTATATGAATTGATGTTTGATTATTTTTTTTGTAATTCTTGTACGTACATGACCACTTTCCAACGTTCTTCTGGGTTCAATTGCGAAGCATGAGACCCCATTGTGTTCAGACCATAGTAAATGGTATGATAAATTTTTCCCGCAGAAAGATCGGCCATAGCACCGCCACGGGATGAATTGGCTCCTGTGGACCTCGCATAGGATGGCGGAGGAGGAAAATTTTCCAACTGACGTGTACCTCTGGAATCCGTCACACTACGATCCTTCGTAATGGAGCCATCGCCTTTACCTTCCTTACCATGGCATACCGCACAATTGACCAAAAACAAATGCTCACCCTCGGCTAGATTTTCCTTTGTTACCGCGAGCGGGTTTTGCAACTCTGCTCCTGCCCTTTCATAATCTTCCATCGTATTGGCATATTCAAAACGTTCAAAGCCAATCGGATTGGTGCCGCTAGGCGGAAGCTGAGCAGTCTGTTTATTCTTAAAATTATCATTTGGCTGATCCGGATTATATGCGATCGGATCATACATATTACGCGAGAATTCCCAACCTCTACTACGTGTCGTGCCATCGCCACAAGCAGTAACTACTGCTGTCAATACAACAGCCACGCATACAGTTCCAAGAAAATTCTTCTTATTCATAACTAACATATTTTCTTTCATTGTATTTAACTTCTACTGCTCCTGCTTCTTTCAATAGGCTATCGATCAAAGCATGATCTGCATTTTCATGGGCATCGATGGCGATGATAAAACGATCGTCCGTAGCACGAAGATCCATCACGCGTGGAGCACGTCCCGGAAACAAATGGTTACGGAAAAAGAAGGTAGCCACCATCCCCAATGCACACAATAAGATCGTCACCTCGAAGGTCACCGGAACAAAGTTTGGCAACGGCAACGAAGGTTTACCACCGATATTCATCGGCCAGTCATAAGCCATCGTATAGTACAACAAGCTAAATCCTAAACACGTACCCAACGCACCAAAACAAAATGCAGCTATGGGCAAACGTGACGGTTTCACACCCAATTTAGCTTCGATACCGTGTATGGGCATCGGCGTGAAACAATCGTATATACTAATGTTGTTGGCTTGCAACTTATCGATCCCGTGCATCAAATCATCCGGATCTGCAAAACTACCTATGATATATTTTGTATTGCTCATTGCTGTTATTATTTACGTAAAGCGTTAATATCCTCTTCTGTAACCGAATCATATTTACTTGCTAGTGCTTCCCTAAAGTACTCAACTTGCTCTGCAGGGAATGCACCTTCTCCAACCAATTTGGTTTTCTGCTGTAAGCTGGAGCTCTTCAGCAACAGTTTCACCTCTGCGATCGCAATAGCAGGCAAGAAACGTACAAATAGCAGGAACAACGTGAAAAACAACCCGATAGATCCGACGAAAATACCGACATCGACCCAAGTCGGATAGAACATCGCCCATGACGATGGCAAATAGTCACGGTGCAACGAGGTCACGATGATCACGAAGCGCTCAAACCACATCCCGATATTCACCACGATAGACAATACCCATGAAATAGGAATACTGGTACGGATTTTTTTAAACCAAAATAACTGTGGAGAGATCACGTTACAGGTCATCATCGCCCAGTATGCCCAAGCGTAAGGACCGGCCACACGATTGGCAAAGGCATACATCTCATATTCCGAACCCGAATACCAAGCGATAAACAACTCGGTCAAATACGCGATACCCACGATAGAACCGGTCACCATGATGATCTTGTTCATCGACTCGATGTGGAACATCGTAATGTAGTGCTCAAAGTTCAATACCTTACGTAAGATCAGCAACAAGGTCTGTACCATCGCAAATCCCGAGAAAATCGCTCCCGCAACGAAGTACGGAGGGAAGATGGTCGTGTGCCATCCCGGAATGACCGATGTCGCAAAGTCCATGGATACGATCGTGTGTACCGAAAGTACCAATGGGGTAGAAATACCAGCCAAGATCAACGAAACGATTTCAAAACGCTGCCAGGTCTTTACCGAGCCGTTCCAACCGAAGGACAACACTTTGTAGATTTTTTGCTTTAAGCCACTTGCACGGTCACGTACCGAAGCGATATCCGGCAACAGACCACAGTACCAGAATACCAACGATACCGTAAAATAAGTCGAAATCGCAAAGGCATCCCATACCAATGGTGAGTTGAAGTTAACCCAAAGCGAACCAAATTGATTTGGCAAAGGGAAAATCCAATAGGCCAACCATGGACGTCCCATGTGGGCAACGACATAGGTTGCCGCACAGATCACGGCAAAGATTGTCATCGCTTCCGCAGAGCGGTTGATGGAGTTACGCCAGTTTTGACGGAAAATCAATAATACGGCTGAGATCAGTGTTCCGGCGTGACCGATACCTACCCACCATACGAAGTCGGTGATATCCCATGCCCAGCCTACTGTTTTGTTCAGCCCCCAAGCGCCGATACCCGTCCAAAACGTGTATCCCACGCTCACTACCCACAACATAGCCCCCAAAGCGGCAACGATAAAACCGATCCACCAGGCTTTGTTGGGTTTATTTTCTACCGGCAAAAGGATATCATCAGTGATCTGAGCATACGTGATGCCCTTTCCGGTCATTAAAGGTTCTCTTAATATGGATTCGTTATGCGATGACATAGTTTTTTTATTTCAGATATAGAATAAAATTACGCTTCAATGGTGTTTCTCACTTTCGTCATATAACCGATATTCGGCTGTACATTGATTTCTTCCAAGACATAGTACACACGCTCATTGCGCAATGCTTTCGACACTTCTGAATTCGGATCGTTAGCATCCCCGAAGATAATCGCATTAGCCGAACATGCCGCTTGACAAGCCATTTTCACATCGCCATCCTTCAATGGACGATTTTCAATCTTCGCCTGCAACTTGCCGGCTTGTATACGTTGGATACACATCGAACATTTTTCCATGACCCCACGTGAACGTGTCGTCACATCCGGATTCAATACCAATTGTGTAAACTCATTGTTCAGATAGTTGTCAAAACGTGAATCATTCCAATAGTTGAACCAATTGAAGCGACGCACTTTATATGGACAGTTGTTCGCACAGTAACGTGTACCAAAACAACGATTGTACGCCATATGGTTCAGACCTTCCGAAGAGTGTACCGTTGCCAATACTGGGCAGACCGTTTCACACGGAGCGTGCTCACAGTGTTGACATAGCATCGGTTGGTGCACGACGGTCACGTTTTCGAAGTCTTGCACGCCTGCTATTTCTTTTTCTTTCGTGATCTTGTTGCCGTTTTCCTCAATGGTATAATAACGGTCTATACGCAGCCAATGCATCTCACGACGACGGCGTACCTCATCGCGGCCTACGACCGGAATATTGTTTTCTACATTACACGCTACGATACAAGATCCACATCCGGTACAAGCATTCAGATCGATTGCCATGACCCATTTGTGGCCCGGCTGCTCGTACTTGTTCCACAGATCGTATGTCTTGTGCGTATCGGAAAAACGTCCTGATTCGGAATTCGGATCTTTTTGATATTTCGCAAAAGTCGTCTCCCGAATGATATTACGACCTTCAATGGTATGGTGTGTTTGTGTTTGTGCCAACTCGTACGTACCAGACGCTTTGGAAACAGTTGCTTTAGCAGACAGTTGTACTGTACCATTCACCAAGCTCGCCAATGGAAATGCATTCTGACCGACGTTGTTTCCGGCTTTACCGACTTTCGTACGTCCGTAGCCCAAGGCTACAGATACTGTACCCATGGCTTGTCCCGGTTGGAATACAACAGGCAATACTATGGATTGACCATTGGCTTCTACTGTCACTTTTCCGTTTTCACCTACGCCCAATTGCTCGGCAAATTTCGGGTTAAGAGCAGCATAGTTGTCCCAGGTCACCTTGGATACCGGGTCAGGAAGTTCCTGTAGATAAGCGTTGTTGGCATAACGACCATCACGCATAACCGTAGATTCGTACAATTTCAATTCAACATCGCCTGCAATCCTCTTCGCATCGTTTACGATAGCAGAAGCTACCGTAGCTATGTCTACATTAGCCGCATATGAAGAGCCTGTAGCCGTACCTTTATAGACAAAACCTTGCTGCAATACATCTTTCCAGCTTTTTCCGGTTCCTGCCAAGATATTGGTTTCCCAGTTTTGCTTTACAAAATCGTAAATGCTTGTATTGTCTCCTGCCCATACCAACAAGCTTTGCTCCACTTGTCTGGTATTAAAAATAGGGTTGATCGTAGGTTGTACGATGGTAAACAAGCCTTCCTTCGATGATTCGTCACCCCAAGATTCCAAGTAAGTAGGAACCGGTGCGATAGCTTTGGTCTCTGTAGCCGTCTCATCTGCACGATCAGAGAACGACAAGGAGAAATCTACTTTCGCCAAAGCTGCTTTGACATCTTCCGCTTTGAAGTAATCGTAAACAGGATTGCTGTTCAGGAAGAATGCTACTCCGACCTGTCCCGCTTTGGCCGCAGTCAAGAACGCTTGGAAAGCACTGTCCGAACCTTGATATTGTTTAGAATAGTTATCCAGATCAATGATAGATCCATACGCGCCCAATTGGGTGTTGATCGCATTGACCAAAGATTGGATGTTGACATCATTAGCACCTGCCACCACGACAGCCGAGCCTTTGGCATTGACCAATTCTTTTGCCACCAATTTGATTGCAGTCTGTGCCTTAGCATTGGTTGTACCGCCCGAAAGCGATTGCCCGGTAATTTCATTGTACAACGAAATCAATACAGCTCCCTCTTCCGAAGGTTTGATCGCAATACGTACATCGGCATTGGATCCGGTCATGGAAAGACCCGATTCGAATTGGATATGGCGTGACATCTTACCGTTTTTCAACGATTTGTAATCACGGTTTTTAATATAATCTTGTGTATGCTCCTCACCCGACAACCACGTACCCAAAAAGTCAGCAGCTACAGAAACCACCACTTGAGCATTGGCAAAATTATAGGAAGGAACGACAGCTTTACCGAATGTATTTTTATTAGCCTCGACCAAACCACTATAAGAGACCGCATCCACTTGTACATGGGAAACGGTAGGATATTTCGCAGCAAATCTTGCAACAGCGGCCAATGTAGACGGAGAGTTGACCGTATTGGATACCAACACGATTTGTTTTCCGGCCGCTGCAGCTTTGTCCAATGCAGCAATGACAGTAGCGTCTAGCTTAGACCACTCTACGTCCTTGCCCCCAATCTGCGGGTTTTGCAACTTGGACATATCGTACAGATCCAACACCGAAGCTACAGTAGGTGCATCCGTACCTTGATTCAACCCTACAGCATTCGGGTTGGCTTCAATCGAAATAGGACGCCCTTCGCGTGTTCTGACCAAAACGCTCTGCCCATTGAACGACGAAGCGTAATAATTCGGAATACCCGGAGTGATTTCTTCGGGCTTGATGACATAAGGGACTGCTTTGTGTACCGGAGTACGGTTACAGGCAGCCAATGTCACAGCCCCTAAACCAAAACCTAAAGCTTTCAAGAAATCACGGCGAGGTGCTCTTGTACTTAAACCTGCTTCATTTAAGACATCTTCTACAGGAATAGGCTCAGCAAACTCTCCCTTGCTGCTTTCTGTGAAAGCTGGAGTTTGATTCAACTCTTCTAAGCCTTTCCAATATTTTTTATTGCTATCCATTTAAGCTGTATATAAGATTGCGTTTTCCGATTTAATTATTAATAGTGACACTTACCACATTCCAGACCACCGATCATGGCAGCAGTCATCTTCTCACCTTTTTTCAACTTCTCATGTGCCTCGATCAATTGATCGTAATATTTGTTGTCTGCATTGACCTCGGTCTCTTTGTGACAGTCCACACACCATTTCATCGTCAATGGAGAATATTGATACACTTCTTCCATCGTCTCAATAGGGCCGTGACAAGTCTGACATTCTACGCCTGCTACGACAACGTGCTGAGAGTGATTGAAATAAGCAAAATCTGGCAAATTGTGAATTCTTACCCATTCGATAGGTCTTGGATTATCACCATAGGTGCGTGTATCCGGATCAAAATCCACGGCACGGTACAATTTCAAGATTTCCGGAGAGGTCTCTCCGTTATAATGATCTGCAGCTGTAATCGTATTGTGGCAGTTCATACACACATTGGCCGATGGGATAGAGGCATTCTTGGATTTGAACGCACCTCCATGACAGTATTGACATTCGATCTGATTGACACCGGCATGTATCTGGTGCGAGAACTTGATCGGCTGTACAGGTTTATACCCTTGGTGCACACCGATATTCCACATACCCTGCCATCCCAAAACTGCCAACAACGCAACCAACAGCAAAGCCGTGAAACCCACCAGTTTCTTGTTCTTCAGAAACTTCTGTGCAAATTTCACCTTATCGCCACCTTCATGCTCCTCATTACGGGCTTGGGCAGCCTCTATAGCCGCTTGATTGTTGGCAATCACTTTCTCCAACGTACGGGTCACACGGTTCAACACTACGATAACACCAATCGCCAAAAGCAACAACGCCGCCATACCGATCAGCATGAAGCTATTGGCATCGCTACTTGCAGCATCACCTGTCTTATCTCCCGGAGGAACGACTAGAGCTTTAGCCTCCTCATCTTTTACATAAGCAATGATATTCTTGATCTGGTCATCAGAGAACTGTGTAAAAGCCGGCATCAACAGCTTGTTGTACTCATCAAATAGCGCAACGGCTGTGGGGTCACCCGCATCTACCATGGCCTTCGAATTACGGATCCAAGTGATTAGCCATTCTTCCGAGTGACGCTCTGACATACCAGCCAACGCCGGACCGGTAAGCTTCTTGTCAATTTTGTGACAAGCGGTACAGTTCGCCTTAAACAGCGCCGCCCCTTCTTTTACATCCTGCGCATGTGATGTCAATGTAACAGCAAATAACAATACCAAACTGACCGATATTGACTTCGCGAGTCTTCCCAAAACGGATGAGATATTTCTCATATTTAGCACTTTATACTATTTATTTATGAATATAAAAATTACTTTCTTAATTGTTAGGCCGCCTCTTCCCCCTAACAATGCACAAAAGTAGGACTTTATAAGCAATCCCTGACAATTTAATGACGCAAATTATCAATTTAAAACCATTCTAAATAAATTTGAAAATCAATGTATTTCTTTGTTAAAACAGCCTTACAGTAACTTTTTCTCTTTGCCGCTAGGGTCTTTGAGATTTTGCTATTAAAAAAGTGACCACACGTTCCTTTTATAATTATCAGCATCATTTTTGCTTGTATAATTGTAGTGTAACTTAAAAGAATTTATGGTAAAAAAGACAGCAAGATAATGAGCAAAAATAAATTTTCACACTTCTTTACTTAAATAGATCGATATATTCTGTAAAAGCGTAAAGCTTGCCACGCTGTGCCCCGGTGATTTCTTCAATTACTTTCATTTCTTCCAACAGATCGATCGTTTTATAGGTGGTATTGATTGATTTTCCGATCACGCCCATGGCTTTATTTGCATCAATTATGGGCATGCTATACATAGATTGAACAATTTTTATGGCATCTATGCCTCTGCTACCTGTATTTTTCAGTTTCTCTTCGGTTATCCGTTGCAGTTGGAGGATCGCATTAAATGTTTCGACACCCTTTTTTGATGTTTCAATAATACCGTTTAGAAAAAATTTGAGCCACTGGTTCATGTTGTGGTCTTCTCTTACATACATCAAATTGTCATAATACAGTTTGCGGTTACGCTCAAAATAATCGGATAGATAAAGTATATGCTTTTTAAGTATACCTTTATCTACCAGATACAACGTAATCATTAATCTTCCTACCCGGCCATTTCCATCTAAAAAAGGATGAATGGTTTCAAATTGGTAATGGATAATCGCTATTTTTTATCGCTTTTTTGAAAATCACAAATATTCTTATTTCAAAATTAGGCGTTTTTTTGAAATAACAAATATCCTTATTTCAAAAATAGTCGACTTTTTGAAATAACAAATATTTCTATTTCAATTTTTAATCATTTTATGAAATAGCTTAACTGCTTATTTCAGTTTACAACGCTATGCTATAAAAGTTATTCTATCTTTACCTCGTATCATTAGCATCATTTTTGCTTGTATAATTGTAATGTAACTTGAAAAAATTTATGACAAAAATAATAGGATATACCGTTATCTTTGGGTTGGTGGTTTTGAGTTCCTGCGCAAACAATCCTAAAAAACAAAATCAGACGATCATGGATACAATAAAATACAACAAACTCACTCCGGAGGAAGAATATGTGATCCTGCATAAAGGTACCGAAAGGCCATTTACGGGAGAACTCTTGAATAACAAAGAAACCGGGCTTTATCTTTGCAAAAGATGCGATGCTCCACTGTATCGCTCCGAAGACAAATTCGAATCTCACTGCGGCTGGCCAAGTTTTGACGACGAAATACCGGGGGCTGTAAAACGTGTCACAGATGCCGATGGCCGAAGGACAGAAATCTTGTGCAATAGATGCGGTGCACATTTAGGACATGTATTTCTTGGTGAAGGTTTCACCGAAAAAGACACAAGACATTGCGTCAATTCTTTGTCCATGAAATTTGTGAAGAAATGATGTTAGTGTGGAAGGTATCTTCTAAAAAGCCTCTACTATCCCGATGCTGGCGCACGAATCCTTTCGTGTGCCCATCAAGAACAAGCACACGAAAGGATTCGTGCGCTAACATTTGGCTACCGTCAGGTAGACATGGCATCTCTATGACAATAAACCTTTAACAATCTTTTCAGCAATCAAAATCATGTCCTGTTTCAAGGAGACATAGGTCACTGTACTATCTCCGGATAGTACAGGCACATCTGTAGCGATCACGCACGATATCTGCAAACGTTCGCGCGCTATGGTCTCTCCCCCTATCCGTGCAAGACGATCCGTAGAAAACAGCACGGCATCCAACCTATTATGACGAATAAAATCACTGATTTGCGCACATATTTCCGTTTCTTCCAGAGATATCTGGATTTTTTTCATCAGCACATCTCCGGCATATTTGTCCATCGCGTTCATATACCCTTCTTGAAATTCCCGCATTCTATACACGTTGGATTGGCAGACCACCAAGCCTATCCGGGCATCCTTGCGCTTGTTCCAATAATCATGGATAGCCGCCACCACCTTCGGTTTGTAATCCACAACGACGTGGTCGACCTTCAATCCTTCGGCTATACAATCATACAATACAACGCGAACATTGTTTGTCATTATTTTTTTTAGTGAACGATCCATGTTTTCAAACGGCATGAGCACATATCCGTCCAATTCCTTATGCTGTAAAATGCGAAGCAATCCTTCACCTGTCGCCACATCTCCGTTCATACTGACAACAAACCCATGATGGCCTTGCTTTCTCAACAGTCTTTCTATCTCAAAAGCAAGAAGGCTTTGCTGCGGAGCTGCAATATCTTCCAATAAGATCCCGAATATTTTGGTTTTCTTCAACTGCGGGCGGGCTATAGGATTAGGTTTGTATCCTACTTTTCGGGCATAATCCTTTACCTTACGGATAGTAGCAGAACCGATATGACCTTCCCCCTTGCCATTCAGCACCAAAGACACTGTCGTCACCGAAACACCGGTCGCACGGGCAACATCTGTTATGGTCAATTTTTTCTTCTGTGTCATACAACTGCACTAAGTAATAGGTAATAATACAACAGCTAAGATAAAAAATTCGTAATTCGTAATTCGTAATTCGTAATTCGTAATTCGTAATTCGTAATTCGTAATTTAATCATTCACCGTCAATTCGCCCCGAATATCTTTCTCCACCCAAAAGGCTACCAATTCCTGGTCTTCAAACTCACCTTGCAGGTACATAAGCTTGGTAATAGCAGCCTCAAACGTCATATCATATCCATTGAGCACGCCGATCTGTTTGAGTCCCTGACTAGTTTCGTACCTTCCCAATTCGACGGAACCAACCTTACACTGCGAAATATTCAAGATATTTTTGCCTTGTCCGATAGCTTCTTTCAACAAATCCAAAAAAGCCGGATCAGTAGTCGTATTGCCCGAACCAAAAGTTTCCATCACAATGGAACGCACATCGGATTGTAGAACAGCCCTGATTGTTTCGAGACGAATGCCCGGAAACAGTTTCAACACCCCTACCCTGTTGTCGAGCTTATCGTGGAATACCAGTTCCTTGTCTCCATTGTACAACAAGGCTTCGAAATTATACTTCAAATGAATGCCCGCTTCGACAAGCACGGGATAATTTGGTGAACGAAAAGCCTCAAATTTTGCTGAATTATACTTGAAAGAGCGATTGCCACGGAACAATTTATTATCAAATAAGATACAAACCTCTTGTATGACCGATATGCCATTGTGTTTGGTCGAGGCTATTTCAAGAGCCGTCATCATATTTTCACGTGCATCTGTACGAATCTCACCGATAGGGAGTTGTGATCCCGAAAGAATAACCGGTTTTTGCAGACCTTCCAACAGGAAGCTCAAAACAGAAGCCGTAAATGCCATCGTATCCGATCCGTGCAGAATGACAAAACCATCGTATTGCTCATAATTGTCCCTGATAAGACGGGCCATCTCTAGCCAGATATCCGGTGTCATATTGGACGAGTCGATAATCGGATCAAAAGAATGTACTGTCAACTTGTAATCTAGGCGGCTTAAGTCCGGTAGATTCTTCTTGATAAGCTCAAAATCGAAAGGAACAAAAATACCATTTTCGTCTTGCACCATCCCGATTGTGCCACCTGTGTATATGATAAAGATATGTCTCATGTGCTAAATACCAAATATATCGATAGAGTTTTGCGTCGTGATCTCAGCGATTTTTTCTATTCCGATCTGATGGATATCCGCCACCTTTTGAGCGACATAGTACAAATAGGCACTTTCGTTTTCCTTTCCCCGAAAAGGTGAAGGAGCAAGATAAGGAGCGTCGGTTTCCAACACGATATGCTTCAAATCAATCTGCCGCACGACTTCATCCAAACCAGCCTTTTTAAATGTAACGACCCCGCCTATACCCAATTTGAAACCGAGATCAATAGCTCTACTCGCCTGTTCCAGATTTCCCGTGAAACAGTGGAAGATACCAAACAGCTTGTCGTCATTCAGTTCCTCCAATAATTCAAAGATTTCGTCAAATGCCTCTCTGCAATGAATGTCAATGGGTAATCCTAATTGTTTTGCCCAGCCCACTTGTGTACGGAAAGCATCTTTCTGCCACTCCAAGGTACTTTTGTCCCAGTACAGATCAATCCCTATCTCCCCAATAGCATACACGCTATGGCCAGCAATCGCTTTTTCGATCTGAGCAAGTTCCTGCTTATAACCTTCCTTGACACTGCAAGGGTGCAAACCCAGCATAGGGAAACAATTTTCGGGATAGGTAGCCACCGTATCCAATACAGGCTGTATCGACCCGCTGTCTACATTCGGAAGAAACAATCGATAAATATGATTGTCCCGACAACGTTGCATTTGTTCGTTTATCTTTTCCGTATGGACATTGTAATAGAAATGTGTATGCGTATCTGTCAGTATGTAGGATGGAGCCATAGACAAAAATAGAGAAGATTTATGTAGGGGCGAAACATTTTTCGCCCTTTATGATGCATTTTGGGCAAAATATCTTTTGCCCCTACATTGAATATAAAAAAACGCGACTCTTTTTGGGAGCCGCGTTTTTTATATTAAACCGTTTTTTATTGTTCAGCTTTAGGCAAAGACGGTACAGAATCTGTAGCAACCGGAGCCTTCACAATATCAACCAACTCTACGTCAAATATCAATGGCGCATAAGGAGGGATTTTATTTCCTGCCGGACGATCTCCATATCCCAAAGAAGAAGGAATGATGAAGGTTGCTTTGCCACCTTTGTTCAACAATTGGAGACCTTCTGTCCATCCCTGAATAACCGGATCGTTACCAATACTGAAACGGATAGGCTCATACGTACGCATTGGATTCGCCAAATTATGCTTTTTGGCCAATTCTTCATTATTTGTATCGAAGACCGTTCCGTTGGTCAATTTACCAGTGTAGTTGACGACTACAGTATCTCCGACAGCAGGTTTGTCACCGCTTCCTTCTTCGGAAATAATATATTGCAAACCACTATTTGTTTTCTTAGGCTCTAACTTGTTTGAAGAAACATAGCCGGTAATCTTACCTTCTTCTGCATTTTTCAAGTTCTCCAATTCACCTTTGAAATAATTGTCTACTTCTGCATAAAGTGCAGAATCAGTCAATTCGCCTTTTTTGAAGTGCTTTCTTACTTTGATACGGAAAGTCACATATTTATCACCGATCTCCGGTTTTGGTTGCCCTGTTTTGGCTGCCATCGTATCCAGGTTAAGGCGAAATATAGCACTATCTCCTTCACCCAATTTTGTGAACATAGAGTTGTAATCTCCTGGATAAAGTCCAGGCAATGAGTCAGGAGCGATATTGACGATTTGGGGCAGTCCCAGATCATATGTACTGTTCAACAATGAATCTTTACGATCCGACAGGATCATCATATCTACAGACAATAAATCACCGGCTACGGCCTTTTCGGCACCTGCATCCTTCACGATTTTGTACTCCAGACCACCTTCACCTTTTTTAAAGCTCTGGCATGATGCAGCCACCAATAACACAGCTGCAGATAGAAATAGAATTGATTTCTTCATTTTATTTGTTTACTACTTTTTTACTTTGTTAATAGCTCTTTATATTCCGGCAATACCGATTTCAATTTGTTGACAACCGTACTCAAATCTTCGGATGAACTTCCACCCGAGGCATTCAAGTGTCCTCCACCATTGAAATATTTTTTACATATCTCATTACAAGGGATTTCGCCGATCGAACGCAAAGATAACTTAATTAATTCGGTTCTGTCAACAATTAATGCAGCTAATCTTATACCTTTTATCGAAAGCGCATAGTTTACCAAGCCCTCCGTATCACCGGTAGTGACTTCAAATTGTGCCAAATCCTCTTTGCTGATCGCAAAAAGGGCTGTGTTGTAGTCTGGAATGACTTCCAAACAATTCAACAGGCAGTATCCTAAAAATTTTAATCTTTTTTCGGTAGAACTGTTGTACACATGCTCGTGTATCTCCCAATTACGGGCTCCTGCGTCAATCAGGCTCGCAATAATGTGGTGTACGGCAGACGTTGTGGAACGAAAGCGAAAAGATCCTGTATCCGTCATGATACCTGCATAAAGACAGGTAGCGATATCGGCATTGATGCTGCCTGCATCCTGCATGATGTCCGCGATAAACGTGTACACCAGTTGGGCCGTAGCGGCAGCCTTAGCATCCCAATAAGACAGATCTGCAAAATCTTCCGGATCCAAATGATGGTCAATCATCCACTTTTGGCCATTGGCTTGGGCAATGATCTCCTCCAATATGTTGGCTCGGGACAAAGCACTGTAATCCAAACAGAAAAGAATATCTGCACGCTCAAACAAGGTTTGGCATTTTTCAGGTTGTTGGGGATAAATGAGCACATCCTCACGTCCGGGCATCCAATCCAAAAATGTGGGAAAATCGGAAGACACGACTACTTCTACGTCGTGACCATGCTTCTTTAACCAATGGTATAGTCCCAGGGACGAACCCAAAGCATCTCCGTCGGGTTTATGATGCGTCGTGATGACTATACGTCGGGGGTGATCCAGTAATTGTAAATTTTTTTCTCCTTTAAGCATAAAATATCTAAGGACACAAACCTACAAATTATTTTTAAAACGCTATAATTGTTGAAAGGCTTTAAGAGGTAGACATTCCACTTCAATAAATATACGATGTAGATGGTCAAAGTCCCGGTCGGTTGTAATAAGTTTTAACCCCAAAAGTGCTGCAGTAGTGGCTATCCAAAGATCATTTTTTCCCATATTTCTTGGCGTAGTAAACGAGTAGTCTGTATAGGATGGATTACGACATTGAGAAAAAGCATCGATTTCGGCATAAGTATCCACAAGATTTTCATTAATTTCTATGATGACAGCATCTTCCAGTACGGCATTCACTGTTTTCCATTTCTTTGCACCCCACTTATTTTGCAATGCAATGGATTTCAGTTCGCTTAACGAAGCAATGGATACAAAAACCTTCTCATGAGTTGGATTAATCACGGTATTAAATAACCGCCTACCTCTATCTTTGGCTAGTAAAATCAGAATATTGGTATCCAGTAATAGATTCATTTACTTTCATTCAACGTTTTAAGAGCCTTATCAGCTTCTTCTTTCGTCAAAAAAGCCTCATCCGGCAATTTATTAAGCCGACCTTGAATGTTCGCTGTGTTTTTACCTAGCTTATTGGCAAACGCGGTTGTGCCTCCGGCAGCCATAACCTCTGCGATGGAATATGTTTTATATCTCGGTGTCGACGAAAGTGACCCTGTTTTATTTTTTTCTTTAACAGCCATTTACCACCTCCTATTATTCTCAAAGATACATAAAAATTTCTTAGTACAGGACAAAACCTTAAGCACATGCGGCATGTGTGCCTAGCTTAAAGAAAAACTAATCATAGCATGGCGCACGCCTGTGGCGTGTGTTCTTTTACTTCTGATGCTTAAAAGCATACAACTTACGGTCCCGGCGCATCGTCAACAAATACATATCACTGTTATAATTGATCCGGCCATAGTAGAACAACGGCAACCCTTCGACAGGAAAACCCTCCATGACATTTCCATTTGCCTCAAACAGATAGAGAAGATTGGTCGGTCGGGAAGCAATGCCCAACAAATATTGTCCCCGATTCGAAACCGATTCGAAATGCTGAGGGCGATTGACAATATCTTTTGTGAAATTATAATCAAACAACAACCGTGCGCTGTCCGCTATATCGTACACCCGCAGATGACCTTTGTCCACCAATATCAATTCCGGCATAGAAGTGGCATTGATATTCACAAAATCCGAAAAATGTTTGGGAAGACGTTCATCCACGCTATAACGTACGGCATTTCCATCCAAAGCAATCTTATTGAGATAACCCATGTCGTCTGTCCACCACGCTAGCTGTCCTGATACCATCAATGGATTTTGAATCTTTACCTCCCCAGGACTGCTGTACGTCTGCACCACATGGCCTCTCTCGTCCAAGAAGTAAACCTTGCCCATATCGGTAGCCAGCACAAAACGGTCATTTATACGCTGTATCGGCCCCGTCACATTCCCTTGTAGCTCGGTATCGTGCCAATCGGCATAAATATCACCGTTCAAGTCATAGGCGTACACGGATTTTTGTCCCGTTATCAGCATCACCTTGGAATTATTAATCGTCACGATCGTAGGGGCAGCAATGGGTTCTTCGGGCAGCGGTAATGAAAAACCAGGTAAAACTTTTCCATCGGTATTAAATCTATACAACCTGTTCTTGTCCGTCACCAAAACGATAGTTCGGTCTTCAAGTTGTTGTATATCCCCGACCACACGACCCGAAAATACAGTAGACCACAATTTCTGACCTGTAGGATGGATAGCGTGAATGGTATGATCCAATTCTTGAATAATGATAAATTTGGAGGTGTCCGAATGTTCAAAAACATAAGGCTGCGTAATGGCACTGTTCTCAAAACTATACGTCCACTCCGGTGTGACACCAAGAGCCGACTTGCTCTGGTAGACCGCATACACCTGTGAACTTATCTTGCCATTATTGCCCGACAGCTGCACAGACCAAGAATGAAAATCCTGAAAACCAAAATTCTCGGTATCCTTGAAATTATCCTGAAAAGGTTGGGTCAATGAGTTGGTAATTTTTTGCCGGGCATTCCCTGTATGGACAAAAAGCGTCACATTGGCTTCATAGCTCTGTAACTTCTCAAAGTTCTTAAAACCCAACGTACCTGTCAGCAGGTTTCTACTACGCCAGTCCTCGCGATATGCCCGCAATGTATGGCTGCTGTTGGCCAATACGAGAACATCTTCGACGAAAGTGACATACGGTCTGGTCAAAGGTTTGAAAGGATCCCCAAATTTTTTATAGAGTACGTTCGGAGTTTTGAATCGAAAAATCGAATCGGTGGTCTTTTCGAAGTGTAAGACTTGGATTTCCTTCCAGGCTGTTGTATCGTGGAGACGAATAAAGGCCATATAGTTTTGACTGCCCGTCTCCAGACAAGCAAACTCATTTCCGAGTACCTGCTCAAGATGTTCACTGAGGCTTGTGGTGTCAACTTCTTGGGCAACACTTTCTTTCCTCCTTTTGAACAGATCTTTTAGATCTTTTTGAAATCTGGAACGATCACTGATACTGTATTCTATGTATAAGGCTGTATTTGCCGGAAAGAAACCATAAAGGCTCTGTACTTTTTTTTGTTGGTTTTTGAAGATAGAAACATAATTTTCCGAATATTGATCTAATTCGCTTTCGCCGGTCAACATGAGGGCATCCTGCCTAAAATTGATATTCCATGCCGATTGTCCTTGTAGATTTTTGAACAAATCCAGAAATGGGCCTCCATCTCTACGCTGATAGAGATGAACGACGCTGTCATACTGTTGATGGGGAAAATATATGCTCAATGGTGTATTTCGAGAACTATTCTTGAGGAAAAAATCGATCTGCTCATCAGGTAGATGTCGGGTTGCCTTATCCACGATTCGCGACAAAAGTGGTATAGAACGAGAGGCAAAAAATATGTTTTGATGATAGAGTAGATGTAAAACCGAATCCTTACTACCATAAGCAAGTGCGTACATCCGGTGTCCCAATGTATCCGTTTCGGAAACCTTATATCGGGTATCCATTTTGTGCAAAAGGTTCGGCAGTTGGTTTTCGGGGACTGTGGTTGTCGTCGGAATAGTGAGCAGCATATCTGTCCCTTTTTGTGCCGGATGAAACGAGATATAGATTTCTGCATCCTGTACGAAAGCACCGATTTCCTCGTGCCGCAAAATCTGGTTTTTGAACTGTGCAAGCAGATTAACTTCCTCTTTGCCCAACAGAGCCTCGAAAACATCAAAATCCTTAAAAATATTATCCGATACCTCATTGTTGCGTAGCGATACGATAAGCATCGTATTGTCGGGAAGATGCCTCAACGGTCTGGCCGCATGGCTTTGTTCTCTATCGAGGCTTCGAAAATAAAAGACAGAAGCAACAATAACTGCTACGAATAAAACGGCCGAAAATATTATCGTATTACGCATGATACAAACCTAGGAATTTCAATCCTAATATAAAAAAAGATAAAAAAACCTGTTCTTTACAGGATATTTTTTACATTTATAAACGATTTTTGACTTATATTTTTTTATATATAGCTATATGAATAAGCAGATCATTTTAACGGCCTCTTTTTTTGGACTATTAGGCGTTGTGCTCGGTGCCTTTGGTGCGCATGGATTGGAGGGAAAAATAAGTGATTATCATCTGGGTACCTGGAAGACAGCCAACCAATACCATTTTTACCATACCTTTGCACTGCTGTTTATTTCTACTTTCTCAAGGGCCAAGAGCCAGTCTATTCGGGTGTCATTTATTGCCTTTACACTAGGGATACTCCTCTTTTCGGGCTCTTTGTACCTTTTGAGCGTGCGCGACCTGATAGGCTTGGATAGCTTTACGGCTATACTAGGCCCTATTACACCCCTTGGCGGACTCAGTTTTATGGTCGGCTGGATTGGACTATTTGTCGCCGCTGTCAAGCATAGGGCGTAATTATCTTTTCCGCGCCTGCACCGGATATTCTTTCATAATACCTGTGACGATCTTCGGAAGATCATTGATAGCTTTCTCAGGAATATTGACCTGTCCCGTACCACGTGCTTGCCATATCACAGCATTGGTACTGCGGTCGATTGCTTCCAGGATAATATGTCCGTACCGCACACGTTCTTTTCCTACGGGATAAGAACCGCCATAATAACCGTAAAATCCCCACGGCCTATACCAGCCCCAAGGGCCACCCCATCCCCATCCGCCATAATAAGGCGAACTATAAACCAATCGGCTCTTGTTATTCACAATAGCTACGTAACGAAACAGGATATCGGGGTTCTCTTTGGTATAGGTTAGACCACGGGCCTCCAATTCTTTATTGGCCGTGCCAATGATATTACTCTTTGCGATATCGTTGGTAAAATAATCTTTTGAAAGCGAATCGATAGGTGGCAGCCAACCATACGTTTTGTATTGATAAAAATCGATAGATTGCTGACGTGTGGTATGGTAGTTATAGGTCGCACATGAACCCATAATCAATAGAACCGTAACCGATAGAAAAAATAGTGCCTTGTTCATGACAGCTCCTTAATTTAGTACGTATTGGACTACAAAGGTAAGGGATGGTTTAAATTGGGTAAAAGATTTTTTGCCTATCGGGCACAAGTCGACCCGCACACGATCTATCCCTCTAAGACTTGCAGTAGCTAGCGACTTTTACGTTGTGATTAGTTTATCGTCATTTCGAACGAAGAGAGAAATCTATGGATAAGCAGATTACATTACCAATCTCTTATATCTTCCCATAAGTTTCTCCAATTTGGATTCATTGCATTTATCAATCTTTCCTTCTTCTCTCTCCGCCATTTCTTGATTTCTTTTTCCCTATCTATTGCTTCCTCAATAGAAGAAAAGAGTTCATAATATACACATATAGAAAGATTATATTTAGCAGTGAATGATTTGGGGTATTTCTTTTCTCGATGTTCTCCCAATCGCCAGAGCAGATCCGAGGTGACACCAATATATAAAGTTGTTCTAGTAACATTTGTCAAAATATATACCGCACCACCTCTTTCCATACTTTAAAAGATTGCTTTTTTTTTTACAAATATACCGTCATATGGACAAAGCATGAGGAGATATCTATGGATAAATAAGGGATTATTTTCCTACCTAACCATAGATTTCTCTTCGTCGTACCTCCTCATCGAAATGACGATTTTCATAACGAATCTCTTTGTCAGAATGTCCATTTTAACCTAAATGTGACCATAAAATTCAAATATAGATATTTTAAAAAGGAAACCTCGCCACCAGTGGAATGGATCTTCCAGGGCCAAATGCTTTAGGGCTTACGCGCAGAATGGGTGGAGCTTGAAAACGTTTGAATTCAGCATTATTGACCAGTCTTGCAACACGTTGCACCAGCTGCTCGTCAAATCCTAAGTGAACGATTTCCGATCCGGATTTTTCCAGCTCAATGAGCTGATACAATACCGAATCCAGAATTTCGTAAGGAGGCAACGAGTCTGAATCCTTCTGATCGGGACGCAACTCTGCCGAAGGTGGTTTGGTGATAGTATTCTCCGGAATGATTTCCCTGTCGCGATTGATGTATTCGGCCAATTTAAAGACCTGCGTCTTGTACACATCACCGATGACGCTCAGTGATCCTGCCATATCCCCATATAGAGTCCCATACCCGACAGCCGCTTCGCTCTTGTTGGAGGTATTGAGCAAAATATGGCCAAATTTATTGGAAATAGCCATCAAGAGTGTACCCCTGATCCGGGCTTGTATATTTTCTTCGGTCGTATCTGGATTCCGTCCTTCGAAGGCTTTATGCAACGTATTTTCGAAAGTGAAGGCAATGTCTTGGATCGGCAGAAGCAAATGTTCACAACCCGTATTTTGAACCAGATCAAGTGCATCTTTCAGCGAATGATCCGACGAATATCGGGAAGGCATGAGTACGGCCAATACATTTTCAGCACCCAACGCTTCGATGGCCAAAGCAGCAACCACCGCTGAATCTATTCCACCGGACAGCCCCAATACAGCTTTTTTAAAACCCGATTTTGAAAAGTAATCTTTCAGTCCCAGAATAAGCGCTTCGTGGATCAGCGCAATATCGGTATCCTTTGCCACATCGACTGAGGGGGGGGGCAAGGCCGTGATGTGGCTATTCAAAACCTCTACGTATTGCAGGTCTTCGGCAAATTTATGCAGTTCGGCAACGATATTGCCCGATTTGTCCAAAGCCAGCGACCGGCCATCAAAAATAATATCGGTGTGGGCACCGACATGATTGACATAGACCAAAGGTGCATTGGCTTTTAGCACATTTCTTTTTAGGACATTGACCCTGTTTTGAAAATGGGAATATGAAAATGGCGAAGCAGCAATATTAATGATCAGATCCGGCTTTTCCAAAGCAAGTTCCTGTATCAAATCCCCTACATACGAGTTTTGCTGATCATCATCCCAAAGGTCTTCGCAAATGGTAAGGGCAACTTTCATCCCCCGGATATTGATGCAATGCGTATTTCTATTGGGTTCAAAATAACGGTATTCGTCAAAGACATCATAATCGGGCAGCAAGGATTTAGCGGTCACGGAGACCACCTCGCCTTTGGAGATATACGCGGCCGCATTGACTAAGGACTTCCCCTCCGGGGAAGTATTGGGGAGGGGAGCTCCTATAATACAGTCTATACCATCACAATGGGTCGCAATTTCTTTTACCGCCCGTTGACATTGTTCGATAAAAACAGCATTTCGCAATAGATCTTTGGCAGGATAGCCTCCAATAGCCAACTCCGCAAAAACAATCAAATCAGCTTTGTCCAGAACGGCCTGTTGTATGGCCGTGATTATTTTTTTCTGATTAGCCTCAAAGTTTCCGATATGATAGTTTAATTGTGCTAAAGCTATTTTCATAGGATGATTTATTTACCAGAGTTTATTTGCATCCTGAGGCTTACCGACTGCAAAGCAGGCATCAGGGACGTGTTGGCGGTTCTGGGGCTGATGCAACATTGGATCTTTAACTATATAGTTTTAGATCCTTCCTATCGTCAGGATGACAAAAGGAAACGTCGAGCCCTCAACTCAAGGGTTTTGCGTTTGCATCAGAGAGTTTCCTTTAAAAAAACAATCCTAAATTAAGCGCAACAAAAGAAGTTTTTGGTTTCCCTTCATTGTTGATGGCTCTGGTGAAACCATTATTGAACGATAATCCGGTCAACAGCGCCAGGTTGTCGTTCAGTTTCCATTCTGCACCTCCACCCAATTGAAGGCCAAGACGGAACAAATCGTCTTTGTCGATACCTCTTTTCTTGGTTTCTCCTGCCAATTTTTCTTTACCCGAAACCTTAAAACCTGCCGTAAAACCAAACTGGCCATAGAAACGACCAAGCTCGTTTTCATTGCTTTTCAGCTTCACGGTCAAAGGGACATCTACATACTGTAAACGTATCAAGTCTCTTTTTGCATTATCTGCTGCCGAAGCTGGCGGCTCTACACTCGATGCAATAGAATTGATCAGCAAACCTGTCGAGAAATAATAGTTTTTGGCAAATCCCAAATCGGCAATCAAACCATATGAAAAACCCATTTTTGAACCGGATTTATAATCATCGTCATTATATCTGTACCAACCAATATTAGGATTGATCGACAATCCCAAACGGAAATTTTTCTCATCAAGACTACTGCTGTTTTGATTGGTATAGTAATCTTGTGCCGATACAGCATTGCCACATAGGACAGCACCTACCAGTGCTAGCGAAGCGAATAGTTTTTTGGTAAAGTTGGTCATAATCATTATTGTTTATTTAAATTAATATTTTTGTACCGATAATCGAAAATAAGTATTATGCAGTATTCTTCCGTACAAAAGTATCTCTTTTTTTTAATACCCACGATAATATCTTGTCAGCAATCGGCTACAATTTCAAGACCCGATATATCAAACATGGATATTGAGGTCAAAATCGAACGTTTTGACCAGGAAATGGCAGCCTTGCAACCGAAAGATATTCTGCTAAAAAACACGGAGTGGCAGCAGCAATACGGCTACTTTTATCACGATTACATGACTGAAATCCTGGAAATAGGCCCTCCACAAGACAGCTTACGAGTCCAACAGTTGCTCACACAAGTGCTTCAAAAAAAAGACTTCAAGGATTTATCCGCTTCGGTGACACAACGATTTCCCCATTTGAAAAAACAGGAAAAAGATCTGGCAAAAGCACTGAAATATCTCAAATATGAATTTCCGGAGTATGAAACTCCACGCTTTATCTCCTTTGTCGGTGGATTTTCTTTTCAGACGCCCATAGGCAACGATTATGTAGGCATAGGATTGGATATGTTCCTAGGGGCAGATTCGGAGTTTTATCCCGCCTTGGTACAATCCATCCCGCTGTATATTTCAAGAAAATTTACACCCGAAAATATTGTGCCGCGAGTCATCGAGACCATCCTGCGAGAAGACATTTACCCGCAGACGCACGGTGATGTCAATACCTTGTCCCATATGGTCTACAACGGAAAGATCCTCTATGCGATGGATTACCTGTTGGAAAATGTACCGGACACGGACAAGATCGGCTATACGGAGGCACAATTGAAATGGGCCAGACGGTATCAACAGGATGTATGGGCCTGGTTCGTACAGGAAAATCTATTGTACAATACAGATTACCTACGTATCCAAAAATATTTTACCGAAGCCCCTTTTACACCGGAACTCGGTCAAAATAACGAATCAGCTCCAAAATTAGGATCGTATATAGGCTGGATGATGGTGCGGAAATACATGATCAAGCATCCAGAGATGGGATTGAAAGAATTGTTTGCGATCGAGAATGCGCAAGAGATATTGGAAGACTCGAAATTCAAAGGGAAATAAACAAAGTAGAGACGCAATGCATTGCGTCTCTACAAAAAAATATAAAAATATTGTATTGCTCCTTAGTCGCCGATCTCCAATACTTCAAATTCGTACACCAGAGGTGAATTTGCAGGGATAGTGCCTAGATCTGTAGTTTTTGAAACAGAACCATAAGCTAAATAAGACGGTACGACCACAGCAAATTTACTGCCTACTTTCAAGCCTTCTTCGGTTAGGCCTCCCAGCACTCTCTCCTGAGCATTTAATTCAATCGAATATGGATAAAATGAATAAAACCATGCAGCGGTCATAATGGTAGATTGCACTCCCCAATCGTAATTTTTTTCTGTTGCAGATTCAACTACCGTTCCATCCAACAATTTTGCAGTATAATTGATCTTAATCTTTGCAGCCTTTGGATAATTTCCATTCATTTTATATTCATAGCTACCATCAGTAGGGGGACTGAGAACCTTATACCATATCCCTCTCGTAACCTCATCATTTATGAATTGGAGTGGCACAAGTACTGTATCTTCTTCTGCTTCATAAAGATCATCTTCTTCAGTCAAATTGGCCAAATAATTCTCTATTTTAACCTTCTCAGCAGCTAGAGCAGCTACAAACTTCCTTTCTTCCTCCTCATACTGTCCCAAATCGATATCAGTTTTATCATTACAGGATGCCAATACAAAAGAGCCTAGTGCCAGGATTACAAATGTTTTAAATAATTTTTTCATAAAATAATAAATAATATCTACTGTGAACGTCCAAAAAGTCGAACTCGCTACAGCTATACGTGCAAAGTTACAATATTTTTACCAAATCTTTGATGCTAAGGCAATTATTCTTTCACCTCTTCGATTGCCTCCAGCAATTTTTCCAATTGCCTGGAAGATAATACTCCTTGATAACGAAACAATACTTGGTATTCTTTGTCCAACAATATCCATGTCGGAAAGCTGAGTTGACCGGGACCGTTCAAGGCTAGGGCGAGCTCGTGTACGCCGCTCGATGTATTTGTAGCCTTAAACACATAATCCTGACCGTGAAAACGAACTTTTCCCTTGCTTTCGGCATCGAATTCCACATAATAGAACAGATCCACCTTTGTCTGGAAGTCTTTGTTTTTGAGCAGGTGGCTTTTCTGCATTTGGCAATATTTGCACCAATCTGTAGAAAGGAGGATCAATATAGGCTTGGCTTCCTGCACCATACAGCTGTCCACCTGTGCTATAGGCATGGGAGTAGTCTGTGCATGACATACGGGAGCCAGAAATAATCCCAGGATTGCCCAAAGTATATTGTAATGTCTGAGAAGTTTTTTCATAGTATTAACTTTTTCTGCGTTATTTAGGACAGCGGTTTATTCTCTCCTCCTACCGTTGCTTCTTTATCCCCCTCAGAGAGGCTACCGTGTACCTATATCTTTGTATTCAATTGATAATTAACACATTTTGCACCCTTTAGTTTTTGTAGCCTCATTTCTTACTTGTATGTCGATCTGTATAAGGATAAATGCTGTAGACCAATGTCCCCCTCAAGAGGGGGTAGGGGGAGGATATTACTCAAGAAAGCTTATTTTCAGTATGTTTTGACTTCTTTCCTCTCCCTGTCCACCCCTCTTTCCTGTGCGCCCCTCTCCAGAGAGGGATAGCATTTAACAAAGCCAGTGCAAACATAGGATCTAATGCCCTCTTATGCATTGAAGTGTCCTATTTCTGGGTACATGGCAGCCCCCAAAGGGGGATAACGTTCTACAATGGAACTGCAAGAACAAACCACTTTACAAATCACAATCAAGGACTACCTAAACAGATTATACCGCAATCCTAAAAAAGCCCGGATACCTTGATTCGGACCATAGACATAGGATGGATCAAAAGTCAATCCATAAGGATTACCAGGTGTCCGCAATGCATCCCCCGTCACCGGATCAAAATCGACTTCCTTGTCAAACGGGTCATGTGCACGGGCTATAATAAATGGATTCCCTTTGTTAGGTGTCCAGTTCAGCAGATTCTTGACACCTCCATAGACTTCAATCCTATTATTGATGCTCTTGGTCAGCTGTATATTCTGTATACTCCACCAAGGAGAATATTCATTACGAGGATCCCATTCACTCAATAGAGGCAAACGCATAGGACCATACAGATTGCCTGTATAATCGACAGTTAAACCTAGTTTTTTGAACGTGTAACCAACATTCCACGTTCCCGAAAATTTTTCTGTAAACAGTTGATCCACCTTCTTGCCTTCTTCTTCACTATAGACATCCAGGAATGTTCCTCCGGCCAGAATCTTCAATCCGTTGGCAAAAACAACATCGATATTCAGGGATATACCCTGTGATATCGCATATCCATTGAGGTTGCCGTACAGTACTTTTGTCTGATCGGTATCGTAATCGGCAATAATCTTATTCGTAAAATAGGTATAGAAAACAGTTGCATCCAAACCAATAAACGAACTTCCTGCAGGAATCTTTTTCACGTAATTGATGTTCCCATTCCAGGATGTTTCAGGCTTGAGATCTTCTTCAAATTCAACTTTTCGAGCTCCGGTCAGTGCCGAATGATCTTCGGTAAATACATTGGCCACACGATATCCATTGCCAAAGCTCAACCGCAGCACATCGTTCTTACTGACCGAATTCCACTTATAGTTCAATCGAGGCGTGACAATACTCCCATGTAGCGAATTGTAATCGTAACGTACACCCAATAAGAGTTTGTTCTGTGGGTCAAATGTGATCTCGTCTTGCACAAATACGGCTGGAAGATGCGTAATGGATGCTTTGTTCTTATCTATGTCATTGGGATCGGCGGTCACGGGTGTATCGTCATCGTAATAGGTATATCGGTAGGCCAATCCGGTCAAGAGGTCATGTTTGCCCAAAGTCTTGAACCAATTGAGTTGTCCAAAACCTATATATTGATCGGCCATGAATGGCGTATTACCATAATAGCTGTTCTGGTTGTGGCCATTCGTACTGAACTGAAACAGCACCTTCTCCTTTATCGGCAATTCATAGGTTCCGAATAATTCCCAACGCTTGGTATAGATACTTTCACCATAGACTTCATCACCTCCACGGTACTCTTTGCTCCAGTCCATCTCTCCTCCCCACCGATCTTCGTACACATAACGTCCTGCTAAGGAGAATATACGGTTGTTTTTTCGTGTAAAACCCCATTTATTGAATACAGACAGTCGATTTTGTAGTGTTACATCCGTAAAGTTATCATTGTTGTTGTCAATAGGATTTTGGTAATTGAAATAACTGACCCCCAATAAGGATTGTGCTTTCAGACCGGCATTGAACTTTGCCGCCAAATCGGTATTGACCTCTCCCCAAGATGTACCAAATACATCAGCAGAAATAACCGGCGCACTACTTGGCTTTTTGGTGATGATATTGATCAATCCACCTACGGCCTCACTGCCATAGAGGGTCGACGCTGGTCCTTTAACGATTTCCACACGCTCAATAAGTGCCTGTGGAATACCACTCAAACCATAGACGGTAGAGAGTCCACTGACAATGGGCATACCATCGATCAGCACCATCGTGTATGGGCCTTCCAGACCATTGATATGAATATCTCCCGTATTGCAGATATTACAGTTCAACTGCGGACGTACCCCGTTAATGTTCTGCAACGCATCAAAAATCGAAGGTGTAGGGTTTGCCTTGAAGAACTTGGCCGTATATACCTCTACCGGCACTGGGCTTTCCAGTTTCGACATTTCCTTCATGGTGCCCGATACAACGACCTCGTCCAGATTAAGATTGTCTTCTTGCAATATAAACGTTTGTTGTTTACCAAAATCTTTCTTGTCGATCCGTTTTTTCAATGCTTGGTATCCTACTGCACGGATAGAAAGATTTGCCCTTTCTCCGCTATAATCCAAAACAAATTGACCAGACACATTGGTCGAAGCACGGAGTGATGTACCTTCGACCGACACTGTCGCCGACTCAATGGGCTCATCTTTATTATTAAGAATTGTGCCCGTTATTTTTTGGGCATAGGTGTGGCTCATGCCACACAGCATATATAATGATATAGCAATGCTATAGTATAGTTTAGACATAATTTTTTTATACGTAAGAGTTTAGAATATTTTGTTGGGATAGATTTCTCTAAAAGAGGCACACGCGGCATGCGTACGCCAACTCATTATTTATTGATGTCCTTGAAAAATCAACGTAGTACCCGCTTGTCGCGTGTACGCAAACATCCATAAAGAATACTTTCAAAAAAGTCTACAACACAAATGAACACGTGTAGATACACGTATCCCATTGATTCAGAAAAACCAATGTTACACCAAAGTTGGTGGTCCTCTTAAGTAGTAATGCTGAGGGGTATAAGAATGATAGGAAGTATAATACGGTTTATAGCAAGCATACTGAAACTCTTGGAATATAGGTGTTTCAAAAGCAGCTAGGGCCGTTTCTATAAATGACCCGTGAAAAAGAACATTGAGGAATTGTACCTCCGCATCACTTTTGTGATGATGCTTGGACTTGCTCGTAAAATCGTACGGGTGGATGTGGGTAACGATTTCCCCTTCGGAGGTGACTTCCTTGTGGATAAATACAATACCGCTGATGATGATGATACTCATCCAGCCTGCCAATAAGGAGGCAATCAGTCTGCGATATGTCGAAAATGTATGTATCACAAATGTTTTTTTTAAAAGTTATGGAAGTTATCGAGTGAAATAAGTTATGGAAGTTCTAATCTACTGTCTAGTGCGAGTATATAACTCGTACTTGTCCTTAAAAATCTTAACTTTCGTAACTAAATCACTATCATCACCTTCGTCACTTTATTTAATCAATCTGTTATGCTCATCCGGAAAAACTAGCTTTGGCTGATAACTTTTAGCCTCTTCCTTCTCCATCCAAGCATAAGAAATAATGATGACGATATCTCCCACCTGTACCAAACGAGCTGCAGCACCATTCAAGCATATCGTACCTGTACCTCGCGCGCCTGGAATGACATAGGTCTCGAGACGTGCGCCGTTGTTGTTGTTGACGATTTGCACTTTTTCGTTGGCCACGATATCTGCTGCCTCCATCAAGTCTTCGTCAATCGTGATGCTCCCCACATAATTCAACTCGGCCTGCGTGACACGGACACGGTGAATCTTCGATTTCATTACTTCGATCATCATGATGACAAAATTAGTGTATTTCTTTTACAATTTAAAAATGTAGAGACGCAATCTCGTCTCGCCGAGACACGGTGTACCGTGGTATACTTACGTAGAGACGCGATTAACCGAACTTGCGAGCTCATCGAAGATAATCGCGTCTCTACAACAACATATTATCAATCAACCGTATCCCCTCCACCCATGCGGCGACAATAGCCACATAGCTTTTGTCGGGAAAAATGACCGTCGCTTCTTCGAGGGATACCGTTTCGCAGATAGCAAAATATTCGAGCTTTACACCTTCCGTGCTTTCTATCTCGGCAGAACCGATTTGTTTGAGCTCGTGAACAGGTTTGTCCGGAAAGTCTTTCTTCACCGCACGTAAAGCCATGGAAAGTACAAGCGCTTTCTTCTTCCCTTCGGTAGATAAGCGTACATTTCTGGAACTAAGCGCCAATCCGTTCTTTTCTCGTACGATCGGACAAATGACCAACTGAACAGGTAATTTTTTGATCTCCAACATTTTTTGTATCACCATAATCTGCTGAAAATCCTTTTGTCCAAAACAGGCTATCTGAGGCTGTACAATCTGAAATAATTTGTAGACCACCTGTGTCACTCCCTGAAAATGGCCAGGTCGGTGCAGACCTTCCCAAATTTTGTCCAGATATCCCAGATCTATATGCCAGACTTCCTGCGGATCGGGGTATATTTCTTCGACCGACGGAAGGAACAACACATCACAACCAGCCGATTCGAGCAGTGAAATATCGTTTTCAATCGGCCTAGGATACTTTTCCAGATCTTTGGGATCATTGAATTGGGTAGGATTGACAAATATGCTGCACACGACCAAATCGGCGTGTTTGCGAGCCTCTTCAATCAGTGAAAGGTGCCCTTCGTGCAAAGCGCCCATCGTAGGTACCAATCCTATTGTCTGATGGATCTTTTTCGTGTCCAGATAAGCCCTAAGCTCGTTTTTCGTATTGAAAATCTCCATACGTTCCTCTAGTCAAAATAGGGGGCAAAATTGCATAATATATTTGTAATTCGAAAGCGGTATTTTTCGGTTAATTGTAAAATCTATATATTATTCGTACCTTTGTAGACCCAATCTAAAGGAGTCAGGTAAATAAAATAAAAGTAATCAAAAATGGCAAAAACGAAAATATTGTTTGTTACGCATGAGATGTCGCCTTTCCTTGAAATTAGTAAGATTTCTGAAATAACACGCCAACTGCCCCAAGCTATGCAGGAAAAAGGATTCGAAATCCGTATCCTTATGCCACGCTTTGGCAACATCAATGAGCGCAGAAATCGTCTACACGAGGTGATAAGGTTGTCGGGAATGAATATTGTGGTAGACAACAATGACAATCCATTAATTATCAAAGTTGCCTCCTTGCCTACAGCACGTATGCAAGTGTACTTTTTGGACAATGAAGAATATTTTCAGCGCAAAAAAGTATTCAGGGATGATCAAGGTAAGTTTTTTGAAGATAACAATGAGCGATCGTTGTTCTTCTGCAAAGGTGTATTGGAAACAGTGAAGAAGTTGGGCTGGTCTCCGGATGTAGTGCATTGCCACGGATGGTTTACGGCTATGGTGCCTATGTATCTCAAGAAAGTGTACCACGACGATCCTACCTTTAAGGATGCCAAGGTATTCTATTCACTGTTTGAAGAGGATTTCGGCACCGATAGCCTTGGCAGCAAATACGCCGAAATGCCTACACAAGAAGATGTGAATCCGGAGGATTCGGAAACTTTTGGATCGGGTAACTACGTAGATGTATATAAAGGGGCATTGTCCTATACGGATGTCGCTGTCTTGGCAGACGAGAATATCCCTGCCGATATCCTTCAGTATATAGACGACAACAATATCCGCGTATTCAAACCTGAAACTGATCTGGATTACGAAGCATATTCAATCTTGTACGAGGAGTTTGCTCCCGAAGAGGTAGAAGCATAAACAAAAAAGCTGTCATAGAATGACAGCTTTTTTGTTTACAGCATGATCACATGTTCTATCGTGGCTACACGTTTATAATAATAGATGACTTCATCTGCCGTATTGACAAAAGTTTCGATAGTCAGCGAATTGTACTTCCCCGTTTTTGAATCCTTCACCTGTATCTTGGTGCTTGGGTGTACAAAGATCTTTTCTATCTCCGTCTTTGTGTCCGGATTGGCCGGAACGATAAATTTAAATGTATAGAACGTTGGAAATTGCTCAACGCTCATTAATTTCTCCCTGAAACTGGTATAGAAGTCTTCTTTATTGTTGTTCGGGACATCTTGTATATGGATATTGCTCATATTCTCCTCTCTTTTGATTATTTGAGATAATACAATAAACATGCCTATGTTATTTTGGCAGTTTTCCGCGTCAGATCGAGTCCCTCAATGTCAGATAAAAAGGCACCTCCACACGTGCTTTAGAATTGTCCCTAATCAGCCGCGAGGCGGCTTTTCCCATATACGCAAAATCGGTGGAAATGGTCGTGATACCAGTAAGGATAAATTTCTTTAGCGGTGTTTCATTGTAGGAGATGATACCGACATCCTTTCCTACGATCAGCTTCTTTTTAATGATCTTATCCAGCAGTTGTACAAGATCGTCTTCCGCCAGATTGATATAGCATGTCCCTTTTTCTATTTTTTCTTTCTTCAGTTCGGAAACCAACGAATGGTTAAACGCATATTGCTGACAAAATTTATAAAAACCCTTGATGATCGCTTTGGGGTAATCGCTATAATCGGGAAACACCAATTTCAACGTATGGTATTTGGATAGAGGTTCTACGGCTTTTTCCAAAGCCTCGTAGATGTCTTTTTCATAATTTTCATATACTGCCCGGAAATCGCCGTCCATATTTTCCACCAGCTTCCCCAGCAGCATCAACTTTTCTTTCGGGATAATGCCCAACACCTCCGACGCACGATCACGCCCTTCCTTAAAATGAGGAAACACAACATAGTGGTCATATTGCTTGGTCAGATTAAGCAATAGGGTTTTCAGATAGATAATATCGCTATTGTATACAAAGAGATCCAGTGAGGCATCTTCCCCAAGCTCTGCCGCAAAGGCATCATACACAATCTTCTTATGTGCGCTGAGCTTGTTCAGGAACAAGGCTATCTTCTGCCGGTTTTGTACATCGGCTTTGGAAATAAAATATCCTTTCCCCGGAGTAGAGGAGATGATCTCCTGGTTCTTCAACAGCTTATACCCTTTTTCGACAGTATCTCTAGAGATATCCAGATACATACTCAACTCGTTGATCGAAGGTAACATATCCCCGACCTGTATCTCCTTATTTTTAATGCCATCTTTGACCGCATCGGCCAGTTGCTGGTACTTGGGTGTAGAGGAAAAGTCACTGATTTGAATAGTTTGTAGAAATGCAGATATAGATTTTGTCATTGTCCAAAGGTGATTATTGTCAAGAATGCTGAAAAGTACGAAAACAGACCAAAAACATCAATATCCAATTTCCGCTTATTCAAACCGAGCTACCGGTGTTCTTTGTCGTAATGTACAAATTTTTCTCTCTTTACCTATCCTGTACCGTCCTAATTCCAAAAATAAAAAACTATTAAAAACCAACTGTAAAAATATTTAATTTTCTTACTTTTGATTTTATTCTAACAATTTATGCTAATGAAAAAATCGATTATCCTGCTTTTATTTTCTGTAATGCTCGTATGGACTGCCCGGTCTCAAGTGTCCAGCGTATCCTTGCCAAACGCTATCTATTCCGGAAAATACGGCAAGCTCCATGTACAAGGTGTTGCCATAGATACGGCACATGGCCATATCTATTTTTCCTACACAAGCAAATTGATCAAGACAGATCTAGCTGGCAATCTCATAGGAAGTGTTTCCGGCTTTTTGGGACATTTGGGCGATCTGGATTTTAATGGGGAAGATGGAAGAATATATGGTTCGCTGGAATATAAAAACGATGCTATCGGCAAAGGGATCGGTAAAGCTCTCGGGGTAGAAACGGTCCAGGAAAACGGCTTTTACATCGCGATATTCGATGTATCAAAAATCGTACGTCCGGACATGGATGCCGAAAAAGATGGTGTGGTTCAGACGGTCTACCTTGACGAACCGGTCAAGGACTATGAAGCAACCGTACAAGAAGGCGCAACAACAAAACCGCATAGGTTTGCCTGCTCTGGTATAGACGGACTGGCCATTGGCCCTGCCTTTGGCAAACCGAACAGCACGAAGAAATACCTTTATATTGCCTACGGCGTATACGGAGATACAACCCGGAATGACAATGACTACCAAATCATACTGAAATATGATATAGCTAAATGGTCTCGCTATGAACATCCGCTAACGCAAGGAAAATTGCACCGTTCGGGACCCAAAAAGCCGTTAGCAAAATATTTCATAAAAACAGGCAATACGCGCTGGGGTGTTCAAAGCCTGGCTTATGATGCTTATACCGGAAATTTCTTTGCGGCAACGTACCGAGGAGCCAAGTCTCAGTATCCGAATTATGACCTGTTTGTGATTGACGGACACAAAAAACCCGCATCAGACTACGTACTATCCGATAATAAAAAGATAAAGGTCAAAACCCTTTCTCTGCTACAAGCCGGGCCAAAGGATGCCGCCACAGGTATCCGGGGATGGTATTTTCAATGGGGTGCAACAGGATTATGTCCGCTAAGCAATGGACTCTTCTATATCTCTCATAATGGAAAATCGAGCGATGGCCAACAGGAGACGACCATCCATAAGTACAGATGGGTGGGAGATGAAACAACAGCTTTTGAGCTTGTAAAAAACTAAAACGTGAGCTAACGAGTATAATAGCTTCAGGCTTTAGCCAAAGCCAACTATTGGCTTTGGCTAAAGCCCACTAGAAGAATACCATTTATAAAATGGGCTAAAACCCGTTCCAATGGATAAAAATCAATCGACTTCTGACCAATCGTACTCAAACCGATAGGTACCAGAGCCCAAGTGCACCTGCTGATCATGTACACCATGCTTATCCAGTGGCGCTATATTTGTGGCTGTTATTTCTTTTCCATTGGAATTGGGCAATACAACCGTACCCGTTGTATTGGGAGGAATCGTCACATCGATGACCATCTTATGGTCTTTAATGGACCACCCTGATATGACCTTGCCGTATACCGTTTCAAATTCTCCCTTAGCAAAACTCAACTTTCCGCCGGGTCTTGGCGCTATCCATATTTTCTTGTAGGATACGGTATTTTCCTGCCTCTTTATTCCCACAATATTTTTGTACATCCAATCTCCAATAGCACCATAGGCGTAATGGTTAAACGAATTCATATCCGGGTTTTGAAAACTGCCATCCGGTCTTATGCCATCCCAACGTTCCCATATCGTCGTTGCCCCCATTTTGACAGGATAGAGCCAGGACGGGAATTCCTCCTGCATCAATAGGGTATAAGCGACATCTTCATAGCCAAATCTGCTCAATACATGGCACAAATAAGGCGTACCCAGAAAACCTGTAGTCAGGTGATTCTTATATTTTCGGATATTCTCGACCAGGTATTCGGCCGCCTGAGTTCGCTTATTTTCGGGCAATACATCAAATTGCAAAGCCAATACATACGCTGTCTGCGTATCGGACATAAGCCTGCCGGATGGCGTGACATATTCATTCAGAAATGCTTTTTTAGCCCCCTCCAGCCATACCGTGTATTTTTGGATATCTTCGTGCAAACCCAGGACTGTCGCTGCCCGGATACCGATTTGCAAAGAGTTGATATAGAAGGCTTGGGCGACGAGGTACTTGCTCGTGACGGCAGCTTCTCCATGCAGATCATCCTTAGGCGCATAGAATAACCAATCGCCGAAATGTTCTCCTTTATTCCACAAGTGATTTGTGGCGTTTGAATTCATATAGTGAATCCACGACTTCATGGATGGATATTGATCGGCCAATAATTGTTCATCTCCATATACGGTATAAAAGTTCCAGGGAACAATTGTCGCGGCGTCTGCCCAACCGGCCGCCCCTCCCCGTTCGCCACGCCAAAAGTAAGGAATAACATGGGGGACAGCCCCGTTTTCAAACTGGTCTGCCTTCAGATCCTTAAGCCATTTTGTAAAAAAACCCGAAACATCCATATTATAGGCGGCGGTATTGAAAAAAACCTGTGCATCACCGGTCCAGCCGTAGCGTTCGTTACGCTGAGGGCAATCGGTCGGTACATCCAGAAAGTTGCCTCTCTGTCCCCATTGGATATTGCTTTGCAATTGGTTCAGTAAGCTATTCGATGTTTCAAACGTACCCGTCATGGCCATATCCGAATAGAGCACTACGGCTTCAATATTATCCGCGTCTATCAGGCCTTCTGTTCCTTCGATCTTCACATATCGAAATCCCTGGAAAGAAAAATGCGGATGATAGGTCTCTTTGCCGCCCCCCTTTAAGATATAGGTAATCTGTTGCTTTGCTATTCTCAAGTTTTCGGTGTAAAAATTACCATCCTTGTCCAACACTTCCGCATGCTTTAAGATGACGCTATCCCCCAGATTGCCTTGCACGGTAAACCGAAGCCAGCCGACCAGATTCTGGCCGAAGTCCAATATCTTCTCGCCCTTTTCATTGACGATCAACTGTATAGGCTTGACAACCCTTTTTATTCGGACAGGCGGGGCATCCGAGAGAACCAGGTGACCGTATGCAAATGAGGTATCTATGGTAGCTTTTCGCCATGTGTCATCATCAAAAGCAGGAGATGTCCATCCCCTCATTTCTTTCCGGGCATCGTAGATCTCCCCGTTGTAAAAATCGGACATACGAATAGGTCCGTCCACACTTGCCTTCCAGCTATCGTCAGTCACAATCCACTGCTGGCTGCCATCTGTATATTCGATATTGATCTGAGCCAATAGTGCCTCCTCTCTTCCGTAAAAATTACGGCTGGTCACGAGATTGCCTCTATACCATCCGTCGCCGATCCGAATACCGATCCCGTTTTCGCCTTGTTTCACAAAGCTGCTGATATCGTAGACCTGATACTGCAATCGTTTTTTATAGCTCGTCCAGCCCGGCGCAAAGTATTCCTCGCCGATCCTATGGCCATTGACCAACACATCATAGACACCGTGAGCTGTGGCATACAACCGTGCTTGCTTAACTTTTTTATTGGCAGCAAACTCTTTTCTGAATAGCACTACCGGGCCAGGTTTCCCCGTATTGCTCAGTCCACTTTTGATCCATTTGGCCTTCCAGTCTGTATCATCCAAAAAACCTGTTTCCCAATATTGAATGTCGCTCCAACCTGTTTGATTGCCTTGGTTGTCCCAGACCCTTACCTGCCAGAAGTATCGCTTTGACGACTCCAATGCTTTACCTTTATATTGAATATAGATTGACTGATCCGTGCTTATCTTACCTGTACTCCAGATCAGTTTCTTATTTGCTTTTAACGCATCTGCATCTGTCGCAACCCGAATCTCATAAGCAGATTGCATCACATTGGATAGCGTACTGTTCATCTTCCAACTAAAGCGGATATTTGCAGAATCAATGCCTACCGGATTGACAAATCCTCCACATTTGATATCGTACAACGTCAGTTTTTGAGCAGTTACGTCTAAGAAAAGAAAGCTAATAATAAGCAGTAGAAAAAGTCTTATACCCTTTGGATGTGTCATTATATTCTTTTATCAATGAAATGCAAAACTATTTTTAAAAATACGATCCTTTTTATGGATAGTTTGTTTTTTGTGGTTTTTCGACCCGGAAGAAGCTTTTTTGGATAAATTCACGCTTAAATATATCGGTCGCTTTTACCTCAATCTGATGCTCTCCAACGGATAGATTGGAAGGTATTTTCACTTTCCATATATGCGTGGAGCTGACAGGCTCAGAGGGCCATCTGGTATCTTTGATGTCATCAGAACGGTTCCATGTATAGTACATATAGGTGTAGTCGGGATCCGGCATGGAGGCCCACTGCATAGGCTTCCATGCGCCTGAACCGACCCTATATTGTACCGTATCATGTCGATGCCCGGTAAAGAAATTAACTACGATATCTGCAGGAGTATGCCGTTTTTGCATGACGACCTTGGGTGCCATGATCGCCATTTGATATTCTTTTGGCTTACCGGCAACTTTATAGTCAATCGTATATGTATTGCCTTCTACGTTCAAAAAAGCATAACCTTTTGGGGTACCATCCACCATCGTGGCAATGGGAATACCATTGTCATCGGGAAAACCAGAATACCAACTGCCACAAGCTGTCCCGATATTGAACTCATGCAACGGTTTTTTCCCAAACCAACCGCCCGACTCTGTATGAAATATCTGCTGCTGGATATGCGTGTGGGCAGATAATAGCAAAACATTTGGAAAATCTTTCAATTGGTCAAAAAGAAACTGTTTGTCACTATTCCTAAATTCGTTACTAGAATATAAAGGTATATGGAAAGCAACAACGATCAGCTTGTCTTTATCCACGTTTTTCAGATCATTGGCTATAAATTCTCTTTGATCGTCCCGAAACCCGCCCCATATTTTGCTTTTACGCCGGGGATCCGGATATAGAACGTTGTCCAGTATCAAAAAATGGGTTTGGGCGTAATTGAAAGAATAATTTGCCGGGCCATAATGATGTTCGAAAGTCTCATCCGACAATGAATCTGCTGTAGCTTCATAGTTGGAATCATGATTGCCGATCAGATTGTACCATGGCACACCAATCTTGCCTATAGACTGGTTATACGCCTCGTATAATGTCAGATCTTCATCTACAATATCGCCCATACTGATACCAAAGGCTACATTTTGTACCCTGACTAGTTCAGAAACAATGGTTCTGTCAAAATAATCGAGTTGGTCCAGATTTCTGACTTGAGGATCACCAAATATCAGCGAGGAGAAGCTCGAAGCCTCTGTAGAAGGAATCAATGCAAAGTCTATGCTCTTGGGCAAAGGTCCGGTTGGCGGAGTACCTTTAAATTTGAAACCTATAGGAGAGCCATTTGGTTTATGGATATAATAGAATTGAGGTTGGTTATTTTCATCTACAGGAAATTTATAATCAGCGGGTTTTATAACGAAAATTATATCATGTTCTCCTACCGGTAGCTTATAGTACCCTTGTCGGTCAGTAAAGCAAATATCCTTGCCGTTGGAAATACCCACGCCGGCTATCCCCTTTTCTTTACGGTCTCTCTTTCCATTATGGTTTGAATCTTCAAATACATACCCCTTTGCTATATGCTGGCCCAGACTTGGTAAGTAAAACAACACACAGCATGTAATCGCCAATAGTCCTTTCAAGTGTAATTTCATCAATCGTTCTCCTTATTAATATTAATTAAACTGAATTTTACTCAAAATGGGAAAATGGTCAGACGGATAGTACTGTCCATCATAGGTATCTGTCAGAATATCATGCGTGAATACCTTTACTTTCTTATTGACAAAAATATAGTCCAACCGATACTTATTGATATCATAGCTGACCAAAAAGTTATTAAACGTTCCGGTCGGTCCTTGCGGAGGTTGTACCGAAGCAAACTGGGCATTTGTCATAAAGCTATTTAAAATCGATATCGGCTGACTATTCATATAGCAATTCAAATCTCCTGTGACGAGGACCGGGATGTCTCCGGGAATGGCCTCTATCCTATCCTGCAACATTAAAGCAGAATTCTTTCTGGTGAGGTTACCTTCATGATCAAAGTGGTTATTGTATATATAGAAACTTTTTTTGGTCACCTTGTCGTGTAACTTCACCCAGATACATTGTGTCAATAGGGAGGAGTCCCAGCTTCTGGATGGTATATCAGGCGTCTCGGAAAACCAAAAGTGCCCACTATCCTCTATAGAAAACCGGTCAGGCTTATAAAATATAGAATTATAGCGACCGCTATCACCGTCTATACCTGTATATATAGAAACGCCATATTTCGCATAGTTCAATGCTTTGATGATGTCATCTATCTGTACAGGATTATCTTCCTGTGCACAAAGGATATCTGCATCATACTTTTTCAGCAGGCCGATCAACTTATCCTTCCTGGTTGGCCAATAATGAGGCGAATTGGGTTGATCTTCATGATGTACGGGCTGACTGATGTTATACGTCATGATCTTAATGGTTTCAGGCGAATTAATCTCTCCATCATTAGAGAGGGAATCTCTGTCTTTGCCGCATGCTATCAAAAGCAGCATGATAAACAAGGCTACGATTTTTTCTCTATTCATCATCATATTTACTATTACATTAATTACCGAACACACTCATATCACCCATAGACATCGATGCTGCCGCTCCTGATAAACCCCGAAACTCTAAATATCTGGCAGCAAACGGTGCTGAAACCTCATAAAACTGTCCATCGTCGATAGAACTATCAAAATTCATGACCTCTCCAAGCGGGGTAAAGTTTACGCCATCGTTGCTTATTGACAACTGGAAGGTTTTACTCCCGTTATTTCTATCGTTGGAGGTAATTCTACTCCTAAAAAGCTCAATCGCCGTAATCGTCTTTGCAGATTGCATATCTATAACGACAAAATGCGGGTATCCCGGAACTGGGGCACTTGCATTCGTATGCCATCTCGTTGTCGGATCTCCATCGATAAAGTTTTCAGGAACATTTCTTGTAGGATTAGCCGCATCCGGATGGAAAGAGGAATACTCCTTTATCTTCCAATCGCCTGTATGGAATGAACTGTATTGATTCGGTTGAAAATCTGTGTAAAAGGTATCTATGCTCAGTTCCTGAGGCAGATAAGCCGTCCGGTATTCATAAGAAGTGCCGGGTTTTATATCAGATATAACCGATAACTCTTCATCTATCAAAAACCGTTTGATACGTTCCTGATCGGACTCGTCTATATATTTTATCTCTGTCGCATACGCTCCTCCCGAAATATTGGCCGCCCCCCATTCCACCTCTATTTTGTCCGTAAACCGCACCGATGTCTTGATCGGTCTGAACAGCAATCCTTCCTGATAAGTATCTCCATAAACGGCGCTTAAAAGCTCAACGGGAACAGAGCTATTGTTGGCGGCATCAAAGGTTTTGATGACAAAAGTATATGTTCCCTCAGGTAGGTTTTCGATGGTTTTGCTGATGATTTTGTCATCGGGATGTATAGCGACTTCCACCGAATCTGAATAGTTGTTCCAATAGATCCTCGCCTTCGTGACGGATTGATCCGTCCCTCTTGACCAAGTGATCTTTACCCTATTTCGACCTGTATAGATCTCCGGAGAGCTGGCTCTGCCCGGATAGGTGATCCCTCCGACCACCAAATATTCTTTATAGGTCGTATCCATTTCTTTACAGGCCGTCATAACTGTGACAGCTATGCATACAAAAGCCATATAATAAAATAATTTTTTCATGCTCTTTTTCTTTTAATTAGATATTCATTTCCCAGCACTCACGATTATCAAGGCTGTACTTTGCCGAACAGGTCAATCTCGGTAATGACAACCTGTCCTGCACTGGCATAAGTTTCCAATGTCTTGAAACGCAAATAGCGATAGGGTGGCAGCAGCTCATCAAACACAAATTCTTCTCCGAGGAACCAGGCGTAATGTTTGTCTTCTTCTGTATAGCCTGTAGCCAGACCGGATGGTTTGAACGAATCAAATTGCCCTAGCAAAGCCCAGTTCGTCCAGCCACCATCTGTATCGGGGCTATTGGATCCGTAGACTTCAAATTTTTTGACCGCCGAACCATTGTACATGTGCGAGCCCGGCATTTGGTGCATCCGTATACGGCTCAAAGTGACCTGCTCTCCCAGATCAATCGTGAACCATTGGGGCAAGACGGAAGCATTGGACGAAGCGAAAGTTCCGCTGTAATCACCGGTAGAACCATCACCTAATTTTCCATCGATGACCCTTTCAATGAACAGACCACTCGCCTCCTGCCATGTATCACCCGGCAATGTCTTTACAATTTTCCACTTTGATTTCGGGATGGTTTCTTCATAAATAGGAGTCATCCATTGTATCAAAGTATCGGATTTATTATTCCATCGATCCCTGATATAAAGTCCGTATCTTCTCTCTGATAAATCCAGACCTCTTACCGAAAATTTTCCCCGCAAAGCTCCTGTATAGAAAGTTTGTACCCGTTCCCATCTCATGAAGCCATCGGTATCTACCATGATCTCGATGACCAGATTCTCCTGGGCTTCATTCTCAAAGGACACCTCTACGCCACCAAATGTAGGTTTGAATTCTATGCTTTCAAATGCAGTTCGCACAGGAGGTGTCAAAGGGGTCACATGGATAATAACAGGTTCAGACGCTTGTTCATTCTTTCCTACACTAAACAATTTTACCTCGTGTGGCTTGGTATCGCCAAAGCCTTCTAAGACCAGTGTATCGGTATACAAAGAAGCCTTTGCTTCACGCAAAACACCTGGTTGGATTTCATACTCCGCCTTAGCATACATAAAATTAGGATCATTCGGGATTTTATAGGTCACGATAACCTTTCCGGGTTTTCCCTCTGTTTTCACATCACTGATCTGCTGTGGAGCAGTTCCACTGGTATCGATGTGATCCAACCTGCCTTCTTTCTGGCAAGAAAAACACCAGCAACAGGCCAACACTGCCATAACTATATAAACATGTCTTTTCATCTCTTTGAAATTATTTTTTAAGCGTTCCATTGTTACCAGCCGATATTCTGCACCAGATTCAGATTTCTGTTCATTGTAGTTTCTTTGATTGGCCAGAAATAGTCTTTTAATCCGAATGTTTGACTATAAATCGTAGTAGGTCTGTAATACACGTCGGCATCCTGCTGAAGTAAGTCCCAACCTTTAACAGGCAGATTTAACTCTCTTGCCGCTTCTTTCCAACGTCTCAGATCCCAGAATCTCTTACCTTCAAAAGCCAATTCAATCAGACGTTCCCTACGGATAATCTCTCGTCGACCTACCTTCGTTTCGTATTTAGATGGATTGGTTGAAAAATTATCCCAGGAATATTTAACCGGATCCAGATCGGCACGTTTACGCACTTTATCCACATATTCAAGAATATCGTCCAAAGGTGCTTCCGCTTCATTGAGCGCTTCTGCATATAACAGATACAGATCGGCCAAACGCATAATGGTCGACGGATAGTACACGACTGAATATTCATTTCCTGTCTTGGCGATTACATTTTCATAGTGTATCAGCTTCTTCACGAAATATCCCGTCACCGTTCCAAACCCCGGTTTTCCATAGCCGTTTCTTTGTCTAAACTTCGCGGCAATGTAAAATAGATCAGCAGGTTTTTGATCATCGTATATACCCTGTCCGTACCACACACCTCCATCAAATCCCAGGTTGGCATAAAAGCGTGGTTCTCTGTTAAAATGCAAGTAGGCGGTTGTATAATCCTTACGGATATATAATTCATCGGATGCAGTTGCTGTTTTCAATGTATAGCGGGCATTGTAATTCCAGTTTTTATCTTCGTCAATAGGAACCCCATTGCTCGTATAAAACATTTCGGCTACCTTCAAAGGGGGAGAGAGTTCCCCTCTAGTTACGGTCAAGTCCAGATTCTGCGGATCCAAAAAGGGTGTGGTCAGACGTTGAATAGCTGTTGAGTTCGTTTGTGTATTGGCCCAAATGACTTCGTTATTCCACTTTTCTGTCACCACATTCCGTATACTCAATTGGGTCTTGATCACATCTGAAAGAGCATACTGAAAGCTTCCCGGAAATTCATATAATTTGTATCCGGCCTGATGGCATATATCGATAGCTTCTTGACATGCATCCGCAGCCACACGCCATTTTTCTTGTGAAAACGTCGTGTTAAATAATGCCGTTCCATCAGGATTCTTAAGGCTGACCATATCCGTATTTCCATTAAACAATGGACTGGCCGCATAAACCAGGACTTCTGCTTTGAACGAATAGGCTATCGGTAGGGTAATCCTGCCCATCTCACGCGTAGGATCGATAATAAGCATCGGGAGATCTGTCATCGATTCGTCAATCAACTGCACGATGTAGTCAAAGCAGGCATCCACAGGTGTCCGAAAGATTTTCAAATCATTTCCTTCCACATCAACGGGGAGCGTATGATCCATAATAGGTATGGGGCCATACATTCTTACCAGATAGAAATTATAATAGGCTTTTAAGAATTTCACTTCAGCAACCCAACGATTCCGTTCGAAGTCGTCTAAGTCAGGAACCTTGTGTATATTCTCCAAAAACACATTACAATCACGAATACCATTGAAATATTTACTCCAACGATCTCCCAATGGTGAGACTTTATTTTGAAATCCTCTTGCCATTTCTGAAAACCCTGTTCTCTCCACAAACCTCCACAGTTCGTCACCTCCGACCATGGCCGGATCATCATCCACGTCACTGTGCTTAGGAAGATAAGAATAGCAGGTATGCAGATATTTCTCTGCCTCAATCCTTCTGGAAAAGGCATTTTCCAACGTAGCCACGTTATCCGGTACGACATCCAGATACTTGCTACAAGATTCAAGTACCACGAAAACGAATAGCAAAACGGGAATTATTTGAATATATTTTTTCATCTCAATTTTCATTATGCTGTCAAGACCTTAATTAATATTTATATTCAATCCGATATTAAAGACCTTTTGGATGGGATAACCTAATCCTTCTCCTCCCATCTCTACATCCCAAAGTCCAAACCGGCTAAATGCCAACAGATTACTTGCATTGACATATATCCTCAGTTTGGACATATAGATTTTTCTGGCCAACTCATCAGACAATGTGTATCCGACTTCTACCTGCTTGAGACGTAAGAAAGCTCCATCACGCATAAACCATGTACTCGGCTGCGTATTGTTCTTATTGACCGTCGAACTCAAACGGGGCCAAAGTGCATAGATATCACGATGATCCTCAGACCAATGGCTATCCGCATATACTTTTAGCAATTGATTATGTTGTACAAATGGAGCTGTTGCTTCAGCATCTATCCAAAAAGATTCATTGGCCAAGCCCTGAAAAAATGCGGAGATATCAAAGCCTTTATATCCGGCCGAAAAGCCAAATCCATAGACAATCTCCGGTACGGTCGGATTTCCGATAGGAACCATGTCTGCTTCGGTAATTTCTCCATCACGATTGACATCCAGATATTTTATATCTCCTCCCCCATATTCTCCAAAATTCTGGCGCGGCGAGTTGAGTGCCTCCTCATCGTCGATAAATAGTCTCTCGGCTATGTATCCGTATTTCTGATTGATAGAATTCCCAACCCGATAACGATAGGCTTCGTTGTATTTAGGCTCTTCGTAAACTTCGTATTTATTTTTGGAATAGGTAAAATTTCCCATTGCCGATAGCCACAGATCACTCGAGAAATTGTATTTGTAATCCATGGACACATCTATCCCGTTGGCAGAGGCAGCACCCAGATTTGCTTTGATCGGCGCAGAAAAACCTGCCTCCACAGGAATAGCTGCCCTGGTCATAAGAATCCGGTCCCTGTATTGCGAAAAATATTCTGCCGTGATATTTAACCGGTCAAATAATCCCAGTTCCAAAGCTAAATTCTTTTGCGTAGAGACTTCCCAGGTAATACCCTGATTGGAATACCGCGAGGTAGAAATACCGTTGAGCATGTACATATTTCCGGCATCATTTCCAAAAAATGCCCGCCGATCCGCGTCATTCATGTTTACATTGGAAAGATAGAAGAAACGATCATCCGCAGAGCCAATAGCATCATTACCGATCAATCCATACGTTCCTCGGACTCTCAGATTTGAGATGACCGGTTTTATCCCTTCAAAGAATTTCTCTCTCGAAACCGTCCATGCTAGACCGACAGAAGGGAAGAAACCAAAACGTTGTGTCTTATAAAACCTTTCCGACCCATTGAATCCAAAATTGAATTCCACATAATACCGTTTATCATAATCATAGGTCGATCTTCCGGAGATTCCAAAATTTCGATACGGAAGCGACTTTTGCAGGTCACCTGCATTCGCATTCAGCTGGGTTTGTGCCATGGACACCAGTAAAGCACTTACACCATGCTTATTGAATGTTCGGTTGTAATTCAACCTTGTCTCCAGATAAAAATTTGAATTGACATTGGTCGGCCCCTCATTATAATCCAGGTATTCTGTCCCGGTAGTAGGATTGATATTCATGAGCGCATACGCACCTGTACGCTCATCGTAACCGGACATCGAATACCAAAAAGGTTTATAGGCTCTTCTCACGTCAAAGTAGGAATTTCTTGTCGTACTCATCATACCACTAAAAGAAAGACCTTCTGTAAAAAAGTCAAGATTTTGTTTTAGCTCCAACTGAGCCAACATCACAGAGCGTGCATATTCTTTATACCCTTTTACCATATCTGCATACGGATTGAGATAAGATCCATCATCATAATTTCCAAACATAATATGGGTATTGTATGGATTATTTTCGTCCGTTGTATAATAGGCAGGAAATAGTACCGGATTTGTACGCATCACTTTGCCATACATCTCTTTTCCCCCATCAATGGGTCCGGAATAATCATCAAAATTGCCACTCAGCCGGACAATCATTTCTGTCGTCTTTGTCAGGTCTATATTCACATTGGAGCGAAGGCTATAGCTCTTGAGGTCGATATTACTATTGAAGTTGTTTCTTTTGTCGACCTTCATCAAGCCATTGTCCTTATTGACAGATCCCGAAACATAGTACCGGGCTACGCCTCCACCTCCACTCACACTTAGGTTGGCTCGTTGGTTTATGGTATAGTCCTTAAACAATATTTCTCTCCAGTCATTGCTGGGATAAAATATGGAATTGCCACCCACCACAGTATTTTCGATTTTCCTGTCATCGTACAGTATTTGTCCAAGAGGATCGCGCGTAAGAGTCGCTTCATTCGACAATTTCATATAGGTAACCGGATCAGCCAGTTCGACATTTTGTGTAGGTGTCGACACGGAGTTCTCCAACCGAAACGCCAATTTTGCCTTCCCTTCAATACCGTTCTTGGTCGTGACCAGGATCACCCCATTGGCTGCCCTGGAGCCATACAGAGCTGTAGCTGTGGCATCCTTTAATATGGAGAAATTTTTGATATCATCGACTTGCAGTCTTGCTAGATCCGTGGTCGTAAACTCTATACCATCGATTAGGATCAATGGGTCTTTCTTATACCCGAATGTGGTCACCCCTCTGATAAAAAATTCTGCATTGTCCGCCCCGGGTTCGCCACTGCGCTGATAAGCGATGACCCCTGCGGCTCTACCTGCCAAAGCGGTTGTCAGATTGCTCGAAGGTACTTTCAAGTCACTGGGATTGACCGAAGTAACTGAGCCCACCATATCGCTCTTCTTCTGATTCCCAAAAGCGACGACGACGACATCCTCCATGACATCTGCTTTTTCAAGCATCGTCACAAGGATCTCTTTTTGATTACCTACTGTAACCGTAACAGGCTCTTTTCCCACAAACCGAAAAGTAAGACGATCCCGCGGACTCGCTACAATCGTAAAAAATCCTTCTTTGTCTGTGATAGCCCCGCCATCAGCTCCCTCATTTATGTGGATAGATACCCCCGATATAGGTTGTCCTTTTTCGTCCTGAACCTTTCCTTTGATTGCGGTTTGCTGAATAACTTTAACCGGTATCACCGATTCTCCCTGCCTTTGCTGTTCTTTCTTATTCAGCACGATAATTTTGTCCTGAATATCATAGCCATAAGGCTTATCCTTAAACAGGATATCCAAAGTATGTGCAATTTCTCCTTCCCGGACATTGATGTTTATTTTTTCTACGTCAACCTCCCGTTTGTTATAGAAGAAAGTGTACCCGCTTTGTTTTTCTATTTTTTTCAATACACTGATTAACGAAGCATTCCGCTCATTGAGCGTTATGCGTTGTCCAAAGACATTTGCCAGGATCTGGGTACTGCAAATTGTCAATAGTGTAACTGTCAACCTCAAACGCATCATAATTTCTTTGTTAAAAGGCGATAAAAAGTGTAATAATAATTTCAAAGACATACCTTTGTATAGTTTGCGATTATTCATCATATATGGTCTACTCCTTAATTTAGATTCTTAGTGATGATGTCCAGACGATTCAGTCGGAAATGTTACCAGCATTTCCGGCTTCTTTGTCTTGATACATCTTATCGTTCCGGGGTTAAGTTTCTTCTGACTTCATATTTTCCTCGTTTATAATGGTTAATAATAGGGTTATTTCTGTTTGACGACCAAAAGACGGCCTTCTTTCCATTCAAAATTTACTCCTGCTCTTTTCAATACGTTCAGAGCTGTTCCAAGTGTTACATTTCGAGGTATTTTTCCAACGAATAGATCATTGGACCTGGATATTTCATATTTTACCTCTATATCATACCACCGTGCAAACTCTGCCATCACGGTGTAAATGTCCGCGTCGATAAAGTAAAAATACTCGTCTTTCCAGGCCGTAAAAACTTCCGGATCTACCTGTTTTACACTTATGCCTTGTTCTTTTAGCATAGATTGCTCGCCCATAGATAGCACTACTTTACTTTTTGTCGTACGGGCAGCGGGGCGGAGTTGCTGGACGGCGACAGATCCCTCGGTTACAGTAGTCGTGATGCCTGGCCTGTCTCTATAGGTATTTATATCAAACTTTGTTCCCAGTACTTCGACCAATTGGTTTTCATGACGTACAAAAAAGGGAACTTTTGCATTGTTGATGATATGAGATTTTACCTCGAAAAAAGCCTCGCCTTCTAAAAGTTCAACTTCTCTATATGCCTTGCCAAATTGATTGGGGAATTTTAATGAAGACGATGCATTTAACCATACTTTAGTGCCGTCAGGAAGCTCCAATTGATATTGTCCCCCTTTAGGTGTAGCCAGAGTAACGTAGGAAATAGCCTTGTTGCCCCCTTCGCCAGAAAGCATTGATCCATCGTTGTACCGGATATCATCCCCGATAATCAATCCTGACTTTTGCTCATTCAGGTCGATCGAGCTTCCATCGGTAAAGGTTAATGTTGCTCTATTTCCACCTGGTTGAACCTCAGCTAATTCAATAGTGGAATTTTGAGGATTACCTGATGCTACATATAAATAATACCCTAGTCCACCTAGCAGAAATACAGCCAGAGAAGCCGCGATAGCTAAGCGAGTTTTAACTAAATAAAGTCTTTTCGCAGGTGGATGTATGGATTGCCTGATCTTGAACAATATCCGCTCTTTTAACTCTTCTTCGTCTCTGGCAAAAGAAGAAGGTATATCGAGCTGTTCATCCTGATGGCTATTGTACCATTCCAAAAACTCGATCTTTTCTTCTTCGTTTATGGTTCCTTTTGTCCACTTCGAAGCTAGCTTTTGATATCGTTTGGTATTGCTCATAATCCGGGTATTTACATATATGTACCCGAAGCAGAACAAATCCCTTAGTCAGGAGAAAAAAATATATTATATAACGTACAGTGCATGACAAAAATGATTTACATGTAAATTTAAGCACACGCGGCACGCCTTCGCCAGATCAAAGGTTAGCGCACGCGTGCCGCATGTGTCTTTTTTGAAAAATGTCATGTACTAAATATATAAAGTCAAAATTGAAATGTAAAAACCATAAACCACATAGTACATTTCACTTAACACTACCGATAGCTCCTGATTTTACGCTGAATCACAACAACGTCATCATGAAACCGGCCAGTTTCGAACGCAGTGTTTTGAATGCCTTGCCAAGGTGGGCCTCGACGGTTTTCTCCGAGATACCGAGCTCCTGGGCTATCTGCTTTTGAGAATATCCCTCTTCTCTGCTAAGCTGGAAAACCAACCTGCATTTTTCGGGTAATTGCTGAACATGTATACTCAATTCCTGCTGGAGTTCATTGAAAGCCAAAGATTGTTGTGTCGAGTCATCGAATTGTTCCCTGGCGAGTACGGAGTCAACGTATTTCTGCATGTTGTAATATCTATCCATCATTTTGATGACCCGATATTTTACAGAGACACTCAGATAGCTGGCTATATCAGAGACTTGGGCAAGCTCTGTACGCCTTTTCCACAGCGAGGTAAAAATATCCTGAACGATCTCTTCAGCATCTTCCAAATTCTTGATACGGTTAGCAGCGATGACAAATAATTTTCGCCAGTACCGATTGTAGATTTCAGTAAATGCCTCTCCGTCACTGTTGGATAGCAAAACGAGTAATTCAATATCTGTTTTTTCGGAGCATACGTTCATATAAGGTTTATTTTAAGGATAGCAGCACTGTCCCTGTTGGGCAAAATTAATCGTTTTAATTTAAAAAAGCATCCTGTACTGTGTTGCTTGCGTAGCAACACCCCAAAATATGTATACTTTTCTACAAAATCAATTACAGCCGCTAAAATACTTAAGATTTTTGTATGCAGTATTAAGGCTGTATTACTTTTGGATTAAGTGAGTGTTGTCTTGTATACATTCGGAAAGAATGGGAACCTTGCCTAACAAAGCATTAGCCGATATGAGATACAATTACCCTCGATAATACCTCAACTCAATAATGTCATTCGGTATCGGCTGACTGTTCCATTCGTGATGGATGACCAAAGCCGCGCCTACAGCTGTGGCCTGTGCCATAGAAGCAGCATACACCTCCATATCCGAAAAAGTCCTTGCCAGGAGATGCATATAGATATCGTTTCTGCTGAATCCACCATCCACAAACATACGTTTGATATCAACACCATCCAGCACCAACTTCGTAGATGCGAACTGGGCATGGATCAAGAACAATATCAAGGCATGATAGGCTTCAATATAATCTTCGTAGACACGCAGGTCAATTTTGGAAAAGGCATCCAAAGACGGGGAAACCTCTCCTTTCTGAAGCTTGGCAACAATATCCCAATCAATGCGTAAACTTTTAAATTTGGCCGCAGAGACCTGAAAATAGTCTGCAATACGCTTGGACTGTACCTCATGCTCATAGCCGGCAAATAACCGGGAAGCTTTGACCGGCGAACCTGTATAGGACAGATAAAAAAGACAATCTTTTTTCAGCTCTTCTTCGGTCAATGGGCTATCATTAAAAGGATTCAATGAAATACACCAAGTCCCGGTGGATATGAGCACAAAAGGCTCATGAAAATTCAATAGGTAAGGAATGAGCGCAGAAGAGCTGTCATGCAAACCGATACCCACCTTAAACTCACTGCCTAAAAACGTGGAATCAAAAACCGCATCTCCTTGTAAAATAGGTGCAAACTTATCTTCCAAGCCGCTATCCCTGACCCATCGGTGGTAATCACTGAGATTGAAATCCCACAGCGCTGTATGACAGCCTATACTGGTCATATCCGTACACACCTTTCCCGAAATCAAAAAGCTTAAATATTGCGGAAGATGAAGCGCATATTTCATTTTCTTGAAAACATCGGCCTTCGTCTCACGGATACGCAACAGCTGCAATCCCGAGTTTAAACTTCCTAAAGCCGGAGAAGCCGTATCCAGAGAAAATTGCTCCACACCGCCATAGTCTTCATACAAACGTTGTTGAAGTTCGGCAGGAAATGATTTGAGATAGTTGTAGAGAGGCGCTACGGGACGTCCGGCTTCGTCGATATATACAAAGCTTGCTCCGTAAGATGTAAAATTAACAGCTTTAATGGCAAACTCTTCCCGACGGAACACCTCGTGTAAAGAGTCGAAGACAGATAGGCGCAGACTTTCCAGGTTCTCGCACGGATCTCCATCTTCATCCACCGTCTCCAAAAAACGTGCGGACCGCTCAAAAACAATCTGATAGTGCTCGTCAAACAAAAAAAGCTTCTTGTTTGTCTTTCCTACATCAAATATGGCGATAACCGGCGTCATTGGGAATTATGAATTAATATATAATGAGATAATTTGATGATTTGTAAATTCTACAACCCTGTCGCTACCGTATTATCTCCACGCTCTTCAATCAGTTTCTCCCTGATTTTCAGTTCGCGAAATAATCCAACGGGTTCCAAAGCTGCCCCGCTGCGCAAACGGGCTTCAGCGACCAACGGACGTACATCCGTACGATAAGCTTCCTGCAAAATATCCTGTGCCAAGGCCACGTCATTGTTTTGCTGTGCCTGCTTCAATGCGGCCCGATCCACCGACAAAGCCTGTGCATAAGCTATCTTTATAGCCTCGACAGACTGCAACAGATCCACCAACGGATCTTTGAGATTGTGCGAAGCATCGATCATCCAGGCTAGTCCTGTTGCATGATCTGCCCCCTGATGATCCAGTCCTTCTACCAATTCGTTGAAAATCAAAAACAGTTGATAAGGCTTGATACTGCCTGCTGTCAGGTCATCATCCGCATATTTGCTATCGTTGAAATGGAAGCCACCCAATTTCTGTTCCATCAGCAACAAAGAAACAATCTGTTCGATATTCGCATTGGGCAAATGATGCCCCAAATCCACAAGGGTATAGGCTTTAGGCCCTAACTTATTAGCCAATAGCAAGGACTGTCCCCAATCTCCGATCGTCATCGAATAGAAAAAAGGTTCAAATGCCTTGTATTCGACAAGCATCTTCCAATCTTCCGGCAGGTGCTTGTAAATTTCTTGCAGACTGGAAAGCGTACGTTGAAACGCCTCCCGAAAATTCAACTGCCCCGGAAAGGAAGAGCCATCTGCCAACCATACCGTCAATGCTTTGGATCCCAATTCCTTGCCGTATCGTATGACTTCAATATTATGATCAATGGCTTGTTGCCTTACCTGTGGATCGACATGGTGCAATGACCCATATTTATAGCTGTACTGCTGATCGGGCTGATCCTGAAATGTATTGGAATTGACCGCATCAAATACCAAGTCATAAGATGTCGCCAGTGCTTTTATCTTTTCGGAATCCTTAGGAATATCCCAGGGAATGTGCAGGGAAATCGCACCGCTGGATCGGTTCAAGGCATGCAATAAACCCACATCTTCAATCTTTTGTTCCAACGTTCCCGGCTCACCTTTGCCCGAAAACCGGCCAAATCGTGTACCTCCTGTACCCAATGCCCAACTCGGGATAGCAATCTGGAATTTTTGAAGCTTTTCTATGATGTCCTCTACATGCGTCAATCCGTCAGCAACATGCTTAAAAGACCGCTGATGTTTTTCAGCCAAACGCTGATTGTGCTGTTCGATGTATTGTTGATCTATTCTCATTTTTCAAAGTAAAAATTAAAAAGTCAGAATTAAAAACCCTATTATCCTCTGTCGCAAGTTTAATGCAATGTAACTTGTGACGATAATGATATAAGTTTTCAACTTATCAGCAAGTTAAAAACTTGCTTTACTTTACTCACAGGTTACGCTTCGCTAAACCTGCGAGAGTAGAGGCTTTCAGACTACCGTACAAATGCCGCAGCGACTCCACCATCCACATTCAGCACATTGCCTGTAGACTTGCTGAGTAATCCTCCCACAAAGGCAAAACAGGCATTGGCAATATCATCCGGTAAGATAACTTCATTCAGCAATGTCCGCTTTGCATAGTATGCCGGCAATTCTTCGACTGTAATGCCATAGGCTTTGGCACGTCCCTCTGCCCATCCTCCGGCCCAAATATTGCTGTCCGAGATGACCGCATCCGGATTGACGACATTGACACGGATCTTGGCCACGCCCAGTTCTGTCGCGTTCAGTCGGCTTAAATGCAACTGCGCTGCTTTTGCACTTCCGTAACCGGCATTATTCGGCCCGCTGACCAAAGCATTTTTGCTGACAATATTCACGATATCGCCACCTATATCTTGGGCTTTCAACATCTTTGTCGTTGCTTGTGTCACCATAAATTGTCCCTTGACCAATACATCATACAATATATCCCAATCTTGCTGGCTGTGCTCTTCGATCGTTTTGGAGATGGACAGTCCCGCATTATTTACCACGATGTCCACACCACCAAAAGCCAGTGCCGCTTTCTTAAAAGCCTCCTCGATCTGCGCTGCGTCCGTCACGTTTAATGTAGCCGTTTCCACTGCATCTCTTCCAAACAGACCGACAAATTCTTCTTTTGCTGTAGAAAGGCGCCCTTCATTCAGATCGTTCAGAATGACCACCGCTCCTTCCTGGACAAATTTCTTTGCAATAGCTTTGCCTATACCACCCGCACTGCCGGTTACAAAAGCGATCTTACCCGATAAAGGTTTAGGCTTTGGCATGCGTTGCAATTTGGCTTCTTCCAATAACCAATACTCGATATTAAACGCTTCCTGTCGTGGCAATGATGTATATTCGCTGACCGCTTCTGCTCCTTTCATCACATTAATGGCATTGATATAAAATTCCGCGGCCACACGAGCAGTCTGTTTGTCTTTGGCAAAAGCAAACATGCCTACGCCGGGATACAGGATGATGACCGGATTGCGATCGCGGATAGCCGGGCTATTCGGATGTTTGCACGTTTCGTAATATTCGGTATACATCGCACGATAATCTTCAAACAGCGGCTCCAACTTGCTTTTAATCGCTGTGGTATCGCTGAGATCTTCGGCTTTATCCAAATTCAAAATCAAGGGCTGTATTTTCGTTCGCAGGAAGTGATCCGGGCAACTCGTGCCTAAGGGTGCCAATCTTTCCAGATCATGGGAATCAATAAATTCCAGAACCCTGTCATCGTCAGTAAAATGACCGATCATGTGCTTGTCACTCGAACAAAAACCTCTCAGTATAGGTGCAATCTTCGCGGCTTGTTCCCGACGCACAGCCTCTTCCAAAGGTAGTATTTTTTGTCCACCAAAAACCGGACGGTCTACGCCATAGTTTTGACTCAGATATTCGGCACAGGTCTCAATGACATCCAACGAATTGAGATAGCACTCATAAGCCGTGTCTCCCCATGTGAATAAGCCATGCGAACCCAACATAATACCACGAATACCGGGATTTTGTTCTAAACATGCTCTCAATTGCAACCCCAAATCAAATCCCGGTTTTTGCCAGTCTACCCATCCGATTGTACCATGAAAAAGTTCCTGCGTGATTTTTTTTCCATCTTTGGCTGCCGCAATGGCAATCGCCGCATCGGGATGCAAATGATCGATATGTGCAAAAGGCAAAAATCCATGCAATGGTGTATCTATAGAAGGAGCTTTTGAGCTGAGGTCAAAAATACAATGATTGAAGAGTTCGACCATTTCATCTTCATGCTCAATCCCACGATATACATTCTCCAGGTTACGTAGCCTATCCACATATAGCGCCGCCAAACCGGATTTGGTCAACGTACCGATATCTCCTCCAGACCCTTTGATCCACATGACCTCGACATCCTGTCCCGTAAGCGGATCCTTATCCCTGACTTTGCAAGATGTGTTTCCTCCTCCATAGTTCGTAATTCGCAAATCTGATCCCAACAAATTGGAACGATACAGCAATAAGGCTACTTCATCTCCTTCCAAAGCTGCCGCCTTTTGCTCGTCCCATAAATAATTTACATGCTGATATGTCTTTGTTTCCATTTTATAATTATAGTTGTCAGTGTTTTAGTAGTCAGTGATAAGTGGTAAGTAGTCAGAAACTGAGCACTTACCACTTGGTTATTCCAAAGTCTTTGCAAATCCAACGATGCAAATTGACAAGATGATCGTCACGATACCTGCGATGATCGCTGTGTATGTGGACTTATTCACACCTTTCCATTCCTTGAGCAATACACCCCAGGCATTAGAGATCAAGATGATAAAGGCCATGTGCAATATCCACGAGCTCGCCCCATTTCCTAGTCTACTCTCTCCCATACCATAGAAGAAAAACTGTAAATACCACGTCGTTCCGGCCAAAGCACAGAGCAATAGGTTCTTCGCTAACGGAGCTTTTGCATTTGAATAATCTTTGAATGATTTATTTTTAAATAATAAATATGCACACCATATAAAATTCGTCGTAAACCCACCCCATAGGATGACTACATACGTAACATTGTTTTGGTACAAAAATTCGCCTTGTCCCGGGTTGGCTACTTTCCATAGTTCGTTGGCGACATCGGCCATAGGCTTGCCCGC